>Ga0307486_1000419_pt1 | contig 39973 bp, 32 predicted proteins | sample CBIW02metaG_FD_203663 | JGI IMG/M metagenome (GOLD analysis project Ga0307486, IMG submission 203663) | Sea-ice brine microbial communities from Beaufort Sea near Barrow, Alaska, United States - CBIW 0.2 | ecosystem: Environmental > Aquatic > Marine > Coastal | place: USA: Alaska | collected... | reverse complement strand
CAGTGCCATTGATCTCCACCAACTGAGAGTCCTGGTACGCGTACGAGGAATCGTAGCTACCCAGCATCGTGCCCACCGCGCCACCCTCAAATTCGAGCGCGATCGCGATGGTGCTCCAGTCCCCGTACGTCATGTCCGTCATCTGCGCCATCACAGACGTGATGGGCCCCACGAGATGCTCGAGCATGTCGAAGCCGTGGCACTGCGTCTCGATCAGGTTGGCGTGCTTGGAGGTGCCGTGGTTGGCCTCACCGCCAAAGCGCCAGGTCGCGAACACGGGGCGCCCGATGTCGCCAGCGTCGATCGCTGCCTTGGCTCGCAGCACGGGCTCCGCAAAGCGGTGATTGAGATTGATCGCGAAGAACAGGTCGCGCGCGGCGGCTTCCGTAATCAGGGTGTCGGCCTCGGACATGTCGAACACGAGCGGCTTCTCGACCAGCAGCGGCACGCCTGCGCGTACCAGCTGGAGCGTCACGTCGTAGTGCCCCTCGTTCGGCAAGCACACGGTGACCAGGTCAGGCTTGGCCTCTGCGAGCATCTGCTCGATGTCCGTGAACGCCTCGGTGCCGTAACCAGAGGCGCGCGCCGCGGTGCGGCCAGGGTCGCGGCCCACGATGGCCACCACATCAGTGTCCGCTCGGCGCGAGAAGATGCGCGCGTGTTGCTCTCCCCAGCCGCCGGTGCCAATCACTGCTACGCGGATACGGTCCGTCATCTGAATCCTCCTTGATGTGGCGCAGACGGCTCACCGCGCTACTTCGCGGCCTCACTCATTCGCACCAGGTGACGCTTTCATCGTAGCCACGCATGGCTGGCGTAACGGTCAGATAGCCGGAGTAATGGGCGGTGAAAAGTGGTTCCGTCCTGCGCTCACACTGATAAAATTGTGAAGCACTAGTGGGCGGAGCGAGCTGTGATACATGTTGCTATCGTCGAGGATCAGCGGGCCAATCGGGCCGACCTCGTCGAGCACCTCGCAAGGTACTCAGAAACCAACGGTGTCGAGTTCACCATCGCAGAATTCAGCGACGGAACCCAGATTGTCAACGACTACCGCCCCCAATACGACGTGATCCTGCTGGACGTCGAAATGGCCGACATGGACGGGTTCGAGACAGCACACCGCATCCGCGCCGTCGACTCGAACGTGGTGATCATCTTCGTCACCAACATGGCGCAGTACGCCATCAAGGGGTACGAGGTCGACGCGCTCAGCTACCTGGTGAAGCCAGTCCCCTACTTCGCTTTCTCCCAGGAACTGGACCGCACTCTGGCGCGCGTTCACCGCCAGGAGTCCGATGCCCTGGTCCTCAAGGCCAATGGCAATACCAGCAGGGTCGACCTGGCGGACATTGTCTACATCGAAGCCGTCAAGCACCGGATCACCGTGCACACGCTGAGCGCAATGTATACGTTTAGCGGGACGCTGAAGAGCCTTGAGGAGCGACTGGACGGCAAGGGGTTCTACCGTTCGAACAACCCCTACCTGGTGAATCTCCGCCACGTCACCACCGTGGGTGCCCAGTCGTGCGTCATGGTCGACGGCACAGAACTGCAGGTGAGCCGCCCGCGTCGACGCGGATTTCTCGACGCCCTCACCGATTTTGTAGGAGGGGCCTCGTAGTGTTCGACGCGCTGCCAGACATCCCTCGCCTCTTCACGGGTCTCGCGGAATGGTCGGCTTGCTTGGTCTACATCATGCTGATGAGGCGACGTCTGGCTCCGCTCGCGCTCGCGACCACGCTGGCTGGCGGACTCGCGCTTCTCATCGGAGTGCAACTCCTGGCGGCTGAACTCCCTATCGCGCTATGGACCTTGGGTATGCTCCTCGCCGTGGCGTCGATGTATGGCTTGATCTTGCTGTGCACGAACTCGTCTCCCCGTCAGGCCGGCTTCTTAGTGGCCCGCGCGTTCGTCCTGGCCGAGCTCGTGGCTTCCCTCGAATGGCAGCTCCACACCTACTTCTTGGACGACTCGACACCCTCATGGGTGGGGTACGCGCTGGTGGGCTCGCTGTATGCCGCGGCTTTCAGTTTTGTGTACATCATTGAGCGTCGCCACTTTCCGGAGAACCAAGTGCTGACGGTGGACAACCGCATGCTGGTGACCTCCGCGGGAATCGCGATAGTCACGTTCCTCATGAGCAACCTGAGTTTTGTCACGTCCAACTCTCCGTTCACGGGACGTGGGGCCTCGGAGGTGTTCTACATTCGGACCCTTGTGGACCTCGCGGGCTTCGTGGTGCTCTATGCCCTGCGCGGTCAGCAGTTGGCGGTTCAACGCAGCATCGAGGTCGACGTGATGAACGTCATCGTGCGCAACCAGCGAGATCAATACCTTCAATCCAAGCACGACATCGACCAGGTCAACCGCAAGTATCACGACCTTAAGCACTACATTCATGCGATCCGCGCGGAGTCTAACCCCCAGCTACGCGCCACCTATGTGGACCGACTCGAGGACTCCATTCGTGGCTACGAGCAGACCGCGCTCAACACGGACAACGTGGTGCTCGACACCATCCTGACGGCGAAGCGCGCGCAGTGCGAGCGAGAGGGGATCAATCTCACCATCGTCGCGGACGGCAGCGCCGTTGACTTCATCGACGCCATGGACCTGGTCACGATCGTGGGCAACTCCCTCGACAACGCGATAGAAGCGTCTTCTCGCCTGATCGACCCTGAGCATCGGCTGATTCGCGTCGCCATCTACCGCCAAGGTCGCTTCGCGATGATCAAGGTGGAGAACTATTTTGAGGGGGACCTCGACATCATCGACGGCCTCCCGCGCACCACCAAGGCCCACTCCACGCACCATGGATACGGACTCAAGAACATGACGTCCGCCGCGCAGCACTACGGCGGCACGCTGACGGCGCGCGTGGAGCACGACTGGTTCGTGGTGCGCACCTTAGTTCCCATCGCCGATGCCGCCAAGCGCATCAACGCCACGCGCGTCTAGACGGTCAGCGCCTTCTCTTCCGCTACGGCGACCGGCGTCTCATCCTCGGGGACTCGCTTAAAGATGATCTTGAAGATCGGGAAGAACACCACCACGGAGATGCCTGCGTTGATGAGCATGGTCACGACGTCCGCCAGGGTCTCGCCGCTTGCCCCCATCCCCCACGTGCCGATGAAGAGGTTATAGACGGGCACCTTGTAGAAGCCCTGCGCCACCGCCGCCAGGAACGTGATCACCACGTAGGCGATGAAGTACCACATGGCCGCGCGCCAGGGGTTTGAGTTGGACTTAAAGGTGACGTTGCGCTGCAGGAAGAAGTTGATCACCTGCGCGATACCGATGGTGACCTGAACGGCAAGGAAGTACGCGAGCCCACCGCCGCCATCGGGAAGCGCGCCCGCGGCGTAGTCGAACACAAAGTACTGGCCGCCGTCGCCGCTCGCGCCCAGCGCCATCACCTGGAAGTTGACGTCCACCAAGGAGGTGCCGTTGAACAGCGCTTTGAGGATGGGCATCAGCGCCAGCTGTAGCACCGTCATGCCGGTACTTATGAGGGCGAACATCGCGAACTGGGCCGCGTCAGGGCGGGACTGCTCGAAGCGCTTCCACGCGCGAGTGATGGGGCTGAACATCGTCATCCTCCGGGTCCGTGTCAAAATGTCGGTTTCGCTGCGTCGCGGCCTGGCGAGCGCGGCAAGGCAAGGGTAAGGACGCCGCGAGACTCCCCGCCCGCCTTTCGCACAACGTGTCACTCAGTGAGCACGCCCCGACCAATACGCCCCGCGGCAACGGCTAGACGCGCAGATCCACCAAAGAGTTGTCGATCGCCGCGAGAGCCGATGCGATGGCCATATGCATGTCCAGGTACTTGTACGTCCCCAGGCGTCCGCCAAAGTGCACCCCGCGCTGGCCATCTGCCAGGTCGCGATACTTGGCCAGCATGCGCCGGTCCTCGGCGGTGGCGACCGGGTAGTACGGCTCGTCGTCACGCGTGGAGAAACGTGAGAACTCGCGCATGATGACCGTCTTGTCAGTGCGGTAATCCCTCTCGGGGTGGAAGTGGCGGAACTCGTGGATGCGCGTGAACGGCACGTCCGCGTCCGCGTAGTTCATCACAGCGGTGCCCTGGAAGTCACCCACAGGCACCACCTCGCGCTCGAAGTCGAGCGTGCGCCACCCCAGCTCGCCCTCGCCAAAGTCAAAGTACCTATCGAGCGGGCCCGTGTATACCACCGGGACCTGCCCCGCGAGAGCCGCCCTGTGCATCGGCTGCGTATCGTCAAAGAAGTCCGTCTCGAGTCTCACCTCGATGTTGGGGTGATCGATCATGCGCTCGAACCACTCCGTGTAGCCGTCCACCGGAAGGCCCTCGTAGGTGTCGCTGAAGTAGCGATTGTTGTACGTGTAGCGCACCGGCAGTCGCGAGATGATGGAAGCCGGCAGCTCGCGCGGGTCCGTCTGCCACTGCTTGGCGGTGTACTCCCGCACAAAGGCCTCGTAGAGCGGGCGGCCGATGAGCGCCACACCCTGCTCATCCAGATTGCTTGGAACGATGCCCGCCACCTCGCCGGCCTGGGACGCGATGAGTTCGCGCGCCTGCGAGGGGGTGTAAGCGGAGCGGAAGAACTGGTTGATAGTGCTCATGTTGATGGGCATGGGGAACACCTCGCCGCGATGCGTGGTGAAGACCCGGTGCTGGTAGTCGGTGAAGGCAGTAAAGCGGTTGACGTACTCCCACACGCGCTCGTTTGAGGTGTGGAAAAGGTGCGCGCCGTAGCGGTGCACCTCGATGCCGGTGTCCGGGTCGTCGTAGCTGTAGGCGTTGCCGCCGATGTGGTCGCGGCGGTCCAAAATCAGCACCTTGCGCCCGTACTGCGTCGCGAGGCGCTCGGCCACGGTGAGGCCGTAAAGTCCGGCACCGACGACCACCACGTCGGTCATCGCGCCCGACCCCGGCCGATGCTGAGGGCTAGTTCAGCTGTAGCGCCCACGACGCGCTTCGGTACGCGGCCACCGAAACCTTGCGCCCCGGCTTGCCCGGTAGATTCACCAGTCGACCAAGGGTCGTGCGGCGTAATTTGCGGTAGACCGCAGGGTCGTCGTATCGGATGGATTGCCACAACTCCACCTTACGTTCGAAGTCCTCATCGCGGCCGGACCTCAGCAGCATGGACGAAGAGATCACGCACACGATTTGCAGGTGATGCAGCAGGTACTTGTAGAGCGCTGCGGGCACCTCGTAGGGGATGACCTCTACGTCCATCAGCAGCCGGTTCACCTTGAGTTGCTGGTCGATCCGCTTGATCATGACGGACTCGTTGACCGACTGGTCGGGGCGTCCGATGAAGTAGCGGTACAGGTCCACGTCGAGGTAGTACAGCGACTGCACAAAGGGAAGGGGCTGGTAGACGTACAGATTATCCACGTAGAACGTGTGCTCCGGCAGTCGCAGCCCGGACGTCCGCAGTACCTGAGTGCGATACACGAGCGAGTGCATCATCAGGAACTGGCTGGTGCGGAAGCGGCCCACGTCGGCCCAGCCGAAAACGCGCTCGCTCGGTAGCGCGTTGCGGTAGCGGACCGCGCGCTTGTAGCGACGACCCACCTTTTCATACACAAAGTTGCTCACGACGAGGTCGACGGGGTTACTCGCGGCGATGAATCCACGCAGCGTCTCGAGCAGCGAAGAAAAGGCCACCGAATCTACCCAGTCGTCGCTGTCGACCACCTTGATGTAGGAGCCAAGCGCCAGGTCGATTCCTACGTTGATGGTGGATCCGTGCCCGCCGTTGACCTTGTGAATGGCGCGCACCACCCCGGGGTACGCGGCCTCGTACCTGTCCGCGATGTCGCCCGTGCCATCTGTAGACCCGTCATTCACGATCAGGATCTCGAGGTCCGCGGCACCCGTTGCGCCCACCAGGAGCGAATCGATGCAGCGCTCCATCCAGGACGCGGCGTTGTAACTGGGCACCACAACGGAAAGCGTAGTCATCACGTCTCCTCTACCGCTCCGCCGCGCCGGGTGCTGCTTCCGAGGCGTTGAGCAACTCAGCATCGTCAATGGCTTCCTCGGGTACCCGCTTGAAGATGACCTTGAAGATCGGGAAGAAGACCCAGAAGGAGATAGCCGCATTGATAATCACAGTGACGACGTCTGCCATCGCCTCGCCGGTCCCCCCGAGTCCCCAACCATCGATGAACAGATCATAGATGGGGGCCTTGTACAGTCCCTGCGCGGCCGCGGCGACGAAGGAGATCACGATGTACGCGATGACGTACCACATCGCCGCTCTCCACGGTGATGTGTTCGACTTAAAGGTGACGTTGCGCTGCAGGAAGAAGTTGATGATCTGCGCTAGGCCAATGGTGACCTGCACGGCCAGGAAGTAGGCAAGCCCACCACCACCATCGGGTAGCGCGCCCGCGGCGTAGTCAAAGATGAAGTACTGCGAACCATCGGCGTTGGATCCGATGGGAAACGCCTGGAAGTTGACGTCAACCAGCTCCGTAGTGTTGAAGACCGCCTTCAAAAGCGGCATCATCGCCACTTGAAGAGCAGTGACCCCGTTGCTGATGAGGAAGAAGACCGCAAATTGCGCGGTGTTGGGGCGCCTTTCCTCGAAATTCCTCCAGAGGCGGACGGCAGGTTTGAACATCGTGGATCCTTACTTAACCGGGACCGGCGATGAGCCGGCCGTGCGATTGGAGGTCGAGGCGAATTCTCTGGCGAGGCGCCGGGTGGAACGGAGATTGGCGAAGAAGGCCTTCACGAGGGCGCCGATTCCCTTGAAGAAGTGACCGTTGACGATCAGCAAGATGGCGTCGACCATCGCAAGGCTGGCCGCCTTGCCGCTCATCTTCGAGATGGCGCGGAACGGCATGTTGTACAGGAAGTACAGGTTGAGGTCGGGCTTGCCCTTCGCCTCCGAACGGGCGATCAGTCGCTTCAGCACCCGTGCGGCGAGCCGAGCGAGCGGGCTTCTCGCACCGTGCATCGACAGGATCGGATCATTGCGGCTCAGGTCAACGCGGCCGGTGGGTTGCACCGTGAGCTTGCGACCTAGGAGCGCCTCGAACTCCTCGTCCGACACCTGGCCCACGGAAGCCGCCTGGTAGCTCGGCAAGTCGTTGGATCCGGTCCGGGGTTCGACGCCGTCGACGTGACGCACGGAGCTCAACCGGACGTCGTCTACGTGCTCGGCGATGATGATCTCGTAGTCGCCGGCCTCCTCCACCCAGGCGTTTGCCGCGACGTCGAAGTGCCGGAACGTGTAGCGGTCAAACGGGATGGTCACGCGGGCGCGCTCGCCCGGGGCGAGGTTGACCTTGGCGAAGCCCTTGAGCTCACGTGCTGGCCGAAACACTCCATCGGTGAGCCGTGCGACGTACATCTGTGCGACATCCGCCCCCGCTCCTTGACCGGTGTTCTCGATCGCGAACGATGCCCCCGCGCTCGTTAACTTGAGGTCCGAGTACTCGAAGGTCGTGTAGCTGAGGCCGAACCCAAATGGGAAGCGCACCGGAACACCGGCACTCACGTGATGGCGGTACCCGACGTAGGGGCCCTCTCGGTACTGGGCCTCGGGTCCCGCGGCAGGGTAGTACGCGGAGGACGCCACGTCCTGAAGAGTGAGCGGGTAGGTCTCTGCGAGGCGCCCCGAGGGGTTGACCACGCCGGTCAGCACGTTGAGAATTGCCTCGGCGCTCGCTTGGCCTCCCAGGTACCCGTGGACCAGAGCTGCACAGCTGTCGATCCAGGGCATCTCGACCACGGAGCCGGCGCTCAGCACCACGACGATGCGGTCGGTGACGCCGCGCAGCAGCTTGAGCATCGCGATCTGGCTGTCGGGCAGCCGCAGGTGTGTGCGGTCCTGTCCCTCGGTCTCGCTCACCTCATCGAGCCCCAAGTAGAGCAGCACCACGTCCGCACAACGAGCCGCGTCGATGGCCTGCGTCTCGAGAACCTCGTCGCGCTCGCCTCCCCGATTAAACCCTCGCGCGAAGTCCACCATCTCGAGGTCGGCATTGGCGATAGCGTCGACTGTATTGGTCACGCGAGTGGCGTTGACGACGGAGGAGCCGGAGCCCTGATAGCGAGGCGTCTGAGCGAAGTCGCCAATCACAGCGACTCGGGTACCCGCGGCCAGGGGAAGGGTCGAGGCGTCATTCTTCAGGAGCACGGCACTCTGCTCGGCCACGCGACGGGCGAGCTCGTGATGATCCTGCTCGTCGGCCGCAGGGCGTTCGTGCGTACCAACCCGTGCGGAGAGGTTGCTGAGTTCCGCGACGCGGGCGTCGAGATCGCCGATGTCTAGCGCGCCCGTCTCCACTGCCTCGACCAGCTGGCGCGCTGAGTCATAACCTGGCGAAGGCATCTCCAGGGTTCCACCGGCCTTCACGCCGGCCACTGGGTCGTTTCCTCCGCCCCAGTCGGTAATGACCGCTCCGTCGAAGCCCCACTCGTCCCTCAGAATGGCGGTCAGCAGGTGCGAGTTCTCGTGCGCGTAGGTGCCGTTGATCTTGTTGTAGCTGGACATGAGCGCGCGCGGACCCGACTCGCGAACAACGAGCTCGAACGCGGTGAGGTACAGCTCCCGAAGGGTGCGCTCATCGACGACGGAGTCGCTGGCCATGCGACGCAATTCCTGAGAGTTCACTGCGAAGTGCTTGGGGCATGCCGCCACGCCACGGGACTGAATTCCGCGCACGTAACCGGCGGCGAGGGTACCCGACAGGTATGGGTCCTCGGAGAAATACTCGAAGTTGCGCCCGCACAGCGGGTTTCGCTTGATGTTCAGGCCGGGCCCGAGAACGACGTCAACATCCTGCGCCGCTGCCTCAGCGCCTAGCGCTTCTCCCACCTGCTCGGCGAGCGAGAGGTCCCAACTATTGGCGACCGTCGCGGCCGTAGGGAAACAGGTCGCCGGCTGTGAGCCGTTGATCCCGAGGTGGTCACCGGAACCCATTTGACGACGAATTCCGTGCGGGCCGTCTGAGAGAAACAACGGACGCAGTCCCTCGCGCGGAACGGCACGGGTCTGCCAAATGTTCTCGCCGCTCAGAAGAGCGGCCTTCTCGAGAAGGGTGAACTGGTGTGTCATGTGGCTGCTCCGGACTAGCGGGACGGTGTAGTGGTCGATGTCCGCGGCTAGAGCCACGGTCGCGGTACCGGACGCGACGTGTACAACACGTCCGGTACCGCTGCGCGGTTGGCGGAACGATTAATCGGTGTTGTGTGCGTCCGCCTCACCGCGTGCGTTCGCAGTGGAACGCGAGCGGTGGCGACGAACCCTGAGCACCATCATCACAATGGTCCCCGCGAGGGCGAGTCCGAGCACGATGCTGCCGATGATCTGCGCGTAGACCCAGGACGGCGGCGTGTACTCCACCGTCGCACCTGGTGCCAGGCCGTCCATCGCGTTCGAGTTCGCGACCGTGAACAGGATGTTGTGGGTCGCGTTGCGGATGTCGGTCGCCGCCTTGGCGGACGACGTGTCACCGAACGACTTGGAGGGCTGGAACGTCAACGTGAGGTCCGTACCAGCGCTGATGCTCTGGTTGGGATTCATGTACGGGTACAGGTTGAAGTCGGAGATCGCGAAGCCTTCAAAGCCCCACTCGTCCCTCAGCACCGTGTCCATGAGAGCCTCGGAACCACCGGCCCACGTCGCACCAATGCGGTTGAACGAACTCATCATGCCGCCCGCGCCAATGGTGGTGTCCGAGACCGTGCCCTGGTCGTCGGACAGGAACTTGACGTCCATTGAGATGTCCTTGACGCCCATCTCGAAGGGCTTCAGGTAGATCTCGCGGATGGTCTGCTCAGTCGCCCAGGTCGCGATCCCGTTATTGACACGGTTCGTCTCCTGCTCGTTCATCGCGTAGTGCTTGATCATCGTGTAGACGCCCTTGGTCGCGACGCCATCCGCCACAGCGGTGAGCAGCGCGCCGGAGAGCACGGGGTCCTCCGAGTAATACTCGAAGTTACGGCCACCAAATGGCGAGCGGTGAAGGTTCACGGCGGGTGCGTACCAACCGTTGATGCCCTTCTGCAGCGCCTCGTTGCCGAGCATGACGCCCATCGCGTTGCCCAGGTCAACGTCCCAGGTCTGAGCGATCAGCACCTGCGACGGGTAGGCAACGCCATTAATTGACGAGTTGATGAACGACGAGAATCCGGCGGGACCGTCAGGGTCGAGGGTCTGCGGCTTTGCGATCGAGCCGATCGCGGCCGTCTGGTATGCGCCGTTGAGCAGCATGTCAACCATGTCGCCCACGGAGAGCGAGTCAAGCAGCTCCTGCCACTTGGGGTCGTCCTTGGTGAGGCCGCGCATGTCGATCAGGGCCAGGTCGGAGCTCGCGCCCGTCGTGGGCATGTCGCCCTCGAAGTCAGCGGCGGCTTCCTCGTAGTTCCACGCCTTGAAGTCCTCGACGGTCGCGTCGCTGGCGACCATCTGCTCTGCCGTAGGTGCGGTGGGGAACGTGCCCGCGAAGTCCGCACGGGACATCACCTGGACCGTGCCGTTGGCGCCGTCGGCCGTCATCTGAGCCGACACATCGTCGAACTGGTTGGTCACCTCTGCGAGGTCAGACGCACGGTGGTTGTCGCCCGAGTACACCACGTCGGAGTCGACCGTGTACGTGATCTCTTCTGTGCCCGGTGCGACGGTGTGCGAGTCGGTGCGGACGCTGAGCGTATAGTCCCCGGCCTCCAGAACATAAGCGGCGTTGTCGAGGTAGTCGTAGGACGCCATGTCCTCAACATCGATCTCGATGGTCACGGTGCCGGTGCCGCCGGGCTCGATCACGTCAGTCTTGGCGAATCCACCTAGGACCACCTCAGACTTCTCGATGCCGCCGGGCGTGTAGGGCGCCGAGTAGTAGAGCTCGACGACGTCCTTGCCCGCCACGTCTCCGGTGTTGGTGACGTCAACCGTGACCGCCACGGTGCCGTCAACGGCACCGGCCTCGGTCGAGACGACGTCCCACGTGAAGTCGGTGTAGCTCAGTCCGTGGCCGAACGGGTAGACCACTGCCTGGTCGTAGTCGATGAAGCCCTCGGCCGCAGCGGTCTCGTAGTAGCGGTAGCCGATGTAAATGCCCTCGGCGTAGTTCACGAACGTGCCATCGGGGGTCACCGTGGCGTTGGAGGTCGCGGACTCGGTCGCGGAGACCGGGAAAGAAGCCTCGATGTTCTCGTAGACAAAACCACCAAAGTTGGCAAAGGTCGGGTCTGCGGTGAAGTCGGCTGCCCACAGGTCAGCGGTGCGGCCCGACGGGTTCACGTCGCCGCTCATGATGCGTCCGAGTCCGTTGAAGGCGGTGGCACCAGGCGAGCCGGCGAGCAGAATCGCGTCGATGCCGGGGTCGCCCTGCAGGTCGCCCATCTCGAGCGTGGTCGAGGCGTTCACCACGACGACGACGGTGTCAAAGCTGTCCTTGGCGAGCGCAATGAGGTCGCGCTCGTCCTTGTTGAGCTCAAGCTGGTGCTGGCCGGGCTCGGCGTTGTCGTCCCAGTCAGTCATGTCCTGCGCGAGGTCTCCGCCCTCACCACCGGGCCGGCCGATGAAGACCACACCTGCGTCGGAGTACTGCTCGAAGGTCGAGGCCTCGGCCTCATAGCCACTGATCGGCATTTCGCCGATGTTGTAGGTGGAGATGTCGGGTCGATCCATCTCGATGTAGCCGCGCGGGTTCTCCTCCGCGAACGCGGCGATGGCGTTGAACGCATCGTCGTTCACCGTGAAGCCGGCATTCTCGAGGCCCGCACGTGCGGTGACCGCGGAGTTGGTGTCGACCGAGCCGGAGCCTGAGCCGCCGAAGACCGGGTCCGCTGCTGCGCGGCCAAGCATGGTGATCTGCGACGAAGAGTCAAGCGGAAGCGCCGCCCCCTCGTTCTTGGCGAGCACTATGCCGCCCGCGCCGATCTCCTCGACGAGTGCCTGCGCCGCTGCGTCGACCTCATCCATGTCGGCGTAGTCCGACTCGTAGTACGCCGTATCCCAGTCCGCGGACTCCTCGGAGTTCGTGAACGTGTAGGTGCCGGATCCCAGTTGGGATGCGACCCAGCCACCCGCCGTGACCAGAGCCACGTTGGCTACGACGACCACAAGGGTCACCAGGGCAACGATGGGGATCCAGATCGACAGATAGGCCTTGTTGGACATCGGCGCCTTCGCGGAGCCTGAGGCCTTTGGCACTCGTGCGTTCACGTCTTGTCTCCTTGAGTGAAGTGAAGTGGTGTTATGAGGGGATGACGGCTGCGATCCGGGGATCGGCGGCGCTGGCCCCGCGCGCCCTGTGTCAGGCGCGCGGGATCGAGCGTTTTAGCCTTCTACTGCGGTGACGTTGCCGTCCTGATCGATAGCCCAGGTCTCGCCGCTGGCGGCGGACTCGGCTTCGATTACAAAGTTGCCACCGTCGACGATCTCCACCGTGCGCGTCAACTCTGTCGTAGCCTCTGAAGCCTCAAACGGCACTTCGAGGGCTCCGTAGATGAGAGTTGCCTGGTTTGCCGCGTCAGAGAGCACGACCTGGGTGACGTCCGGGTAGTCCACTAGCGCTTCGGAAACCGTGGTTCCTGCTTCGCGCAGATCCTCCTGCACCGCTGAATCTTCTCCTACAGCACCAACCGTTTCAGAGGGCTCTCCAGTTGGGGCCTCTTCGCCTGAGCTACAGCCTGCGAGGACGGCTACGCCGAGCCCAAGCACCATTAGGGTTTTGGTGGTGCGGAACTTTCCTTCATTGGCGACAATGCCTTTGAGGCGAGAGGTGGTCATCATTGCTCCTATTTGTAGTATTGGTCCGTTCCAGGGCATCCCGGGCAGGCTGTTTTCCAGCGCAGAGACGAAAGTGCTCTGATTCACGCTACTTTTGCAGTGGCGCTATGGGACACCGTCATGTCGACCGGTGCCCCATAGCAGCGTGCGGGTGCTATGCGGCGACTATTGCCGCGTCAGCCTTACTCGATCGGCCCGCTCCAGTTCAGGCCGAAACCGAACGAGTACGAGTTTCCCGAGGCATCCGTGTAGACGTCAACGTCTCGCGCGACGTCCTCGAGCTGCGCTTCAACCGCCTCCATAGATGCGGGGAAGTCAATCGGAAGTCGACCCTGGGGCTCGTGCAAACCAAGAGCAAGCTCCAGTAGTGCCTCGTCCGAGATTCCGAACCCTGCCACTACGGCGGCAGCGGCAGGCTCGAACTCAGCCGGGATAGTGGCATTGCTTACCTTGAGCACAGCGATTACCGGGATGTCGCGCCCCGATGCTTCCACCGCTTCCACCGCTCGTTCGAAGGCATCAAGGTCCCCTTCGTTTGAGATATTCGAGGTCTTTCCGAAGTACGAGCGGTTCTCCTTGGTGCCGTCCTCCAGAGTGTCCCCGCTGAGCGATACCTCGCGCACATCGGGACCATCAGCGACGTACGGGCGGTACTGAAGAGAGATCGGGACGAATCCATCCTCCTCGTTCCACCCTGCGCCGTTGCCACCGTTGTTCGGGCTAGACATTCCCACCAGTACCACATCGACCTCGCTCAGGTCCGGAGCAGTGAAAGAGTTAGCGCCATCTGCGCCAGTCGACACCTCGTCCGTTATGACCGACCCGAAGTACTCCGTGGCGACTTCTTCGCTCAGCGAAATCTTTGCCTCGGGCTCGGCACCTTGGCCACCGCCCTGCAAGGTGCTCGGAATGTAGGCCGTTTTGTCAGCCCAGTCGCTGGCGGCTGATTCTTCAATGCCGCCGTCATTCTTGAGCAACACCGCTGACGCTCGCTGGGCCTCGATACCGGCCTCAACCTTGTCTGCGCTTCCCGCAATAGTTGCGGACTGCTCGACGTCAAGGTAAGGGTTGTCGTACACCCCGACCTGGAAGATCATCGTCAGGACCCGCGAAGCAGTCTGCGCGAAGCGTGTAGCTGCATCGACTTCCAGCTCACCAGCCTCAAAGTCGGCCTGCCACATGTCATATGCGGCGAGGATGGGCTGCACATCGTTGACGCCACCAATGATGTCGTGACCAGAACGGATGACGCCGTAATGCTGTTCATCCTTAGACGCGTCTTCCATTCCCCAGGGGCGGTCGTCGGTAACACCCCAGTCCGTGACCAGCACACCGTCGTAGTCGTTCTCCACGCGGAGCATGTCGACGACAGTTTTGTTATAGGCAGTACCCACCAGTTCGCCGAACTTGGCTTCGCCGTTCTCGTCAAGAGCAATCGAGTATGACGACATCATTGCGGCGGCGTCGAGATTCGCCAAGAAGGGCTTCAAGTGCTCGTCAAGGTTGTCGCCGGGGTATACCGCGTACTTGCCGGAATCATTGTGGGACTCTCGGCCAGACTCGCCCATCCCGTCGCCAGGAAAGTGCTTCACCATCGCGTTGACGGAGTCCTTGCCCCACGCAGCAACGTCGCCGGAATCACTCACTGAGTTCTGAAAACCCTGCACGTAGGACGTGGCCATCTGTGTGGTCAAGTTGACGTCTTCACCGAAGGTGCCTGCGACACGCGACCATCGTGGATCCGTGGCGAGGTCAATCTGCGGGCTCAACGCCGTAGTAATTCCCAGAGCACGATACTCAGAAGAGATCATCTGAGCATAGGTAAGCACCAACTCTGGGTCGAATGTCGCAGCGAGTCCGAGGTTGCTCGGCCACTGCGAGACACCATCACCCTCGTCCATGAAGCCGGCGTCGCTTTGGGCGTCGTTTCGAGGGTCAGAGCTGAAGTTAACCGGCACGTAAGGCTCCGCGTCGGAGACCAGAGTTTCGACATAGGCTTGCATCTCGTTGGACCACTTCGCGTGATCTTCCACCGAGCTTGAACCGGCGCTGAGGATATTGCGCAGCTTGCTGTCGGCCAGGTACTCCCGCTGAGTATCCGTCAGGCCCTCGCCTGCAGACCTCTCGTGGTCGCTGAACAACATGAGTCCCGCAACCTGCTCACTGGAGAGTTGCGGTCCCAGGTCCGTGGCGCGGTCGGCCGGCTCAAGACGCCAATCCTCAAACGCGTCTAGTTCACCGTTCCCGTTCAGGTCCTTGAATGCGTAGGTCGATCCGTCGACTTCTTCCTCGATAATTGAGATGCCGCCGTCGACGCTGTAGGAAAGCTGTGCCCCGCCGTTAGGGTTATCAACTACGACAAACTCAGTGTCGCCATCCGACACCTCACGCTCGGTGTAATCCCCCGCAGGTGCAGCGGTCTCGCTCGGCTGAGGATCCTCCGCCTCATCTGCACTGCAACCCGCAACCGTAATTGCGAGGCCAAGCCCTAAGAATGCTGCGATTCCCCTTTTAGGTAAGACCATCATTGGCCTGTCCTTTCCTGATCGTCGTCTTCGTTGACGGCCCGTGAACGCTTGATCCACGGACTGCGACCCCATACATGGGCCGACAACGTGATCTAGCCCGTTGCGCGCGGCTAGAGAACGTGTCAGGGGAAGTCTCCGCAATGTCCGGAACGTGACGAGGAGATTTCGCACAACCTGTGCAGTGCGCCGCACCCTCTGTCCGAGCGTTGCAAGGCCGAGACCTTGCCGTGACCATTCCGTTACCTCAGGGAGGTCAGAACAGAGTGGTGCGAGGCCGGTTTACGCGCCCTTAAGCCCAGCTGGGCCAAGCCGAGCGGGGACCGGCTGTGCCTGGCTATGCCGCGTGGCTGGCTAGGCGCGGCGCACGCGTACGTCGCCCGCGAGGATCTCGCGACGCTCGCCCGATGCGGTCTGCACCAGCAACCCACCGATGGGGCTGAGTCCCACCGCACGGCCGTTGACCGGCGACCCCCCGGGCACATCGATCGCGACGTCCCAGCCAATGGTGGCGCATACCTTCGCCACCTCCGCCGGGATGGCGCCCCTGTCGTCGGTGCCCTCCCACATGCCCACGGCATCGGCGAGCTCGGCGGTGAGTACGCGCAGCAGCGCGACACGATCGAGCTTGGTGGCGCCGAGCGTAGCCAGCGAGGCGGCGTGCGGTACGGGTAGCTCGGCGGAAGACTGCGACACGTTGATGCCGATGCCGGCGACGAGCGCGTCCTGCCCGGGAATCGTCTCGCACAGGATTCCTACCACCTTGCGCCACTTTCCCCACTGGGGGATGTCGCGCACCCCGGCCTCCACCACCACGTCGTTGGGCCACTTGAGCATTGCGCCCACGCCCAGCGTCCTCAGTGCCCTGACGGTGGCTAGGCCCACCACCAGCGGGGCCCACCCAAAGGCGTCACGCGAGATTCCCGTGGGGCGCAGCACAAACGAAGAAGTACACGCGGCCGATGCGGGGGTCTGCCACTGGCGTCCGGCGCGCCCGCGACCCGCGGTCTGGTGGTCGGCCACCAGTGCGCTTAGGTGCGGCCACTCCTCCGGCGCGGACCCGGCCTTCGCCAGCAGCGCAGTATTAGTAGAGGGCGAGTGAGCCACCACGCTCAGGTGCGACAGCGGCCGGCTGGGCCCCACGAGCGCTGATAGCGCCTCGGCGGTCAGCGGTCGACGGGATTGGGCGATGGCTGCAGGCGAAGGGGTACTCACCCGGCTAGGCTACTTGCAGTTCATTCAAGGGGGACACGTGTCGACCAATAGCCCAAGCAAGACCACCGCCAGCCAGCTCGCGGACCTACGCAAGAAGACCACCACGGCATCGGCCGATGCCGAGGCGACTGCGCAGGAGAAGCAGCACGCGCGCGGCAAGAACAGCGCCCGCGAGCGCATCGCGATGCTGCTCGACGAGGGGTCTTTCGTGGAGCTTGACGCGCTCAACCGTCACCGCTCGCGCAATTTTGGGCTCGACAAGAACCGTCCCTTTGGCGACGGCGTGGTGACCGGGCACGGCACGATCGACGGCCGCCAGGTGTGTGTCTACAGCCAAGACTTCACGGTCTTCGGCGGCTCGCTGGGCGAGGTGCACGGGCAGAAGATCGCCAAGGTGCAGGACTTCGCGCTACGCACCGGGGTGCCGCTGATTGGCATCTCCGACGGCGGCGGCGCGCGTATCCAAGAGGGCGTGGCGGCGCTGACCCAGTTCGCGGAGATCTTCCGGCGCAACGTGGCCGCCTCCGGCGTCATCCCTCAGATTTCCATCATCCTTGGCCCGTCCGCGGGAGGAGCTGTCTACTCCCCCGCGCTCACCGACTTCATTGTGATGGCGGACGGCACCTCGCAGATGTTCATCACCGGACCTGACGTGATCAAGTCCGTCACCGGCGAGAACGTCACCTTTGAGGAGCTGGGCGGCGGACAGACTCACAACCAGAAGTCTGGCGTCGCTCACTACCTGGCCGATGACGAGGCGGACGCGATCGAGTACGTCCAGCACCTGCTGCAGTTCCTGCCGCAGAACAACCTGTCTGACGCTCCCACGTGGGAAGCCGAGGCGGACCTCACCGTCACGGAGACAGACGAGGCGCTCAACGAGATCATCCCCGATAGCCCCAACCAGCCCTACGACATGAAGACCGTCATCGAGGCAGTGCTGGACGAGGGCGACTTCTTCGAGATTCAGCCCTTGTTCGCACCCAACGTCGTCATCGGCTTTGGTCACGTCGAGGGGCACTCCGTCGGCATCGTCGCCAACCAGCCGCTCGCCAAGGCGGGCACGCTCGACATCGACGCCGCAGAGAAGGCCGCGCGGTTCGTGCGCACGTGCGACGCCTTCAACATTCCTGTGATCACGTTCGTGGACGTCCCGGGCTTCTTGCCTGGGGTGGACCAGGAGCACCAGGGCATCATCCGCCGCGGCGCCAAGCTGATCTTCGCTTACGCGGAGGCCACCGTGCCGCTCGTCACCGTCATCACCCGCAAGGCCTACGGCGGCGCGTACATCGTGATGGCGTCCAAGCAGCTTGGCGCAGACGTCAACCTCGCGTGGCCCACCGCTCAGATTGCGGTCATGGGAGCCGGCGGTGCGGTCAACATCTTGCAGCGTCGCAACCTCGCTGGCGTTGCCGAGCGCGGCGAAGACGTGGATGCCGAGCGCCAGTCCCTCATCGACGACTACGAAGACAGCATCGTGAACCCGTACGACGCGGCGGACCGCGGCTACGTGGACGCCGTGATCGAGCCGTCCGAGACGCGCGCCCAGGTGGTTCGCGCCCTGCGCGCGCTGCGAACCAAGCGCGCCTCGCTGCCGCCCAAGAAGCACGGAAACATCCCGCTGTGACCACCCACGACGATGCCTTGGGCTCCCCAGAGGATCCCTTCTCCGCTGCGGCCGCCGGGCTGAAAGTGGTGCGCGGCACGCCCGACGAGGCTGAGCTGGCGGCACTACTCGCCGGAGTCGTCGCTTTCGCGGGGGCTGGCCAGGAGGACGATGAGCCAGGCTCCCCCACCTCGGCGTGGATGGATCGCAGCAGGACCATGCGCGGCACGCGCAGGGGTGGACCACTGAGCCGCGGCCCCGCCGCCTGGCGTCACTCGCTGCGATGAGTCGCACCCTCCTCACCCTCGGGGCGCTCGCCCTCGCGCCCGTCGCGCTCACCCGCGCCGCGACAGTCAGGGCGACCCACCCCATCGAATCCGACGCCTTCACCCCCGCCGATGCGGCCCTCGTCTTGGGCGCTCGAGTCTGGGAGGACGGTCGCCCGTCGCGCTTTCTGCGCGAGCGAGTGGACGCTGGCGTGAGCCTCTATCGACGCGGCCTGGTGCCCCGCATCGTCATGAGCGGTGCAGAGCACAACCGGGAGGGCCTTGACGAGGTCGAGACCATGGTGCGTACCGCGCTCGAGCTGGGCGTGCCGGAGGCGGACATCGTCAGGGACGGCGCCGGGGTTAACACCCGGGCGTCCGCCGTCAATGCACGTAAGAAGCTCGGCCTGAATTCGGTGATTGTGTGCACGCAGGAGTTCCACCTACCTCGCGCGGTCTGGCTATGCCAGCTCGCCGGGCTGAAGGCGAGCGGCGCGTATCCGCACGTGCACCTGCGCGATCACACCGCACGCGGCTACGTGCGCGAGGTCCCTGCCACCTGGAAGGCGTTGCTGATCGAAGGCGTCGCTCTCACGGCGCGGGTAGTGAAGCCGCTGCGCTAGATCTTGTGGCCGGCGCTAGGCTTTCCGGCCGGCGCTAGGTCAACGCGCCTCGCGCTGAGCTAGGCGCCGGTGGTGGTGCCGGATGCCGAGTTGATGCCCGCGCGGAGGGTGACGAGAATGTCACCCAGTTGGCCCAGTTGTTCCGTGGACAGCGCCTCGAGTTGAGTGCGGCGTTGCTCGCGCGCGGCACCCACGATCTCCTCAATAAACTCCCGACCCACCTCGGTCAGGGACAGCCTGCGGATGCGGCGATCTACCTGATCCTCCGCTCGCGACAGGTAGCCCCGGGTCACGAGTTTGTGCACGATAGCGGTCGCCACACTCGGGTGAACACCCACGAAGTCGGCCAGTTCGGTAGTGGTCGAGTTGTCCTGCACGAGCGCAAAGACCAACGCCCTGAACTGGTGGGGGGTCAGATTCGCCTTAGCAACTGAGTCCGCCTGCCTGGGATTCGAGGCGCGCAGAAACTGCACCATCGACTCGAGGACGTCCTCGAGTATTGCGTCGCGTTCCATGGGCACCTCTCGCCGTTGACCAAACTATATCGAGATATTCGCTCCGCCCAACTATTGATTATTTCCAAATCATAAAGTAATCTGATCGAAATTCCCATCCCCCGGCCAGAACTTCGAGGAGCCCTCATGCCAAAAACCTCCAAGGCGCGAGTGACAGCCCAGCAGGCCCAGGCTGAAGGAATCTCCCCCGAGGTGTTCCACCGCCGCTGGAGAATCCTTGGCGTGCTTTGCACCACGCTGCTCACCGTGGTGCTCGCGAACTCGAGCCTCAACCTGGCTTTGCCCGCGCTGGCCCGTGACTTGGGCTCATCGCAACTGGACCTCACGTGGATAGTCGAGGCCTTCACCCTCGTCTTCGCCTCCCTACTGATAGTGGCGGCGGGAATCTCTGACCGCTATGGGCGCGCCCGGATGATGATCCTGGGGCTCGCGATTTACGCCGCCGCTGCCGCCTTCGCTGCGATCTTCGCAGGCTCGGCCGGCGAGGTCATCGGCGCGCGGGCGGTCATGGGACTCGGCGCCGCGCTCGTCATGCCCAACACGCTGTCTACCGTCAACATCGTCTTCCCCAAGTCGGAACGAACCAAGGCAATCGCCATTTGGTCCGCGATCTCCTCGGCCGGCATGATCATCGGGTCGATAGCCTCCGGGTTTCTCCTGGAGTCATTCAGCTGGCACTCGCTGTTCGTGCTCAGCGGCGTCGTCGCGGTGCTATCCCTCACCGGCATTGCGCTCGTGGTTCCCAATTCGCGAGACGAGATGCGCAATCCAGTCGACTGGTGGGGCGGACTGCTCGTGACCATCGCGCTAACCGGGATCGTCTTTGGAATCATGGAGTCCCCCTCGCAGGGACTCGCCTCCGTCGAGGTCATGGTGGCCCTGGGTGTGGGCGCGGTCGCGCTCCTGGGTTTTGTCTTGTGGGAGCTACGCGCCCCTCACCCGCTGCTGGACCTGCACGTGTTCACGAACCCCACCTTCACCATCTCTGCGCTCGCCGTGACGCTCGCGTTCTTCGCGATGATGGCCGCGTTCTTTGGCAACAGCCAAATCTTCCAACTGGTCCTGGGCTACGCACCCCTGGCGGCCGCCTACGCCTTCATCCCCATCATGCTTCCCATGCTGATCCTGACTCCGTTTGTGCCCAACATCGTCGCCAAGATTGGCGCACGCTGGACGGTCGCGCCTGGACTCGTGTTGGTAGCACTCGGGTTCGCCTGGATGTCCCAGTGGCCCACCGACCTCACGTACCTCGAGGTACTCGGTGGCATGGGCCTGCTCATCATCGGGATGTCACTCACCATGACGCCAGCAACCGCGATGATGATGTCGAGCGTGCCCAGGAACCGTTCCGGAATGGGCTCAGCGATGAGCAACACCACTCGTCAAGTGGGCGGCGCACTCGGGGTCGCGATCCTCGGATCCATGATCAGCGCCGGCTACACCAAGCGCATGGGCGAGGTGGTGGCCAGCACAGACCTCCCCTCGCGCGCAGCCGATGCCGTACAGAGGTCACTCGCCGGGGGGCTCCAAGTGGCCGCCGGGCTAGGCGACAACGGGGTGGGCCTTGCCGAATCGGCCAAGCACGCCTACATGCTTGGCCGATTCGACCGCCATGTGGGTGGGAGCCTGCATCGCATTGGCCGCGGCCAGCATCTCGGCCATCGGCCTGCCGAGGCGTGCCCCGCGCGCAGCGGCGCCCCAATCCACGAACCTCATCGTCGCCGAACTCGAGCTCGACCTCGCCGGAGCGGACGCTCCCGATCCAGTCATTCGCGACACCGATCACGCCACTGCGAATCCCCTGCGGGTCCGAGTAGGTCGTCCGTAATGTGCAGTCGTTAAGAAGGGTGAACTGCACCCTGCTTCTTGACAGCGGCGAAAATCCTAGCGGCCCTGAGGGTCGTGGCCAAGACTCCGGCGACCAAGGCGATCAGCACTGCGGCGTAGAGGCCGGACGCGAGCACGGTCAACGCCACGGCGCCACCGAACGTCAGCACACCCGCGGTGAAGCCAAGAAAGTCGACGACTCGGGAGAGGCGCTCGGCCAGTGGTGGCTTCGCAGACGCGACCAGCGCGACCACACCCACGCTTAGCTCGATCACTCCGAGAATCACGAGCATGGCCAAGAACAGCACGCCATGCGCGGCAGTCGACGTGGCTGCAGGATCACCGTCATTCGTAGGAGTGAACGCGGTCACTCCAACAACAAAGGCAACAATGAGGAGCAGCCCAAAGGCAACTCCGGCGAATCCCGTGATGCGCAGCGCGTGTGTGGGCGCGCCGTTCTTCACGTGACGGGCTTCTACGCTACTTGACACGTTTCCTCCATGATTCTTGGGCCAGCGACCTCACCGTAGTCCGCCTTCCCCGCCACCGCCAACCTCCGCGTCGCCACTGGGGGCCAGCGCCGGCCTGAGGGCCATCAGCGGAGCGCCCGTCGCGTCGCGCGGGCGCGGCTAAGATCGCACAATGACAGTTCCCTTTGTACTCGCCTCGCGCTCCCCCGCCCGCCTCAGCACCCTGCGAGCAGCCGGCATCGAGCCGTACGTGATCGTGAGCGACGTCGACGAGGATCTCGTGCTTGCCAGCGCGCGAGCTGCCCACACCGCCGCAGGTCTGGGCGAGATGGATCCGGCCGATGCCGTCCTTGCCCTCGCCCAGGCCAAGGCTCAGCAAGTGTCGGAGTCCAGCGGCACCGACGCGATCGTGCTCGGGTGCGATTCGATGCTCGAATTCGGCGGCGAGATTCTTGGTAAGCCGCAGTCGGCCGAGGTGGCTCGCGAGCGCTGGCGTGCGATGCGCGGGCACAGCGGAACCCTTCACAGCGGCCACTGGCTGATTGACGACCGCGACGACGGCTCTAGTGCGACGCTCGGAGCGACGTCGTCAACGGTGGTGCACTTTGCCGACCTCACGGATGAGGAAATTGACGCGTACGTGGCGACTGGAGAGCCGCTTCAGGTGGCTGGCGCGTTCACCGTCGACGGCATCGGCGGCCCCTACGTCACCTCCATCGAAGGCGACTATCACGGCGTGGTGGGCGTCAGCCTGCCGCTGCTGCGGGAGCTACTTCGCGAGATGGGCGTCGCCATCCACGAGTTGCGCGCCGAGTCCGCCGCTACAGCTTGACCCGGCCCCCGACTACCTAGACCCCCTAGACCCCCTAGACCCCGTTACACCCCACCGCCAGAGGCAGACAGTGACCGTTTCGCTAGTACCCATGAGCGACGCCCGCTTCCCCGCGTGGCTCGCTCGCAGCCAGGCCGAATACGTCGCGGACCTGGTCGCCGCGGGAGAGCCCGACGAGACCGCGCAGCTGCACGCCGCGCAAAGCCTCGCCCACGCGTTCCCCGGCGGCGCCCCCAGCCCGGGCCAGGCGGTGTTCGAGGTGCTGGACGACAGTGGACAAGAAGTGGGCTCACTGTGGATTGGCTCCGACATCTCTGACGATGCCGGCTCGTGGTGGATCTGGGACATTGAGGTGGACGAGCAACGCCGCGGGTCCGGGATCGGCCGCGCGGTCATGCTGCTTGGCGAGCAATACGCACGCGAACAGGGCGCGCACACGCTGGGGCTCAATGTGTTTGGGTCCAACAAAGCGGCGCGCGGGCTCTATGCGTCGCTCGGCTACCAGGAGGCGTCAGTCAAGATGCGCAAGCGGCTCGCCTAGCGACTCGCCGTGCGCCAGCGCTGGGACTACTGCTCACGCCTTAGGTCCCGCCCACTTTGTGGACGGCACACAACCCCACAAGGCCTAACCCACCCACCGGCCAATTTCTTTAGAGACCTTCAACAAAAGCGTGGGCGGTCCCTGACGTGGGGTTCCAAAGATGGCGATTACCCTTACTAGGAACCGCCAGAACTGACCGCGGCGCGCTAACGTTGCTAAGTGCCTGCCTTCAATTCAGTCCTCATCGCCAATCGTGGCGAGATCGCCGTCCGCATCATTCGTGCGTGTGCCGACGCTGGGCTGAGGTCCATCGCCGTCTACGCCAGCCCGGACCGCGAGGCACCCCACGTACGGCTCGCCGACGACGCTTTCTCGCTCGGCGGCGCGACTGCCCGTGAGACGTACCTCGACATCGAGAAGATCGTCGCCGTCGCGATTCGCTCCGGCGCTCAGGCAGTGCACCCCGGTTATGGGTTCCTCGCCGAGAACGCAGACTTCGCGCGCGCCGTGATTGCCGCAGACTTGGTGTGGATTGGCCCGAGCCCCGACTCGATCGAGGCGCTCGGCGACAAGGTCAGCGCGCGTCACATCGCTCAGCGGGCTGGCGCGCCCTTGGTGCCAGGCACCAAGGAACCCGCCGAATCGGCCGATGAGATCGTCGCCTTCGCCGATGAGTTCGGCCTACCGGTCGCCATCAAGGCGGCATTTGGCGGCGGCGGTCGCGGCCTCAAGGTCGCTCGCACCCGCGAAGAGATTCCTGAACTCTTCGATTCCGCCACTCGCGAGGCAATCAGCGCATTCGGTCGCGGCGAGTGCTTTGTGGAGCGGTTTCTCGACAAGCCCCGCCATGTCGAGACTCAGTGCCTGGCCGACGCGCACGGCAACGTCGTGGTGGTCTCCACCCGCGACTGCTCACTGCAGCGCCGGCACCAGAAGCTCGTCGAGGAGGCCCCCGCACCATTCCTCACCGACGCCCAGAACGCAGAGCTCGTCACCGCAAGCCAGAACATCTTGCGCGAGGCCGGCTACCAGGGCGCAGGGACATGCGAGTTCCTGATCGGGACCGACGGCACCATCAGCTTCCTCGAGGTCAATACGCGCCTCCAGGTGGAGCACCCCGTCACGGAAGAGGTCACGGGCGTCGACCTAGTGCTCGAGCAGTTCCGCATCGCCGCGGGCCAGCCCATCTCTAACCTTGAGCCCGTCACGCGCGGACACTCGATCGAGTTCCGCATCAACGGCGAGGACCCTGGAGCCGGCTTCATGCCCGCACCGGGTCGCATCTCCACCTTGCGCTTCCCCTCGGGCCCGGGTGTGCGCGTGGACACCGGAGTGGTTCAGGGCGACATCGTCTCTGGCAACTTCGACTCCATGATTGCCAAGGTCATCATCACCGGCGCAACGCGTGACCAGGCCCTCGCACGTGCGCGACGCGCGTTTAAGGAGATGGCGGTCGTGGGCATCCCCACCGTCTTGCCGTTCCACCGTGCCGTGCTGGACGCCCCGGAGTTCACTGCAGCCTCAGGCGTGTTTGGTGTCTTCACTACCTGGATTGAGTCCGACTTCGCAGAAGTGGTGGCGGGGCTTGGCCGCGCCGACGACACGGGCCAGGGTACCGATGAGGATGAGGCGACGGAGCGTGTAGTCGTCGAGGTTGGCGGCAAGCGACTCGAGGTCGTCCTGCCTGCTGCACTCGCCCAGGCGGGGCGCAACGGCGCCCGCAGGCCGGGCCCTGTGCGCCGCACCTCGCGCAAGCCCTCCGGCGCAGTGCGCGCGGCATCGGGAACCACCCTGGCGTCACCCATGCAGGGAACCATCGTCAAGGTCGCCGTCGCGGATGGCGCCACCGTCGAGGCCGGCGACCTCATCGTCGTTCTCGAGGCTATGAAGATGGAGCAGCCCCTGGTCGCCCACCGGGCCGGCACTATCGTTTCGCTCGTCGCGACAGTAGGAGCCTCGGTGAGCTCAGGCACGGCCATCTGCGAAATCGAAGACGCCTCCTAGTCCACCACCTGGGACCAGCGGCTCCACTCCGCACGGCGTTTCTGGGGGACTCGCCGCCCTCCCCGCGAATTAAGCAACGGATGTGTTTCTTTTCTTTGACATACCGGGAATTCCCCTTTACGCTCACGTTAGCAAGGTAAGGCAATCCTTATCTTTGGACCGTGACCTGAAGGAGCCCTGCGTGTTCGCGAACTACCTGATCGGCCTACGCGAAGGCCTTGAGGCCGCTCTCGTCATCGGCATTTTGATCGCGTATCTCGTCAAGACCAGCCGCCGCGAGCTCCTCCCCCAGGTATGGATCGGCGTAGGCGTCGCGATCATCGTCTCGTTCGTCTTCGGCGCGATCCTCACGCTCGGCCCGCAGGGCCTGAGCTTCGAGGCCCAGGAGGCCATCGGCGGGACCCTCAGCATCGCGGCAGTGGCGCTGATCACCTGGATGATCTTTTGGATGGGCAAGACCGCCCGATTCCTCAAGTCCAACCTTGAGAACGCGCTTCAGAAGGCGATTGCAGTGGGTAAAGGTGCCGTCGTAGCGATGGCCCTCATCGCCGTAGGGCGCGAGGGTCTCGAGACCGCACTGTTCCTCTGGGCCGGCATCGAGGCCGCAGGCTCTTCCACAGCCCCCATCGTGGGCGCCTCGCTTGGCCTGGCGAGCGCGATTGTGCTGGGTTACCTCATCTTTAAGGGCGCGGTGACGCTCAACCTGCGAGTGTTCTTCCAGTGGACGGGAGTCTTCCTGGTCATCGTGGCCGCGGGCGTCCTCGCTTATGGCATCCACGACCTGCAGGAGGCGGGCATCCTCCCCGGCCTCCACACCCTCGCGTTCGATGTCTCCGCGCAGGTTCCTCCCACCTCTTGGTACGGAACCGCACTCAAGGGCATCTTCAACTTCTCTTCCGCCACCACCGTGCTCCAGGCCATCGCCTGGGTCGCGTACGTGGTTCCCGTGATGTGGCTCTTTGTTCGCATGGCGTTCGGACCCACGCGCAAACCGTCTACCCAGCAGCCCGCACCCCTCCGCGCGACGCCCCTCGCTTCCGCAGACGCGTAACCCACACCAAAGGAAAACCTGATGAACGTTCGCTTCGCCCTGCCCCCGCTCACCCTGGGCGCGCTCGCCCTGAGTGGCTGCGTCGCCAACGATGCTGCCGCCGAAGACGCAGTTTCCGTGTCCTCGACGGCCGATGGCTGCAGCCTCAGCGCCACGACGGCCCCGTCCGGATCCATCGTCTTCGACGTCACCAACGACGGCGATGACGTGACCGAGTTCTACCTGCTTGCCGACGACGGCCTCCGCATCATCACCGAGGTCGAGAACGTGGGCCCCGGCCTGTCGCGTGAACTCGTGGCGCAGGTTCCGGCCGGCGACTACATCACCTCCTGCAAGCCCGGCATGGTGGGCGACGGCATCCAAGCCGCGTTCACTGTGACCGACTCCGGCGCTGAAGTGGGACCCACGGGCGAGATCGGCGACCAGCTTCAAGCCGCCGCCGATCAGTACCTGCTCTACGTGCGCGACCAGGTCGCAACGCTGGACCAGAAGACCACGGCGTTCCTCGACGCCTACACCGCCGGTGACGACGACGCCGCGCGCCAGATGTACGCCGACACGCGCGTGCACTGGGAGCGCATCGAGCCCGTCGCGGAGGCGTTCGGCGACCTCGACCCGTCGATGGACCTGCGCGAGGCGGACCTTGCCGATGGCGAGGCGTGGACCGGTTGGCACAATATCGAGAAGAACCTGTGGCCCCCGGCAGACGGCTATGAGCTGACCGATGCGGAGCGCCAGGCACTCGCCGACAAGCTATCCATCGACACGGCCGATCTGGTGAGCCGCGTGAACGCGGACGACTTCAGCATCGACGCGTTCCAGATCGGCAACGGCGCCAAGAGCCTGCTCGACGAGGTCGCCTCCGGCAAGATCACCGGCGAAGAGGAGATCTGGTCGCACACCGACCTGTGGGACTTCCAGGCAAACATCGACGGCGCATCGGTCGCGTTCGGCGTGCTGCGCCCCGTCGTCGAGCAGACCGACCCGGACCTGGTCGCAGAGCTGGACGCACGTTTCGATGCCGTCCAGACGCTGCTCACCGCGCAGGGTTCCGTGGAGGATGGCTTCACGTACTACGACGACCTGACCGAGGACCAGGTCCAGGAGCTCTCACGAGCCGTGGACGCCCTGGGCGAGCCCCTCTCGCAGCTCACCGCTGCGGCTGTTCTGTAAGTCACGCCGAGGGCGGTCATCATGATCGCCCCAGTTTGAAAGAATGAGCATATGACCCACGATGAGCAGCCCGACCCCTCGACTCCAGTCGACTCGAGTGAGGATTTGGGGGTCCAGGCGCCCAGCGCCAAGCGCACGGGCTTGTCTCGTCGCGCCGCGCTTGGCGTCACCGGAGCCGCAGTGGGCACGGCGGCCATCGCCGGCTCCGGTGGGTTTGCCCTGGGCCGCGCCACCGCCCCCAAGGTCGAGACGCGCTCGTACGAGTTCCTAGGCGCGCACCAGTCAGGAATCGTGACGTCTCAGCAGGACCGCATGCACTTTGCCTCGTTCGATGTGACCACATCGTCGCGGGATGAACTCGTGGCGCTGCTACGGCGTTGGACCCAGGCCGCGGCCACACTCATGGCGGGATCTGAGTTGGGATCCGGGGCCGCCGGCGGAAACTACGCCGCTCCCCCAGACGACACCGGCGAGGCCCTCGACCTTGCCGCATCGAAACTCACCATCACGTTCGGGTTTGGCCCCACGCTCTTCGAGAAGGACGGCGTGGACAGGTTTGGCCTCGCGGGCAAGCGACCTGAACAACTCATTGACCTCCCCAAGTTTGCTGGCGACACCCTGGATCCCAAGTTCGTGGGCGGCGACATCTGCATCCAGGCCTGCGCGGACGACCCGACCGTCGCGGTGCATGCGATCCGCAACCTGTCCCGCATTGCCTTTGGTGCGGCCGCCATCAAGTGGAGCCAACTCGGGTTCGGGCGCACGTCATCGACCACCTCGGACCAGGTCACGCCCCGCAACTTCATGGGATTCAAGGACGGCACCCACAACATGCGCGCGGAAGAGACCGAATTGGTCAACAAGTGGCTGTGGGCGCAAGGCGACGACGGCCAGGAGTGGATGAACGGCGGCTCCTACCTCGTGGCTCGGCGCATTCGCATTCTTGCCGAGATCTGGGACCGCACCTCGCTAGGCGAGCAAGAAGACCTGGTGGGCCGCACCAAGGGAACCGGGGCGCCGCTGTCAGGAGGCGGCGAGTTCACCGACCCCGACTTTGATCTTGCCGGGTCAGACGGAGAGCCGCTGATCGCCACGGACAGCCACGTATCGATCGCGCACCCCGACCACAACGACGGTGCGGCGATGCTGCGCCGCGGCTACAACTTCACCGACGGCGCGGACGACCTGGGGCGGCTAGACGCGGGCCTGTTCTTCTTGGCCTATGTGCGCGACCCGCGCACCCAGTTTGTGCCGATCCAGGAACGGATGGCGCGCGCGGACATTATGACCGTCGAGTACTTGCGCACCACGGGCTCGGCCCTGTTCGCCGTCCCGCCAGGCTTGCCCATGGGGTCAGAATTGGGCCCCGACGGGGCCTACATCGGACAGCAACTCTTCGCCTAACGTGGTCACTGCATCGGCCGCGTAGCACTACAGCTGCTGCGAGTTCGGGTCGGTCATGTTGTGAAGCCGTCGCGCTGCCTCGGCGATGGTGCCAGACAGCGACGGGTAGACGGTGAACGCCTCCGCGATGTGATCCACCGTGAGGTGCTGTGACACCGCGAGCGACAGCGGGAAGATGTGCTCGCCCGCGCGGGAGCCGACAATCACGGCGCCGAGCACCTGCCCGGTGACGGTGTGACCGAAGAGCTTCACGAAGCCCTCATCGATGCCGAGCATCTTGGCGCGCGGGTTACGGGCAAGATCCATGCGAGACACCTGGTAGAAGATGCCGCGCTCCTTCAACTGCGCCTCACTGGCGCCCACCGAGGCGATCTCCGGGGTGGTGAAGACGTTGGACGCGACAGTGCCCAGGTCGAGCGGCGCCACGGCGTCGCCGAGCGCGTGGGCCATCGCGATGCGACCCTGCGTTGCCGCCACCGAGGCGAGGGGGAACACTCCCGTGCAGTCACCCGCCGCGTAGACTCCGCGAGCGCTGGTGCGGGACACCCTGTCGACCTCGACGTAGCCGTTGCGGTCCAGGGCGACGCCCGCGTCCTCGAGCCCGGCATCGGAGGTATTGGGGATTGAGCCCACGGCCATGAGGCAATGCGAGCCGTCGATGACCCTGCCATCGGACAGGGTGACGCGGACTCCATCACCGGTATTGATTGCGGCCGATGCGCGGGCACCTCCCACCACGTGCATGCCGCGGCGCGAGAACACCTCAGTAATGAGTTGCGAGGCCTCGGGGTCTTGATTCGACAGCACCCGGTCGCCCGAGGAAATGAGCGTGACCTTGCACCCCAGCAACAGATATGCGCTGGCGAACTCTGCGCCGGTCACCCCGGATCCCACCACGATCAGGTGCTCAGGAAGCTCCTTGAGACCGTAGAGCTGAGTCCAGGTCAGGACTCGTTCACCATCGGGCTCACACGTCGCGAGGGTGCGCGGGCGAGCGCCAAGCGCGAGGAGTATGGCATCGGCGTCAAAGCTGTCAGTTTCAGTCTCGACCCGGGTAGGGCTCACGAGTTTCGCGGCGCCCTCGACTACCTCCACGTCGTTCTTCGCCATGTTGGTGGCGATGTCGAACGACTGCTTGAGCACCAGCTTCTTCACCCGGGCATTGACCGCCTTGATGTCCACTTGGTGCTCCGCGAATTCCGCGGTGTCTGACCCATCAACGTCGCGTATCCCCAGCGACGGTGCGCGGTCGGCGATAGTCCGCCACTCAGCGGTCGCGATGACCGTCTTAGACGGTACGACGTCCGTCAGTACCGCATTACCTCCCAGTCCCTGCCGCTCAATGAGCGTGACATGGGCCCCTTGCTTTGCAGCGACTAGAGCCGCCTCATAGCCTCCAGGGCCTCCACCAATGATGACGACGCGTGATGCCATGTATCTATTGTTGCGCACCCTGCCGCGCGCCGAGTCCATCTCAACTGGGGCCCTGGACAAGGACTACGCTTGCCACATGGACACTGCCTTTGAACTTGCTTCCGAATCCGCCGCCCAACTCGCCTCTGCGACTGGTGTCGAGCGGCACGACATCGCCCTCGTACTGGGCTCCGGTTGGGGCGGTGCTGCCGACCTGATCGGCGAAGTCGTGGCGACGGTTCCCACGGACCAGATCTCCGGCTTCGACACTCACGCCGTAGCCGGTCACAGCGCGGAGTTCCGCTCACTGCTGTCGCCCAACGGCAAGCACGTACTGGTGCTGGGCGCCCGCCAGCATTACTACCAGACCCTTGACGCCGTCCGCGTGGCTCACGCCGTGCGTATGGCTGCCGCCGCCGGCTGCACGCAGTTGGTCCTCACGAACGGATGTGGGTCTACCCGGCCCGAGGTTGGCCCCGGGTCGGTGGTGCTCCTTGAGGACCACCTCAACCTCACTGGCGTGACCCCGCTGAGGGGCGCCACGTTCGTCGACATGACCAACGTCTACTCGCCTCGCTTGCGCGAGCTCGCGCGCCAGATCGACGACACGCTGCCCGATGGCATCTACGCGCAGTTCACCGGGCCTCAGTACGAGACCCGCGCCGAGGTGCGCATGGCTGCCACCCTGGGCGCCAACCTGGTGGGAATGTCCACCGCGCTCGAGGCCATCGCTGCTCGGGAGCGCGGGATGGAGATCCTGGGTCTTTCACTCGTTACGAACCTTGCCGCCGGAATGGGCGGCGAGGAGCTGAATCACCAGGAAGTCCTGGATGCGGGTCGTGATGCCGGGCCGCGGATCTCCGCGTTGCTCGCTGAGATTGTGAAGGGAATGTAATGAACGAGTCACTGCACCAAATTGCCGAGGCATGGATTGCCGACGACCCCGACGCCGCCACGCAAGAAGAGCTCCGCACGGTCCTGTTGGCAGACACTGCCGGGGACACCGATGCCGCGGCTGACCTCGCGGATCGCTTCCGCGGGACGCTTGAGTTTGGAACGGCCGGGCTGCGCGGTCGCATCGGCGCCGGACCAAACCGCATGAACCGCGCCGTCGTCATCCGCGCCGCCTCGGGCCTCGCGACCTACCTGACCGACGCTCTGACTGAACTGGGCATCGACAGCCCCGCCCGCATCGTGGTCGGTTACGACGCGCGCCACGGATCGCATGACTTCGCCGTCGACACAGTTGCCGTCATGGTCGCTGCCGGGCACGAGGCGCTGCTGATGCCGCGCATGCTCCCCACGCCGGTGCTCGCGTACGCCACACGTGCGCTGAACGCCGATGCCGGGGTCATGGTGACCGCGTCCCACAATCCCCCCGAGGACAACGGATATAAGGTTTACCTGGGCGGACGTGTCGTGACCGATTCCGGCCAGGGCGCTCAAATTGTGCCGCCTTACGACGCGGAGATCGCCTCTCGCATCGCCGCCGTCCCCACCGTTTCTTCTGTGGACCGCGCCGCCGAGGGCTGGTCCATCATCGACGAATCCGTGATCGAGGAGTACATCTCCCTGATGGCTGGACTCGTAGGCCCCGTCGAGGGCAAGGAATCCGAGCGAGCCGGCATCCGCATCGTCCTCACGCCTTTGCACGGTGTAGGCGCGGCGACCGTCACGTCCGCGCTGAGCGAGGCCGGCTTCACCGACCTCCACACCGTGCCGGAACAGGAGAAGCCTGACCCTGACTTCCCCACCGTCGCGTTCCCCAACCCCGAGGAAAAGGGCGCGATCGACCTCTCGCTCGCGTTGGCACGCGCCATCGACGCAGACGTAGTGATCGCGAACGACCCCGACACTGACCGCTGCGCCGTCGCCACCATCATCGATGGCGAGTGGACCATGCTTCACGGAGACGTGGTGGGCTCGCTACTGGGCGAACGCGTTGCCTCCGGGCTGAGCGAGCCCCAGAAGGCCAACGGCGTTCTGGCCAACTCCATCGTGTCTTCGCAGCAGTTGTCTGCCATCGCCGCACGGCACGGGCTTGGCTACCGCAGCACGCTGACCGGCTTCAAGTGGATTGGCCGCGAGGACGGGCTGGTCTATGGGTATGAAGAAGCGCTCGGCTACTGCGTGGCGCCCGCCTTGGTGCGCGACAAGGACGGGATTTCCGCCGCGGTGCTGATCGCCGACTACGTGGCCGAGTTGAAGACCGCCGGGCGCACGTTGTCCGATGCCATCGACGACCTCGCCCGCGAGAACGGCGTTTACCTCTCGCGTCAGGTTGCGGCTCGTTTTGCTGATCTCTCGCTGATCGGTCAGACCATGACAGGGCTGCTGGAGTCGCCGCCGGCGACACTAGGCGGGTCCGAAGTTACCGCGACCGATGACATGTCCAAGGGGCTTGCCGGGCTGCCGGGCACCACTGGGCTTCACCTCACCACGGCCGCTGGGGCACGAGTAATCGTCCGCCCCTCTGGCACCGAGCCAAAGGTCAAGGCCTACCTCGAGGTCACCTCACCCGTCGAGGGTGGCGACGTGGCGAGCGCGCGGGCCCTCGCGACTCAGGCGATGGACGCACTCGAGGCCGATATCAGGACCGCGCTGGGGCTGTAGCGCTTTTAGAGATTTGTAGGTCCTCACGCTACCGGTCCTTGGGGCGTTAGCGCGGCTGAGCGTTAACGCCCCTCTTCCCGGTTCCTGTCTGCTTCTGGCGGCTTCTGGCGGCTTCTGGCGGCTTCCGTCGGCTTTTATCGGCTTTTATCGGCTTCCGTCGGCTTCCGTCGGCCGCTGGGCCGCTGGGCCGCTGGGCCGCTGGGCCGCTGGGCCGCTGGGCCGCTGGGCCGCTGGGCCCATGATGCAACCGAGCTTCGTCGTTACTGATGTCCACAGGACATCATTCCGGGTACTTAACTACCGTTTAATAATGGCTGAGGTGGTTTGACTGTATTTGTCAGACCCCAGTGTTTGAATAGCAGTATGACGATCTCGATGGATTCCCTCGCCAAGGAAGTCGCCGCGCTGCGCGGCTTCACCGGCAGAATCGAATCCGAACTTACCCCCGCGGAGTTCGACGACTTCCGCAACGGTATGGGTCGCATCAAGCGCGCCTACGACGCGGCGGCCTCCGCTATGGCCCACGAGCTTGCCCGGCGCTCCAGCCCTGAGCTTGGCGCAGGCGGCTTAGCCAGGCAAGAAGGGTTCTCCAACGCACAGCAATCGTTGGGAAAGACTCTCGGCATCACCCCAAGTCAGGCAGGAAAGCTGATTGACGCCGGTCGAGCCCTCGCACCGCCGGCACCCAGCCCAGGAGTGGCCGCCACCCCATCTGCAGCGTCACCGCGGGCGCGCTACCCGTATGTATCCGGCGCGCTGAAGTCGACCGACATGGGGGCGGAGGTGGCCTCCCTCATCACGCGCACACTCGATGCGATCGGCGCGTCGTATGCCAAGGACGGTGTGCCTCTTACCGACGCCCGGCTCGCGGAACTGGCTGAACTCGAGCGCGCACTGGTAACGAAAGCGCAGTCGCTTTCCCTGGCCGAGCTGAGACGAGTCTGCGAACGCGAGAGAGCGTGGCGATTCCCTCAGGAGCTCGCCGCCAAGGAGCGCCTCCATCGCGAAAACCGGACACTCTTCTTTCACGAAGACTCAGAGGGCATGATCATCTTGACGGCGCGGATGGATGTGACGAGCGCGGCACCGATAAAGGCCTATATCGACGCGCAGACGCGTTGGGCGCTTCAGCAGCGTCGCAGTACTAGGGATGGCGGTAGCGACATCGATGACTCGCGATCTGCGGGCCAGATGCGCCTCGACGCCCTCACTGCACTCGCCCAGCACGGGCTTGGTTGCACGTCAACGGACTCCGGCGTCAAGACCACAGTCGTGATCCGAATCAATGAACGCGACCTTAAGGACGAACTCGCCCTGGGCGAGTGTGATCAGGCTTCCGGGCCCGTGACGGTAGGCACGTTGCGCACGATGGCGGTAGACGCAGGCCTACTGCCGGTCGTTCTAGGAGGGCAGTCGTTGCCGCTAGATGTGGGCCGAATGCGACGACTTTTCACTCCAGCCCAACGGCTCGCACTCGTGGAGCGAGACGGAGGGTGTAGCTGGTGTCACGCGCCTCCATCATTTTGCGAGGCGCATCACATTAGATGGTGGGAGCGGGACGGCGGGGGTACTGACCTGAAAAATGGAGTCCTACTTTGCACCAGATGCCACCATCGAGTACACCGGGATGGCTGGACGGTGCGGATTGAACGCGACACCGTGTTGATCACAAAACCTGGCGAGGCGGAGCCCCGCCTCGGAGGCCGCGAGCATCTCGAACTGGACTCTTCCGTACGCGACCGAGCGCTCGCTGCTTAGGGACTTCCCTCGGCATCCAGCCGCAGACGCGTCACGGTGACGGCTCGGCTCGTAACGGCGGGCGCGCATGACGCCCGGCGCACAACTCAAGGCGGCGAGGAGTGACGCCCGGCGCAACATTCAGGGCGGCCCGCAATGGCGAGCCGCCCCGAATGGTCAGGAACTCTAGTAGCCCGCGGGTGCGTCCGTAGCGGAACCTGCACCGGCAACACTGCCGTCCAAACCGTCGAGCACTGAACGAGTACCGGACAGACCCAAACGAGTCGCCCCTGCCTCAATCATTTCGAGCGCGGCCTCCGCCGTGCGGACCCCGCCCGATGCCTTGATGCCTAGACGTCCGCCAACTGCCTGCGCCATGAGCGTGATGGCGTGCACCGTCGCGCCGCCCGCGGGGTGGAAGCCGGTGGAAGTCTTTACGAAGTCAGCACCGGCGGCATCGGCCGCGAGGCATGCTCCCGTGATCGCCTTGTCGCTCAGCGCCGCAGACTCGATGATGACCTTGAGGATCTTGCCCTCGGGCACCGCGGCTCGAACGGCCGCGATATCGGCCTCAACAGCGGCGAAGTCGCCCTGGTTGGCCGCCGCGATATCGATCACCATGTCCACCTCGTCGGCGCCGTCCTCGATCGAGCGTGCCGCCTCCGCCTGCTTCACTGAGGAGTGGTGCTTACCGGACGGGAAGCCACACACGGTGGCAATCGCGAGCCCCTCAGGAACCTTAAGCGGGAGCATCGAGGGTGAGACGCAAACCGAAAATACTCCGAGGTCAGCCGCCTCTACCACGAGTGCTGCTACCTCATCGGCAGTAGCCTCGGGCTTGAGCAGCGTGTGGTCAACATACTGGGCGAGCTGTGCGCGGGTGAGAGTCATATTGTCCTCCTAGTTACTGCACCGCCACTCGCCCCGGTCGGGGCTCGCGATGCTTCTGGCACCAGCCTACGCGGAGTGCGCACCACTACATATCGTCTCTCATCTGCACGGGTGTGCCACAATGCCCTGAGAGCCCCCCAACAGGTTCCCGGACGAGTGGTGACGTACCCGGCACGCGACAAGACGACGCCCGAAAGGTTCGCCATGCCCTGGCTCGTTCTAATACTCTCCGGAATCCTCGAGGCCGTCTGGGCCACTGCCCTGAGTAAGACCGTCGGCTTCACCAAGCCCGTCCCCATCGCGGTCTTCCTCGTCGCCCTCACGGCCTCCATGGCCGGCCTCGCGTACGCAATGAGGGACCTGCCCATCGGCACGGCATATGCGGTGTGGGTAGGGATAGGGGCCGTCGGCACGGCGGGGTACGCAATGCTCACCGGCACCGAGGGCTTTACGCTGGTGAAGCTCCTGCTACTGCTCGGCATCGTCGGTTGTGTCATCGGGCTGAAACTTACCCACTAGTTCCCCCGCCGCGAGGCCGGCACCACAGACGCACGACATGAGACGAGCGGCGACAAACGCACGATGGCGGTACGCCGGGCGTAAACCCGGCGCACCGCCATAACTATGCATCGTCCATATCTGTCGTGTTGGGTGGCGCCACGCTTGAGCCGCAAGTGTGTGCGCAAGGCGCAAGCGACCAGCGCACGCCGCTGGCCGCTAGTCGCACGCCGCTGTCCGCTGTCCGCTGTCCGCTGGCCGCTAGCCGCTAGCGCACGCCGCTGGCGACTATCGCGAGCGACAAGCACCGGCGACTGGCGGCTGGCGACTGGCGACTGGCGACTGGCGACTGGCGCAAATACCTAACGCTTGCGCCACCTCAACAGTTACAAATCGCCCAGGTCGATACCGAAGCCCTCGAGCACGAGTTCGGCGAGGTCGCCGCGCTCATCGTAGGGCAGGAACGCACCCCAGGCAGCGATCAGCGACGCCTCGAGTAGGTCCTCCTTGGACCATCCCACACGCACAAGTTCAGCGAACTCGCTGCTCATGGAGACGCCCGAGACGAGACGGTTGTCCGTGTTGACGGTCACCGCAAACCCGAGGTCGCGCAGGCGGTGCATCGGGTGCGCCTCGATCGAGGCAACCGTGCCGGTCTGCACGTTAGACGTAGGGCAGCATTCAAGCGGAATCTGCTGGTCGAGCGCGTGCTGAGCGATCACGCCAAACTCGGGCGCATCTGCGTCCAAGTCGGAGATGTCCTCGTGCACTCGCACACCGTGTCCCAGTCGTCGCGCTCCACCCACGGCTAGCGCCTGGCCCACACTGGAGGCGCCATCCGCTTCACCTGCGTGAATCGTGACGGGCATGTGGCTATCGCGAAGCAACTCGAACGCCGCCGTGTGGTTCGCCACGGGAAACCCAAGCTCGGGGCCGGCAATGTCGAATCCGACACAGCCACGACCACGGTTGGCGATGGCCAACTCGGCAATCTCAAGTGAGCGGTCAAACTGGCGCATCGCGTCCAAGAGAGCCGTCACCCGGATCGTGTGGCGCGCCTCGCTGGCCTCGGCAACACCCTCCTCAATCCCAGCCTGGACGGCCTCAACTACCTCCTGCAAGGTGAGCCCACCCTCAAGGTGCTGCTCGGGCGCGTAGCGCAGCTCTGCGTAGATCACTCCATCAGCGGCGAGGTCCAGGACTGCCTCGCGGGCGATACGGCGAATGTTGACCTCGCTCTGCATCACTACCGCGGTGTGAACGAAGGTCGCCAGGTAAGAGACCAAGTCGCCCGACGATGCGTTCTTGACGAAGATCGCTGCAAGCTCCTCGGGGTCGGTCGAGGGCAGCTCGTGGCCCACCTCGGCCGCGAGTTCGATGAGAGTCGACGGGCGGAGGCCGCCGTCGAGGTGGTCGTGCAAAACGACCTTGGGAAGGGCAAGAATCTCAGCAGATGTAAGGGTCATACGCCAAGGCTAGTCCCGCTTGCGCGGCACCGGGAGCACCAGACAACAGATACGGTTCCAAAACCCCAAAGCCGGCCTCACTGCCCCGTCTGCGAGCCACAGCGCAGCCGGTAACTGACGCACCTCACCCGACGATGGCTCATACACAGAGAACGCGTGGTCCGTCACTGACGTCAGCAACACGACATGCCGGGGCACCATTGCCCCGAGGCCCATCCGGGAATCCCCTCCCGTGTAGACCGGCACCGGGATTGACTCACGGAGCGCCGCGGCCGCGTGCGCAATCATGGCGCTCACATCCGTCACACTCGAGTCGTCGATCAGCACCGCACTGAACTTGAGTCCCGCCACCCGTAGCACGTTGTCCACGCGCCAGGGCGGAGTCCCAAGGGATCGCGGCCAGTTGAAACCGGCCACCGCACCCTGATTAGCGGCGGTATGCAGTGCGCGCTGGAGACCGTTCCACCTCGCCTGCGTGGACCGGAGCGAGCGCCCCAAGTCTTTGATCATGGTGACCTCGGCCGGGACATAGTCCGCCAGCACCCTGCCCGTGGTGACCCAGAGCGCGACAAAGGGATCCGTGATCATCAGCTCCATCGCGATGACCGCTGCCCCACACGTGGTCTGGTCCACCTGCACGGCGCGCGTCGTTCCCCACGTCACGTGATGTGCCGCAGCACCCTCGGTCGTCGCCGGAGTTCCCAGCGGATCCCGCACGTGTGCACGGGTGGCCTCGGGAAGCCGATCCCACCCCTCGGCAAGCGCCGCCAACGCGCTGAGCGGGGCACCCGTAGCTGCCGCCCGCTCAAGCACATCGCCATCGTGACCCAACTGTGCGCGACACGCGTCGAGCGCCTTGCGATCGGCCTGGCTGAAGGCATCGGCGCGCGCGTGATAGACCCGCGCGTAGACGGTGTCCCCGCTCGCCCGAGTGCCCCGTTGAGCTACGCCGGACGCGTGCGACACCGCGTACGGTGAACGCCAGCGACTCCGTAGCCCGACGGAGCGGGCAACGCGAGCCCCGGTCGCGGAGAGCGACCAAGCCATCGGCTAGCGTTCCGTCGCGGTGCCCGGCGTCGTTGCGTCAGGCGCAGAGCCGCCGATGCGGTCAAGGATGATGTTGCGCTTCACTGCAGCCGACCCAATTTCCACTGTTCCGGCACCGTCGCAAGCCTCCCCCAGCGCGGCGAGGCCACGCGGCATGCGGTCAGCAGACTCAGCGTGAAGCGTCATGATGACGTCGCCCTTGCGGACCTCGTCGCCAAGAGTCTTGTGCAGGAACACGCCAGCACTGAGGTCAAGCACATCGTCCTTGCGGGCACGCCCTGCGCCCAGACGCCATGCGGCAATCCCTGCGCCCATCGCGTCCAAGCGGGTGATGTAGCCATCGGCCTCGGCCCGTACCTCTTCAACGATCGGCGCGACCGGCATCGGCGCGTCAACGTCGCCACCCTGGGACTCGATCATCTGGCGCCACTTGTCCATGGCGCGGCCGTCCTTAAGGGCGGCGGCGGGGTCAGCATCGGTGATACCGGCGCCCTCGAGCATTGCGCGTGCCAGTTCCACGGTGAGCTCCACGACGTCGGCGGGGCCTCCACCTGCAAGAACCTCGACCGACTCGGTCACTTCCATCGCGTTGCCGATGCCGCGGCCAAGAGGCGTCGACATGTCCGTCAGCAGCGCGGTGGTCACCACGCCCGCGTCGGTGCCAAGGTCAACCATGGTGCGAGCCAGCTCGCGGGCATCCTCGATGTTCTTCATGAACGCGCCCGAGCCGACCTTGACGTCGAGCACCAGAACCCCGGTGCCCTCCGCGATCTTCTTAGACATGATCGAGGCGGAGATCATGGGAATCGACTCAACGGTTCCGGTGACGTCGCGTAGGGCGTACAGCTTCTTGTCGGCAGGAGCAAGCCCGGTACCGGCAGCGCAAATCACCGCTCCGACATCAAGCAGCTGCTGCCGCATGGCGGCGTTTGACATGTCCGCACGCCAACCCGGAATCGACTCGAGCTTGTCGAGCGTGCCGCCCGTGTGCCCCAGGCCACGGCCGGAAAGCTGCGGCACTCCCACGCCAAAGACCGCGACTAGAGGGGCCAGCGGAAGGGTGATCTTGTCGCCCACGCCACCCGTCGAGTGCTTGTCTGCGGTGGGGATCCCGAGGTCAGTGAAATCCAGCCGCTCGCCGGACGCGATCATGGCCGCGGTCCAGCGGGCGATCTCTGTGCGGTTCATGCCGCGCTGGTAGATCGCCATCGCGAGCGAACTCATCTGCTCGTCGGCAACCACACCTCGCGTGTAGGCATCCACCACCCAGTCAATCTGATCGTCACTGAGCGTGCCCCCGTCGCGCTTAGTCATAATGACGGACACTGCGTCGTGGCGCTCAGCCATGAAATTCCTCCAGGTGATCAGGACCAAAGGCCCCAGGTAACAGGTGACCTACGGTGACGGGACCGTCAGCGTGGTCAATAAGCATGCTCGCGCCGCCGTGCTCAAAGAGCAACTGACGGCATCGGCCGCATGGGGTAAGGATATCTCCGTTGCCGTCCACGCAGGC
>Ga0307486_1000417_pt1 | contig 40063 bp, 32 predicted proteins | sample CBIW02metaG_FD_203663 | JGI IMG/M metagenome (GOLD analysis project Ga0307486, IMG submission 203663) | Sea-ice brine microbial communities from Beaufort Sea near Barrow, Alaska, United States - CBIW 0.2 | ecosystem: Environmental > Aquatic > Marine > Coastal | place: USA: Alaska | collected... | reverse complement strand
CGACGCCGACACTCCGCGCTCGGTTACCAACGGCCCAACGAAGTCCACTATGGTTATCAACAGCCAGCCCTGGCAGCGTAGAAGAAACCACTAATTCCGCTGTCCGAAATCCGCGCGGCAGCTCAATCCCATCATGTTGACAACCTCCTTATGCGTTTTATTTTGTGAACACTTCCCATTGTGGTGCGGCCATCTCAAGATGCCCCCCGACGTTTCCTCAAGATCTCCTCAAGACTCCCGTGCCACCACTATCGCTTCGCGCACAAGACCCCGGCAGCAGGCGGCCGCGCGCGCCACAGACGCGCCACGCCGCAAAGGCGACCACTTACCCGTGGTGGACCGCGGACATCGAGGGCGGCTACCCCCTCGTCGCGCTAAACTCATGCGGTTGAGAGGAAGCGCTTCTTGGGTCGTTGAGCAAACGTAGTGTCCGCACTGTCAAGACTTTCCTCGAGCATGCAGGAATGGTGTTCAGCCGCGCCTAGGCGCGCTACAAGCGCCGGACGGTCCGCGGGATATTGGTCCAGGCGGGTCAGACCGTCGGTGGTTATTCTAGGCGTCGAAGAGCGGCGCTGAGCCGCGAGGCTGCGTCCCGAGCAACGGCCTCAAGCCCGTCGTTGCGTGTGAGTGTAACCATCACGTGTGGGTCGAGAGCCTCAACCTGGGTGCGACCCTCACCGACCGAGCGCACCACTACGTTGCACGGCAACAGCAGTCCGATCGACTCCTCCAACTGCAGGGCACGATGAGCAAGTGGCGGGTTGCACGCGCCCAGGATCACCTGCGGGGCCATGTCGACGTCGAGCTTCGTTTTCAAAGTGCCCGCCATGTCGATCTCGGTCAGGATCCCGAATCCCTCCTCGGCCAACGCGGCCCGTGCCGCCGCGAGAGCCGGCTCGAAGGGTTGGTTGATGGTGACGGTGAGGCCATAACTCATCATGCGATCCTTTCGATCAGATGGACGCTCGGAGCCAGCACCCAGCACCGCGAGAGCATCCGAATCCAGTCGGGCGATGTTGCAACAACGGTATCTATGTAAGCGTCGTAGCCGCAACACTTGCAGCATTTGTGCGGAGAGTTCGCTGCATAGCGTCCCGGTCGGTTGTTCCGACGAGGTCAAGAAGTCACTGCGCGCCTTTGCCAGGCACCGGACATTGAGCAGAGTTATGGCGGCGCAGAGTTGGCACGTCCGCCGCCTTTCGACACCAATCCGCCTGGTCCGGGCGAGCCGCGCGTGCGGGGAGCTCTCGCGCAGCGGTGGCCACTATCTCCATTGCACGTGGCTGGGACTCAATTTCCAGGGACTTGGCCGCTTCTCTAGTTGCTCTGCACCTCAGCGATCGTGGCCCTTGGTCCCACGATTCGCCACCTTCGCCTGCCAGAAGGGGATCCCACTCACAAAAAGCGCGAGCTCTCAGCCTTTGTGGCATACAGCGCTGCGCCCGAGGGACCGCTGAACGGTTAGGTGACAACTTGACCTGCCCCCGGGTTTGGTTACCTCGCGAGGTATGCCATTCGGGCGTGGTTGGCGTTCATCTCGGACTCTAGTTCAAAGTCGAGGGGCGTGAGGTAGTTGACCTTGACCCCGCTTGGTGGACATCTGGCCATCCGACCTCATTGATAACTACGGCCTCGTTGCAGCGGTGCGCGTCGAGCTCCACGGGGGCGAACTAGCTGATGGAAAAGTGCCCGAGGCGCAGGTCGCAACGGCTCCCGATTGAGGCCCCGATGGCACGCTTCGCGCCGTTCGCGGCGGGCAGTCCGTCACCAGAGCGATCACTATCTTGGTCTCGTCGTCGAGTAGTTCAGCACACATTGGTTCTGCTGTCGCGCGAGCACCACGCAAAGAAAAAAGGGGTTAGCGGCATAAAAGTGTGTCGGTTGGGGGTGTGTTCTCCCTGGTCACTAGGCGTTTTCGGGCCTGTGTTATGCCATTGGAGGCATGACTGGAGCAGGTAGTGGACATTCGGGGTCGTGCGTGCTGTGCGGAACGGGGCTCAAACGCAACGGCACGACGAGTGCGGGGACCACGAGGTGGAGGTGCCCCAAGTGCGGGTCCTCAAGCACCCGTAGGCGACCTGATGTGGCCCGGGCTGCTGACTTGGATCGGTTCCTGTCCTGGCTGATGGGCAGGTCCACTCAACGCGACCTAGTCGGCGGCACGGGACGCACGTTTCGTAAGCGGCATGCGTGGTGTTGGAACGTGGCCCCCACCATCGCGATCACCGGGGAGATCTATGACGAGATCCAACTCGATGGCACCTATCTGAGCGACGGCTGGTGTCTGCTGGTCGCGATCGATGGGACCACCGGTGAGGTGATTGCGTGGCAGTGGTGCGACACGGAAAAGACGGCTGCCTGGACCGCCCTGTTGGAACGTATTCCGCCACCGCAGGTCGCGGTCATCGACGGCGGATCCGGTCTTGCTTCTGCACTGAGAGCGTGCTGGCCGGACACCAAAATTCAACGCTGCCTGGTCCACGTTCAACGCAACGTTCGCAACTATCTCACCACCCGTCCACGCACCGACGCCGGCAGAGCACTACGGGTCTTATCCCTGGCATTGACACGGATTCGCACGACCGAGGAAGCAGCCAGTTGGCAAGTGAACCTCAACGCCTGGCACCAGACCTACGGTCCGCTGATCAACGCCCGGACCTACCTCAAACAGGTTGATATTCGACCCGCCTGGGCCCGACCCCACGACACCTGGTGGTTCACCCACGACCGACTACGCAAGGCCTACCGGCTGCTGGCCCGGCTGACTCGTGAGGGAGTGCTGTTCACCTACCTCGAGCCCGACCTGGAAGACCTGAGGATCAGCTCGACAACGAACCGGATCGAGGGCGGCACCAACCACCCCATCAAAGACCTGCTGCGACGCCACCGCGGCATGACGAGCGAGCACCAACGCCGCGCCGTCGAGTGGTGGTGCTACCTGCACTCACCAGACCCGCGCAGGCCCCGAGAGACCTCATCAAACCAGAGCACTACGACCCTGTCCCGGCCACACGGCCGCAAGCCACCAAGCCAGACGGGCCAGCAGCCTACGACACCGCGATGACTGCCGAGGAAGGCCTCTGGGCCCGCACCGGCTGGGCAGGACGCTCAACCTAAACCAACACCCCAGGGAGACCGCGACACGCCGCAGCCAGACACACTTTTATGCCGCTAACCCGAAAAAAGACCCCCTACCAAGGTAAATCCCCTGGTAAGAGGTCTTTCTGTAGTAGCGGGGACAGGATTTGAACCTGCGACCTCCGGGTTATGAGCCCGGCGAGCTACCGAGCTGCTCCACCCCGCGTCGGTAAGCCGTAACTCTACCCCGCAGATCGCTCCTGACCAAATCGTCTCTCTCGACGTGCAGTGAGCGCGCAAGTTCACTAAAGTCAGCCGCATGACAACACCCCCTAATGACCCATTCGCACAGCATCCACCACAGGTCGCTGCTCCGGGATATCCGCAGGCTTCTGCCCCCGGCTCACCGCCTCCCCCGCCGCTACCTGGGCAGGCACCGCCCCCAGGCGCCTTTGCTCCCACTGGATGGGCAGCAGAGAAGCCTCAGGGCCTCGCTATCACCGCCATCGTCCTGACCGGCCTCTACGCCGCGTCCTCGCTCTACAGTTCATTCGTCGCTCAAAGCACGATAGATGAAACTAAAGCCACGCTCGGGTCGGGCAACACCGCTACGGATCTCGGCACGACCGCGTTCGGAGCCTTGGGGACCATCGTCATGCTTGCTTCCTTTGTCGTCCTCGCCTTGTGGATGAGCCGCATCAGGCGCAATCTCGCGAGCCGGGGCGTCAAGGCTGGCGGCCCGCCCGCCGTCGAATGGTGGGGATGGTTTGTACCGCTCGCCAACTTTGTGTTGCCGCTGCTGGGCATGAAGGCGATCTCGCGTAAGAAGGCCAGCATGGGTCTGCTCTTAGGCTGGTGGCTGCCCTGGTGCATCATGTGGCTCGCAACGTTCGCTGCCGGCGCCACAAGCTTCTTTGCGGTCGATCTTGGCACTGGTGAACTAGTCCGGCCGGAAGCCCTTGACGCGTCCGTTCCGCTGACTCATATTGCCACCGTCGCGGTCATCGTGTCGTGGGCGTTCCTCGCCGTAATCATTCGGCGCGTCACCGACCGCCACCTGGACGATTAATACTGGCCCGTTTTAGCTGGGCACAGAACGACAGAGGGGCCGGTGAGCATATGCTCACCGGCCCCTCTGTCGTTAGTGTCGCGCGGCGCTAGTTACCCGAGGTGATCTCGCCCGCTCCGCTGTCGGTGGGCTCGCTCGTCTCATCGGTGGAGGTGGTCTGCTCCGGGGTAGCCGAGGCCGACGGTGCGGGTGTCGCACCCACCAGCGGAATCTCTTCCACTGTGCCGCCCTGCGCTACCTGGATGCGCTCCTCGGCGGCGATAGCATTCGCAAGCGCCGTCGATAGAGCGTCTTGCGAGTCGCCGTACGCCGCGAAGTCACCCGCCTGCAGGGCGATCTGGCCGTCCTGGATAGCCTGCTGTGCCGCTGCCAACGCACTTCGCAGGTCACGCTCGGCCGCGGCATCGACCGTAGCCTCGCCGGTGTCGGGGGTAGAGGTGTCCGGATCCGTCACGTCGGGGTCCGGCGTGACCGGGTCTGACCCATCGACCTCGTCGCCGTCAACAGCGACTGCCGCGCCTTCACCGAATACCTGGTCAAGCGCTCCCTGGAGCGTGTCGGCGAATCCGACCTTGTCTCCAAACGCGACGAACACCTTGCGTAGCAACGGAAGCTGTGTCCCGGTCTTCGATTGCACGTAGACAGGCTGCACGTACAACAGTCCGCCACCGACGGGAAGCGTCAGCAGGTTTCCGTTGACAACGTCCGTCTCACCCTGCCGTAGCAAGTTAAGGGTGGTCTGAGCGTCCGTGTTCGAGTTGAAATTGTTCTGTACCTGGCCGGGGCCGGGGATGGTGGTGTCGCGCGGCAACTCCAGCAGCCGTAGCTGGCCGTAGCCGTCGGCGACCTTTCCAGCCTCGCTACCCGTTTCCGAGTCAACGGAAAGGTACCCGGTCAGCACGTTACGGTCCGAGTCTCCACCCGGGATGAACGAGCTGGTGAGCGAGAACGTCGGCTCTTCCTGATCCGGCATCTGCAGAGTCAAGTAGTAGGGCGGCTGAAGGCCCGTGCTGCCCGGAGTCGGGTCAGACGGGTTACGCCAGAAGTCCTGCGTCGAGTAGAACGACGCGGCGTCGTCTACGTGGTAACTCGTGAGCTGGTAGCGCTGCACCGTGAAGAGGTCTTCCGGGTAACGCAGGTGGCTCATGAGGTCACCAGAGATCTCAGACATCGGCTGCAGGTCATTCGGGAACACGTTCGACCAGGTCTTGATGATCGGGTCTTCGGTGTCCCATGCGTACAGCGTCACGTGACCGTCGTAGGCGTCCACCGTTGCCTTAACGGAGTTGCGAATGTAGTTCAGGCTGGCGGGAGCGAGTCGGTCTTCCGAGCCCGCAAACAGCGTGTCCGACTGGATCGCACCCGAATACGGGAACTGAGTGGTGCTGGTGTAGCCATCCACGACCCACACGACTCGCCCATCGACCACGGCCGGGTAGGCAGTCGAGTCAAGGTCGAGGTACGGAGCCACGCGGGCGACTCTCTCGAGCGGCTCACGGTAGTACAGGATCTGAGACTCGTCGGTGACGCGGTCAGAGAAGAAGATCTGCTCTTCGCCGAACTTAATCGCGTACATCAACTTGGAGAAGGTGTCCCCGATGCTGGGGCCTCCGTCGCCTGAGTAGGTGGTGTTCACCTGGTTGATGGACGAATCGTCGCCACCGTCGGATGGGTAGTCAAGCTCCCACGGGTCAGTGCCCTCGGGTGCTCCGACAATCGAGTACGCAGGAGTGGTCTCACCAAAGTAGATACGCGGTTCATAGTCGCCGAGCTCACCCACGGACGGGATTCCGCCTTCGTAGAAGTCCGGCTTTCCGTCAAGCAGAGTCTTATTGCCGTATGCGGCAACGACGCCGAATCCGTGGGTGTAGACGGTGGTGTCGTTCACCCAGTTGCGGTTGTCATCGCCAAGTCCGTCGAGGTTGAGTTCGCGCACCGCGATCACGGTGTCGCGCTTCTCCCCATTGATGTCATAGCGGTCAACGTTGAGGTTCTCCGCAAAGTTGTAGTACTGCTTGTTCTGCTCGAGTTGCTGGAACGCGGGGGAAACCACGTCCGGGTCAAGGAGGCGAATCTGCGTAGTCGTGTCGGCATCGGCGCGTAGCGCGTCAGGATCGGCCTCGGTTTTCGCGTCGTAGGCGGTCACCTCGATGTCGTCGAGTCCGTACGCGTACCTGGTCGCGTCAATATTGCGCTGGATGTAGTCGGCTTCGAGTTCCTGCGCGTTGGGCGCTACCTGGAATCGCTGCACGATCGAGGGGTATGCCCAACCGACCACGATGGCGCTCAGCACCATGAGTGCGACGCCCATGGCGGGGATACGCCAGTCACCACGCCAGATGACGACGAGGAACGAGAGCCCGACGAGAATCGCGATTCCCACCAGGATTCCGCGCGCCGGCAAGATTGCGTTGACGTCCGTATAGGAGGCGCCGTAGAAGGTCTCGCCTTGCTTGTTGAGCAGCGAATAACGGTCCAGCCAGTAGTTGGCCGCAATGCCGATCATGACGAGCAGGCCCATCACTGCGAGCTGAATGCGAGCGCCGCCCGAGGCAACGAAGTTGCGCCCGCCGCCGCTGATGCCGCCGTAAAGGAGGTGAACGAAAGCCGCGAGCACCATGCAGATAATCGTGATCGCGAGGTAGAAGCCCACCAGCGAGCGCATCACGGGAAGAGTGAACACGTAGAACGAGGCATCTAGACCAAACTGCGGGTCCGCAATGCCGAACGATTCCTGGTTAAGCCAGGCGAGCACGGGCTTCCAATTGGAAGACATCGCTGCACCGGCGATGAGGCCGACGAACAGCGGCAGCACCACCATGATGACGCGCTCGAGCGGCTGAATCTGCTCGCGATACTGGTCGAGCGCAGACTTCTGCGTGGACAGAGCGGGACGCACTCGGCGCGCGATCCACAGCGACAGCCATACCCCGCCGCCCGCAATGGCACCAAAGATGAGGAAGAGCACGCCGCGCGTTCCCCACTGCGTGCGCCAGACGTCAGTGAAGCCAAGCTGCTGGTACCACACCACTTCGGTCCAGATATTTGCCGTGATGACGGCAAGCACCACGAGCGCAGCGATCACGAGCAAGGCGATCAATAGGGGCGACTTGCGCTTAGGCGGCGTCACGATGGATCGAGGTGGGGTGGGGCGGTCGTGCTCGGAGGTCACTTAGTGTTCCTTTGCTTATGTGCTTATGTGCTCATGTCTGGTGAACGGCGTCTGGGGTCAAGCGTGCCACAGGGCTCAGCAGGTGGGAAGTTGTGACGTCTGCCCGGCGCCGATGCTCAATACGGCGTTGTAGGCATCGTCCAGGTTGTCCACACTGAAAACGCTCAAGCCTTGCGAAACGTGCCCCAACACCTCGGAACAGTTTTCGATGGGGGCAAGGAAGTATTCGGCGCCCGCGTCGCGGGCGCCTTCCAGCTTGAATTGGATCCCGCCGATGGGACCCACATCGCCGTCGGCGTCAATAGTCCCGGTACCCGCGACGTGCTGACCGGCCAACTCGTCCTTCTCGGTGAGTTTGTCCATGATTCCCAACGAGAACATCATCCCTGCACTGGGTCCGCCAACTGAATCGATCTGGACGGAGACGTCAATGGGGATGTCGAACGTCGGGTCGATCCAGATACCCATGACTGCCGCGCCGTCACCCGAATCGAGCATGGGAAACGACTCATCAATTCTTTGTGACCCGCGCATTACCGTCACGCCAATGGTGTCGCCAGGCTCGTGAGTCGCGACAGCATCGGCCATCTGCTTGTACGTGTCTATCGGCGTCCCATCCACTGCAATCAAGACATCGTCCGTCTCAAGCAGCCCTTGGGCGTTTGAGTCATCCTGTACTCCAGCGACCCGGATGCTTGCGGGGACTGGGATGCCCAGTTCCTCAAGCGCCGAGACGCTTGCGCTCTCTTGCGAGGTGATCCAGTCCTGCTGGGCCTGCTGGTCGTACTCGGCCTCCTGGTCTGGGTCCCCAAACACGTACTCCTCGGGCAACACATACCGGTGAGACGAAAAATATCCGCCAAGCACGCTGCCCATCGTGAAGAGCTCCGAGCCGCCGCGACTCACCGAAACCGTTGTGAGGCGAAGTTCACCCGAGGCGTCATACGTAGGCGCGCCGTCGATCGACACGAGCGGCACCCCATCCTTGTCGCCGAGCGTGTCGAACGTGGGCCCGGGGCCGCCAATGGCGAACGGGGCGGGCAACACAGTCAATAGCGCTACCAGCACCGATGTCGCGAGACCCGAGGCGGACATCACCGCGGAGCGGCGCGTCGGAGGCGCCGGAAGGGGCGGCTCCGTGGATTGCGCAGCTGGGGAGGTGACGAGAGAATCCTCGGACTCAAACGGCGGGTTCGTCGGTGGGGTCACGCCCACCATCATTGCTTATAGCGAACGATGCGCCGAATCGTGGGTCCTGAACGTTACCGTGAGACAAGCGAGTAGTGACTTCACTCCCCACGCGCACTGGAGACCCGATGACTGACGACACCACACCCTGGATGCAACTTCTACGAGAACTGTTTGGCGACGATGCCGACGCAGCACTCGAACAATTGCAGAGCATGGGCATGGACCCCGAGGCACTCGCGAGCGCATCCGGTATGGCTGCGTCTCCCGGCATGATGGATCACGTCTTGTCCCAGATTCGCGCGCTCATGTCCCAGAGCGAAGGCGAAGACGTCAACTGGACGCTGGCTCACGATGTGGCGCGCGGCGTGGCCGCACAGGGCGGCGACCCGACCGTCTCTGCCACTGTGGCGGCAACCCATCGCGAAGCGGTTTCCCGCGCAGAGCTGTGGCTCGATGCTGTCACTGACTTTGACCCCTCACCCTTGCCACCGCGAGTATGGTCACGGGCGGAATGGGTCGAGGCGACGATGCCCACGTGGCGAGTTCTCGCCGGGCCAGTGGCGGTCAGCGTGTCGCATGCCCTCGGAGCCGTGCTGCGGGGCGAGGCTGAAGACGACGATTCGAGCGACGATGCGCTCAGCGCTTTTGGCCTGGAAGGCGGCCAGGCGCAGGGCATCATGAACTCGGTCAGCCCGACGGTGTGCGGGATGCACATGGGGCAAGCCGCCGGCGAGATGGCCCGCGAGGCCTTTGGCGGCACCGACTTGGGTATCCCCCTATTGCCAGACTCGCGAGTGGCTCTGGTTCCCCAGGCCATTACTGACTTTGCCGAAGGCCTGGACATTGACGACGACGAGGTGCGCAGCTTTGTCGCGCTACGCGAAGCCGCTCACGTAAGGCTCTTCGCAGCGGCACCCTGGCTCCCCGGCCAGCTGCACGCCGCAATCGAACGCTACGCGGGCGGAATCTCGATCGACCCCGAAGCACTCGACGCTGCGGTACGTGATGCCGGTGCTGGTGACCCGGCCAAGTTGCAGCAGGCGTTGAGCCGTGGCATCTTTGCGCCCAGCCATTCCGAGAGCCAGTCGGCCAGTCTCGAGTCGATTGAGACGATGCTCGCTCTGATTGAAGGGTGGGTGGACGACGTCACGATGCGCGCCGCCGCTCCCCACCTGCCCCATATCGGTCCCCTACGCGAGATGATGCGCCGTCGCCGTGCCTCTGGAGGGCCGGCAGAAGACGTGTTCGCCTCGCTGCTCGGACTCGAACTCCGGCCTAGGCGCCTTCGCGACGCTTCGTCCCTATGGGCCGCGCTGTCAGCGCGGCTGGGGTCCGACGCCCGCGACAAGTTCTGGTCGCATCCAGACCTGCTGCCCGACGCTGAAGCACTGGGCGACTGGAAGGCATGGGTCGATAAGGCCGTGAGCGGCCCCGATCCAGACGATGAGATGGACCGCGATCTTGAGAAGCTGCTCAGCGGAGGGTTCGGTCCTCACTCAGAAGATGGCGCGGATACCCCCTCCGGGGACGCCCCCGAAACTCCTGAGGGCGGTTCCACGGAAGGCACCGAAGACGGTCCCGATGATGCCCCGGGTCGCGATTCCTAGCGACACACACGACACGTCAAGCGTGAATTGAACGAATTTGTGCGGGAATCCGTCTACGCTTATCGGGAACGGGCCCACGTGGCCACGGACGTGCGGCCCTCAACGGCCGCGCCACAATCAAAGGAGACCCTCATGGGCGAGAAGTATGCTGGCGAGTTCTACTGCGTGAAGTGCAAGGAAAAGCGCACCACCGAGGGTGACGTTGTGATCTCCGAAAACGGCCGTCGTATGGCCAAGGCCATCTGCCCCGTATGCGGCACCAAGCTGAACCGCATCCTCGGCAAGGCGTAACACTTTCGCGTCCTAGACGCACCACGGAGCGGGCCGACCCATGAGGGTCGGCCCGTTTTGTGTGGTGGCGAGGTTGATCTTGCTCCAGCGACGTTGACGTACTGGCCCCGCGACTAGCTGTGGATAACGCAGACTGAGCGTGCCCGCCTGCGAGGCTAGGCGAATGGAACCCATCGGCGCTCGTCTCCGCCCCGGCCTGGCCGTCTTCGCGCTCGACGGCAACCGGATCCAGATCGGCCTCGCCGATCCCGTCATCCTCGACGGCCTCACCGCAGACGAAGCCTCTTTCGTCGCTTCCCTTGAGGGCCCGCGTACCCCTACAGCGCGCCGCGCCTCTGACTTCTCGCACGTCTTAGGCGACCTCGCAGTGCGCGGACTGCTCTTAGTTCCCGACTCTGGCGTCCATGTCGAGGTACGGACAGCCGCGAGGGCGGTCCGCGTGGCCGTGGTGGGGGCCAGCCCGCTGGGCGTCGCCGTAGGGTTGTGTCTGGCCCAGTCGGGCGTCGACCACGTGTTGTTTGACGATCCCACCCCGGTGCCCGTTGACCAGGCCTCTCGCGCGGGCGCCTACGCGAGTCGGGCCCAGGCTGCGGCTCACACCGTGAACCATTGGCCCACTGCGGTGGGGCGCGCAACCAGCGAGCCCGCGGCGCAGGCTGGCGCGAACGTCACCGTGGTCGTGGCGAGCGGCGCCGTGGATACGGCGCTGATCCACGACCTCATGGCAGCCGACCAGCCCCATCTTCCCGTTCTCACGGACGAGCTGGGCATCACGGTAGGGCCGCTCGTCGTCCCGGGACGTGGGCCGTGTCTCACGTGCCTGGGCATTGAGCGCGCGTCCCGTGAACCCCACTGGCCGCGAGTCGCGTTGCAGTGCAACGGCTCACGTGCGGCCTACGCACCTGCGCCACTAGGCACCGTCGCCGCCGGCGTTGCGAGCCACATCGTGAGTAGGTTCGTCGAAGCCGGCGAGTACACACCGACGCAGTGGCGCATCGTCACTGCGGAGTTTGGCCCGCACGTCGTCCAGCAATCGGTCACCAGGCACCCCGCCTGCGCTTGCTGCGGTCCACTAGTGCTCGGCGACAAGCTCCAAAATCTGCAAGCCGTACTTCTCTAGTTTGGAAGCGCCGATGCCGTTGACTCGGGCGAGGTCGCCCAACGTGCCGGGCCGCATCGTGACGATCTGCACCAGGGATGAGTCGACAAGCACCGTAAAGGCGGGCTTGCTGTCCGCCTTGGCAGTCTCAAGACGCCAAGCCTTGAGTGACTCGAAAAGGCGCAGTTGCTCGGCGTCGAGTTCCGCCAGTTTTGACGACGTCGACGGACGGCGCGTAGGTGCCTGGCGTACGTCTGGCCACCACCGCTCAAGGAACCGCGTGCGGGTGCGGTGCTTGCGCCCACCTTCCTTACGCGCCATGGCGTAGCTCAGCGTCAGATGCTCGCGTGCGCGGGTGATGCCCACGTAGAGCAGCCGCCGCTCCTCGCTCACGGCCTCGTCAGTCTCTGCCATGGAGATGGGCATGAGGCCCTCGGACATCCCGACAATAAAGACGGCATCCCACTCGAGGCCCTTCGCCGCGTGCATGGTCGTCAGGGTTACCCCGTCCACCGCGGGCGCGTGCTGGGCTCCTGCGCGTTCCACCATGTGCTCCACGAAGTCGCGTAGCGAGACCGTGCCTACTCCCTCGATGGAGGCATCGGCCGCAAAGTCGTCCGCCAACTGAGCAATCGCCTGAAGCGAATCCCACCGTTCGCGCACGGCGCCACGCGCTGCCGGAGGGTCTTCCGTCCATCCCGCATCCATGAGTGCCTCGCGCACGCGCTCCCCGAGCGGGGCGTCCGACGGCGCGACGGCCGCACCGCGCAGGAGCACCATCGACTTTCGTACCTCGTCCCGGTCGAAGAAGCGCTGCCCGCCGCGCACCAAGTAGCTGATACCGCGTGCATTGAGCGCGCCTTCCAGGTTCTCGGACTGGCTGTTCACGCGGTACAAAATGGCGATCTCGCGCGCCTGGACGCCAGCGTCGACGAGCCGGCCGATTGCTTCCGCGACGGCCGACGCCTCGGACGTGTCGTCCGCATGGGTCAGGTAGGCCACTTCCGGGCCGGACGGACGCTGCGCCACCAGTTCGACACCCGTCTGGGACGTGCCGCGTTGATGCATCAGACCGTTGGCCAGATTCACTACCTGCGGGGTGGAACGGTAGTCACGCACGAGGCGCACTTGAGTGGCGTCGGGGAACCGCTTGGGGAAGTCGAGCAGGTGTCCCGGCGAGGCCCCGGCAAAGGAGTAGATGGTCTGGGCCGGGTCGCCCACCACACAAAGCTCCTCACGTCCGCCAAGCCATTGGTCGAGCAGGAACTGCTGCAGTGTCGATACGTCCTGGTATTCGTCAACTACAAAGTGTCGGTACTGACGGCGAATCTGGTCGCCAACCTCGGGATGCCTGCCGATGATGTCGGACAGCAACAGCAAGATGTCCTCGAAGTCGAGGACCACAGCCTCGGTCTTGACGTCCTCGTACGCGCGCATGACATCGGTGATCTGCGCCGGGGTAAATCCGGCCGGTACCGGGCGGCCGGACTCCGCGACCACCTGCGGGTAGTCCCCCGCATCGATCATCGAGACCTTGGCCCACTCGATCTCGCTCGCCAGGTCCCGCACTGCGAGCCGGTCCACGCTGAGTCTCGCTGCGCGCGCGGCCTTTCCCACGAGCGGTGCCTTCTGGGCGACCAGTTGCGGAATCTGACCGCCCACCACCTGCGGCCAAAAATAGCTCAGCTGCCTCAGCGCGGCGGCGTGAAAAGTACGCGCCTGCACTCCGGTGGCGCCGAGCGCGCGCAGCCGCTGACGCATCTCGCCTGCGGCACGCGCCGTGAACGTCACGGCGAGCACTGTCTGGGGGTTGTAGGCACTCACCCGCACGCCGTAGGCAATCCGATGGGTGATCGCCCGGGTCTTACCCGTTCCTGCTCCCGCGAGGACGCGAACGGGCCCGTGCAGCGCGGTAGCGACCTCACGCTGCTCGGGGTCAAGGGCATCAAGAATTTCGTCGGCAGACATCAGATGCATTGTGTCAGGCGCCAGTGACAGCGGGTGCCGTTTCCACAGGCCGCACGCGTCATGTTGCCGCCTCAATCGCGATAGTGTCGGCTTAACGCACCAATCACGAGGAGTCTCACATGCCCACAATCGCAATCATCGGCGCTGGTCCAGGACTTGGGGCCGCAGTAGCGCGCAGGTTTGGACGAGAGGGCTACTCCGTCGCCCTCATCTCACGCGACCAGACCAAGTTGGATGACCTCGCTACGAGCCTCGAGAGCGAAGGCTTGACGGCCCGAGGCTACGCCGCCGACGTCCTCGACCCCACCGCCCTTGAAAGCGCCCTTGCTCGCGCCGCGCAGGAGCTCGGAGCCATCACCTCGCTCCAGTACAGCCCGCTGCCGTCTCGCGACTATCTGAAGCCGGTGCTCGACTTGACGCCTGAGTTGGCGCTCGAGGCACTGAGCTTTTCCGCGTTGGGTCTGATCAGTTCGGTCCGCGCGGTCTTGCCCGCGATGCGTGAGGCCGGAGCTGGCAGCATCGTGCTCATTAACGGCGGGACCGCCATCAAGGCGCGCTCCGGCTTCGCTGGCACGTCGGTGGCGTTCCCCGCGGAGAGCGCCTACGGAGAGATGCTTCACGATGCGCTCGCCGAGCACGGCATCGGCGTCTTCCAGCTCATCATTCCCGGCTCCATCCCCAAGCTCAAGCTGGACAACGGCATCGACGACGTCGCCGAACGCATCTGGGAACTTCAGACCTCACAGGGCGAGTTCCGCACGATGCTGATCCCGCTGGAGGATGGTCGCGAGTAGCGGCCTGACTACGGTCTAGTCGAGCGGGCCGCCGTACCAGTCCTCCATCATGCGCCGCGCGATGGAGCCGCTCGGCGCCGCAATCATGGTGCCATCAGCCATGCGTTGCACGAGTTCAGCGCGTGACACAAAGTGCGCCTCGGTAATCTCGTCGTCGTCAAGAGTGAATTGCGGATCATCGGTGCGAGCGGTGAACCCCACCATGATCGACGCAGGGAACGGCCAGGGCTGCGAACCCGCGTACTCGAGTCCGTGGATCTTGAGCGACGCCTCCTCGAAGACCTCGCGGTGCGCGGCCTGTTCAAAGGACTCACCCGGCTCCACGTAGCCCGCCAGATGAGAAAAACGCCCCGCGGGCCAGTACGAGGCGTGTGCCATCAGGAGCCGGTCGTCTGCATCGGTGATAGCGACGATGACGGCCGGGTCCGTGCGGGGATAGTGGTCACGGTCATCACGCTCGCAGTGCCGCACCCATCCGCCCGATGTGGGAACAGTCGGATCGCCACACACCGAGCAGCGCGGGTGGTTGGCGTGCCACGTAGCAATCGCTACGGCTGTTGAGCCGAGTTCCCGGTCCCGGTCGCCGGTCTCACTCGCGTTCGCGAACAGGCGGAGGGCGTCACGCAGCCCCATCCACTGGGACTCGCCCGATGCTGGCAACAGTTCAGGCTCCTCGGGAACCAGGGCTACCAGGTCACGATCGCCTTCCCTGCCCAGGTAAACGGTCAGTGCTGACGCCGGATGGGACCCCGGCTCGAGCTCCACCAGTCGGTCGCCCTGCACCAGGAGTTTGCCATCATGGACCACCACGGCAAAAGCCGCCGCAGGGTCCTTCTTGGCTCGCAAGTGACCTGCACGGTCGACGATGAGTGGGTCCATGAGCGGGTGTTGTGTGAGCACAGCAACACGTTACGGCACCCTGCCGCCGTGCCAATGCGCGAGGTCACCTACGGACGGGCGGCGTGGACTGTGGCAATTACGTGAAAATCGCTCTACCGTGAACACGTGCCCCGTTCACCGCTCGCGCTCGCCGCTCTGGCTTCTGTAGCCGTGCCCGGATTAGACGTCTACGACGTGCTACGTAGCCCCCACTCTGACAGCGACTTCGACGTCGTCATCGTCAAGGATGCCACCGGTAGGCGTTGGGTAGTTCGAGCACCCAAGCGCGCGACGGCAGGCGCCGCTCTGGAAGCGGAGAAGGGTCTGCTGATTTCGCTCGCGCGAGCCAAGGAAGCCGGGCTCATCGATTTTGAAGTGCCCCACCCCGCCGGCGCAGCGCCCCTCACCGAAGGTGGCCGGGCGGTGGTCTACAGCGAGGTTCCTGGCGCGCCGCTCGTCTTGGCGAGCCTCCAGCCGGGGCCAGGTCTCACTGCGGCGCTGGGCAGGACCATCGCACAGATCCACGAACTTCCCGCCTCGCTCATCGAGGATCAGGGTTTGGCCGCGTACGGCGCCGAGGAGTACCGCGAGCGACGAATGGCCGAACTCGATGCGGGAATCCAGACCGGAAAGGTCCCGCCCCGGTTAGCTAACCGGTGGGAGCGCCAGCTTGAGAACGTATCGTGGTGGCGCTTTGAGCCGACCGTGGTCCACGGCGACATGGGCGAGCACCAATTCATGGTTTCCGATGGTCACATCACCGGAGTGGTCGACTGGATGGATGCGCGCGTCGCAGATCCGGCCGATGACCTGGCTTGGCTGGTTGCGTCGGCGTCGTCCGACGTGATCGACACCATCACCGAGGCCTACACCGCCGGCCGGCGCGAAGTGCGCGACCCGCACCTGCTCGACCGGGCCAGGCTTGCCTCAGAGATGGCGCTGCTGCGGTGGCTGATGTACGGGGTCCGTACCGACAACGCTGACGTCATTGGCGATGGCGAGGGAATGCTCCTCGACCTCGAAGCCTTGCTCTTCGACGACGCGTAGCCACCAACCTCCCGTGGGGCACAGGCGATTTTTGGTGCGCCGTCCCTAGCGCTGCCCACGCAGCAGCGCGACAATCTGATCCGCGTCGAGCAGCTGCTCCGGAATCACCGTCGCATCAGCGCCCACGTAATAGAACGCGGCATCCACGTCCTCAAGCGGGATGCCCTTCCATCGCGACCATGCGAGGCGATAGACGCCGAGTTGCACCTCGCGCGCAGCACGCTCGTGTTCGTCGCGTGGTGGCGCCCCTGACTTCCAGTCGACGACGGTGATCTTGGACAGCCCCCCGCCCACGGGGAACACGGCGTCGATGCGGGACCGGATGGTGACGCCTCCCAACGGAATCTCCACGTCGACCTCCACATCGGTGGGGGTGCGCGCACTCCACGGCGAGGCGCTGAAAGTCGCCTTCAACTTCTCGAGGTCCTCAGATGGCACCGACTCCTCATCCCATTCGTCGGATTCGAAAAGCGGTACGGCTCCGTATTGCGCTTCAATCCAGGCGTGAAGCGCGCTGCCGCGCTGGGCGGCGTCGGTGGGCGGGGACGGCACGGGCCGCCGTAGCTGAATGGCAAACGCCTCGCGATCGCGTCGCATGGAGACCAGCGCGGACGTCGACAGGTGTTGAGGGGTCGCGACTGTCGCCACTTTGGCACGTCGCGCCGCGCGCTCTGCGAGCATCGCGGCGACCTCGGCCGCGAGGGGCAGACTCGGGTCCCAGGGCTCCGAACCCGAGGGCGAATCCGAGTCAGCCATACGCGAGAGGACTTCGCCCGCCAGTTCGCGCCTGCGCATCTGCACCTCGGTGGGCTGCACCGGCCAGACGGCGGTGACGGGCGCCACCACCTCGACCGGGTCATCGGGGGCGGGAGCCGCGGCCCAGTCCTCGTCAGCGACGAGCCCTCCGTCAACCAACTCACGCACAAACGGTGCGGGCTGGCGGATGGTAGCGCCACCGGTGCGCCAGGACCCGCTCAAGAAGACGTGCGCACGCGCACGCGTCAACGCCACGTAGAACAGTCGACGCTCCTCGTCGAGCCGGTGCTGGCCCGCATCGCGTTTGAACTCGTCGATACTCATTTGCAGTGTGGCGTGATCAATGGCATCGAACCAGAACCACTCTGGCAAGTTATCGCGGTCCATCCGTAGATTCCACGGTAGATCCCCCGTGCCGGACAGCCACGCGGAGTCTTTGTAATACGGGGTCGACTTGGACGGCGTCCCGACCGACGGGAACTGCCCGTCATTGAGACCGGGGACGGCCACCACGTCCCACTCAAGCCCCTTGGACGCGTGCACCGTCAGGATCTGCACGGTGCCCGGCTCCGGATCCTTGACGGGTGCCGCAAGGCCTCCCTCTTCGCTTCGGGCCGCTTCGAGCCACGCGAGGAATGCACCCAGGGTCGCCCGCTCAGCGCCCACCACGAACGAGTGCGCGGCGTCCACAAACGCGTCCATGTTGCGTTGCGCTCGCCCATCCGGACGCGCCACCGCCGCCTCGATATCCAACGCCCACGCACGTTCCGCGAACAAAATGAGCTCGGTGAGGGGCAAGTACGTGTGTGTACGGATCGCATCGATGACCCGTTGCAGGGCCGCTAGCCGGGCACGAGCCTCGGATGTCAACGTCCGGTCCTCAAAGGACACCCAGTGGGCGTCGGGCAATTCTGCTAGCGCATCGACGATGGAGGGCTCACCCTCCCGCACCGCGCGCGCTCCTGCTTGCTGACGGGACCAGTCCGCGAGCGCCATGAGGTCACGCGGGCCAATGTTGACGCGCTCCGAGGTGAGCAACCGCATCAGCGAGTCCCCGCGCGAAGGGTCGTGCGCGGCCTCGAGCAGCGCGACAACGTCTGCCACCTCAGGGGTGTCGAGAAGCCCGCCTAGCCCCACGACCTCGTACTCGATCCCCGCGGCCTCGAATGCATCCACGAGACCCGCGAACTGGGCCTTGCGACGACACAGGACCGCCGACGTGACGTCGCTGACCTCCGTATGCGCGATCGCCGCGCACTGCTCGCGCCGCTCCACGAGGAACCGCGCTACGCCCGCGGCCTCGGCCACGGCATCGTCGTAGACCACCGACTCGACACCGGGAGCGGCTCGACGCGTCTGCTCTGTGGTCAAGTATTCGGACCTGGACACGAGGGGTGCCACGTGGACGGCAGACTCGGCGCGCAGCGGCAGAGCGGCCGCGTTGGCCGCGGCCAGAATCTGAGCCTCGTTGCGCCAGGACACCGACAGGGTCTGCTGGCGCACAGCTCCCGCGCCGCCAAACTTAAGAACGAAGTCCTTGAGTGCCGCGGCCGATGCTCCCCTGAACCCGTAGATCGCCTGGTTCGGGTCGCCTACCGCCATCACGGGGTGGGTGGCCCCAAACATCGTGGCGAAGAGTTGAAGCTGCGCGGGCGACGTGTCTTGGAACTCATCAAGCAATACCACCCGATACCGGGTGCGCTCGATGCCCTGCACTGAGGCCAGGCTCGCCAGTTGTGCGGCGATGGCTACCTGATCCGAGTAGTCGAGGTAGCTGCTCACCCTCTTGCGTCGCTGGAACTCCTCCACGAGATCAGTCAGGGCGATCAACGACCGAAGCTTGCCCACCTGGCCGCCCAGCGACTTAGTGAAAGACCCGGGGAGGCCATCGTCGACCTTTTTAGGTAGAAGCTCCATGTCTGCGAGCGCGCCCATTGCCCAGGTGCGCAGCTGCAGGGGCGTGACTTGGTGATCGCGCATCTGCCCGCTGAGCCGCGGTACCGCAGCAATCATCGAGCTCACGGCGGCGTCGGTTTCAAGCGTCGCAGTCCATTCGTCCACAATCGCTACCGCGAGCTGCCACAGTGCGGCGTCGGTGAGCACCGTCGATTCCGGGTCCACTCCAATACGCAGCCCGTGCTCAGCAGCGAGCCGCGCCGCATACCCGTTATAGGTGGCCACGGCAGGTGCGGGACGCGCAGCATCTGCGCCAAAGATCTTGTCGAGATGCAGCTGCGCACGGTCAGCGATCTCAGCAGCCGCCTTACGAGTGAAGGTAAGGCACAGGATCTCGTCTGGCGCGATGTCGCGGCCCAGCAGGTCGCGCCCATGGTCGACCAGATACGCGATGCGCATCGACAGCGTTTCAGTCTTGCCGGATCCCGCCCCCGCGACCACCAGCATGGGGTCGAGCCCGGACCCAATGATTGCCTGCTGCTCCGGGGTGGGCGGTTTGCCCGGGTCGATGAGGTCGGAGAGTTCGCGCACAGTGCGCCCCTGCCCCGCCACAGTCCCGATGCCAGCGCCCTCGCCTGGGTCAGCCTTACCTATGCTCTGGTCCTGACTCACAGCTCGGTCACCTGTCTTCCGGTAGGCCGCGCCGGGCATGATCGCCGCACCGGGCAGTGGTTGCACTGGGAGTTGGTCGTGGCCTCGAAGGTGGCCCCAGTCATCACGTTGACCACCACATCAAGGCGGGCGCGCGTCGTAGCGTCATCGATTGCTGGCTGCACCATCTCGTTGACCGAGACCCGGTTGACGTCGCCAAGGAACACCAGCGACGCGTCGCGCGCACCCGTCACTCCCTCAAAACCGCCGTGGTTAGCGGCCAATTGATACATCGAGAGTTGCCCGTGGTCGACGACTTCGCCCTTAGGAATCGGCGCCCCCGTCTTAAAGTCCACAATGCGCGCCTGGCCGCCGCTCACTTCCACTCGGTCGGCTTGACCCGCGAGCCTTGCACGTCCCAGGGTCACGGAGAAATTCTGCTCGACAGCGAGTGCCTCGGGGATGGACCCCACCAGATACGCAGCTAGCTTGCCGATCATGGCGCGCGCCTTCTGGTATTCCACTCGCTGCGCCCACGTTTCCATGCCGCCGATGTCCGGCCAGCGCCGTTCAAACTCCGCGAGCAGCTCGGTTTCCGTGCCTGCGGGCAGCGCCGCTGCTACCTCATGGATCAGCGTGCCGAGTTCCTGTGCCTGACTGCTCTCTTTGCGACCGCCCGCACTTTCGAGCGCCCACTTAAGCGCGCATCGTTCTACCGCGTCTACCCGCGATGGAGACACCCTCACCTCTGTCTGTGCGTCCCAGAACGGAAGGTCCGTGGACGGTCCGGGGACCCCGTTCCACCGCAGCGGGTGGGCGCCGGGAAGGTCGAGCTGGGCGAGGTTCGCAATCATGCGCACGTATCCCAGGCGCTCCGCATCCTGTGCCGCAGCCCCCTCCGACCGCAGGTACGCAACCGCGCCGCGCAGGTCAGCCACTGCGCCCAGCGTGGCAACATCCGCGCGCATGACGCCAGTGGCTTCTTCGATGATCGAGACGAACCTTGACGGCCGGGAGTCATCGCCATCTAGACACGTGACGACCAACCGGGAGCGCGCCCGCGAGACGGCCACGAGCAACGCCCGGGTCTCGTCGTCTAGCACCGCGTTGCGGGCACTATGCGCGGCAACGATGCGGCTTTGCGAGGTCAGCGGAATCGCGGCCGCTCTGCCGGCGAGAATATCGGCGAGGTGTGCGGCACCGAGCACCGAGTCACGCAACCGAAGGTTGGGCCACACTCCCTCATCGAGGCCCGCGATCACGCACACATCCCACTCACGTCCAGCGGCGGAAGTGGGGGTAGCGAAGGACACCACGTCGACTCCGGACGCGCGTGCGCCGAGTGAATCCGCAGCAAAGTCTTGGCCCTCAAGGTATTCGAGGAACTGCCCCACGCGGGCCTCAGGCATGCGCTCGGCGAAGGTCTGCGCGGCGCGCATGAGCGCGATGACCGCGTCCAGATCCGCGTCATCGCGGGCCGAGCCTGCGAGCGCGGCGTCACGCCAGGTCTCGGACACCCCTAGCGAGTCCCAGACCGCCCACAACACAGTGCCGGGCGTTGCCTGTGGCGCGCGAGCCGCCTCGGCTCCTGCCCGTACGGCGAGTGACACGACGCGGGCGCGGAGCGCCTCCGGGCCGCCAACCGACGTAAGCGCCTCGACCGAAGACAACGCATCGACGAGGAGTTCGGCGCTGGGAGTAAGGCCGCCATTCTCGCGATTTTGCCTCACCAGCGCGCGCCGCAGCCTGCGCACCCCCACCGGGTCGAGCCCGATGAGCCTGGATCCCAGGAGCTCAAGTGCGGTCTCTTCCGTCCACTCCTCGCCGAGCGCGAGTCGAACTATCGAGAGCAGCGCAGACACCGCAGGCTCACGATGCAACGCGAGCGCGTCGCCCAACGTTTCACAGGGGATGTCAGCCGCGAGGAGGTCCGACCGGAGCTCTCTCAGTTGCATTCCGGAACGCGCGATGACCACCATCGAGCCCCACTGCACGGCCTCGCCGTCGAACCCATGGCGCGCGCGACGAAGCTGTGCCGCAATGGCGCGGGACTGCGCGTACCGATGCGGTGCGACGAGGATGCTCACCGGGGCCTCAGATCCCGCATTCCCACCGCCCGCGTCCCCGGCAAGCGGTTCCTCTGCGCTTGATTCCTCTGTGCGCGGCGTTCGTACCGCCGACCCCCCCGCCATGCCGATGCGCTCGGCCACTCGCCCGGAGAGGGCCGCAAGAGACGGCTCCTGCCGATACTCGCGCGTGAGCGTGTGCTTCTGTGCGCCGATGCCGCCCGCACCCAGCGGTAGGCCCGCCTGGCCGATCGCGGCGGGGACCGCGCCCCGGTAGCCCTGCACAGATTCGTCGGCGTTGCCCAGAACCGCGACCCGCGTGCCGAGTCCGGCCAGCACCTGGACCAGACGGATCGTCGCGGCAGTGGCATCGTGGAAGTCGTCGACCACCACCACGTCCCAGCCTGGCCTAGTCCCGTCGAGTTCCTCGCTCCACTGCTCAAGAACATCCGCCGCGTACGAGACCACCGCGGCCGGGTCGTAGCGTGCACCCTGGTCGCCGGGCGCGGACCGCAGCGCCATGACGGAATCGTATTCGTCGTAGACGCGGGCGGCGGCAAGCCACTCTGGCCGCTGCGTACGGTTCCCCAGGTCGGCAAGATCCGCCGGCCCCAGTCCCGCCTCGGCGGCCCGCATCAGTAGGTTGCGCAGTTCCTCGCGAAACCCCGGGAGCGCGGTCGCCTCTGCGGGGACCACCCCGGCCCAGTCAACAGCGGTTCCCTCGCCAGCGGCATGCCCTGCGAGCAACTCCCGCAAAATCACGTCTTGTTCAGCCCCGGTGACGAGCGCCGGCAGCGGCATCTCATCCACTCGCGCTCGAGCAGCGAGGATCGCGTACGCGGCGGAGGCGGCAGTGCGTACCACTGGCGATCCAGTGGGACGGCTGATCGCGGCGGAGACCCGGTCGCGTAGGTCGGCGGCGGCAACGCGCGTGGGGGCGATCACCAGGACCCGTTCTGGCGCGACGCCAGAATTCACGGCTCGCGCCGCACCCGCCACGGCCACGGCGGTCTTACCCGCACCCGGAAGGCCCAAGATGACGAGGTTCTGGGCACCAGTCGCAATCAGGTCCGCGACCCTCGACTGGTCCTCATCGAGGCCCGGTTCGCCCACACGGGCGGTGGGGGCGGAAAGCTCTAGTGCCGACATATCTCTATCTCACCATCTGCGTATGACAACGAGTCGTTGCCCCGCTGCACCAAGGCGTCGTTGCCCACGGACACTCTTCCGGTCGCTAAGACGACGCGCTGGGTTCTGGCGATGAGGTGGCGGCGGGCATCGGGGCGTCGGGGAAAGCCCACGGGTTGACGGTGCAATCGTCCATGGGCTCGCGCTGATCCGCCATCACCAGTGCCTCACCGCTCTCACAGCTGGTCTCGGCCTCACCCAGAACGTGACCCGTCGCATGCGTAATGAGGTACTTGCGCGCGCTATCTACGTCATCGCCATAGCCCGCCAGCCCAGCGATCCAGTCGTACTGACTGATCGACGCGGTCCCACGGTCAGCACACGTGTCCGCGGCAGCGGTGGGCGATGCCGTCGCGTCCGGGTCCGACGCCTCTTCGGTGGGTTCCACCACCGCGTCGCCAGATTCGCCCTCCGAGTGCGGATTCGGGCACAGCGCCGTGGCCGTGTAGGGGCTGGCGATTGCGATGCGTAGGTCGGGGACGCCCTGCGTCTGGATGAAGTTAATGCGCCCTTCACTTCCCCACCCTCGCGGGTCGTTCAGCACACTCATGACGTACGCGCCAAACGCCTCTGGGTCAACGTCGATCCCGTCTTCGACGTCGATACGCACCAACCGTGTGGGCACGTCACCGGAAGGAATGTCATCTTCGCCTGGCACGACGCTGAAAGTTCCGTCACCACGGTAGTTATACGTAGTGGTGGTGACTCCGGCGGCCGCGTCGTCGTCCGTGAGATCGCGGACGATCGGGTCCAACGGGGGCAGAGACACGTCAATCGTGGGCGTCGGCGAGGGAGTGGGGCTTGGCGACGGCGACACAGAAGTTGCCGCCCGATAAGCATCAGGTACCAGGCCAGTAGCCCAACCGGCCGCGATGCCGAGCGCGAAGGATACTGCGATCACGATGAGGGTGATGCCCATCGTTCGCCACGAGATTCCCCTGCCCGCGAACAGGCCCTCGGAACGCCGACTCATGCCCCTACGATAGTTGTTATCACCCGTCGTAGGAACCACCGGAGGTCCATCGTGGAAGTAAGAATTGGCGTACAGAACGTGTCTCGCGAGATTTCCCTCGAGACGGACATGAGTGCCGATGCGGTCGCTAAGGCCGTTTCCGATGCCATGGCCGGCGCAACATTAGACCTCGTTGACTCCAAGGGCCGCCGCATCGTGGTGCCCTCCAACGCAGTGGGTTACGTGGACATCGGCGAAGAGACTAAGAACCGCGTGGGCTTCGGCGCGTAGTTCTCTCAATGCTAAATGGCGCGACCGATCTGGCCGCGCTGAACTCTTAACCGTTTTGCCCGCGGACTGATTGTTCGGTCTGCACTAGTCGTCGCACCTCGGCTTGAGCCTCGTGAATCACGCCCTCAAGACCGAGTGTGCTGACGTCAACCGTGCCGCCTGGCTCGTCCTCGCCCAGTGCCTCAAGCGTGGCGTACTGCGAGTCAAGCAAATTCGCCCCGGCAAAGTGATCCGTGGCCGCGCTGCGAGCTCGAACTCGTTGTTCCAGCACCTGCTGAGGCGCGGCGAGATGAATGAACACCGCATCGGGCGCGTGCACCAGCAGCGCCTCGCGGTAAACGCGACGCAGCGCGGAGCACGACACGACGGCCCGCTCCCGGCCCCCGAGCCACTGGCCCACTGACTCCAACCACGGCCAACGGTCGGCATCGGTCAGCGCCTCGCCGGCAGCCATCTTGGCGATATTCGCCGGCCCATGGAAATCATCGGCGTCCGCAAATTGCGCGCCAAAAGCCTGCGCCAATGCGGATCCCACGGAGGTCTTGCCGCAACCAGTCACACCCATCACTACAACTCTCATGCGCGTCAGCCTAGGCCCAAATAGGTGTAATGCGGGCTTTTAGATAGGCGAAAGGTAGAGTGGGGAGGACCCGAGGTTGACCGGTCGTCATGGACACGCGGTACCGCTACAGATCAGCGATGAGCCGCTAGAAGATGATTCGCGATCGGCTACCCGCCGAAAAGCGCGACTCTCGCGCCCCGAATCACTAGGAATACCCATGACTGAAACACACGCCAGTGTGCAAACGGCAGACCAAAGTTTTGCCGACTTCAACGTCAACCCCGCCATCGTTCAGGCGCTCGTTGACAAGGGAATCATTAACCCCTTCCCCATCCAGGCGATGACCCTTCCGGTCGCGCTTGCCGGACACGACATCATTGGCCAGGCCAAGACCGGAACGGGCAAGACGCTCGGATTCGGCGTGCCGTTGCTGCACCGCACGGTGTCCATCGGCGAGCCCGGTTGGGACGAGTACGAGTCGCAGGGCAAGCCGCAGGCTCTTGTCGTCGCTCCCACCCGTGAACTCGCCGTCCAGGTCGCTAACGACCTCCAGGCCGCCTCGACCCACCGCAGCACGCGCATTGTGCAGATCTACGGTGGCCGTGCCTACGAGCCCCAGGTTGAGGCGCTTCAGCGTGGCGCCGAGGTAGTGGTCGGTACTCCCGGCCGCATGATCGACCTGATGAACCAGGGTCACCTCGACCTACGTTTCATCAAGACCGTGGTGCTCGACGAGGCCGACGAGATGCTGGACCTGGGCTTCTTGCCCGACGTGGAGAAGCTGCTGGCGGCAACGCCCGAAGCTCGTCACACGATGCTCTTCTCCGCGACCATGCCCGGTGCGGTTGTCGCGCTCGCTCGCCGTTACATGACGCAGCCCACGCACATTCGCGCCTCCGAGCCCGATGACGCTGGCGCCACCGTCAAGGCGACCAAGCAGTTCATCTACCGCGCGCACGCGATGGACAAGGTAGAGGTACTGGCTCGCATTCTGCAGGCCGAGGGCCGTGGCCGGTCCATCGTGTTCGCACGCACCAAGCGCACGGCCGCGAAGGTCTCAGACGAGCTTCGCGACCGAGGCTTCGCGGCCGGTCCCCTGCACGGCGACCTGGGCCAGGGCGCACGTGAGCAGGCCCTGCGCGCCTTCCGTGCCGGCAAGATCGACATCCTGGTAGCCACCGACGTTGCCGCTCGCGGTATCGACGTTGACGACGTGACGCACGTGGTCAACTACCAGTGCCCTGAGGACGAGAAGACGTACCTGCACCGCATCGGCCGCACGGGCCGTGCCGGTAAGACCGGTAACGCCGTGACCTTCGTGGACTGGGACGACCTCCCGCGTTGGGGAATGATTGACCGCACCCTTGACCTGGGCTTCCCCGAGCCCGTCGAGACGTACTCCAACTCACCTCACCTGTACAGCGACCTTGGCATCCCCGAGGGCACCAAGGGACGTTTGCCTAAGTCGCAGCAGAAGCTCGAAGGTCTCGAAGCCGAGCGCGTTGAGGACCTGGGCGAGACCGGCAAGAAGCCCGGTGGCGATGGCGGCCGTGGTGGACGCGATGGCAACCGTGATGGTGGCTCCGGCCGCAGCGGTGGCCAGGGCGGCTCACGTGGTTCCGGCCGCGGAGGCCGTGACGGCGGACGCGAAGGCGGACGTGAAGGCGGACGTGAAGGCGGACGTGGCGGTCAGGGCGGCCGCGGACGCTCCGGCGGCGAGGGCGGCTCTGCCGGCCAGCGCGGCTCCAACGGTCCTCGCGAAGGCGGCAACGACAAGCGCACCCCGGATGCCTCAAACGGCACCTCGGCGGAGGGCGCACCCAAGCGCAACCGCCGTCGCCGTCGTAGTGGCGGCTCGGGCGAGCAGGGTGGCCAGACGGTCGCTCCCGCAGCCTCGGAGTAGTCACTCGTGGCCGTCCCTAAGGTCCTCCTTTTCTATATCTTCACTCCCCTGAGTGATCCAGACGCCGTGCGGCTTTGGCAGCGCGACTTGTGTGAATCACTCGGGCTCGGCGGCCGCATCATCCTGTCCAACGACGGGATGAACGGCACCGTCGGTGGCGAGTTGAGCGCAGTCAAGAAGTACCTGCGCAAGACCCGCGAGTATCCGGCGTTCAAGCCGATGGATATTAAGTGGTCCGAGGGCAACGGCAACGACTTTCCCCGGCTTAGCGTCAAGGTTCGCGATGAAATCGTGAGTTTTGGCGCGCCCGGGGAACTTAAGGTGGACGCCAACGGAGTGATCGGTGGCGGTGCCCACCTGAGCCCTGAGGCACTGCACGACCTGGTCGCCCAGCGCGACGTGACCTTCTTTGACGGCCGCAACGCAGTCGAGGCTCAGATTGGTCGCTTCAAGGATGCGGTGGTGCCCGATGTGGCGACGACGCGTGACTTTGTGGCCGAGCTGGAGTCAGGCAAATACGACCACCTCAAGGACTCCCCTGTGGTGACGTACTGCACCGGCGGCATCCGTTGCGAGGTCCTCAGTTCACTCATGATCAATCGCGGCTTTACCGAGGTCTACCAGCTTGACGGTGGCATCGTCCGCTACGGCGAAACCTTTGGCGACCGCGGCCTGTGGGAGGGCTCGCTCTACGTGTTCGACGGTCGCGAGTCCATCACCTTCAGTGATGACGCCGTCACCATTGGCAATTGCCGCGCCTGTAGCCAGCCCTCGAGCCGGCTACAGAACTGCGACGATCCCTCGTGCCGCGAGCAGTTTGTGGTGTGCGACAGGTGCGCCGGAGACGCTCATTACTGTGCCCAGCACGCCGCTAGTTCACCCGCTCACGCCTGACTCCTGACGAGCCCAGCGGCGAACTGTCGCGCGCTACGGCCTCGCGGCCCTGAGCGCCTCGAAGGCCTGCTGCGTGGTGAGATTTTCACCTAGCCGGTTGAGTTTGCCAGTGCCGTGGTAGTCGCTTGCCCCCGTGCGGATCAGGCCCAACTGTGCGGCGACGCCCGTGAGGCGCTCCCGCTGCTGCGGCGAGTGATCGCGGTGGTCAACCTCAAGACCGGCGAGGCCCGCGTCGGCCATCTTCTCAATGACGCTCGTCGGGACCACCCGGCCACGGGCATCGGCGCCTGGGTGTGCAAACACCGTCACACCGCCAGCGCGGCGCATGGTCCGCACGGCAGCGGTCACCTCTGGCGCGTAGTGGGGAACGTAATAGCGTGAGTTGCCGGCCAGGATCTGCTGGAACGCGGCGTCCCGCGTGGGAACCACGCCCTGGTCCACCAGCGCATCGGCGATGTGGGGCCTACCCACCGTGACGGCACCGCCCGATCGCGCCAGCACCTGCTCCCAGGTCACCGGGTAGTCGATGGCGATCTTGCCCACAATTTCCTTGGCGCGATCGACGCGTGCCGCGCGCGTCTTGGCGAGCATGGCGTCAACCTCAGCATCGGCCAAGTCATGCCAGTAGCTCAACAAATGGATGCTGACGCCGTGGTCGCTGCAACTGATCTCGATGCCGGGCACAAAGCCGATGCCTATCTCTGTGGCCCGAGCCTGCGCGGCCTCGACTCCCACCATCGTGTCGTGATCGGTGAGCGCGACGATGTCCAGCCCCGCCGCCGCGGCCGATGCCATGACTTGGGCGGGCGTCTCGGTTCCGTCAGACACGACCGAGTGGGTGTGCAGGTCAATACGCATAGGGCCAGCCTATTGCGCTCAGGATTTTGCGATGCCCCTGGCCAGCGCCGTCACCTGACGGGCCGTGTTTTCCAGACCTTGCGCGGTAGCGGCCGGGTTCATCGCCTCGGCGAGCATGACCGGGGAGGCGTGAATGGGGAACACCGAGTCGATGCCGGGCACGCTTGCCCCCGGCTCGACGGATCCCGCGAGCGCGACGACCGTTCGGGCACCCTGCCGGCGGGCACGCTGCGCGACGCCGTCCGGAACCTTGCCCATGCTGCTTTGGGAATCGATTCGCCCCTCGCCGGTGAACACCATGTCAGCATGCTCGAAGGCAAGCGGCGTTCCGGCATCAAGAACCCACTCCACGCCGCTTTTGAGCTCGCCTCCCAGAGCAGCAAGAGCGGCGCCGATGCCACCCGCAGCTCCCGCTCCTGGTTGGACAGTTAGGCCTGCGCCTAACGCTTGCCCCCACCTGCGCAGCCCCTCTTCCAGTTCGCCTACGGTCACCTGGTCCGCGCCCTTCTGGGCGGCAAAGACGTGTGCGGCGCCAGTGGGTCCCGTCAGCGGGGCGGTGACATCGGTGAGCCCTATGACCTCGACGTCACCCAGATCGGGAAGTTGCACCGCGCACGCTCCGCGCAGCACCGGGTTGCCCTCCCGGGGGTCGAGTGACGCGCCATCGGCGTCCAGAACTGTGCCGCCCAGGCCAACGATCAGGCCCGTGCCCCCGTCGCTGCAACCGGTACCGCCCAGCCCGATCACCAGGCTCCGGGGCCGGTGCCTATCGATCAAGGCACGGGCCATCAGTCCCAGGCCAAAGGACGTGGCTAATTGAGGAGCGTCCGGCTCGGGCCTTCCCTGTGGAGTCTGCGGCAGCAGGGGTAGCCCCAGAATCGAGGCCGACTCGATAATGACCGAGTCGTTCACCATCACGTAGTCAGCGGTGATCGGCCGGCCCAGCAGGTCCGTCGCCATAGCCCGTGCGCGACGCGCGCCGTGCACAGTCGCGAGTGCGTCTAGAGTGCCCTCTCCGCCATCGGCCGTCGCAATCACGGTGACCCACGCGTGGGGATCCGCCTTGATCACCCCGCGCGCCACGGCGGCACCGGCATCGGCGCTACCGAGGGAACCCTTGAACGAGTCCATGGCGACTACCACTCGCCACTGCGCGCCACTCATGCCTGCTCCTCCTGAACTAGCCATACCACTTCGTCGCGGGCGAGGGCCAACGACTCGTGCGTCCGCCCGGTCAGGACGTCGAGTCCCCGAACAGTGGGAAGCTCAACCGCGCCGTGCGAGACGTTGACGATCGCGGTGACTGCCTCCGGCCCAGTGCCGCGGCGAATAGCCACGACCTCGTCCCCCAGGTCTAGCACTTGTTGAGGGGAAAACGGAGAGTACGCGGCCAGCTCGCGCCGGACGCGAAGCAAGTGGACAAGCCCGTCGAGCATTCCTCCGCGGCGCGCATCCGTGGGGAGCGCGGACAACAGGGCGTCCAAATAGTCGACGTTGAGTCCTGATACCGAACGTCCCCCGTCGAGCTTGTCAGCGTACGAGGCCTGTCCTTCAGACTCGATGGCGCGGGTGGCCAACGCCTCACAATGATCCGGCGTGAGCAAGCCCGCAGTGATTGTGATCGCGGGCTCCCTTGCCGGCACGCCACTGGTGGCCGCGATCCGATCGTCCGTTTACGCCCAGTCACTGCCGCGCGCCACGCGCCACCTTGAGATCCGCACCTCAACGTTCAGCGCCGATGCGGCCGCGATTGGACTTGCGTCCCTTGCCATCAACGACCACTACTCGGCACGCAACGTCAACCTGCGCCTCGACGCCGACGACTAACTTGCTTTGCGCCCTGAGCTCCACGAGGCGCAGCGAACCATGGCCCTGCGGAGCGTGGCAAACTGAGTAGCATGAGCGAATCCGCCAGTACCCCCGCAGCAAAGCCCAGCGCCAACAAGGCGCGTAGGGATCTGCCCGCCACTCAAGAGTTCACCGACTTCATGCGCTCCGAGTGGGCGCCCACTGGAGCCCAGGCGGCCACCCAAATCGGCGCCGCACCGTTTGCCGCCGAACGCCGGGCCAAGCTCAGCGCACTCTTTCCGGGCCAGCGCATCGTCGCTCCCGCGGGCGACCTGAAGCCGCGGGCCAACGACACGGATTACCGCTTCCGGCCGCTCAGCGACTTCGCGTACCTCACGGGTCTTGGGATCGACCATGAGCCCGGCGCTGTCCTCGTCATGGAGCCGAGCGGCGACGAGGGACACGACGCCACGTTGTATCTGATCCCCCCGGCGACCGCCGAGGACGAGGGCTTCTACGCCGATGCGCGCTCGGGCGAATTCTGGATTGGGCGCAGGCCCAGCCTTACGGACTTCGCGGCGATGACCGGCATCAACACGTTGCCGCTCAAGCAGCTTCCCGGAGGCATCCGGCTAGCAAATCACCCGCACAAAAATGTGCAGCGCGCGCTTGCCAATCTACGCATGGTCAAGGACGAGTTCGAGGTGCAGCAGATGCGGGACGCCGTGGAGGCGACGATCGCGGGCTTCGAGCGCGTCGTGGCTAACCTCCCCCGCGCGGTGGCGCACAAGCGCGGCGAACGCGTGGTCGAGGCCACGTTCGATGGTCACGCTCGCGAAGAGGGCAACGCCGTGGGTTACGAGACTATTGCTGCCTCGGGCGCTCATGCGACCACGCTGCACTGGATCCGCAACGACGGCCAGGTTCGCGAGGGCGACATTCTGCTCCTGGATGCAGGCGTCGAGGTGGAGAGCCTCTACACCGCGGACATTACGCGGTCGCTGCCGATTTCCGGCGAGTTCACCGACGTGCAGCGTCGTGTCTACGACGTGGTGCTTGAGGCGGCCGATGCAGCATTTGCCGTGGCGCGCCCAGGCGCTACCTTCCGTCAGATCCACAACGCCGCGATGGCCGTGATCGAGACACGCCTCACCGAGTGGGGCATCGTGCCCGAATCAAACGACGCCGATGCGCGGCTCTACCGCCGCTGGATGGTCCACTCGACCTCACACCACCTTGGACTTGACGTCCACGACTGCGCGCAGGCCAAACGCGATCTCTACATGGACGGCGAACTAGAGCCCGGCATGATCTTCACCATCGAGCCTGGACTCTACTTCCAGCCTGGCGACCTCGCGGTGCCTGAGGAACTGCGCGGCATCGGGGTGCGTATTGAGGACGACGTGCTGGTGACCGCAGATGGTGTGGAGAACCTGTCTGCAGCGCTCCCCCGCGACGCCGATGCCGTGGTCAAGTGGATGTCAGGGCTACGCCTCTAGGGGCGCGACGCACCCCACTTGACCGGTGGGCAGACTCACACCCTAGGCCCCCGCGCACCGGGGGGCACGCACGCTGACCGTGTCCGAAATGTCCCATCCGGGCATCAATTTGCGTGACTATGCGTTGTACAAGACAACTCCGTCCAAGCACTACAGAAGAAGGTCCTACGCCTGTGCGCACCTCAGCTTCCGTCCCACTGTCCATTCTCGACCTCGCGCCCGTCGGCCCCAACGAGGCCCCGGCTCAGAGTTATGAGAACTCGATTGCACTGGCGCGGGCCGCCGAGCGCCACCACTACGAGCGTGTGTGGTACGCAGAGCACCACAACATGCCGACCATCGCATCCTCCGCCACAAGCGTGCTGATTGCGCACGTCGCGGCCCACACGTCGACTATCCGCCTAGGAGCCGGCGGCATCATGCTGCCCAATCACTCCCCGCTTACTATTGCGGAGCAATTCGGAACGCTAGAGACACTGCACCCCGGTCGCATCGACCTAGGCCTTGGGCGCGCCCCCGGCGGGGATCGCGCCATCATTAATGCGTTGCGTCGCGACCCCGCCGCCTCTGAGCAGTTCCCGCGCGACGTGATGGAGCTGCAGGGCTACCTTGCGGGCAAGTCGATCGTAGAGGGAGTGGAGGCCACCCCGACACCTGATTCAGCGCCACCCCTGTACATCCTGGGTTCGTCGCTTTTTGGGGCACAGCTCGCCGCAGCCTTGGGCCTGCCTTACTCGTTCGCCTCACACTTTGCGCCTGACTCGCTGCACGAAGCGGTGTCGCTGTATCGACGCGACTTCAAGCCGTCGGCTCAACTCGATCACCCCTATGTGATTGCCGGTGCGAACGTGTTCGCCGCTGAGAGCGCCGAGTCTGCACATGCCCAATTCACTGATGCGCGGCGCCGCCGCGTGCGCGGCATGATTTCGCGCAACCAGGCGGCAGTCGACTACTCCGATCAGCAGATCGACGAGTTCCTCACCACGCCGTCCGGGGCGAACCTGGCGAATATGATGCGCGTCACTGCCGTCGGGACCTCGAGTGACGTCGCCTCGTTCTTGGACGAATTCGCCATCAGCGCCCAGGCGGACGAGATCATCGTGGCCCACGGTGCACTCAACATTGAGGACCGCTTGCGCTCCGTGGAGCTTGCCGCACCGGTGTCGTAGACCTACGGCACTAACCCTTTGCTTAGCGGGCCCCCTGCATGGAGTCCGTTCGCTACGCTACCTTTGCCGCGAGGATCTTGATACCTAGACGCATGTCTTCCGCGGGCAGGTAGAACGGCAATCGAAACCTGTCTGCCCCTGCCCCCGGGACAACCTCGAACGCCGAACCCGGTGCCACGGGGACGCCCGCGGCAGCCGACCGCTCCGCGAATCGCTCGGCGCCACCATCGGGCAACCGAATCCACAAGCTGGGCCCACCCACGGGCTCGGTGTACTCCCAGTCCAGTCCGGCCTCGGCGATGGACTCGCGCGCCGCGGCAAGCGACTCCCGCAGCTCCCCCAGGCGCCACTGCAGCGTCTGCTCGTAGTGCTCACTCAGCAGTTTCGCACCGATCCGCTGCAGCATGGCGGGTCCACCTAGGTCCATCGCGGCCCGCCTATGACGAAGCTGGGCGGCGAGCGTCGCATTGGTGTGAAGCCAGCCGATGCGTAGGCCACCCCAGAACACCTTCGACAGCCCCCCGATGGTGATCACGGAGCCGCCACCGGGGAACGTGGCCATGGGCCGCCGCTTTGCGCCGTCAAGCGCGATGTCACCAATGATCCGGTCGTCGATAATCGTGGTTCCTGTGCTTGCCGCCGAGGCAACCAGCCGAGCCGCGTCCTCGTCAGAGATCGCCGTACCCGTGGGGTTGTGGAAGGTCGTCACATACGCGGCGTGGGGCCTCGCGGCTTTGAATAACTTGCCCGCCGCCGCGACGTCCAGACCGGCGGGAGTCATCGGCATCGCGAGAGGCCGCGCTCCCGCAGCCTGAACCGCATCGAAGACCCCCGGGTACGTGACCGACTCCAGGGCCACCGCCCCGCCGTCGCCCGCGACCCCCGTGACGGCCAACCACACTGCCTGCTGACCACCGGACGTGACGACCACCTCATCAGGCTGTGCGGGGATCCCCTCCGCCCGCAGGTGATTGACGATGGCCCTCACCAGGTCGAGGTCTCCGAGAGCGGCGTAGCCATTGCCGATGACTGCGGGCCCGCCAAGAAACTCTGACGGGTTGTTGAGCGCATGAGAAACGACAGGCGCGGCAGGCGGGGAGGCGGTATTGAATCCCACCAGCGGAGGCCGCTGACCCACCAGAATTCGCGCAAAGCGGTCTTGCGGCGACAGCGCCATCACACCGCGCGACAGCGAACCTAGGCGCGGCGCCGCCCCGGGCGTCACCTCAAGCCACTCCAACTCACGAAGCTGCTGGTACGCCGCCGTGACAGTGTTGCGCGACAAGTGCAGACGCTGAGCCAGCGCTCGTTCAGATGGGAGCCGGCTACCGTGCTCCAACGATCCAGCCTCGGCCAGCGACACGATCGCGTCCGCCAGTTGCTGATACAACGGTCCGGTGCCGGACTGCCAGTGGTCCAGGACGTCCGCGAGTTGATCGGCTGTGGTGCGCATAGATCCAGTGTGGCCAGAACTGGCCCCTCAATACAAGAGCCACTTGGTCGACTACTGGCTCCTGCGCGAAGGGGCCAGTGCACGTACTTTTGACTCATGAGCCTCGACACCCCCACATCCTGGATTGCCGCCACGCCCCACGGCACCGCTCCCCAGGCCCCAATGGATCGCGTTCACTCCAACCCGATCTCGCGCGACCGCACTCGGCAGCGACTAGCCGTCATCACCGAAGCTGCTCGCCGCTCGGGGAGTTACGTTGCCAACGCCTCCTACCGATCCGTCGCGCCATCTGCGGATGCCATCGCAGGCCTCAACGCGTTCCGGCGCCCCCTCCAGGACGCCCCCATTGAGCCCCGGGAGGTGCTCGCCGAGCTCGACACCTTCGGATCCCCCGCGACCGTCGTCAGCACGCACGGTCGCTACTTTGGGTTCGTCAACGGGGGCATCGACCCCGCCGCGCACGCCGCCGCGATCCTCGCGGGTACGTGGGACCAGAACGCCGCGATGCCCTCCCAATCTCCAGTCGCCGCCACTCTCGAAGACGTGGCAGGCGCCTGGATAGTCGACGCACTCGGCCTGCCCTCTAGCGCCGTGGCGTCATTCTGCGGTGGAGCCACCGTCGCGAACCTCACCGCAATCATCACGGCGCGCGACGCGCTCTACGCGAAGCGGGGATGGGACGTCGCGAAGGACGGCCTCGCCGGCGCTCCCGCCCTGCGCATCGTGCTGGGCGCGGAGGCGCACGCGAGCGTCTACAAGTCGCTGCGTCTCGCGGGCTTCGGCGCGGCCCAGATTGAGCACGTCCCCACCGATGACACCGGGGCGATCCGCGCCGACGCCTTCCCCACCGACACCGACGACGGGACCCTGGTGATCCTCCAGGCGGGAAACGTCAACACCGGCGCGTCCGACCCCTTCGCAGACATCATCCCCGGCGTCCGCGAGCGCGGGGGCTGGGTACACATCGACGGCGCGTTCGGGCTGTGGGCAGCGGCTTCCCCCACGCGCCGACACCTCGTCGACGGTAGCGAGTTGGCTGACTCATGGACGACGGACGCCCACAAGTGGCTCAATGTGGGCTACGACTCCGGCATCGTGATCGTGCGCGACCTCGACGCACTCGTGCGCGCCATGTCCATCGAGGCGGCTTACCTCGCGACCGATGGCTCCCCTCCGGCCATGAACCGCGGAATCCAGATCTCTCAGCGCGCTCGCGGCATCGAGACGTGGGCGATGCTTGCGTCTCACGGCAGGGACGGGCTCGCCGACCTGATCGATCGCACGTGTGACCTCGCCACCCAGTTCGCGAACGAGCTCTCAGCCGGCGGAGTGGAGGTGCTCTGCACGCCTATTCTCAACCAGGTACTCGTGGCGTTCGGGGACGCACAAGAAACCGACAGCGTGATCGCTGCGGTCCAACGCGAGGGCACGCTGTGGGCCGGTGCGAGCGAATGGGATGGGCGCCGCGCCATGCGGCTATCCGTGAGCGACGCCGCAACCACGCCCGATGACATCCACGCCTGTGCACAGGCGGTCTTGCGGATTTGGGGGCGAGTTCAGCTACGTTAGAGGGGTGAACGAGTTCGTTTCCACTCCGCCAGCCGAAGTCGCCATTGATGCTGAATTGGTGACCAGGTTGCTGCGCGAACAGCACCCCGACCTCGCCGACCTCCCACTCGGCAGGCGCCACGAGGGCTGGGACAACGTCACGTGGCGTATCGGCGAAGAGCTCGCAGTGCGTCTTCCCCGAAGGGCCATCGCCTCCACGATGGTCATTACTGAACTCGCGTGGTTGCCGCGCATCAGTAAAGACTGGACATTCCGCGCCCCGGTCGCACTGCGCATCGGCGATCCCTCCGGTAGCTACCCGTGGCACTGGTCAGTCGTGCCGTGGCTACCTGGGCATAACGCCTTCGCCCAACCGCTGGGGGTCGAAGGCGCTCGCGACTTAGGCCGTGCACTTGCCATGCTCCACCAGCCAGCCCCGGCGGACGCCCCCCTCAACCCGTTCCGGTCCACTCCACTGGCCCACCGCATCGACCGTGCGAGCGCGCGTATCGACGCCCTGTCCGCCCGTGATGTGAACGGCCAGTACTGGTTGAACTCAGAGGCGGCAAACGACACGATGCGCCGGGCCTCCCGCCACACCGATTACGAACGCGTCTGCGCCCATCTCGATCTGCACGGCAAGAACATCATCACCGACAACTCCCGGCTGGTCGGCATCATCGACTGGGGCGACGCTGGCGCGGGCGACCGTGCCACCGACCTCGGCCAGGCGTACGTGCTACTGGGGCAAGCCAAGTGGCGGACGATGCTCGGCGCCTACGGGCCCACCTCGCGAGCGACGCGGGAACGCGCCAAGGCCGAGGCTATTGCGTACGCCGCCACCCTCGCGACCATGACTGACGGCCCCTATGCGCAGTGCGGATGGGAAGCCCTGGTATCCCTAGGGGTGGCAGTACCGCGCGAGTGATCGCGGCTGCGGGGCCAGAATCCTCCCCCAGTGCGCCACCAGTTCCCTCTATCTGCGCGCGGCGGCATTAGGCTAAGGGCCATGAGCACCAAGCACGAGCGCGTCTACGTCGCGCGCCTCGCCGGGACCGCCGTTTTCGACCCCATCGGAGACCCAGTGGGGCGAGTACGCGATGTCGTGATGCTTGTGCGCCGCGTCGGCGTACCTACCGCCGTGGGGCTCGTAGTGGAAGTTCCCGGCCGTCGCCGCGTCTTCATGCCCCTCACTCGGGTCACGTCGATCGCTGCGGGCCAAGTAATCTGCACCGGCGTCATCAACCTGCGCCGTTTTCAGGCCCGCGCCGCAGAGACGCTCGCCATCGCAGAACTGTTCGAACGCAGCGTTCAGCTCAAGGAAGACCAGTCGACCGCGTACATCGAAGACATCGCCATTGAGCGCGACCACACCCGCACCTGGTGGGTGTCGAAGCTGTATGTCCGCCGTGCCGCCCGGCGCAAGGGAGTGCTTGGGTTCTCTCGCCGCGGCGAGACCTTTGTTGTCGACGCAGAGGCCGTGACCGGCTTGTCTATCAAGGACAAGCTGCAGGGCGCTGCACTCGTCATCCAAACGTTTGCGAACCACAAGCCGGCCGACCTCGCCTCGGCGCTCATGGAGATGTCTCCCGAGCGCAGTGCTGAGATCGCCGCCGCGCTGGACAACGAGCGCCTCGCGGACGTGCTCGAGGAGCTTCCCGAAGAAGACCAGATCACCCTGTTGTCGACGCTGCGTTCAGAGCGCGCCGCGGACGTGCTCGAGGCCATGGATCCCGATGACGCGGCCGACCTGTTGGGAGATATGCCGGCTGGTGAGGCAGCCGCGCTACTCGAACTGATGGAACCCGATGACGCCAACATGGTGCGCCAGCTGCTGAACTACGCTGACGACTCCGCGGGCGGCCTGATGACCACCGAGCCCGTCATCGTGGGGCCGGAAACTACCGTCGCCACCGCACTGGCGATGGTGCGCCGGCAAGAGATGCCTCCCGCCCTCGCCTCCATGGTGTTTGTGGTGCGTCCGCCACTCGAGACTCCTACCGGCCGCTATATCGGACTGGTGCACCTCCAGCGGTTGCTACGCGAGCCTCCGCACGAGGCGATCGGCAGTTTCGTTGACCCCGCCATCGAGCCTCTTCCTGTCACCGAGAGCCTGGCCGAGATCTCACGGCGCATGGCCGCGTATGACATTTTGGCGTTGCCCGTCGTAGACGTGGATCACCGGTTCCTTGGCGCAATCTCGATTGATGACGTGCTGGACCACCTACTCCCCGCTGACTGGCGCGAGCAGAGTGAGATTGAACTCCGAGAAGAAATTGCTGCGGCCGAGTCCGCGAAGGAGGGCGATGATGGCTGAGCGTCTCGACCGACCCAAGTCCGATCAGCGCCGGTTCTCACTGCGCCGCAATAAGGGCTCGGACCGCTTCGGGGCGATCTCTGAGGGCATCGCCCGTTTTCTAGGCACTCCTCGTTTCCTCCTCTACCTCACCATCTTTTGCATCGTCTGGCTGGTGTGGAACACCTGGGCACCGGGCGAGCTGCGGTTCGACTCTGCGACTCGCGGGTTCACCGCCCTGACGCTTATGCTGTCACTGCAGGCCTCCTACGCCGCCCCGCTGATTCTGCTCGCGCAGAATCGCCAGGACGACCGGGACAAGGTCGCTGCCGAGCAGGACCGTCAGCGTGCGGAGCGCTCGCTGGCAGACACCGAGTACTTGGCACGCGAGGTTGCCGCGCTGCGCCACGCGGTTTCTGACACGGCAACGCGCGACTTTGTGCGCTCGGAACTGAGGTCATTGCTTGAGGACTTGCGGTCAATGGATGGCGACGAAGAAGACGACTCGCTGCGCAAGGCCGACCGCGCCAAAAAGTAGCTCGGGGCACCACGCGCGGGCCCCTCGCGTCCCGAACCGTGCCAGTGGCTTGGACACAGCGCCTACGATGGAGACATGCCTACGGTTGAACTCATTCAGACGGCCCTGTCCAAAGTCATAGACCCCGAGATCCGTCGTCCCATCACGGAAATCGGCATGGTTCGCTCTGTCGAATTAAACGACGAAGGCGTTGCCACAGTGGGGATCGACCTCACCACTGAGGGCTGCCCCATGAAGGCTCGCATCACGGACGACGTGTCTGCGGCCGCGTCCTCCGTCGCCGGCGTGACCGACGTCAAGATTGAGCTCGGAGTCATGGACGAGGAGCAGCGCCTAGGCCTGCGGTCCATGCTGCGTGGCGGCAAGCCAGAGCCCGTCATCCAGTTCACCCAGCCCGGAAACATGACCCGCATCTACGCCGTCGCGTCGGGCAAGGGCGGCGTTGGCAAGTCCACGGTCACAGCGAACATCGCGGCTGCGATGGCCGCCGACGGCCTCAAGGTGGGCGTACTCGACGCAGACATCTTCGGCTTCTCCATCCCCGGCATGCTCGGGGTCGAAGGCCAGCCCACGCGCCTGGACGACATGCTGTTGCCCCCTATCGCGCACGAGGTCAAGGCAGTATCCATCGGGATGTTCGTGCCCGCCGGCCAGCCAGTGGTGTGGCGCGGCCCGATGCTCCACCGAGCCATCGAGCAGTTCCTCGCAGACGTGTACTGGGGCGACCTAGACGTACTGTTGCTAGACCTGCCCCCGGGCACCGGAGACATTGCAATTTCCGTCGCGCAGCTCTTGCCGCACGCCGAACTAGTCGTCGTCACCACTCCCCAGTCCGCCGCCGCTGACGTGGCCGAGCGCGCCGGGTCCATCGCTACTCAGACGTCACAGAACGTCGTGGGTGTTATTGAGAACATGTCCTGGCTCGAGCAGGAGGACGGCTCACGCCTGGAGATCTTTGGCTCCGGCGGCGGCCAGATCGTGTCAGACCGACTGACCAAGTTGCTGGGCACTTCGGTACCGCTCATGGGCCACATCCCGCTCGACATTCAGGCGCGCGAAGACGGCGACAACGGCACCCCAGTGGTGCTCGAGCACCCAGACTCGCCGGCCGCTGAGGCGCTGCGCACCATCGCACGCCAGCTGGCAGGACGCCAGCGCGGACTCGCGGGACGGTCGCTGGGCGTGACCCCCAAGTAACGACCGCCCCACGGCTCAGCGTTTAGTCGAGGTCGATGCCGGAGACAGGCTTGGAACCCCAGCCTGCGATGATGGCGGCCACGAGGCCAGCGAGCACCAAACCTGCAGAGATTGCGGGGGCCGCGAACGCAAGCAGCAGCGCGTCGTTGAACGACGGCCCGGTGACGCCAAACTGCTCGAGCCCGCTCATCGAGCCCGTCGCGGTGCCGATGACTGCCATGAGATGTACGCCCAAAGCCGTAGCAACGAAGGCAACCAACTGCGTGATGAGGCCCCTGCCGGTGGACAGGTAGCGCACGGTAAATCCAACGGCCGCGGCCAGGAGCGCACCCAGAATGATCATCGCGAGCGCGCCCGGGTCAC
>Ga0307486_1000416_pt1 | contig 40120 bp, 38 predicted proteins | sample CBIW02metaG_FD_203663 | JGI IMG/M metagenome (GOLD analysis project Ga0307486, IMG submission 203663) | Sea-ice brine microbial communities from Beaufort Sea near Barrow, Alaska, United States - CBIW 0.2 | ecosystem: Environmental > Aquatic > Marine > Coastal | place: USA: Alaska | collected... | reverse complement strand
CATGTCTCACCTCATTTACCGTATTTAACGTTAATTTGAGCCGCCATCCACCGAGCAACCAAATCGATCACCGACATCAAAGCGCATTCGCGCGCTGACATGTCTGGGTTTTCAATCTCAGCGGTGTCCATAGCGTCCAGGACCATCTTCACGTTGGTGTGAGCAAACAGCACATCACACACCACCCAACGAACCGCGGTCAGGTCGTCGCTGAAGTCCTTTGGGTTCATTTTCCCCAGGACAGTCAACACCCGCTGATGCAGTTCCGTTTTACCCATGGGCAGGTCTTCATCGGCTTGAGCGTTGATGTGCTTTGTCATCGCCACCCGAACCGCTTCGCGCTGACTGGTGTAAATTTGAGCCGCCACCTTTTGCGCATGCATGGCCGCACTCTTAGCCCAACGCCGTTCGTTGAGGTCTTTGTTCTCCACCAATGAGTGGTACTCAGTCGACCCACCCGAGACAACGGCTCCGTAAATCGCTTCCGGAGACCCACCTTCTTCCAAGAACGCTTTGTACACGTCGTTGTTGACCATCACTGTAGTGCGGCCGTCGTTGGTGTATTCCCAGTCGTACTTTGCTACTCGGTACACCAGGTTCTTAATCTGACGATCCCGATCGCGACGTTTGAACTCAGCGCCAATCGCTCGACCCGCTTGCTCACGCACCCGCGCCAACACCAACCGCAGACTGCTTAGATCCACCGTAATCCCTTCAGGGAGATGCTCTTCGAAGTTACTGGCGATGAGGAACACCAACAGCAGGTCGTTGCGATCCAACTCGCCCACTGGAGTTATGTGTATGGCATTGGTCTGACGACCCACTGGAGCACCGTCAATGAAGACTTTGCGGTACGTGGCCAACGGCTTATCGACCGGTTGGTTCTCGAACCAATCCTCTATCTGAGAATCAAACGAATCGATCCCGGTCTTCAGCATCTCCATCAAAGAGGCGCCGTCGATCATTGGCAGAGAAACCGTTACCTTCGCGTCGTTCAGGGCCACGTTCTCAAATCGATCAACCAACCCTTGAAGTTGCGGGCTGTTCCAGACGTCGTGGTAAACGTTGGGGATAATGGAGACCGGTTGCTTGGCGTCAATTTCCATTCCGCGCAGAACATCGGTGTACGCGGTGTGTACCGATTTTACCGTAGGGATCACCACGTTACGTGCAGTGTGGAAGTTACCCAAGACTGCCTCAGAGGCCAGTCCTACCAGTTCCTTCATGGCTTCGTCGTGTTCGATGTCCCCAGACGGTCCCCGGCGTTTAGAATCGTCCAACAACATCCCGGTGGGAATGGGTGAGTCTGGTGACCCAGCCAGCGCGTACGCCGCTGCCGACAGATTCGCTGCAACCAATCCGCCAAGCGGAGTTCCGGCTGCCGCTGAGAGGTTCTGACCGGCGTCCGAAAGTTGCCGAGCCAGGGGAGAGATCGCCATCAATGCTTTCTCGGTAATCATTTCTGACCTCCGGTCGAGTTCTTCAGGTAGCTGTTGAGTTTAGCAGTCAGTGTGGCGTGGAGTTCGTCCCCGCTGATTTGCTCCCCGTTAAAGCCATCCGCGATGTCGTTACCCGCTACTCGACGGATGACGTTTGCCCCGGCCTGCACCGCGTTCGACAAGACCGCAGCGGTCTCGTATTCCCGCGTTTTCATTTCTTCAGTGTTACTCATTGATCATTGCCCCTTCTTGGAGAAATAGCGTTCGGCCACTTTCTTAGACATAATTCGAAGAAGTGTGTTAGTAGTACCCATTACTTCCGGACTGAGAATGATACGGTTACTTATCGACAAATAACTGAACATCGCATCCAACTCCACCCCACTCTCGGTTTGGTTTTCGCCGGTCATCACATTACTGAAGACCGTCTTCATCTGATTACCCAAAACGCCTTTGTCGCCTACACCTGCCCCAAGACGCTGAGTGATGTACACTCGAATCGCCATGCTGTCCAACTCCAACGGATCTTTTTCGACCCGCACGTTGCCGTCCACTTGTCCAGACGTTTGAGTTTTACCCAAAGCCTTCAGTCGCTTGATGCGTTCTTTATCAGCCACTTTAGCAATGGTCAACAAAGACTCAGACATGTCTTCGTAATCGCCGTGGTAGAAAACTTCCACTCGTTCCACGGCGCCCGAGATTTTGGCTTTCGGCGTGTTAGACGACATCATACGCAGGCTGTCAAGACTTTCTTCATCGAACAAATCGTTGTTTGCAGTAACGGCGTCCTCAATCGTACATAGGATAGTTTCCAAATCGACGTTGGTCCCAGGAGACACTAGGTTTCGAATCGTCTGATCGAAGCGCACAAAGATCGTCCTAATCTTCGTTATCTTAGTGCCCAGTTTCTCCGCCAATTTCTCAGAGATCACCGAGGCGTCCTCCCAGGTGTGGGACCGTTCCACAATCGCGGTCTTGGCCATGATGCCTGTTCGCATCAGTACCTGATTTGGATTCAAGGGATCGGTTTCAAAGAACCCAGCGTTGTAAGAGATGGCATCGCCTTCCTTTACCTTCGCCCCAACGTTCAAATCGCACACGACGTCGTGTGGAATGGTGGTACCAGGCACTGTGCCATAACGGCGCCCTAGTTCGACCTTTACTTCCGACCCGTCCTTGTAGGTCACGGTGACGTGGTATTTGTCCTTCTTAGTGATCTCCCCGTCTTGTTTAGCCGTGTACGCAAACAGATCGTCCACTCGATGGGGGATCATCCGTTCGTACCCAGTGCGCAGAGGACTCGGGCGATACCCTTCCGCTGGGATCACGTGAGTGTTTTGAATTGAGATAAAATTACACTATGTCCACTTCGATCGCTACTCGAAGCCGGTGCGCTTAGGCACCCGCCCTACGTTACCGTAAGGGTCAGACCATCTCATCTTCCTGAGTGTATCAGGAAGCTTCCCGTTTCCATTTAATCAGGCATTAGTGGGTGATTACCCCAGACCTGAACCCCAATCGCTTGGGCTGTACTCTACTTGCTTTAATCGCCCTAAGGCGACCACCCGGTTCTATACGGATGTCACTGAACCCACCAGCGGGCCGCAGCTTTCGATGGCCGTTGAGCGCATCCCTCGTGAGGGACTTCGCAACGGATTGTCTCTGTTAAGAGGGTTCCCCGTTTTAGGGAAGTTATTCGACGCGAGTTACCTCGCGAAGGTGCTAAGGTTAACACGCTTTGGATCGTCGACGTCGGCCGCCGGTGCCAATAAGGCCGAGGTGCTGATCATAGAGCTGCTGCCGGTCTTACCTTTTTCGTACTTGTCGGTGGTGCCTCGCAGATTTTGAAATTGTGGATTAGCACTCAGGTACGCGTTCACCCCCACGGCCCCAGAATCCACCGTGGCTTCGGAGATCACACCCATGTCACTTTCGTGAAAGGCTCGAGTGTGTTTGACCATGCTGCGCGTGGAACGTCCACCGGTCCCCAAGTAGGTAACCAGTTCCTTTTCCTTCAGGTTCTGGATAGGGTTGGATTCCTCGATCTGAGAGATACTGGCGTCTTGATTGATCGCCATCCACACCGCTTCCGGATTGATGTCAATCTTAGCCGCACTGCCCACACCCCGAGACCGATAACGACGAACGCCTTTCAGCAACTCGTTGTACACCGCACCAGCCATCCGCTCATACCCACGAATGCGCATGAAGTTCAGATCGGTTTCATCCGGATGCCAATCGATCATCAACAGCTCGCACGACCGCACCAACAGTCCTTCCAGCGTGGTAGGTTCCCCCATCTCCACCAGTAAGTCTTTCGTGATGGGATCGACAAACATGTCCATCGCCAATTCCAGTTCCCGACTAAAGCCTACTCGGATGCCGTTGTCTTCCATGACGTTCACATACACGTCAGGGTCGTCGAAGGTGTCCACGTTGTATCGCTTGATACTACGATGGTACCGATTAAACCCCGCCAATACCAGCTGAGCCTTTTGGTCTTCCCGATTAAAGATCAAGGTCTCATCGGCAAACCGTAGGGCGTACTCGTCGGCTGAGACAGACACCCGTTGACCGACCGACACCCGGCGGGGCTCTACTTCTAACAACGCCATCAGACGAGTGAGACCAATACGGTGACCCAACATTATCCCTACGGGCAGGGTCTTTTTGAACAGACGAAACTCCGCAATCTCCGTAGGCGCTTTAGTGGCGTCTAACTCCATCAGGTCTTCAATCCGTCCTAGGACCACATACTCCTTCCCATTAACCACGTAGAACGTGTTGGACTCATCCACCACCATCGGTTTACCGTCGGAGGTACCCACCATGACAAATCCATCCTTCTCGACCGACGTGACCGTGTCCTCCCCAAATTCCTTGATCCGGCGTTGATGGTCCAAGTAGATGCGGTGTTTCCCACCCACAGTAAACTCCCGGAACGATTGAGCCAAGATGGTGTAAATACGCGGCAACTTAACGTCCGAAACAAACGTCCTGATGTGCTTCAGATTTTGAACCATGGAATCTTCGTCGTCCATTCCCTTTACTTCAATCTGCTTACACAGCCACTTAGGATAGTTAACTACACTCTTCTGTGACCGTTCTACAAACGCCGTGGCGTAGTAAGACGTCAGCGACACTTCCGAGGGGGAAGTCTTACGAATGGGCTTGTCGCCCCGTTGTTTGCGCAGGCGATACTTGACGTTATTAGCCACAAACACACCCGTCGCATCCACCACCGGTACTCGGAATCGGATTGTCGAGGGCTCCCCATCCACCGGGGTTAAACGCATGGTCACCAGTTGATAATGGTTCGCTGCGTCTTCGATGGTCTCTACGTCGTAGTCGGTTACAATAACGCCCGCTTGCTGAACCGCCATCGCCGAGTTGATCACGTCTTTATTGAAGACGCTGGTCAAATACTGACTGTCGAACGCCAACAAGGTACTTTCCAACATGGACTCGTCTGTGACACCCGCCATCTTCGGCATCTTGATCATCTTGGGATCGAGCTGTAGGTCTTTTACACTGACCTCTCGATACTCGTCCAAGGACCCTTCGCCGTAGGGGTTGGGTAGGTTCTTGGATTTCTCCACCAGGGTGTTGAAACGTCGTTGCTGTGCCGGGGAGAGACGTCCTTCTTCCGTCATCTGGGTAACCCGGGCCAGAATGGCTTCGTTCGGATCTAACGGTCGCGTGTCCGCCGGACGCCGTTCGTCGCCTTCGGGGATATTTTCCGACAACTTATCCAACTGCGCCAAATCGGCATCGATCGACTCGTCGTCTATGTCTTGAGGATTGGTCTTAGGTTGAGTGGCGTCTACCCCGTCTGCTGGATTACCCACTTCTCCCTCGTCCTCGTTATCGGCTTGAACGATCTGTGTGCGCCGTTCAAAGACCGCGATCATCATTCGTAAGAAGTACCGCTGGAGTTGGGTTGAACCATCGCTTTCGCCCTCAGCTTCTTCTCCGAAGAGTTCCAACAAGGTACCGATGTTCAGAGCAAACCACTGTCCACTTTCCACGTAGACCAAGTTGATCTTCTTGTAGTTCTCCGCCTTGAGGGCACTGAAGAGAGATTGATCTTTGGTTTCTCCCAGCCAGGTCCACAACTCCATCAACAATAACTGTTCGGGTCTGGCAAAGACTTCCAGCATTGCTTTAGGCATGCCTTTGTAACCAGCGCTGGCCTTTTTCAACATGGCCAGATTTGGAAGACGGTTGGGTAACGTAACCATGACAAAGTGCTGTCGGTCGTTGTTCTCACACCGGAGGTTCATGACGTTGATCATAGTGCTGACGATGTTGCGCCACTTGTAATACCCAGCGTAAATCGATCGCATGTACTGCCACAGGTGGTTCAAGTGGGCGTAGTTCTCAACGATCAGAGACCGAGGGTCGCGCAGAGACTTGTCGAAGTCGTGCAGTGGTCTCATGGTCCGATAACGGCGGTGATAGTTTCTGTTCAGAGCACTGGCGGGGGTAGACCGATCTGCCCGAGGGCCGCCTATGGGCTGAGCCAGTTCTTGGATGTGTTCAACCAAGACCCGACCGTCGTGATACTTAAACAACGCATCGTCTGGCTCGGGACCTAGGGCCACGTCATCCATACTCAGATGATGGATCAGGCTGTCTTTTGGCAGTACCAGTTGATTCAGGTCCGCAAACGGCGGTGAGACCACGTGATCTTTCAGTCTCACCCCGTGCTGGCGGTAAAAAGTTGCATACGGTTGCATAACACACTCCGAACGGTTTAAGCCAAGGTGGGATATTACCCTGTCATGTTGTACATTACGAGATTAGTCGTATCTATCGCCGCACTGGCTCTTAAGCCACCGGCTGGATCGATGTGGGCCCCTGGGGAATTAAGGTAGTTGTCTGTTTCTTCGATGGCTTCTTGTGTGTACAGAATGTTGTTGGACACCATGTCCCCATCGTAATCGCCACTCAAACCGCTGAGACGATATGGATGAACCATAGACGAATCTATGTAGGACTCGGGATCGAACACCGGGTAGACGTGTGCCGTATTGTCTTCAGCGTCCATCTCTTCCCAGTCCATCCCCAGTTCCACACGCGCCTCGGTCTTAACCGTAGTACGAACGAACACCCGAGACGGATACGTACTGCCTTCCCCAGTAACCGGGTACCGTGTTGTGACCACCCGCAAGTCGTTCCATCCTTGATAGTTACACAAGTAGATCAACTCTTCGTACGTGATGGGATGCACGTCTTTCTTCTCAGCGCCTTTAGGTAATTCGTTGATGTCGTTGAACAACTTGAAGACCAACCTGTCCTTAGGTTTGTACACCAACGTCAAGTACCGTCCTTCCACCAACACAGGTTTAGCCCGGATACCGACCATCGACTGCATTCCGATGACCTTCTCCAACCCTTCAGTCGTGGTCCACCGGTCGTACGTTTGCGGAGATATCTGAACGAACTCAGGTTCCAACGTCTTAGTGTCGACAAGACGCACACTGCCTTCGGCGTCCCCAAAAATGTTGCTGAGGATATTCTGGCGCAGTCGAGCGATGGTCACCGGTAAGGCACCCCGAGAGACCTGCCACAACCCCATCACGGTGTCGTCCGGTCCTGGGTAGTTGTCCGAGTTCAGATCCGGCGCTGAGATGTCCATTGAGGAGATGACATTTCGAGTACCATCAAAGATCTTCCGGGCGCCCCACTTATCCTGTAAGAAGCCTTTCTTACCAGAGAGCATGTTCTCGATAGTCTCGTACACCAAGTTGAACGCTTGCTGCAACGCGTATCTTGGGGTGTTGAGTACCTCGCTGTCCGCCTTGGTTGACTTGGCGATGGTATTAGAGATCCCAATCAACCGTTGATAGTGAGAATTGATTTCATCCTCACGAGTGCGGCCCAGGTTGTCGATTTCAGCGTCTCTAAGTCCGGCTGGCATAACCAACACGTTGGACAACACCGATTCGCCTCGGAACATATCCAATAACGCCACGCGCTGTTTACGGATTTCAGAATCGCCTTTGGTGAACACCAGATCGTTCCAATGTTCCATAAAGAACTGGTAACCGGTTTCCCCATCCAACTCGTCTGAGCGAAAGAAGTCTTTCTTCACATCGTCCCAGACCGCGTATTCTTTCCCAGACAGAATGCCAATGTACAATCGCTTCAATCGTTCGAGGCGCTGATATACAACGGGATGCAAGATACTGGTTTTAAGCGGAATGTAGGCAAAGGTGTTGTCTCGGGCGTCGTCTCCGACTCGCCCAAAGATTTCAGTCGAGAACAAACCCGACTCGTGAAAGTTACTCGACCCCGCGCCGTCGAACCGATCCAAACTGGAGATAGGTTTAAGGAGGCGGAGTTGAGAGGGGTCTAGCTTTAAAAGTTTGATATTAAACGGTGCGCGTTTCTCTTCCATCGTGGTCACCACTTCGGAATCCTATGAGACAAGTTAAAAGGAGCGGGATCATGGCTGATAAAGACCCAAATCTCAGTAAGTCAGAATTGGACGACGAGCTCGATCTACCGGATTTTGATGATTCGATGCTCGACGGGAATCCTGGTAAAGACAGAAAACCAATTGAACGGATAACCGGCGGTTTTTACGAGGGCGTCAAACGCACCGCGTTGAATTCCAATACTCGCCGGCAAGTGATTGATCGGGCGCTTCCCAAAGGTTACGGTAAAGCGTATGGGGATGCACTGTCGTCGGTTGACCTCGGTCAAGAGCTATACGATACGGCCAAGGAAAACATCGTCCCAGTTAAGCGGGACCTGAAGAAAATTGGGCGATACGTCGCCAGTAAAACGGAAAGTATCCTTCCGGAAGCCATTCAAAAGAAACTTGAAGAGCTGACGAAGCCGGAAGACTCCAGCACTGATGTGTTGGAAAAGGTCGATCGCGACAAGTTAACCATGAACGCCGCCGTGCAAGAAGTCTTCGGCGACTTCATGACCGAACAGTCGGAACGCAACCGGTCGAGTCAGGAAGCCCGATTAAAGGGCGAGGTTCGCGGTCGGAACATTTTAGGCGCGCAGTTGGACTTGCAGTATCGCCGAGACCAACGGGAGGAACAAACCAAGCTCCGTCAAGAGGCCACTGGAGAGGCTCGGTACCGCACCGAAACCAATCTGTTGAACATGATGCGCTCAGGCGTGGAACGTCTGGTAGATTACCAGGATCGTATCACGGCATCCTATCAACGCAAATCTTTAGAACTTCAATACAGACAGTTCTTCGTTGCACGGGATCATTACAGCTTATTTCAAAGTTACGTGAAGCAGACCGATGAGCAACTGGATGCGATCACCAAGAACTCGGCCTTACCAGACTTCTTGAAGATTCGGACATCGGAGACGGCCTCATCGATGTTGCGCCAGCGGGCGTTGGGTCGAATCGGCGGGTTCGTTGAAAAGAAAACCGGTGGCTTCCAGCAGAAACTGAAAGATAAGTTAAGCGGGGTGACTCAAAACTTCGCTGAGGGCGTTCGCGGTGCCAGCGATACGTTGGACATGGTGAGCGACGTCCCCATCGACAGAGCCGAATTGGGCGGCGATGTAGCCGGCGGGTTGGTTGCCGAGAATGGCATGGCGGCCTTGGCCAAGAAGTTGGGGATGCGACTTGGGAAGAACGAGTCCGTGTCTCGGTTAGGTAACAACTTGGAGTACTATTCCGACAACAAATCGGAAATGGCCCGAGACTGGTTAACCAATCTCAAAGACCGAGAGTATCGAGAAGACGGTACCTCCACCGTAGGCGATTCAATCAAAGCGTCTCTAGCAGAAATGGCCTTGGGTTTGATGCCAGGTCAATCGCCAGAAGCTACCTATGGTCGGGACGCCAGTGACTTAGCGGAAGAAGCAGGGGTCTACACCAGCCTGGCCGATAAGTCCATCACTGAAATCATCCCAGGGCTGTTGACGGACCTCTTGCACGAAACTGAGATGATGCGGACTCAGGACCCTACCTTGGATCGTCGAGTGTACGATTACGAGTCTGGGGAAGTTCGGCGTCAATCCGAGGTGCAAAAGAAGTTGGTTGAGCGGACTTTGCCCGCGGGTCGCATGGCCAGCATCCGGGACGATCTGACATCGATTGTGGATAAACTTGACACCCAGGACGAATTGCCTGAAAGTGCACGACTGGCGTTTACGCGGCAGTTGTTGACCGACGCCTCAAAGAACCGCCGGTTTGATCCGGAACGTTACTTCAGTCCTCAAGGTCTGTCCGAAGTGGAAGACGAAGAAGACCTGGTTGCGATTCGGAATCTGATCAAAGGACGGTTCCTGCGGGAAGACGGCAAGTTCCGCAAGCACGATACGAAAGCCACATCGGCTAGGAACGCCTCGGCCAGAGTGTACAACTCTGCGAAAGATGACATCCCCAGTTATCAAGAAACCATAGGGAAACTGATGCCGTTGTACGGCGCCAGAACCCTTCGAGAAGCGGGGCTGATAGAGCAAGAAGACCGGGCCGGTGAAACCCGCGCTAACGTGTCCAACATTTTGGACTACATTAATACAGGCGAGTCACCATCGCCGACTTCAGAGGAAGGAGGGTCATCCGATGCAGTATCTGACCCACGTCGTGCGTTCGGCCCAGATACGACTCAATCGGATATGTCGGCTGGGCGTGACCGTACTGGTGGCGACGCTGGCGTTGATTCTGGGGGGCTCGATCGAGTTGTGGGGATTCTGGAACGATTTGTGGATGTTCAACAAAGCGTCGACCCCAGACGACAGTTCGCCAATGTCCTAGACGCCATTGCTAAAATCAATCCCTTGAAACATTTGGAATTGAACGGGCAGTGGTTGAAAGACATCTACGAACTCTTGCGCAACGCTTTGGGTGGTCCAGACGGACCTTCAGGCGGTCCCTCCGGACCTCAGGACGGTCCACCAAAAGACTTCTCTAAGTCTCGGTGGGCACGCCCCATCCCCCAGTTCAATCAACAGTCCACTCAACGCAAGTCACGGTGGAATCGTAATCAGAGTGGGTCGCTACGGGAGTCCATGTCCGAGTTAAAAGAAAACGGCGTGACTTCCATGGCGGCGTATCGCCAACGGATGGAGACTCAGAGAACCCGAGCACAAGAAGGTAGTCTCGGTCTTCAGATGGCCTCGGGTGATGGATTCACCGGCAACGGAGGCGACAGCGGTACTCTTGGGACTCAGTTTACAGAAAGTACCCGCAGTTCAGTCAGCAGCATGTCCGATCGCCGTCAAGGGGTAGGTGACGATCTGTCGAACCGACTGTCAAGTCTGGGTGACAGCATGACTCGATCTAATCGGATTGAATCGGACGACGTTCGATCTTCTCTCCCACAAGGACGAGAAGCCATCAACGACCCACGCTACAGTCAAGCCGTTCGCGATGTGGTGACCTACCTTGAAGGCAAGTTACCCGACGCAGGGTCGGTTCAAAGTTCGGTGGGCGGTAAGTTGTCTGCCTTAAAGGCCGGGGCAGGAAACCTCAGCGATCGAACCCAATCTACTCTAAGCGACATGTTAGGACGCACGCAAGACCTTGGAGAGAGAGTACGGTCTCGGTCCGCTGATATGATGACTCAACTCAGCGACAAGACAGAGCAGACGTCAACCCTGAGTCAGGACTTCCTTGGCAAGGTCGTTGATCGGGTACGTGACCGATTGGCCACTACGGTTGAATCTGCCCCAACGGGCGGGGCAGCAGGCGACGTGGATGAGTCAGGCGGTGGTGACGACTATTGGACTCGGGCTCGTGGGCTGGTCCAGGAAATCTTAACGCACATGGACCGCAAGACCGAACAGCTGCAAGAAACCCTGGAAAACTTGACCTTGGCTCAGATGGCAGGGGACAGTAACGATCCTGGGATGTTGAAACGATTGGGTCGGGGAGCCGCCAGTGGTTTGGGTGGCATCATGAGTTTCTACGGCGGGATCTGGAAGTCGGCTGGAAACTTGGCCGCCGGTGGAACGGGGATGTTGCGTAACCTCGCTGGGAAGATGTTCCAAGGAAAGGGACAGCAAGGCGATGGTATCATGGACATCTACATCAAGGGACACAAGCGCCCAGCCATGTTGGCTCGTGACCTGAGGGCCGGTCGTTACTTCGATCAAGAGTCGGGAGACGTGGTCCAACGCCTCGATGAAATCACAGGACCCGTCGTAGATAGTAACGGTGATGTGGTCATCAGCGAATACGACATCGACGAAGGACTGCTGGTCAACGGCGAAGGAAAGTCTGTAATGGATCGGTTGGGCAGCGTTGTTGGAGGCCTGACCAGTTACATGACGTCGCCGTATCGATTGGCTTTCGGCGGGGCAAAGAAGGTCCTTGACATCGGTAAGAACTGGATGAACAAACCCCGAGACGTGTATGTAAAGGGTGAGCAGACTCCGCGTTTGATGGCCGTGGTGATGAAGAACAACGGGTACCTGTCTCAGGCCGCTGGGAAAGTCATTCGCTCCATTAAAGACATTGATGGTGCCGTGGTGGATCGCCAAGGGAACGTGGTACTGACCTTAGAAGACATGCGGTTGGGCCTCACGGACAATCGGGGTCGGGCGATTAAAGGTCTGTTGAAAGGAGCAGGACGGTTGGCCACTGGAACCGTGAAAGGCGTTTCCAAATACGTCACTGGAACTTGGAAAGCCACCGGACGGGTATTGAAAGGCGCGGCAAGTTTGATTCCCGGAGTTGGGAAGAAGGGCGAAAGCGGCGGTGGCGGCGGTAAAAAGCAGACACAGTTGCTACAGGAGATCCGTGACCTGCTCGACGACCGCTTAAAGAAACCATTGCGTAAAGGCGGCTGGCGCTCACAGCTCTACGGAGACACCCCTAAGGCATTACCTGCCCCATCGGGTGGCATCGCTGGTAAAGGGGCCTTGGCGGCTGCCGGAGGCGGTCTGGGTGGGATGTTGAAGAAGATGTTTGGTCTGGGCGGCGGTGAAGGCGAAGGAGGAGGTCTTGGACTTGACGTGGGCGCCGATATAGACATCGGCGGCGGTGAGCGTCGGGGACCGCGGCCGCGGCGGAGACCTAGAGGTCGGATGGGTCGGATGTTTCAGGGCATCAAGTCGATGGGAGGTAAGGCCATTCGTGGCCTAGGAACCGCTGCTCGTTTTGCGATTCCAACCGCTGCTGCGGCGATACCGGGTATTGCGGCAGCTGCTGGAACAGCCGCCAGTGCTGCTGGAGGCCTTTTGGCTGGGCTGGGGACTGCCATTGCAGGCATAGTTAGTGCTCCTGTGCTTTTGGCTGGAGCGGCCGTAGCAGCTGTAGGTGTCGGTGCGTACTTTGCGTACCAACACTTTGCGCGGAAGCCAGACGGGCCCTTACACAGAGTGCGCTTAGCCCAATACGGCGCGGACCCCGACAACAAGGATCACGTTGGGAAAATATCAGGTCTCGAAGAAGCCATGGGCGATCAAGTTCAATTCGATGGAAAGCGCCTGGCCAGTTTGGGTAGCGGAATTGATCTTGAGGAAGCCATCGATGACTTTGGCGTTGATACCGACGACGAAGTTGCGGTTAGTCGGTGGTTAACCTGGTTTCAAGAAAGGTTCAAGCCGGTCTATCTGAGTCACGCAGTTGTGGCCAAAGACATGATCGACTCGTCTGACCTGACAGACACCGAGGACATGGACGATGCGTTAAAGCGCACCTACCTTCGTCGGACCCAGTTCAAAGGCAATCAAAAGCCGTACGGCAGTGTTTCCCCATTCGAGGATATGGACGCCCTGCCAGGCGATGCTAAAGTCGAAATGGAACTGACTAAAGCATTGAAGACGTTGCCACCGGCTACTAAGGGACAGCAGATGGACGAAGCCGCTGAGGCTGAGATTGAGCGATCCAATGGGAGAACCCCAAGTATATTGCCCGATGTCAGCACCGGTCCAAACCCATCTCAGACTCAGAAGGTCATGTCGGTGACTTCTCAGCAAGCCTTAAATGGTCGACCCATGCGTTCACCGCAGAGGCCCTCCTTGCTGGCCGCTAACGGCAGTGCTGTGGCGATAAACAGCGTCCAATCCGGCGCTATTAATCGGTCAACCGGACCTGTGTCTATGTCGGAGATCCCGACGGAGGAACAGCGTCTGGCAGCGGAAAGTGCGGCGGTGATACAAGGGCGTCAAACGCCCGGGGCTCAGGAGGCGACGGATCGAGTTGAATCGCAACGAGTAAAACAGGAAAAGGTTGCCCGTCAAACGGCAGTGCAGTCAGCGGCGGCGTCCACACGGATGGTGTCTGAGATGCAACGAGTGGCGTCGATTCTGTCGGCCAGTCACACAACCCAAGTCAGTATGGATACATCGTTAAAGAACATAGACGCGTATTTCTCGAAGTTGCGTGAAGACGAAGAAGATCGTCAACGTCGAGGAACCACGGCCAGCGACCGTTCTTCTAGCAATTGGACTGGGGGTGACGGAGACCGGAAAACGATTCCCCCAGCGGGTCTCAGGTTGCGTCGCAATTAAGCGAAGTTGTGGGTCTTCGGGCCCACAGCCTTTTTTCCATCGGGAGTAAAGCATGGCAGAGATCAACGAAGACCGACAGTGGGTCAAGACCAGTTTCATGATCCCAACTCACGCGGCGGATCTACTAGCAGCGCAGCGCGGTCAGCTAACCAGCGCGGCACGTAAGTTTACCGACACCACGTTAGGTGGCAACTTTGCCATTAATCCACCCCCCCAATTTACCAGCACCGCGGACCTTAAAGTCCGAGGTAAATATGCCCAGTCAAAAGGTATGGGACGTAAGTACAGCGAAATGATCGACGACAACGGTCAACTTATTCACATGCGCTTCGGCGTACCTCAGTTTAACTCACTGACCTCATTCTTCACCGGCTTCTACGACTCCAGTGCGTCTATCTTGTCTCGCACGGGTCGTTCTCCCGGGTTCTTCTACAACCTAGGTCGCACGGCTGGGTTTGTCGTGACCTTACCGATGATGCCGCTATTGATGGCGGGGCGAATCTATCGGTACTTGGCTCGTAAGCCATCCAGCAAGTTCTATTACATGAAACCGACGATGCCGCTGTATTGGAACGCCGTCAACACCATCGCCAACGGCATCGCGGTGAACATGGGCATCATACCTCGAGTGTTCGCGACCAACGCAAACCAATCCGATCCCGAACGACCCGAAGTGAAGGACGGTGAGAAAGCGAAGGTGTACAACGCCGGTGAGATCGTCAACGACAGTCCAGAGTACGGACCTGAAGACATTCGTCGGTATCACGACATGCTCCCAGACATCTTCCGAGAAGACGGAGGCATCGACATCTACGCCGTGGCCAACCGAGGACAACGTCTGGCCGACAGAGCCCGGGAACGAGCCATTGCCGTAGCGGAGGCGGCCGGGACAGCAGAAGAATTGCGTCAAGCTATGGTCGATTACACCGAAGAGTCGGTGAGTACCCCAGGGTCCGCCTTTCCCAATGTACCAGGAAAGTCCCTACAGCCAGGCATTCAAACCTACTTAGCTCATTGGGCGAATCAGGAACTGGCCACGCCTCCAAAAGGTGACTCTGAGTCTGGGATGGAGAAAGGGGTATTCGACGAGGAGTCTAACAACGCCGAAGGTGGCTGGTGGTCTAGCTTTGTTGACTTTGCCATTGCAGAGATTCGAGACGGTGGTCAGTTTGCGACGTTCCGAGTCAACCACACAGGCGACGTGGGTGAATCGTTCAGTAACTCAGCCGGTGAATCTCAGTTGGCTGGAAAGTTGAACGGTGTCTCATCCGGCGCCCGTGCTGCCCGGTTTAGTTTCGCCAACGGGAATCTTGGGGGCGGTGTTGTAGGCGATCTGGTCGGTGGAGTATTGAATTCCGCCAAGGCGTTTGCCGAGGGGGCGGCGGAGTCTCTGTCGATCAGTGGATTGGGTGCCTTGATGGGCAATGCGTTTGTCGACATCCCTCAGGAATGGAAGGACTCTAGTGCCGAACTACCTAAATCCACGTACACCATGCACCTGCGCAGTCCGTACGGTAACAAGATGTCTCGGTACATGAATCTATACGTTCCCTTGAGTATGATTCTGGCCGGTGCCTTACCGAAGTCGGTAGGCAAACATTCGTATGACTCGCCGTTCTTGGTGGAGATTTACGATAAAGGTCGTCAGCAGGTTCGCTTAGGGATCATCGATTCGTTGCAGATCACTCGTGGGGTCGGTAACCTCGGTTGGACCCGCAATCAAGAACCTCTAGGCATCGACGTTACGTTCAGTGTGATGGATCTCTCCAGTATCCTACACATGCCGCTCAACGCATCGCCTGGAATCTTCGACGAAGACACTGCTTACGGGGACTACTTGGCCGTGTTGGGTAGCTTGTCGTTGTCGGATCAGTTGTACGTAGGCTCACGGTTAAGGTTGTCGATGACTAGGAAGATGGCGGAGTGGAAGTCCTGGACTAGCCCCGCGAAGTATGGCATGTGGGCAGCAAACACCATGCCTGGTCAGGTCATTAGTGCATTCGCCCGTGAGACGTCTCGATAATCCAAAGGCAAAAAAAAAGTAAGAGAGAGGGGCACTGCCCCTCTCTCTCTTATGCCGTTGTGGAGAAATCAATGGCCCACGGGTTGTACTTTCGAGCCACGGTTTGGTAATTGCTTTTAGGGTAAGGTTGGGCGATCATTGCTTGCACGGCGTAGTCCGACTGCTTTAACAAAGTCAATGCTTGACCACTGGCACTGTTGAACGGTTCCAGATCGTCGACCCAATCGTCCCCGCGGCGCTTTCTGGCCCAATTCGGATTGATGCTGTCCAGAGTGGAGATCAGTTCATCCCGCTTCTTGCCGTACTCGCTGGTCGGTGTTTTCGACCCCCAAGTGTAAAACCGATTGATGAGTGGCACCAGCTCCGGCACTTCTGCTAACGACCGGGACGCGCCGGCGCGGTCAACGATGCTGCGCACCGTCGTAAGGTCGCTGAGTATCGCCGCTTGCCGCAAACTCCTCAGTGCCCGTGTGGTCTTGATCTTATCGTCGTCGATCTGGTCTATGATCGCTTGCCAGGCTTGCGGAAGACCCAAATCGATAGATTTACTTAACAAAGAATCTAGGATCGCAGTCTCGGCCCCCAAGTCAAAGACCTGGATCAGTTCTGGTACCCCAGTGTATTGACTGACGAACTCGGAGAAACTCCGAACCTCAGTTTGGCGGACTCCTGAGATCTCGGTTACCGACTCGCCCGCGTTCATAGACGCACGAATTACGTCCGCGTCGCTGCCCGTGGTTTCTGCAAGCATGTCGATCAGGTTGTCGCGCTCTTCTTCGTCTAAGACAGCGATGGAGTTATCCAAGGCCGCGTCCATTCGACGTTTCAATTCGACTCGATCAATACCCGCGCGCCCACCGCGGACCGCCAACAAGTCCACCAGATCTTCCGCCCCACAGCCAGTCGATCGCATCCAAAGCGCAGTACGCCCCATGCGCGAACGTCTGACACCACCCGATTCGGCGTTGGGATCTAAACTGCCACAAAGCAACGCTTCCCAGAGGGTCGCCGTTACCCGGTCTGAGGTGCCACCAGAGGCATTTAGTCTAGAAGTGATACCATCGCTAGTAACGTTCTCGTTACCGCCACCAACGCGGCCTGAGGACGCTTCTTCAGTCGCTGTGCAGTCTCTACATTCTCCCGACGATGGATTGTACGGCGCGTCGCTCGGTAAGGGACCCTGATACGCGTCCACAGCAGCCAGTTTGTCTTTCGGTCCTTCACTGACAAACGTACTTGCCGCCCCACTGACGTTCTTACCCGTACCCAGTGCCCGGGCGCCTTGACTGTTAACCCGAATCATAGCTCACCTCGTTGATTACATCCAGCTTGCGGTTGGACAAAAAATAATGTGTCTCATAAAATAGCGGCGGCATAAGGGAGGCCGAAGCCTCCCCTAGACCTCACGCTGACAACAATTGCTGTCGAATAGACTCAAGTGCGTCCACGTACCAACGTCGATCCGTCAACTCATAATTAACGGGGGTAGACCGGTGGCCGTAACTTATCGTCTCATACGCCACGAACGGTAACGTCGAGGATACGAGCAGCTCTCGTACCTTTACGTCTTGGTCAATACTGCGACGAAGCACTTCAATGACTTCGCTTCGGTTACCTGGGCGATCCGGTAATCCGCTGAAGCTGGATCGGATCATGTTGTCGTGATGGATCTCTCGCAACGAATCGTTTTGACCGCTGTCGTACCAGACCCAGAAGGCCACGACGCTGGCAAAGTAGCCATGCTGCGAATCAACGAACGGTCGAAGAGCACCGATATAAAGAAGCCGACCAAGTTCGGTCTTCCCGCTGGGGGCCACGTTGATGTGCGAGACCCCATCCTGCAAGTGGTCTATCTGAGTCATTCTTTAGTTCCAATTCCGGTTTTAAAATGGTGACTGTGGCGTGTGGTTTTGCGCGGCCATTCTAAAGCCACGGTCATAGTCGCTTCCTTCACACCTAGAATTCCCAGCCCTTTACAGAACGTCGGCCACGTGTACTCGCGTTTTTCGATCAAGGCTTTTCGCAGGTTGCCCCGATAGGTAGAACGATCCGGTGGGTTCTCACGCAGTTTGATGTTGGTGGAATCCAAGTACCGTTCAACCAGCCGCTGCCAGATCTCTGGACTGACCCCAACGTCTCGCAGTAACATGCGAAACATCTGAGCCAGTTCGTTCTCTCGAGCCATGGGACTGTAGTTCAGAGTATTGGGCGTTTTGTTCGGAAAGATATAATCTTTCTGCCACGACAGCTCCAACTCATAAGAAACGACTTTGGGGTTCATGACCTGCAACGCTTTTCGAAACATCTTCCAAGTTACGCGTTCACGAGCTAAGGCACGGTTCAGGTTACTGCGTTCAGACGAACGTTTGGTAGGTGTGTTGTCCACGCCGCTGCGAGGGTTGGTTAAGAAATCGCGCATCAAACGATCCCACGTCATCCGATTGATCTGTAGATCGAACAGGATGCTTCTGAATAACTTGGACGGGGCGTCGCTGGCGCTCGATATCCCGCGGTCATCCAGTGAGAGGATCTCATGTATCTCCTCCGACATCGTTAACTCCTAAAGGTTCAGGGTCAGGTACCTATCGGTTTTTTTATATCAAACACCCGGTTAACTGACAGTTGCATCGCAAGCAAAGCGTCCAACACCTCGACAACGTCGTAGAGGACAAATTGCATGTTTTGATTATAGTACGCGTACAGGGCGGGGTTCTTTGTTTTTAGTGCCTGCAATAACTGTACGATGATATCCGTCATCGCGAGCAGTTGAGCGGCGGCCTCGTCTTCTCTGTAAGGTACTTTATCGACATTGACCAGCCAAGCGTCTAACGGGCGTTTAACCCGTCCTACGCGACGTACGTCAATGGAGTCAAGATCAATCGACCCTGCCTCTATGTGTTGTTTTGTGGTGGTTAATAAATCGAAGAGTACTCCTAAATGATCGCATTTGGTGGAGACTGAATACCGTATACGAGTGCGGTAGTCTGCCTTATTAAATGACACTATACGGCACAAGCGGTGGTAGCGCTCGAACAACTGTAGGTATCCGATGGTCGGATCGAAGTCGAATACTAGCAACCGTTTATAGCGATGTCGGCAATAGAATTCTTTCAACATTAGTTCTAATCCATTGGACTAATCCCAGAAGCTATACCTGGATGATATATTCTTGAAACTATTTGGAGGTCACCTATGAGTGATGACGCCATCGAAGGTGAATACCTTGAGCAGCGCCCCCCAGGGGATCTGATTGAGGAAGACGAGGACCTGAGTGCTGAAGGTCTTCTTCGGTATTCTCAAGGCATCCGTAAGAACTTTGTTAAAGACGTGACCCACCGGGGCATGCCGGTTGACAAAGACGAACGCATGCAACTACTACAAGCTTTGAGAGACATGGATCAAACGTCCGTGAATCGCATGAAGCTCGATGTAGATAAAGACGCAGCAGCCAGCGGCAAAGCCGTGCAAGAGATCGTTGAGCGCATGTTCAGCATTAACCCACGAGGGTTGGCCGTTGCACCAGGTTACGAAGTCGATCGCTTGCCTCTACCAGACACCCGAGACATTCCAGACATTGACATGGAAGACGGGGAAACCGAGATTGGTTTGCGTCAAGAATCGTCGAAAGACTTCCTCGAACGCATGGAAACAAAATAGTACTATAAGATCGACGTACCCTGTAAGACGTTACAGCAATGGACATAGAGGGAGGGGCAATGCCCCTCCCCTTATGCTGCATTCAAATCAACCAGACTGAAGAACTTGGGTTCAACCATGTGTAACATCACGTATTCCGCCAACACCATCTCCAAGGCGGCGAAGGGATCGACTTCCCCTAGATCCTCAACCACCGTCTCTTCAGGAGTGGGTACTGCATTGGCGTACAGCGCTGGAACAATGAATGGGATCGTTGGGATCTGAGTCGTTTTCAGACGCTCCTCCTGTTTCACCAGCCAGGTATTGAAGTCGTACATCATCACCCCATCCCAAGATCGATCGATGAGACCAGGTGTCATCTCTTCCGGTGAGAACCACACGTCGGCCACCAACACCGTAGGACTGACCATGGTGCGGACCGCCGCCAGTATCTCCGACCGCACGTCGTCGCTGAGACGGTAGGGCCAAAAGTTAACGTCCACCACTATCTCTTTAACAAACGGCGTCTTAGTCCCCATCTCTTCCAACCCGTGGGTCATACGGTGAATCATGGGGATCAGTCCCGTACATCGAGAGGTCATGAGGGTGGTCTCATCTCGATTGAGGTAGCGGTCCAGGTACTTCGGTTGAGCAATCTCAATGCCCATCGCCATCCAATCGTCCGTCTTCCGGTCGTGGTAGTTCAGTTCCAAGGCCCGTTGAGCCTCGGCTTCGTTCAGTAGGATTAAGGTTCCCAGACGCGTGTCAAGCAACCCATCCAGTTCTACATAGATACGACGTTTCATATCGCAAGGTCCATGTGTCGGAAGGTGAGTGGTAAGGTGTCTGTTTACCGTTTGATGTTACTGATCTCGTATTCCGACCCAATGAGTTCCCGATAGATCTCGTGGTAACTCAATTGAAGACTGAGCAAGTAAACGAACCAAGGGTTACAACGCAGCAGGTTTCTATACTCTTCCATTCGGGGCAGTCGGTCGGCGTATTCATCGTCTAGAGCCAATGAGCGTTCCACATCGGCACCACTGGATTCGACGTGTCCACAGTACCCAATACTCAGCTGTTCAATCCACTTAACGTATTCGTCTTGACTCTCAAACCCTAAGACACGAAACGTTGAGGCAGACTGCAACAGCCATTGAGCAAGACCATAATCGTCCAATGCTCGAATGTCGGCCCAAAGTTCCGTCATGTTCTCCCAGGTAGCTATGTACAGAAGTCCGCTGTCGCCCAGCGTACTCATGATCTTTTCCACCAACTGCTCATTCTGCACCGCGAACGAGTAGGCGCCTTGATTCCCAGTGGGCGTTGAAATTAACTGGGTGTCACAAAACAAAACTCGGGCTACGTCTTTGATGTGGTGTATTCTGTCTATGTTAAGCATCGCCTAGTTCCTATTATAAGTTGTTGTCTAAATGGGCAGACTTCAGTAAGATCTGAAGCACGTCCGTAGACCGAGCTCGGGTGTCGCCGGTATCCACAGCGTCCATGCTCGGTAGACCGCCAGCCAAGATTTCTCGACTGAGGGCCTTATACGCTTCTTCGTCCCCCCCTCGGAACTTAAAGAGTTCTTTAATGGTCGACTCAAGATTTTGAGAATACAGTATCTGCAACTCCGGGAAGGAGATCGCACTGCCCTTGGAGACGCCTGTTGGTTGCCCAGTCAATTCATCGACGTGGGCGTTGTCGTCTGGGATGGCGATCTTCTTGTGCAAGTGTTGCTGCAATCGCTTCAGCGGTAGGTCGATGACCAAATATTTCTCTGGGGTCAGATAGGTTTCGTTAGTCGCCGGATCGGTTAACCACAACCGCTCAAAAAACTCATGCTTGAGTTCTTCGGCGATCTTCAAGTTCTTTTCAACACTCAATCGGATGTCGCCCAGGTTTGGAACGATGTACGGCAACACCTCGTCGTCCTCAATCATCTTTTGCATGTAGTTGTCGAACTGCTCGTCGGTCAATCCGTTGAGCATGTTCTCCAATTCGGTAACTGAGGAGTTCTTCCCGGCAAATTTACTGAGCAACTTAAGGGCGTAGTCGGTCGCCTCTTTACGCGCAGGATTCATAGTGCTCTCCAAGAATGTGGGGTTGTCTCACCTTATTGGTCAGTGTCGTTACGGAATAAAAGGAGACCCGAAGGTCTCCCTGGCGTCCGGTGCGTCTAATCATCGTGCGTTAAAACGGCGAATTACCAGCGGCCAAGTTCGATTGAGACGCAAAATCGTTGAAACTATTAGTATCTGTAACATTACTCACGGTCCAATTGGAGATGTTCCGGTTGAACCATGTGGCGTTGTAGAACATGCGAAACATCAACGTGACACCACTTACATCCCAGGCATTCAACGGTTGATTGAAGTCACCGGCGCGGAAGAACATGGTCGACATATCCACCGCTGAAGTAACGTCCCAAGGGTTCAATCCCTGATTGAATAGTACCGCACTATAAAACATGGATGAGAAATCCGTTACCTTCGAAACATTCCAATTAAACAAGGGCTGATTGAAGGTGCTGGCGCCTTGGAACATAGATTCCATATTCGTCACATTGCTCACGTCCCAAGGGTTCAGGGGTTGGTTGAACAAGATAGCGGATGAAAACATTGCTCGTACATTGACCACATTGCTCATATCCCAGTGGCCAACGGGAGAGTTGAAGTCGGCTGCCGACGAGAACATGAGTGCGCATGAACACTCTGGAAGGAAAGTGGGACGGTCGCTTGCTGAAACGGTGAACCCAGTACGGTACCGGAACATGCTTTCTGCCGAAGCGAATTCCACCGTGCCCCACTGACTGAGGTCTTTGAGTTGTTGTCTATTGGCGACACTGGCTGTGGTGAAGCCGTTCACGGTACCGATGACTTGGACTTCGTATTGCCCAGGCGAAGCGTAGTCGTGAGACGCGGCGCCAGTATACGTTTGAACCTTAGACTCATCGCCCCAGTCTATACGGACATCTGACCCTGCATCAAACGAGATAACGACGTTGGTCGCCCCTGCGGTTGTCCCTTCCGTATCGATCAGGAGTTTCATGGCCCCACCAAAGAATAGTCCAGTGGTCATGATGGTGGCTATGTCATCCCGGACCAGTGCATTCATAAGCGATGGATTAGAAAACAACTGGTCGTCGTTCGTGACGTTAGGATCGTCTTTCTTCACCTGCGCCATAAGTCTGGCAAATTCATCACCTACGACTTGAGTGTTTGTGCGGGCGTCGTCTAGGGCGCCTTGAGTAATCGTCCCATCGTTGAAATCCGCCACCGCTTGTTTGTAGGTTTCAATAGATGTGTTTAGTTCACTGCGTTTGATGTTAAGTTCCGATAATTCGCTCATATAACTTTACCCTAGGTTGCCGTGCGCGCAGTATGTGTATGGAAATTCGCATAGGATAGCGATCGACACCGCGGCATAAAACGACGCAAACCCCGAAGGGTTTACGTCGCGATTCTAGTAAAGTCAAAGACCTCAAATTGTCCAGCCTGATCTTCAACATTCACCACGCGGGCATGAATGGTTTTACTCAGTTTCCGCATGGTGTCTCGCATGTGTTTGGACCCGTGTGAGCGTCCGTCCCACGCCAAGATCAGCTCGTCGCCGATCTCCGCCATCTCCGCGTTGCGGATGAAGCCGGCCCCCCGACCGTTCTCATCCCACTTCGCCTTCATTTCAATCACGTCGCTTTCCACGTCCCACTTCGCAAAGTGATACGCCATGTCGTCCGGGCCTTCCGCTGCCCGTCCTGAGATCCATGTGATTTTAACGTCTGGATGATCTCGCATGAAGGATAGCAGCATCTCTCGAACGATCATGTAGTCTATAACCGTTCGGGAGCCTGCTACGATTACGCGCAACGGACGTTCCACTGTTGTGTTGGAATGGGCTCGTACAAGACAACCTCCATTACGTAGCGTTCAAAGTTCCTCAACCAGATGTCTGGATCGAGGTTGTCCATGATGCAACTCCGAGCGTACATGGTGTCAGAGGTTAACATCCCCAACTGTACGCGCCAGAATTCATTGATCTCACGGATCTGCACATTCACCGACGGCAATGGACCGTGGGTCCATGCTCGATGCTGATTGATGAAGAGCGCTTTCCAACGCTCCGCATGATTCGGCGAGCGTGATTGTAAGCGAGCAAAGAGCTCACCCGCAATATCACGCAGTACTGTTGCCATCTGTATCACCACTCTGGTCTTTCAATTTGACTTTCAACTTGTCTTTATCAGGATACCAGAACGGGATGTACCGCTCGTGGTACATGTTGATCAAGTCCATGGTAGACAGAGGTTGTACCTTGTTTTCGTAATGATCGAATGTCCAATACCCACGAGTGTCAAGTATTATGTTCCAATCGTAACCCAGTTCAATTAACTTGTCGTATAGTTCTTGCGGATGGACAATGTCTTTACGTTCGAAGTCTGGCCAGTATTCATAGATCTGACACAACTCTGAGGTAAACTCCAACGCCCGTTGCAGTCTCTCGTCTTCGTCGATCGTGTCCCGGACGGTTGTCCGCTTGAGCAGTGTCTCAGGGTACAACGCTAATCGATAGCTTTTCTGAATCCCCTCAGGACCTACCAGGCCGAACTTATCCTTACGTTCCTTCAGATAATGGTACTCGCTGAGACTTGGAAGTAGGCCTTCAGTCTGGGAGATGATCAACTTAAACGCGTGCCCGGTGGGTCCAGACTTGGAACGCACGTTGATCAGATTCAGTTCTTGCAAGTCGGTATCGCCCACTGCGTCGTTAAACCCAGGTAACGGATACTCAGGTGACTTGGTTGACTTGTTCATCAACGGATGCGCGTCAGTCACCACCCAACAGTTCGACGTTAAGAAAGTGAACTTCTCTGGGGTGTTCTTGAACTTCAGTCCTTTCTTCAAAAAAGACAACTGCTGCTTGTACGGCGCGTAGGGATCGAGTTTCATCTCATCGCCCACGTGTGCGGTTGCAATGAGGGTCATGCCACCCCCAGCTGTCACCTGAGGTACTTGCATGACCAGACGTGTCTTGATGGCAGCGCCGCGCAAGGCGTCTGTGTTGGCTGCCCCCGCATCGATTTCATGCTTAGCGTAGATCTCTTCCACCGCGTCGGTCTGTAGTTGACTCATGGAGTCCAGGAAATGGATCTCTGGAGGGAAGGCTTTGATCGGTACTTTATTCAGGTCAAGGAAGGGCGTATCCGTCTTCAGCTTCTTGGCGTTCTTCATGCGTTCTTCCGCATGGGTTCGAACAATCTTCCACCAAGCGTTACCGCTGTGTTCCGCCGCCGACGTTAGCATGATGCGGCCGCTTTCAACGGCAGTGATGTAATCCAGATTCTTAAACCGAGACGACATGTCTTCGATGCGATCGATTGAGAAGGTGATCTCGGTGTCATAGACTGTCAATCGGGCGGTGTCATACCGGTCAAGGACCCGCAGCGAGTTAGCCAAAGCCAAGGCGGTTTTAAACGTGTTGCCACGACCCCCAAAACCAATGAAATTACTGAATCCTCCGTTTAGGATCATGTCGCCATACTTGCCTTTATGGTAGCGGCCACATGGAATATCCATGAGAGCACCGACGCAAGGCCGTGGACGAATGTGGGGAGCAGGAGTAAAGCCTGTCATGTAAGACTCCTAGAAGCGTGTATGTAGTATGTGAGTCGTGTGCTCTGGTCAAACTATCGCCGAGTGCCGTTAAATTTTATGAACCGCATTCCATCTTTCGCATACCGTCGGAGAAACATCATGTCTGAGCAGACCGTCAGCCTAGGCGTTCTTGAAGAAGCCACCCTAGTATTGTCCACCGAAGCCATTAACCTACGCGGGTCCTTCGATAGCTTGCGCGAGAAGCTGCCGGGATTCTTTGACAAACTTACAGGGTTTGTCAATGGTCTATTACCCAACGAAGAGTTACAGCTCGATCTATTCAACCAACGCAAGTACGCCAAGTTGTCCAAGAAAGGCGATTACATGACATTGCGTCGTCGTAACGTCATGGTCCCTAAGGGCCTACAGGTCAGTTACCTGAAACACTTGACTTCGTTGAACCGTAATCAGGATGCCCTTGATGAGTTGCTTACAGAGACTCTGAGACCGTTTGAGCGGCACTTAGCCACCCTACTCAGTAACCCAGAGACTCTGAAGTCACAGCGGGACTCTAAGATCATTGACAAAGTGGTCACCCACGACATTGAGTCGCTGCGCACGGAAATGGCGAAGGACTTCAATAAAGACTCCGCAGAACGTCGGTCCTACGGCGATCTGGTCGGTCGTCAAAGCGACTGGCCAAAGATCGCTGGGGAGTTCAACGATCTGGTTGAGCGCATGGCACGAATCTCTCGTAAAGAAGTGTTGAGTCTGGTGGAGACGATCAGCGGACATTTGAACAAACTCATCGAACGCATGGAGACCGACCCAGAAACCTACGAAGCCAGTGGACTGAAAATCAGTGAGTTGGCCAAAGTGAGCTTTGTGATGGCTGAAGAGGTGGAGTTCTACGCCACTCAAGCGTTCATGGTGGAGCAACTGCAAGCGTCGATCGAAGCTGCGTCCGATTTGGTACGCGGATACGACTGAATCAACACGTCGAGAGTCTATCTCCCGACGTATCATTACTTTTTTTGGAGTAAAATATGGCCACTCTTTCTGACTTGGACTTGAAACGCGTTGAACTCAATTCAGCCATCGACGACTACAAACAGGCAGTCGTCGATTTCGCCGCTGCCGCCATCACTCAGCAAGACTTGGACGACGCTAAGGAACTGGCGATTTTAACAGGCGACGAGTACGCCGTGTTGATCGCCCAGGTCAAGAAGGACGACCCAGTCGTGACCAACGACGATCAGTTGTTCTCCAACCCAGGGCGTATGAACGCCCTGGTGCGGGATGACATCGCTGTTATCATGACTACCGGGAGCTTCTTTGGTGCTGGTATGAAATTACTGGTGGACACCGAAGGCAACCTCGAAGGAGCCACCCATGTGATCTTACCGTTTGATGTCGGTTCGGATGTCACCGTCGACTGGGGTGATGGAAGCGCGCGCGTGACCTACAGCGGAAGCGCGTCTCACGACTACGGCGCCCCAGGGCAGTACGAAGTGATCGTGATCGGTTTGGTTAACGGATTTACCGCCCCACTGGTCAATAGTCGCCGTCAGATCAAAGACGTGATGCAATGGGGCACGGTGGAGTTTCAATCAACGACATTCATGTTCAGAGATCGGGCCGGGTTTGTGATCAGTGCGTCCGATTCGCCAAGGTTTTTACCAAACGCTTCAGCCGCGGCGATGTTTGAGAACGCTGCCGACTTCAATTCCAACGTAAGTCATTGGGACATGAGTAACGTCGTTTCAATCAGACGGTGTTTTAAAGGCAATTCGGTATTCAACCAACCCTTGGATAACTGGGACGTGTCCGGCGTTGTCAATATGGAAGACACATTCAAGAGCGCGTTCGCATTTGATCAATACATTGGTAATTGGAACGTCAGTAACGTCGCCACCATGAAATCCATGTTTTACGACGCCGAAACATACCGCAAAGACATGTCTAAATGGGACGTTTCAAGCGTTGTAGATATGGGCGCCATGTTCCGATTTGCTGAGTCGTTTAATGAAAACATCTCAGGCTGGGACGTGAGTAATGTACTTTACTACTCACAGTTCGCTGAAGGAACACCCATATTCGAGTCCAATAAGCCAAACTTCGTCTAACGGAATAACAGGAGGAGGCCAGTGGCCTCCTCCTATGCCGTTAGCCAAATTTAGTAATGGCCCACGCGTTGATGGCGATGTGGAGAGTGTTGTCCACAATGACCACAATCCAAAACCCCAAGTAAGCCGGCGTTCCTTGTGGGAAACCGTGTTCGTTGAGGTTGCACAGCTGAGTTCGTATCTCATGACACCCAGCTGTGCTGTAGTCAATGACCGTCTTAAGCTTCACCACGTACAAGGCAAGGCGATACCGATCAATCAGGTAGTGTGTACCCCCTATGACCACTAACGCCTTTAAAGAGGCCCCTAGAACCAGGAACGGCACACAGTACAACAACACGTGCAATACTGCATACAAGTCATCCGAGGTCTTCCGTCGGGCCATACGGTCCGTTTGCAATATGTAATCGCCAATCAAATGCGCGAGCAGTTGTTCAAAGTGTCCCATGCCACATCCCTGGATCGGTAGGTTACCAGACCCCTATGTCTAAAGCGATCTCGTATCGAACCTGCATGTGGGTCTCTCCCAACTGGTTTCGTCCGTCACCAAACTGGTCGGTGCCCCAATACGTGTCGCCGTGATTGTTAGCCTCTATCAACTGTCGTCGACCGGTGGCGAGTAAAAGTCTTTGTGCGTGTGCTTGAGCGAACTTCTCCCGTACCCAATGTAACATCACATCGTCTTTGATCGATTCCCAGTCAGAGCGACAGGAAATAGAACGGCCTTGGCGCTTAGACCCCCCGGGCGTCGTTTGACTTGCAATGCTCATCCGGACCCTCGCATCCAAACTTTTGGAAGCTTGATACGCGTGTTCCACAGTAGGGTATTCGATATACACCCCTTTGAAGATTTCACTTACCGGGTCCATTTGAGGGTAAAAGTTACTTAGGAAGTAATACTCGCCTCGATACCCAAACACAGATTCGAGTTTTGGATCGTAGAGCATTTGGCGAAGGCCTCCTCGCGTAGAGTTTCCAATATGGAACAGGTCAACGCATCAGCGCCTTGCAACTTAGCGTTGCCAGTAGCTTTCAACTTATTGATCAGTTCCACACATCCAAACTTCTGGCGCAGACACCCCTCAACGATCCCCGGGTTCGCCTTAATGACAGGCGGGAGACTCGCCACGTCGGCGATCTGCATGATGGTGAATTTGTCGGTAAATTCCGATTGATGTACCCCACGGATTGCATGGGCCACCGTGGGGTAACTCAGTGTCACGCACCCTACGATCTCTTGTATGGGCTTGCGATGGCGATAGGTATTCGATAGAAATTCCAACTCGCCGTCGAAGAATTTGATGCGCGGCCGAATGCCGAACAAATCCATTAAAATACTCATGCCGAACCTTTTTTCTTTATTGATAGTTAATACAGCGCTTCACCGGTGTTGCAGTTGTAGATACCGTCCTGCCGAGCGACGTACGATTACCATGGCGTCGTCTTTCATCACCTTTGAATCATAACGCAACCAGTGCGGTATGCGTTTCAGCAAGAATTCACAATTACTCTGCACCGTGCGTTTTGTCAAACATTCATCGTCTGGCAATTCGATGTTTCCCCAAATGAACTCGTGCAACATTAAGGGCATCAGCAACGCTCGGTGTTCTCGGCCGGTCAATTGAAACAACCGGTTGATCTCCTCCATGTATTCGTTCATCGTGTCGGTGTCCAATTCGCTTGGGTCGACGCGATTCAAATACGTGTAAAGGGACGCTGCGAACAGAATCCGTTTACCGCGGTTGGTCAGAAGCAACCCCGTGAGGGTTGCTAAGATCACACTGAAGGGTTTGAGTAGTGTTAACAGTATTGTACGTACGCCAGCCATCCCGCCACCTGTACATAGAACTCACAGTAGATCAGAGGTCACTCCGACCCAGAGATGAGTTTCAAGTTCGAATATATCGACGACCAAATGCCGATGTCGTCGCCCGCTTCCATTACTGAGGCGAATCGAAAAGATCCATCCGACTCTCGCACGGTCAGGACCTTCACCGTCGGGTTCCGGTCAGCCAGGGCTGACAGAGCGTTCCGATTAGGGAGGTCCATGTCCAATACTAAAGTGGTGGTAGTCGTGCCTTTATGTTTTCCGGTGTCGTATTCGATGTCTGCGTCAATGGAACGAACGCCAGTACCCAGTTCTTTCTTGAGTTTACACTTGACTTTACCCTTGCTGGTTTCTTCTTTCTCGAACAGCAGGTCGGTGATGTCGGTCACCACAAAGTTCAAGCGTTGCGGATCGCCATCTTTCCCGAAGACGTAGTCTTCCAACATCGCTTCCAAACTTACCAGAGTCTCAATGGCTCGATATGCCAAACGGGCAGGCCGCATTTCTTTGGTCAGTTGCACATCTTCTATGTTCGTCAAGTCCAGATGACGACTGCCCCGAGATAAGAAGCGGTCCTTGTTCTCTTGAAGATCGAGGTGATTGCGCGGTTGATGAATGGCGTCCAGACGCCCGACGATGACGCGTTGCGACGTTCCATCGCTGACTTCGTCTTGATATGTCCTAAGGATCTCCAGGACCGCACTGGGCTCTTTCAAGTACACTACCGAGAAGCTGGCATCTGACATGCGTTTACCTAACATCCCATCGTTGTCGCCGTGTTTGCCCAAATGGTAGACCCAACGGCCATCCGCAGTTTTAAAGGTATCGCCTGTATTGGTGTTGAAGTACCAGCAGGATTTGGACAGCATGCGGTTGTACGCACTCTTCAGATTCCAATACCCTTTTGATTCACTTTCCCAACGTTGACGATCAACGACCCGCTTTTCAGCCAACAGCACTCCTCGTGAGGCGTGGAAGTCGGCCATGGTGTTACCCAGATCGCCACTGTGTCCGCGGACCCATTGGATGTTTACGCTGATCTGTTTCTTCTCCAAGGCACCTTTCGCCAACAGTAGACGTTCCCAGAGCTCTCGGTTGACGACGTCACCACCGTCTGACTTCTTCCAATCGTTGGCCATCCAGCCAGCAACCCAATCCGTCAAGCCGTCGCCCACGTACTTACTGTCCACATAGACCAAGATAGACTTTACGTTTTTCTCAGACGCGTACTCTAACGCTTCACAAGCCGCGATCAGCTCCATGGCGTTGTTGGTTTCGTTTGCTTCCATGGACGCGTACATGTCCACGTAGGTAACCACTTCTACTGCCTTGTCCTTAGGCGCCGAGGCCACATAACCTTCGTTGGTTGGGGTGGCTTTAGCCCCAGACCCTTGCTTTGGTACTGAGTCTCGATACAGGTAACCGTGGAAGCCGTAACCGGCACGACCTCGAGAAGGTTTAGCCCCGCCGTCGGTATACACGATAAAGTCAAGCGACTCTTTTTCCGGAATTTCGGTCTCTGGTTTTTTGGTTTCTTCGGTCATGTCTACACCCGACGTTTAAATTCATATATGGCCCAACAGAGCCTCTCACCATCTGATGAGACAACTCTGTTGGGTTTAATCCACACGTTTACATTGTGCCACATATCGTTTATACGCCAAGGCAAATTCGTGTTGCACGCCTTGATTATACTCCATCAACTCCCGAACGTGATTCAACAACGACTCGGCGATGTATTCGTAGTCGCCCCGTCTGCCGCGATCTAACTCGGGTATGCCGGGAGGGTTACCAACGGCAGGCATGTCAAACTGAGGGCACTCCGGGTGCTGTGGAACGCTCTCAGCGACGGCGATGGGTGCCTCCGGTCCTTGACGTTCGTAAGTAACGGTCCACCGCTCAATGTACGGTGAAACGACGGGTTCCTTTTTTACTGTAATCGACTCAGGCACGGTACTTTGAGTGATGTTAATGGGCGCTGTACCACACCCCCCAAACAACAGCAGTATCCCAAGAATACCGCTGCGGACTAATACTTTCATGAATTGGTCCTTAGTGCGTTAAGTTGATCAAACAAATCCATTCCTGAGGTAGGAGGCGGATCTACGAGTGGGACGATAGGCGACTGAGTGTCTTCCGTTAACTTGGATTCCAACACTTCAAGTCGTTGGGCCAGATCTTCAACACGGTTCCTCTCAGTCTTTAACTGCATCGAGGTTGCCTCCAATTGCACTTGAAGTTCAATCACCTCTGCAGCTTTTTCGGTCATCTGGTCTTCTAAAAACCGAACCCAGCGGGTGCGGTCGTATTGAGAAGGCGCGCTAGTTTGACTGGGCGGTAAGAAGGGTTGGACATATGTCTGCACCGTTCCCCATGCGCCAGCTCCAAATAACACCAGCGTGGTCAGCAACGTAAACACGATGCCTTTCTTACGTCGGTCAGCTTTGGGAGCATCTTTATCAAGCACGATCTCTTTTATAAACGGCCACGTAAATTCAATGACCTTAAAGAGCTTGGTTAAATCCATGACACTCCTATGTCTGGAGGGAGAATCGACAGTGACCGATCAACATGGTATGGTTGTTTTTCTCCCATAATACGCAGCCGTTTGCAGGTGCTCCTGGACGGTGTGTCCACGATAGCACACAGTCAGGTCTGCGTCAATAGCCATAGAATTAGTATTTAGGAGCTTGCGTATGTACATCTTGAAAGGTTTTATGGTGATCCAACCATTGGCCGACAACACACCGGGGGCCATTTCCCCTATTGGCGAATTGTCTACTTACGCCAAAACCTTCAGTAAAGACGTGGGTCACTACAGCAGTTCGACGCAATCCGCCGTGGATCTGATGGCGTTTCACAGCCGTACCGACAATGGCCCGCAAGTGGAAGTGGCGCCTGGGTACAGCGACCCAATCTTGGAACTGGGGCAGTGGCTGTACACCAAGTCGGTGGCCGGAGACTTTACCGACAGTGAGAGCGATCTGGCATCTGCGTTGCTGAGTGAATTTTCAGACCGCATGACTGGATTGGAAGTAGGTCAGATGGTTCAGGACCCGTCCTCAAACATCTGGATGCCACAGTACCTACAGTTTACCGTGATCGGTGTTGGTGTTGCGACTGAGAACAGCATTCGCATCTGGCTGAGCGATGCGGCGTTCCGAGCCCAGTACGATGAGTACGCCATCACCGTAGTGCCGCCGTTTGACACGCTAGACGACTTCTTTAAGACCGCGGTGGAAGTCAAAGCTTTGATCGATCAGTACGATGCCTCCGAGCGGATGCTGAGAGTACAAGAAGCCAAAGACGGTTACCCAGAAACCATTCTACGAACAGACATCTACACCTGGTCCAATCCGATCGAACCGGAGTACGAACTCTCAACACCTTGGACGTTGGTGATCTACGGCCCGGCTGGCAACAGCATAGACAACATCAAAGCCGTCCTGACCAAGTACATCCTCGACAACAGCGCCCACACCCGAGAAGAGTGGGAAGAATACATCCCCGACTTGTTCAAAGCTACGGAATTTGTCATCACCCCTCTGTGGGCTAATTTCAGTATCCCGAACGAGACGGTCGTAAAGGGACTGTACAGCCCTACGGTGCGTCACAAGGACGTTTTAGACGTCGCCCGCGCCACAGCTACCCGTTACGAGAACCTACACGTGGATGACGTTGTAGTGACGTCTGTGGCTAACTGGCGGTCCATGTCATTTTTGGCAGTGGGCGGTCCTGACAATCGAGACGGGGTCATGGTGTTGTCGGATCAGTTCCCAGACTACATAGCCATCCCAACCAACTCATCCGAGTTCGGCCGCATGTCACCGCGCACGCAAGAGTGGACGGTTCTGTTGTCTAAGATGTTGAAGGTCGCAGACGAGATGACAGAATACTCCAATCTGCCTTCGGGGATGACTCGGTTGATCCGAGACAACGTGATGTATCTAGTCTCGTCGCACGAGGAGTTCCAGTATCTGGTGGTTTCTCGATTATCGTATGAAGATCTGTTTGGGGAAATCGCCCCAGAGACCAGTCCAGAAGGCGAGCCCGTTTAACCCGGCACCAATGAGGCGCTAATATGAAGAAAACTCCCCCTCTAGCTGCACGGGGCATTTATCAACTGCGGCAACCTTGGGAAGTCTCGTCCTCAAAGGTTTACAGCTGTTACGCGATTCGATCATTTAAGGACATCTACGAGTTGGGTCAGGACGTGTTCGGTCAGTACTACGAACCGTTCGGTGTTTCTCGCAGTGCCTTCAATGCCGACGACGACGATAACGCAGCCATCATCACTCTGATCTCCGACGACTTCGACATCGTGTATGTGCCAGACACCTACATTGTGGCTTACCCCGACATGGGAATCGTCAGTTATCAACGTGTGGTGATGTCGGTGGACTTTGGTTTACTGCCTGACTTCTTGGACTTGGATTACATCAAGCAAGAAATGGCCACGGTAGGCAGCAAGGTGATCGGTAAGTTGCCCGATGTACACGAGGCCGTGGCCCCCACCAGTGGAGTGGTCACGCCAGAGCAACATCAAATACTGGAAGCCTCTCGACTGTCAAACATCGAATTCCAAACCACCGACTACGCCAAATACGTCGAGCAAGTCAGAATGAACAACGACCTTGCGGAGCGTATCAAAACCCTTGAACAGATCATCATCGCCAACGGTCTACTAGACCCCCCGGAGTAAAGTCAAAGCAAAAAATAAGGAGGAGGCTACGGCCTCCTCCTATGCCGTCTATAGGGACAACGGTTTCCATTAACCTTGAACGGCCTCGACCTTACGTTTGTTTCTGGCTTTTCGATAATCGTTCGAGAAGTCCCTTTGCATGACTCGAGTGATCTTAGGTAATAGTTCGTAGATGGCCACTCGATGTTCTGGGCGCAGGCCCACTGAACTGTTTTTCTTTACCCAGCGATGAAACCTAGACACGTCTTCCATAGCTGTGTCTACTCCTGGACTGTTCCAACAGCGGATCAAGACGTCTTGAACGTCGCCGTGCATACCCAGTCGGTGGCGCTTAAGAGCTTTGATTAAAGCAATGCCTCTGGCCAGTCCTACCTCCGAGTGACGCTCGGTGATACGCAATGCCCGCCCCCGATCTAACAGTTTAACGGCTTCTTGTGTCATGGGGCGCATTTTAACTCGTCCCACATTGACGTCCAAGTTCGACGGCAACCAATCGAATGCCCAGTCATCTAAATGCATTACGGTCAAAGCTTCGAACTCAGTTCTCTGATACATGCCCAAAAGACCAGCTTTTTCTACAGCCACCTTAGACAGTGTCTCTGCCGTCAAGGTATCGGCGGTCAGACGAATACTCATGGTACTGCTCCTGGCGGTTCGTTGCTGTAAGGTTAACGGTTGGATTTAACGGCGGCAAACAAAGCGTCGACCGTCTGGCGTTCGTCGTCGGTGAGGCTGCGGCCAAAGCTGGTGTCGATGATCTCGTCGGCGCGGAACGGAAACTTAGGGGCATTGACCTCTGGATCGGGTACTTCTAAGTCCACCTTCACCCAAGGGTAAAAACTCCCATCTGCCAACTTGAACACGTCGATCTCCCATTTAAGAGTGATCTCTTCCCCACGGTAGGTCACGGGCACTGGGTAGACGTAACGGACCTTACGGAGCACTCGGTTGGCCAACGCGGAGATGACCTCGTGCATTTCCACAGTACTGCCTAGGTTACACTCCACCGAACCCACGTCGTTCTTTCGGTAGGTCTTGATGGTCAGTTCGTATCGATCGCCTTGGTCGATGGATCTGGACCTTAGAGTACCGATGGGCCGCTCGTCTTCGAACAAGCGATATTCCCACTGTTCGTGTTCTTCGGTATGGGGGGCACTACTCAGCTGGTCAAAGTCGCTGAGCTTGGCAAAGTACACCCGTTCAATCTCGTCGTTCTTGTCTTCTTGCTTGTAAGACGCCTTGATTTTAAGGCCTTCGGCCATCTGGCGAACGATCGCTGTGTTGCGTAACATAATGAATTCCTCGAAATAGTCTCATACCTTAAGACAGTCTCGACAAAAAATAAGAGGACCCGAAGGTCCTCCAGATTAGATTTCCCCAGCAATGGCCAGCCGCAGCAGCTTTTCAGGGAAGGGCGGAGCCTTGCGCTTGTCACCCCGGATCTCATGGTAATGTCGAACCACGTCGTACGCCGAACCGATTTTGTTCAGATGCAAACTGCGCATCCGATCCCACCCACTGTCGGTCCGTTCCAGCCTTGCTTTGACCCACTCTCGAGGTTGGTCTTCATAGCCGTCCCATGCTTCCGGTGTCAGGCTGTCTACGATCAGTCCCAGGACGTCGTCGTTGGACGCATGTCTGACGCCCCAAGACGCTTGGACCAGTCCCATCGCCACCTCGGGTTCTACTCCGAAGTTGGTGATTAAGTACATGGCACGCCCCACTACCACTAACTGTTTTGTCCGGCGATTGGTGGGCTTTAGGATCAGAACCCCGTGGTTCTCGTGTCCCATGGTCGCCACCCACTGGAAGTTCCAGTCACCTACCGCTAAGTCGGTGACATCAAAACGTTTGATGTGTGGATGGTGTATCAGTCTCCCAACAATTGAATTTCGATGTATCGCCACCTTGTCCAACTCTTCTGACTTCTGGGTGAAAATCCGATAGACTTCGTGTTCTCCAGCGATGTCATTCATAGCGTACGCTCTCCCTTAATGAAGGGGTGCAGATTCTGGAATCAGGCGCAGTATGTTGCCGCCTGTTCGAAAAGGTATCTCGAGACTCGTTGCCTCACAGCATTCTAACGAGTCTGACTCGTTTAACGGGCGTTTCAACGCGACGACTCGTTTGCCCAGTTCACCTTGTTCAATAACAATCATAGACACAACCAACGCTTCTTCTTGGTAGTGTTCTTCAACCAACGTCATTAGTCGTTCGCGGAATTGATTGCGAGTTTCTGAAACGCTACTGGATACATGTAGTGTACTTGGCACAGGAGTCAACTTCCCCCCGAGGTCCTCGAGTAAGATGTTGACATCGACGGCGGTGTTTAAGATCATGTCAGTTTCCTTAAAGGTTATGGGAGTTATTAATCGTTAGAATACATGTTCAGGCGCGATTGAACTTCTTTAAGTGCAACGTTCAACTTATCGAGGTCGCGCTTGGTTGCGATCATACGGGATACAACCTCATCGCCATACACTTCAAACTTCAATGCCAGTTCACGATCGCCATTGCGTTCGGCATTCACGCTATCAGTCACGCTGGTAATGCGCTTGATCAACAGTCCGTCGTGCTCGGTCTTGGTCGCTTTCTGTCTGATTTTCAGCAACGCGAGGATATGTAGATCAACTTCGCGGTCTAAGACAACTGTGGTTTCGGTGCGGATTTGTGAGTTCATGATAATGTTCCTTTCTATAGGTTATGGGGTAATTCAACAATGGGGGTATTTATCGAGTATGTCTGCGGGCGGGATTTGAACCTCGTGCATTTCCGCCGAGTTCTTAAGGGCAATCTCCTAAAGGTAATTTAAGCAATAACGTCTGAGTCAATGCGACGCTGAATTAAGTGGATTGCAACAAGAGTTAGTTGCCCTGCAATCACTCCAACGACGTTAATAGCAGCGGTCATAAAACACATCAGACCCATTGCCTGAGAACCGTTGCTGTACAACCAAGCACCAATTATGAGGTTGAGTGCAATGAACACAGACATGACGATCAACGGACGTTCTAGCAAATAGTTTTTCATGAGGTAATTCCTTTATATAGGGTATGGGTAACGTGGTTAATGTAACCAACTCACCTCTGTGATATAGGTCTATAATTCCATTGAATCGAGGAATAGAAGCGGCATAAAGGGAGACCCGTAGGTCTCCCTGTTACGCCATCTCAACGTGTCCGTTGTGTTTCTGAGGGGTGCTGATGTTGGCCCCATGAAGCACCAAGTAATCCGCATTGGTAAAGCTTCCGTGGCCGGCAGCGTGGTGCGAGATCATAAATAACTGATTGTGTCGATTCGCATCGATCAGAAGTTTGATGTACGACATCACATTTGCCAAGTGTGTCTCGTCTTGGTTCTGCCCCACTTCATCCACGTACAGCGGATAATCGTTGAACCCCAAGTACAAGGACGCCACCAACTTAAACGCAAAGTCAACGATCTCCTGTTGTCCTTCCGATCCGTCTTTGACGTCGTACGCATGGACCTGATCGTTACCCGCCACTAACGGAAACTTGTAATCCAACTCGTTCGACTCAATCCCACAAGGTAGGATCTTCAACGGGTAACTGTACAGCTGTTCCAAGATCTCGTTCATCTGTTCGGTTAAACAATTAATGAACGCCGTCATCTGTTCAGCGATGACCCCATCGGTCGGAGACAAAGCCTTACACAACAACTTATGCGTCTCATGGGTCTGATCAACGTCGACGAGAGACCGCTCCAAATCGCGGATGATCCCTTCCATGGAACTCTTTTCGTTCAGCTTCTGAGACTTGATAGCCAAGTCGGACTGGTGCTCTCGAATCAACCCAGCCAAAGTGTCGGACTTCAGACACTCTTGCATGAGTTGGTAGTCCTGCTCGATCTTGACGTACAACTGATCCAATTCACGCCCCCAGTTCTCGGCCCGCGTGGCATGTGTGGCCCGACGTTCTAACTTAGTCAGATCGTCTTTAGCCAATCGCACTTCGTCCGACGTCGCCTGAATCTGCTTGTGCAGGCCCGCCAGACTGTCGCCTATGTGATCGGCGTTGGTGTCGCTGAGCATCTTAGCCTTAGTCACTGTCTCTTCGACCATGCGCAGTTCCTTCTCCTGGCGGGAGAGTTCTGCTCCTAGGTATAAATCGTTTAACCAGCGGTCTATGACCGTGGTGTATTGCGACGGGTTGTGGTAGATGCGATCGTCATCCATCAGCCAGTCAAACAAATTACGGGCTTTCGGGTAGCTGTGGGCCAGAGTACGTAAGCGCCCGAATTGATGCGCGTAGTTTTGGATTGCCTCCCTCAGCACATACGCTTCCTTATAGGCTTTCTCAGCCGTGGCAGCCCGCTCGTCGTATTGTCCGGATACTACTTTGAGTTTCTCAACGTCACCTTCAGACACACCATCCCGCCAAATGTAACTGCACTTAGGGCAGGTGTTTTCTTTTGTGCTGAGGATGTGGTCGATCTCTTTATCGGCACGGCGCTGTTTGGATCGATTGGCATCGCCTTCCGAGCGCAGTTGAGTCAAGCGAGTCTCGACGACTTCCAACTTAGACTTGGAAAACTGACGCTCTCCGTTGTCTGGTAGCGAACTGAGGACGTCCACTAACTGTATCTTGATGGACTGAGCATCGCTTTCCAGATCCGTTAAGTCGCCCTCGAACTGGAACTCGCCGATCTTTTGACGTATCCCAGAGATCCGAGTTTTCAACTTCTCGGCCTTATCGGTCAACTCGCTCAGATTACCCACCCCGTTCTCAGACAAGGACCCAACCACCGATTCCAACTCTTGGTGTTGTTTGGCGTGGTGAGACAGTAGGTCTTGCTTACTCTTCAGTTCCCCGCGCTTTTCCTGCACGTCCTCTGAGAGCGCCTCCAGTGACCCGTAGTGCACATCACCTTCACGGTAGGGATGTGTCAGGATCTTCTCCGCAAGTCGAGCTGCCTCATCGAGAGTCGCTTGTAAACGGCGTCCTACGTCTTGATGTGGAGGAAGGTCTGGCCGGCGGTGTTCCATAAGGACCGTCAACTCTTCTTGCAGCTTCTTAACGCTCCCTTCCAAGTCGTCGTGGGTTTCAATGGATCGGAGCTTATCGGTTTCCCGAGCAATCCGATTCTTCAAGTGTTTGACGGTCCCTTGGTTGTCACGGGTAATGGTTGCCAGCTTCTTATAGACGCCCATGGCGTAGGTAAGGTCGGTATCGGACATCAAGGTGATCATTTCCCGACGTTTGGAAGGCGACATGTTGGTCAACTTCAACTTACCGGTCACAAGGTTGTGCATCTCTTCGTTGATGCCGAACGCTTGCTTCACCAGTTCCTTTTGAACTGTGATGGTTCCACCGTCGTTCTTTTCTTCGCCGCCTTGGAGAAATGAGTGGTGGTGTTTGGCCCCATTGTACGTAGACGAAAGAATATATTGAATGTCGTGGTGTTCTATGTGGATTTCTTTTCGACCGCCCTTGAGGTAGTCTTTCGGGTCACCCGGTAAGGGAGACAGTTCCCGAAGTAAAGAGCTTTTTCCGCTACCGTTGGTGCCAAGAATAACTTGGTAGGGATTATCCATCGTAATTGTTAACGATTTTATGTCGCTCAATAGAATGCGTTTATAGCCTTCTAGCGTTAGCTTTTTGATATACATAGCGCTCACTCGAATCCTGAAGGTGGCGGTGTTGTGTCTTATTCCATACTGTAACCCGTTAATGTAATGAAAGAAACATTTAGGAGTGGTGACATGTTTGAATCCAAACTGCGCGTCGTCTCAATCGGAGTCGCCGCAGAAAACAAAGCACTAGACAGTCATCAATTGCCCATCTATCCGGTGGAGATGATGCCAGCGGCAGACGGAGAAATCCGAGAGTCGCTCGATGAAGTGGAGTTGTCCGGTGTTGATAAAAACGATCGACAATACACCGTTAAGATCAACACCTCCAGCACCCTTACTGCCAACTGGTTGCCCTACGGCACCAATCGGGCGACCTCTCCAGACGTCCGACGTGGGGAACACTTATTGATCTGGCAATACGCCGACGTGGATCAATACTACTGGACTCCCATGGGCATAGACGACGATCTGCGCCGCTTGGAGACCGTCATTTATGCGTGGAGCGCCACTCCAGACGAAGCGGCCGAATTGAATCTGGCCGAGAACATGTATTCGTTAGAGGTGTCCACCCACGGTAAGCACATTACCCTACACACCACCCAAGCGAACGGCGAGCCGTTTGAATACACGCTACAGTTAGACACTGCCGCGGGTAAGTTCTTCATTACCGATCAGGTAGGCAACACGCTCACTCTGGATTCGACGAAGACGGTACTTCAGGCCATCAACAAAGAC
>Ga0307486_1000414_pt1 | contig 40226 bp, 33 predicted proteins | sample CBIW02metaG_FD_203663 | JGI IMG/M metagenome (GOLD analysis project Ga0307486, IMG submission 203663) | Sea-ice brine microbial communities from Beaufort Sea near Barrow, Alaska, United States - CBIW 0.2 | ecosystem: Environmental > Aquatic > Marine > Coastal | place: USA: Alaska | collected... | reverse complement strand
AAGAAATGATAATTTTGATAAATACTTTAAAATACAACTCGTGTAGGTTACAGTTAAATTCGTAGTAGAACCATTAATTTTTCGAAGGATTAAAATTGATTACCCACAGTATTTCATATAGAGCCATTAAATTCTTCATCAATTTCTATTAACATCTCTTTAAGTTCGTCAAGTTGCTTCCCTAAACTATCAAGAAATATTTCTGCATCATTATTTCCTAAGAGATTATTTTCTGTCCACCATTCGTTGAAGCGGTGAATAATATAATCAGTTAATCTAAATGCTTCGGATATACCACTTGGTAAATTTTCATTGTATCTTGTATCCAACTCTATACGTATCTCGTTTATAGCTTTTTTTACTCCTGAAATTCCCCATTCTCCTTGGAAATTTCTTTCTTCATCTCTAATTCCACGATATATAAGCTGAATATTTCTGTCTGCACCTACTATCATTTCGTTAAGTGATTTATTTTTATGTTCACCTTTTTTCATTTCTATCTTTTTTAAGATGTCGTCAAGTATAGTTTGAAGTACATTTATTGTAAATTCAGATTGTTTTGATATGAATGTTTTTAAATCCACTTCAACTTTTCTGAATGCGGGTGTATATCCTGCGTAAGTAAACCTTTCTTTGGAAACTGGTCCTTTAGCAATGAAATAAAACTCAGTATTTTTTCTGTTTGTAGGATGTCCTGCAATGTCGTTACGGACTTCTCTTATGCTCTTGTCAAATGAAAAAGTGTCAAAAAAGTCAGTTTGCTTTGTTTTATCATTCACTACACATTTGAATAAATGATATAACCCATCTTGTTGGAGAAACAAGGATTGAAGAAGTCCATATAAAAGTAATGTGCTTCTTCCTTCTTTACCTATTGATTCAGCTCTTCCAAATTCTTCTATTGCTATTTGACTGTCTTCAATCAAGTCGATTGATGTAAATGCCTGGTTATATTGTAATTCATTTGTTGCGTTATAGAAATCATGATACAAAGGCTCGTGAATTACCTCATTTAATGTATTGCATAAGTCTATTATGTCTTTCACTATTTGTAATTTTTTGCAGGTCGTCTCTTAAAATGCACCATAACAATTGGCTTAACGTATTACGTTTAGCCAACCTGTATATTTTTACCCAAATTTAATAATTCAATTGGACTTTAGATTGTTTTCATCTGATTTATATTGACTTACGTATATATTGGCTTTGGAACTATTTCGTGGTTCTTAAAGTTACTACAACTAAGCTCAAATAATAGCGATTGAATATTACGCAAATCTGTTCTATTTATAAAAGTTTGTTGGGAAGCTTTAACCTAAAATAGGTTGGTTCCCATTCTTTGAAAATATTTACTTAAATCATTCGCTATATTGGAATGAGGATGACGCATATTTTAATTTAAAAAAATCCGTGATTATCCGCGTTCCATTGAGTCAAACCAAAATTATCAATTGTTAATTGTCAATCATCATTTATTTCCCAATCTTAAACTGCAAAGTAACATACCCACTCACCCCATCCGAAGGTAAAATCCCAGGGCCAGGATAACCAGTCGCCCTCCTCGTAAAGTAACTTGCATTCGTAAAATTATTCACTCCAAACTCAACTTGGAAGTATTTTTTGAATTTATAACTTCCGCTGAAATCAAAAACAGAATAGGCAGGAACTTCTCCAATTACAGCGTCACCCGAAGGCTCAATTGCATTAGATGCGTCAGAAAATTGTGGTGAGTTAAAACTTCCTTGGATTTTTAATGTCCAACTTTTAAACGTTGAACTGATTCCAGATTTCACCATGAATGTGCTCACATATTCTACCTTATTTCCAATGTAATTTGGTTCTTTTGAGGTGATGTAATTCGCATTGATGTATGAAGCATTCACGAAAGTATTCAGTGACCAATTCCTTTTCTTAGAACCCAATTTTAACCAATCAATTTCGGCAAAAGTTTCTAATCCATAATTTTGTGCATCACCAATATTTGTTCTTTCCTTCTTAACCGTTTTCGGCTTTGGCGCCAGTCCAATTTTATCACCGTAGAAAATATAGAACGCTGATAAATCATAGATCATAATGTCTTTCAATAAACCACGGAATCCTAATTCGGAAGTGAATCCATATTCATCTTTCATGTTTGGATCGACCACTACATTCGGGTTTGTTACGCGAATATCTGTAAAGTTTATCGCTCTATAATTTTGTGTGATGTTCGTATATAAACTTGAATTCTTTCCTGCTTTGTAAGAAACTCCCGCTCCAAATAAGGGAACTGTTCTCGCAACCGTATTGGAATCATTTACTCGATTAACCATTAGCGTGTCGAAATTCAATGGATGAACGACATATTGCTTGTAAAATCCTTCCGAACTTGTGGAGATATTTTCCAAGCGCATTCCTAAATTAAATCTCCATTTTTCTCCAACAAAAAACATATTTTCGGCGAAGAAAGCTTGGTTAATTGATGGATAAACGAAGGAAGAACCTTCTACATCATCAGGATGAATAAACATGAAATTAGCATCGTCACCATCCGCTGCCGTTCCTTGTCTGGTCTGCGTTTCTCCTTGATAAACTCTTGCTCCAATCAACAAAGCTCCTTTTACATTGGCGGTATTTCCTTCTTCATTTTTGAACCAACTGTACTTTTTCATGAAACGCGCTTCTACTCCACCGTTCATGAAATCAGAATAAATCATTTCTCTATTTCCTCCTAAATCTGTTTGGGTAATTTTCCCTAAGAATCCAATTGTTCTTCGGTTTGACATCATTCCAAAAGCACGTATATCTAACGTAATCGATTTATTGATCTCGTAAGTTGATTTTACCGCCAATAAATTCCAATCTACAGCAAACCAATTTCTATCTCTAATACTTTGACGTGGATCTTCTTCAAATCCTAAATCGGTTAATCCTCCAGCTTGTTTAGTGACGTAATTCATGTGCGTAAATTCTGCACTAACAGTCCAATTCTCATTCAAATAATAACCAATTTGTGCGAATGCTTGGTGCTGATAAAACTGACTATTGTCTCTGTAGCCTTCTCCTCTTTTGTATTGGTGATAAGCTTGATAAAACATTCTTTTATGCGTTCCAGAGATACGATTAAACGTACTGAAATATCCATATCCTCCAACTGTATTTCGTGTTGTAAATTCGAATGGGGTATGTTTTACTGGTTCTAAAATTTCAAAATTCAACAATCCACCAAACTGAGTTCCGAATTGTAAAGCTGCTGAACCACGAATGATTTCAATGCTTTTTAATGCTTCAATTGGTGGTGTGTAATAACTTTCAGGATATCCCAAAGCATCTGCGCTGATGTCATATCCGTTTTGACGTGTGTTGAAATTCGCAGTTCTTTTTGGACTTAATCCTCTTCCTCCAATTCCAATTTGAATTCCTGCTCCATCGTTTTCCCAAATATTCAATCCAGGAACTTTCGCATACATTTCTCGTGCATTTCCTGTTGATTTCGCTCCACTTAAATTTTCTAATTCTATAATTGAATTCGTTCCAGTATTTAAACGAACTCCTTTAATGGGTGGCATAAATCCAACATTAAAATCGGCCATTCGTTTCTTGATAATCATTACTTCGCCCATTTCTTGGGTTTCATAGCGCATTGTCAATCGATTAGATCCGTTCAATTGAATCTCTTTTCCTGCTATAACTCTTAATGTGTCATAAAATGAAAAAGTGAATTCAATGGTATCGTTTACAGCTGCTTGAATTGAAAAAATGCCATCAATTGATGTTCGTGCAAGTTTCTTATTGTTAAGATTCTGAATCTTTACGCCAGGCAATTCATCGTTTTGTTGATCGACGATTATTCCACGGTAATTCTCCTGACCATAAACTATGGACACTACTAAAAATGATATGATAAAAAATATTATTTTCATTTTTCAAAAGGTTCTATCCAATCACGGTGTTTCAAATTGTAAGGCAACGCTGTTAAATCATGCTTTTTATCAATAAATAATTGAGAATTCCTTCCATTCAATGCAACAAAAACTTCCGCATGTACAGCAGGATCGTGCAAAGTTATCGATTGTTCCTTGTTTGAGAACGTTTTTCCGTCATATTCTTTTTTCAACATTTTAGCGAATTGTAAAATCATATCTGGCTGCGTCATCATTTGATCCTCTTGTCGAACAGTCAAATAATCGGTATTGTTCACTTCAATTGTTCTTCCAGTTGCTTTATCCGTCACATAAAAAGTAGCGTGACCTTCTTTGTGCATTAACATCACTCTCCAAGAGAATCTAAAACCTTCTTCATTCCAAAATAAATGGCCAGGATAAGCCAAAAAACGAATAGGAACTAAGATCTGAAAAGTAATATATAAGATGATTCCATATTTCACAAAAAGATTTGGAGTTGGAATGTTTTTAATTGTTTCTGGAATATTCTCTGTCCATTTAAACACTCTTTTAAGACCATTTAAAAGCTGTTGATGGAACTGAATACTAAAGAAAATTGTAGTGGAGAAAATCATTACCCAAGGAAAAACGCCTATTGGGAAAAGCAACCAAGTTACGATATGAAAGAAAATAACGGCTAAATATGCCAAAGGTCGGGTTCTTTTGTTCAACAAGAAAAACACGATAAATAAATCATAAAGACAACCCATCCAACTAAAGAAATAAGCTGTGATTTCTGCCTTCAAAATCCCTCCAACATAAGGAACATTATGGTGCGCTTGTAACCACGTTCTAAGCGGTTGTGCTTCAAAAAGCCAATCTGCATTGATCTTTGCTAATCCAGCAAAAATATAAACGACAGCCAATTGAAATTTTAAAATGCCAATGTGCCAAGCTGCGGTTTCTTTTCTTCTAATGGAAGGAAAAAGCTTTGCATCTATTGAAAAGTCACAATGTGCTGGAACCAACATCATCAAAAAGCTCATTAAACTTAAGAAGTAATAATGGTTTAAATAATTCGATTTGTCGATTAACTCGATATAGGTAAAACATACAAAAAAGACGAAAGTACTGATGCGATAGAAAAATCCCAACATGATAAACAAAGCTGCGATTGCCATGAGTACAAATGGGATGTACATCAGATTTCCTTGCAATGGTTTTATCCATTCAAAACCTAAATAACCAAAGAAAAATTGCGGTTCAATGTACTGTGTTTCCACCCAACCTTTCATTATAAACCGCACACTGCTAAAAAGCAGCATAGCCCCAAAAATTATGCGAAACATAATTAATGGAGCTATAGCCGTTTGCTTAAAAAGACCAGCCTTAAAGCCTTGTGTTATTGATTTAATCACCGTCGTTGTCCTGATAAGTAATCAATACACCAAACGCCGCTGTCATATCTGTTTTGATATTAACGACTTGTTGTTGAAGGTGCAAATACAATTCATCCAATTGATTTTGCATCCCTGGATCGTTGATTGCCTCTTCTAAAGTCATTGTAAAACCTTCTGCATTGGATTGAATAACATCAAACTTTTGATTGATAATATCATCTAAATTTGACTTTTCTAAATTCAATAAATAATCGCTAAATCCAAGTCCGTTAGAACCTTTTATGAGTCCTTTTCCGTTGTAAGTTGCTTTTAGGGCTTTGATACTTTCAACCAATAATTCGAAAGAAATTCCGCTGTAACGTGCTTCAACATATTCTGGATTTGACAAACCTAGATTTGCTTTCCCAATTGGAATTCCAATTTTCGCTGTCTTCGCCAATTCGTAATCTCTATTGAATTCATTTACTAATTCAGAGAACGCAGAAGTTGAAGAAGTCCCTGTTGACGCATCGAATTCTGCTTTATATGCTGTCCAACCATTAACAACTGCTTGGGTTTCATTATAAATTTTCCGAATTACTTCCTCAGTGTAATCTGCATAAGCAGCGTTATTTTGAAATTCAGTTAATGCATTTGAATTGTAGAATAGGTAATCTAAAGCATTTAATCCAATCGCATCTAAATTAGAAGCAGCTGCTAGATTATAAGATGCAGAATTGATATTCGACTCAACTTTTGCAGGATCGACAGGATATGTTCCGGTAGCACTTTTGAAACCGATATTACGAATTGGACCAAAATCAAAAATCTTCAATGTTTGCCATGTCAAGTAACTCGCTTTCCAATGCATTTTAACTTCATTCAAGTTTGCATTTGTCGGGTCACTTTTAAAAGTAACAAAGCTTGATTTCAAATCCGAAACTTCAGTCTCAAACTTAAATAATGAAGGCAGAATTATATTTGCTGAAACATTTTCCAGCATCTCCCCTTTATTAAAGTCAGTAATATCTGCATCTTTGTCCTTCTTATCTTTACAAGAAAAAAGAAGTCCAAAGCTCAGTATTAAAACAAATCCTATCAATCCTTTTAACATATCTCTCTATTTTATTTTTTAAAAATTACCTTCGATAGTCGTAACAATTGCATTGATATCTGCAACCGAAATGTCCCACATATTTGCAGGGAACATATTCATCAAAATTGTATGATCCATTTGTGACATTCTTCTCGTTTCCAATGGAGCATAACGAAGATTCCAAGCAAAAGCATAAGCTTCAGAAAGTGCGTGAAATGCTTTAGCGTTATCAGAACCCAATTGCGCTTTTGCAGAATTCAAATAGTAAACCGCTTGTTTTGCAGAAATTGTTTCCCACATTAAACGAATCTGTTTGATTGCTGCATTACGTGTCGCCATATCATCATTTGAAATAGCCGCACGACCTTTCAAGAAGTTATTCATCATGATTGAATTTGAATTCAAATCAGCATCACGTTTATCACAATATTTCCCCCAGAAGTTACTTGGAATACTAGATGGAAAATCTGTTCCCACACCAAAATATCCGAAAGCTTCATCAAAATGATGTTCCATTGTAGTATAGAACTTTCCATTTGCTGCATCTACAGCGTCCGTATTATCTACATTCATTTTAGCATCTGCAAAGTATCCGTTAACCGCTTGATTCATGAAAACAGCTCCCATTAAACCTTTTTCAATTAATTGAACTTGCTCATATCCATTAGCATCAAATAAATAATTGCTAGTTCCTGAAGTTAAAACTCCAGCTTGTCCACTAGCAGCCGTTTCAGCAAAGTCATTACTTGCTACAGATAAATCAGCCATCCAACTTTTAAACAATTGAACATCATTTGTAAAAGTTTTATCTTCTAATTGCTTTGATGAAGAAAAAGTGAAATTACCACCTCCATTATCGCCAGTATTAGCATACATAGCTAACAAAGTTTGTTCTGAAACCATTGCTCCAGTTCCAGACTTCATCACTACAACCATTTCTTCTAATTGAGACAAACGATCAATTTGACCTCCATAACTTACAGTTGAATTACCATTCGCATCTGTAAATGAATAAGATGTTGGAACAGTGTAACTTCCTTCTTCTGGAGTTGTGTATTTACAAGAACCGTCATCTTTCTTCGCTTCTGTATTATAATTTGTTGCCAGCTCATCTGTACAACCTTCTTTTTTACACGCAATCAACATCGTTGCAGCTGCAGTAAAAACAAATATCTTTTTAATCATCTCTATGTTTTATTATATGTTTGGCAAAATTACACAGGCTTCAAAGAATTGACAATACCTTAAATGTGGTATTTAGAATCATTTTAAATAGAAAACAATTTGGTACCTTTGTAATGAACAATTTGAAGAGCCAAAACGTTTTATAAAAAATAAAGATATGTCAGAAAAGAATCAAAATTTCAACAAATTAACGAAAGAAGAAGAACACATTATTCTAAATAAAGGAACAGAGCGTCCATTTACAGGGACTTTGCTAGATGAAAATGCAAATGGTGTTTATACATGTAAACAATGTGATACTCCACTTTACACTTCTGAATCAAAATTTGATTCTATGTGTGGATGGCCTTCTTTTGATGATGAAATTGAAGGAGCTGTTGAACGTGTTACTGACGCAGATGGAAGAAGAGTTGAAATAGTTTGTGCGAATTGCAAAGGACATTTGGGTCACGTTTTTGAAGGAGAAAGGTTGACGGAGAAGAATACGCGTCATTGTGTTAATTCTGTTTCAATGAATTTTTTGATTAAAGATTAGAAAAGATGGAGATTTCTTTTTGAAGGGATTCCTATTGGATGCGTTGCCTTCGACAGGCTCAGTCAACGGATTACTCTTCGTTGACTGAGCCTGTCGAAGGCAATGTGGGTAAATGAAAAAACGTTTTGAAAAGAATGATAATAACATTGAAATAATTAGGTTTTATCTTAGAATGCTCAATCAACGGGGTGATTTTTGAAACCATTGCCTTCGACTGCGCTCAGTCAACGGGAGATCATTTAAGAAAAGACAGGGAGAAAAAAATTTAATTCTAGGACCATTACGACTCCGATATTTTTCTCAACCTAAATCACTTCTTTGATATCGGTACCTGAGCGTAGTCGAAGGCACGATATCAAAGAAATCCCTCTACTTAGACAAAACCTTAAATTCTGTTCTTCTATTTTGTTGATGCGCTGCTTCTTTATCAGTTTTACGACTCATTTTAGCTATTTCTGCATCCGTTTTAATTGGTTTTTCCATTCCATAACCCGCAAAAACTAAACGATCCTTTTGAATTCCTTTATTGATTAAATAGTCAACAACTGCTTTTGCTCGGTTTTTAGACAACTCTTTATTAAATGCTGCAGAACCGCGCGAATCTGTATGTCCACTGATTTCTATCCTCAAACTTGGATTCTCATTTAACAATTGTGTCAACCTATTCAATTCAATTTCTGATTCATTTCTCAAAGAGAACTTACTCAAGTCAAAGAAAATATTTTTCAATACAATTGACTTTCCAACATCCACCTTTTTCAGGTCGATCTTGATTTCAACTTCTTTGTAGCTTGCATCTTGCTTCACATCAAAATTCTCTGAATGGAACAAATAATCTTTTGCTTTCACTGCAATACCATAGTTTTTTCCACCTGGCAAAGAAACTAAATAACGTCCAGATTCACTGTCAGAAGTAAATTCAGCAATCACTTGATTGGTTTCGTTGTCTACCAATTCGATACTTGCCAGTAGAGGTTTTTTCGTTTCATCATCTCTAATAATTCCTTTCAAAATCATTAATTTACTTCCAGAAACCTCAATTTTCGGCTCTATTTGAACCGCTCGAATTGCAACAGTAGCATTCGCCAAAAGCATGTCTTCTCCGCTTAAAATTGGATTTTTCTTTGCTCCCAACAAGGTAACTTTGTATAAATCTTTATCGCCAAATCCATCCTCACGGAAAGAGGTCATATAAGCGTCACGTCCATTTGCTGCAACAACAAAGAACACATCATCATCTGGAGTATTTATTGGATAGCCTAAATTTTCAGGTTCTGTCCATGTTCCATCTTCTTGTTTCACCACTTTAAACACATCATATCCTCCCATTGAGTTATGTCCTTTTGAAGAAAAGTAAATGGTTTTTCCATCTGGATGAACAAAAATTCCATCTTCATTGTAAGTAGAATTAATTGACTCAGGCAAACGTTCAACATTTCCCCACTCTTCTTTCTCCTCATTCCAAGATGCGATATAAATATCTCTGTCTTTTGGATCTCCTCTTTTCTCTATAGGTCGCTCGCTAACAAAGTACAATTGCTTCCCGTCAGGAGAATACCAAGCCGATGCTTCATGGTAAGGACTACAAATAGCGTTATCAAACTTTTTTGGTTTACTCCAAAGATTACCTTTCCGAACACTTTCGTACAAATTACCATCCCCTTTATCATCGATATAAACAATCATTTTACTTCCATCTGGATTCATTGCAACTGCTGCGTCATGCCGTTCTGTATTAATTGGGCTTCCAATGTTCGCAGCTGATGTCCAACCTTTTTTAGTGAAGCTATTAGAAGAATATACATCTTCAAAATAGGCATCAATAAATTCATCTCTAAAACCACCTGTTGTATTTGGTCTGCGACTGGTAAAGAAAATCTCAGAGGCATTTGCGGTCATAACCATTCCGTATTCAGGATATTCAGTATTTATCTCTTTGCCCATGTTATCAATCCAAACCCTAACTGGGGTTTTAACAAGTTCTTTACCTGATTGACATTCAAAAATCCTCTTGTTAACATCCATTAATGCCTCTAATTCTTTTTTAGAATCAATTCGACTTTTATGCAATTCATAATGGGTAATTGCTTTGTCCCATTCCATTTTCAAATGATAGCCTCTTCCCAAGAAGTAATGAATATCAGCATTTAGATCCGCATTTAATGCAAATGCATTTTGAAAATATTCTAGCGCTTTAAACTTTTGCGGCGCATTCAAATAACACATTCCAATCTGATAATTCACATGTGCACTTTTAGGATTGAAAGCTTGGGCTTCTAAATAATATCCTAATGCTTGACTGTAACGCGGAAATGGTTGTGGCAACATCAATTCATCTGCAGTTTCCATTTGACTTTCTGCTTCCTTGAATTCTTTCTTGTTGTCTTTAAAGTTCTTTTTATCAAAAGTGACTTCTTGTGCAATTAAAGAAATACTAAAAACGGATAAAATTAAGATTAGAATTATTGTCTTCATTTTCCTTCGATTAAATTTCCACAACTATTGGTGGTGTAATACTCTTCTGCTATTCTTATTCCTAAATCTGCTGCTTTATTCCAATCATGACAAGCTTCCACTTCATTGCGCAACATTTCATTGCCAATCGCTCGGTTATAATAAGCTGCTCCAAAATCATTATCTTTTTCAATTGCTTTGGTTGAAGAAACAATGACATTTTGGTAATCTTCCATTTCCATATAAACCCCAGCAATATTATTGTAAGCAATTGCATAATCTGGTTTTAATAGAATCACTTTTTTGAAATCAGTAAGGGCTTCTTTATAATTTCCTTTTTCGAATTTTGCAAAACCTCTATTGTTCCATGCTAAGAAATTATTTTGATCAATTAATATTGCCTTATCATAAGCTGTGATTGCACGGTCATATTCTTTTTGTTCCCGGTAAAGACTCCCTAGATTATTGTAAGCCAGTCCCGATTTCTTATCTAAGTCTGCTGCTTTATTATAGTCTGCAATGGCATTAGTCATATTTCCACTCAATTTATAAGCGCTTCCTCTGTCATTATGGACATCAGCAAATTTATTATCAATTGAAATAACCTTAGAAAAGTCAGTAATTGCATTCTCGAATTGTTGTAGTTTAAAATATTGAATTCCGCGTTGGTAGTAGTACGTCTTTTCATTCGTCATGCGTTGAATTGCCTTAGAATAATAGGAAATAGCTAGTTCTATACTGTCATTTAATTCAGCCAATGTGCCTAATTCAAAAAACGGTAGGTGCGCTGTTTTATCAATGACAGAAATGTGTAGAAACTGTTTTTTTGCTAAATCTAACTTATTATCAGCAAGATAAGTGTAAGCTAAGTTAGAATGTGCTTTAATGAAATCTGGTGAAATTTCAATTGCTCTTTTGAAATCAGTTGCCGCCTTGCTATAATCCTTGTTCTCAAAAGCTGTTGTTCCTTCATTGTAAGCTTCCTGAGCTGCTGGATCAATACCAGTAGAATCAGTTTCTACATTATTTGCAACGATAACTTTCAGACTATCCTCTTGACTATAAGAAGTTAACCAAAAGAAGCTACAGCAAAAAAGTAACATCCATGTCTGTAGAATTTTCATAATAGTTTTGTTTTTAAAGATTAAAAATAACCAATTTCATTTAACATCGAATATTTTTCATTCAAGAATTTTAGGTGTACAATTTCTTATTCAAATATTTGAACTAGAAAAACAAAAAACTTTCCCTCTGACAACCATGAATTTTTAACGTCGTATAAATTCAAATTAGAATAAAAATATTAGCTTTTCAGTCTTTTTAATGGTTTGTATAGTATTTTTGTTGAGTAGTAATGAGCAGTGATATTTTCACGCTTTTTCAAACAATAAATAGGTGATAATGAAATACGGAAAGTGGTTTGTTCGCGTCAATTGGATAACTTTAGTTTTTATATTTTTGGTAGTCATTGCTGGAAGTTTCGTAAGAATAACCGGAAGTGGAATGGGATGTCCAGACTGGCCAAAATGTTTCGGACAATGGATTCCTCCAACAGAAAAATCAGCTTTACCTGAAGATTACAAGGAAGTTTTTAGTGAGAAACGCATAAAGAAAGTTGCCAAATTCAGCAATATGCTTGAGGCTTTTGGAATGGAAGAAACTGCTGAAAGAATCCGTAACGACAAATCAATTTTATTAGAGGAAGATTTTAATGCCCGAAAAACTTGGACAGAATACGCCAATCGTTTGTTTGGCTTCATGGCTGGAAATGGTGTTTTACTGGTCTTTCTGTGGATAATCTTAAAATATCGAAAAAGAAAACTAATCGTACTTTCATCAATCAACCTTGTTTTCCTCTTATTTCAAGCATGGTTTGGATCAATAGTAGTCGCAACGAATTTAGTTCCTTGGACAATAACAGTTCACCTCTTCTTTGCATTAGTCATCATTGGATTACAAATTTATATCATCCGAATAGTCGCACCATCACAACAAAAGAACATCAAAGTCAGCAAATCATTCTATGCTTTAGTTTTCTTTATTTTCGTTGTGGTTTTCGCACAAATGTTTTTAGGAACACAAGTAAGAGAAGAAATTGATCACCTTACAAAAGCAGGAATTGGAAGAGAAGGTTGGGCTGAGAATCTCGGGATAATTTTCTTTATTCACAGAAGTTCCTCTTGGTTAGTTTTAGGATTAATTGCAGTGATGTTCTGGATTTCAAGAAAACGAAAAGATTTAAGAATCATTCATTGGATATTTGCGATGTTGGCGATTGAATTATTAAGTGGAGTAATATTGAATCACTTCAATGTCCCTGGATTAGTTCAAACAGCGCACTTATTATTTGCTTGTATATTGTTTGGAATATTGATGATGGCAACTTTCAGATTGAAAACGAAAGAAATCCTTTGATATCTTAAGATTCATTTTTCAAACTTTTCTTATAAGACTAAAGTTTAGTTTAGTTTTTTTTTTCGGATGCGCTTTATGTTTTTTTGAAGGTGGAGCGTGCTGAAAGTCGCTAATAATGGTGGAAGCTCCAGAGCTTGCGGAGGAGATCACCGCCATTATCGACTTTTAGGAGTGGAGACAAGAACCGCAGCGAAGCAAGCTCATGAAAACAATTGAAAAAATATTAAAGATTGAATAAAAAATATTAGGCGCTAGACCTTTTTGTTTCTTTTTGGGGCAACCGACCAAAGGAAGCTCATGAATTCAAATAAAAATAGACAAGAATGAATAATGCCAAAAAGAAAAAGACCAATTCTTAAGATGAAGCTCAATTGAAATACTACTCAATAGAAAAGTAATTTTAAGTAAAGAAGTAATTATGTTTAAAGTTTTTAATTTTACAAGACAAGATTAAGTCAAATTCACATGGAAAAAATTCAAAACTACATCAACGGAAAATTTGTTGCTCCAAAAGCAGGAAAATACTTCGACAATATAGAGCCAGCAAAAGGAATTGCGTATTCTTTAATACCAGATTCACAAGTGGAAGATGTTGAAGAGGCAGTTTCAGCAGCACAAGCGGCGTTTCCTGGTTGGTCTGGTTTGAGTATTGAAGACCGTGGAGATTGGATGATGAAATTATCTAATGGAATAGCAGCTAGAATGACTGAATTCGTTGAAGCAGAAAGTCGTGACAATGGAAAGCCAATTAAACTGGCGGAACATGTTGATATTCCGCGTGCCATTTCAAATTTTAAGTTTTTCGCTACTGGAATTCAACATTTCGCTTCTGAATCTCATGAAATGGTTGGCGTTGGAATCAATTATACTTTACGCAAACCATTAGGAGTTGTGGGATGTATTTCTCCATGGAATTTACCTTTGTATTTGTTCTCATGGAAGATTGCACCAGCAATGGCAACTGGAAATTGTGTCGTTGCAAAACCTTCTGAAATTACTCCTTATACTGCTTATTTATTGTGTAAAGTAATGGAAGATATCGACTTCCCAAAAGGAGTTTTAAATATTGTTCATGGGTTTGGTCACACTGCTGGAGATGCAATTGTTCGTCATGAATTAACAAAAGCGATTTCATTTACTGGTGGAACAACAACTGGACAAACCATCGCTAAGATTGCTGCTCCAATGTTCAAAAAGCTATCATTAGAATTGGGAGGGAAAAATCCAAATATCATTTTCGATGATTGTGATTTCGATGAAATGTTGAGCACAACGATTCGTTCTAGCTTCGCCAATCAAGGTCAAATTTGTTTGTGTGGATCGAGAATTTTCGTTCAAAAAGGAATTTACGAGCGATTCAAAACTGAATTCGTAGAAAAAATCAAAAAAGCCAAGGTCTCTTATCCTACTGATCCAAAAGCGCAATTGGGTGCTGTGGTTTCAAAATCACACATGGAAAAAGTCTTGAGTTATGTTGAATTAGCCAAAGAAGAAGGCGGGACAATTCTAGCGGGTGGACATCAAGTAAAACTAGATGCACCTTATGATAAAGGATTTTACCTAGCGCCAACAATTATCGAAGGATTGAAATTCGATTGCAGAACGAATCAAGAAGAGATTTTTGGTCCTGTGGTTACTCTTACTCCTTTCGAAACTGAAGAAGAAGTGCTAATGATGGCAAATTCTACGGAATATGGTTTGTCTGCTACGATTTGGACGAATGATTTGAAACGTGCACATAACTTGGCGAATGAAATTGATGCTGGAATTGTGTGGATTAATGCTTGGTTGGTAAGGGATTTACGTACGCCGTTTGGTGGAGTGAAGTCTTCTGGTGTTGGACGTGAAGGTGGCTGGGAAGCGATGAAGTTTTTTACGGAGGCTAAGAATGTCTTTGTGAAATACTAAGGCTGTTGGCTTTTGGCTATATGCTTTAAGCCGTGTTAGATTGGAGATTAATTTTAACCGCGGAGAAAGCAGAGGTTTCGCAAAGATCGGAGAGAAAAAAAGGAATTTTGTAATGAGTTACAAAATCACAAACCAGTTCAAAATATTATAGAATATCGTGAAATGGATTACAGCGTTAACCATCAGTACAAGAATAAAAGGGAAAGTGACTTGGTCTGGAATTAGTTTTTCATATTCTTTTTCAGACCATTGCTTGGCCAATTTACGAATTTTAGTTCCTAGGATTACGTTAAAAATCATGTAAAAAATAAAGTAAAAAAAGTAAGAGGAAGGATGTCTTTAACGTTCTGCTTCGAAACATAAATAAAAATTGGTGCGTAGGGCAAGACGAAAATCAAACCATATTTTGTTTACCCCTCACCCTTTAAACCATTATAGAATATAGATATTTAGAACAATCATCGAATAAGATTCAAACAATCCTATTTTCTATTTTGAACCCACTGTATAATCCTCTCTTCAATCAATAAAACAAATCAACTTACTCTATCACTATTTTTTTACTAACCCATCCTTCAATTGTTTTTAATTGCAAAATGTATTGACCACCTTTCAAACCACTTACATTTAGCTTCTTTTCTTTGACATTGTAGTTTCTCACTTTTTTACCTGATAGATCAAATAGCGCTATTTCTGAAAATTCTATATTCTCTTTTGTTTCAATTGTTATTGTGTTTTTGGCAGGGTTCGGGTAGATATCAATGTTTTTTTTTAATGTATTTATAGTTTTAATATTTAAATGGTCTGCACTAGTCATTTTAAGCATATTACCTTTTTCGCCAATAGCAAAAACTAGATTATTATCATAAAAATAGAATTCGTTAATTTCAAAACTCATAGTGTCTTGGGTTTGCCATGAGACTCCTGAGTTGGTCGTTAGCATGATTCTGTTTAACGTTTCAGTACAATACATAATTTTGTTATTCAAGATTGTTGCCTTTCCACACTCATTGTAATTCGTTGTCCAATTATTCGTATTTGATGTTGTAAAAGTAACAACACCCATATAGGTTCCAAATACAAGCAAGGTATCCTGATTGAATTGCACTTTTGAGTTTAGACTTTGATTTTGACCCATTTCGGTCGGAAGTTTTTTTGCAATATCAATCGTAACACCAAAATCGTAAGACACAAAAGCACTGTCAACTCCAGTATCGAGCCACATCAATCCATCACTATCAATTGAAAAAATAGAAACACTTTCTCGAACATTAGTAATTATAGAGTTTTGCATTTTCTTCAAACTTTGATCCTGATCGTCAGAAAAATAGATAACATTATCATAAACCTGTACATCTGTGACTTTATAATTTACAGAATCAACTGTCCAATTTTGAATTGGGGAAGCTATAAAGGTTGAAACCAAATAAGGAACCGCATACTTTGTTGCAAAGCCATAAAGCTTTTTTTGATTACCTTCTTCTACAATCGCTATATGATGAATTGACAAACTATCTTCTGAAAAAATTGTGCTCCAATTTTCCCCACCATCTATAGTTTTCAATACTGTTCCATCCCCATCGGGAAAACCATATTGATCTCCACCACCAACACAATAACCTTCCAGGCTATCAAGGAAAACTATGTCGTAAAGATTTTCTGCTGTATTCGAATTAACAGGATACCATTGGGCTTTGACATGCAATGTTCCAAAAATAATTAGCGTTAAAAGTATAAATTTTTTCATCTTTTTTATTTTTAAATCCCTCTCCCGAAAAATTCGGAAAAGGGATGGATTAATTTATTGAATAATAAGCGTTGAAGCATCAGTGGCTTGCCCATTTACAACAAGAACAACATTGTAAACGCCAGTTTGATAGCTTGACACATCAATTGAAGTGTTATTTTGATTTAAATCTAAAATATAATTATTAGAGCTACCGTAAGGTTGTGTTATCATTAAATATGCAGAATTTGCATTATCTATTCTAAAATCAATATTTACTTGGGTTGAAGCAGGATTTGGCGAAACATTTAATATCTCGAACTCTTTAACCTTTATTTCAACTTCATCAATATCTACTACACCATCAATGGTAGCTATTACTTCTAGTTTGTATCTCTCAGTTATTTCAGGTGTCACAATAAAATCCTCTCCAGTATAAATCAACTCACCTTTTGAATCATACCAATTATAAATAGCGTTTTGACCTATGTCTAAAGCAGATAATTCAGCATCATCTCCCTTAGAAATTATTCTATCGAGACCTGCATCTGCATTTATGGTACCTTTATTACCAGTTCGAATAATATAATGTTCTGACCCAATAACTTTTTGGGTTGAAGTATATTTCTGAATAATAGAATATTTATATTCAGGTTCAAGATAACTAATATCATCAGAAACAAAATTAAACTCTATTGCAACAGGATAATGAGAATTAGGTGGAAGTAATAAATTCTCTAATTTTGTATAATCAGAAGAGATTAGCAAAACTTTATAGCCCTCTCCTTCATTTATTAATTCTATTCCATCACCGCTAAGCTCACCTCCATCTACCCAAATATCATATAATTCATTAGGCAATGTAAATTTAATATTTGTATAATTAGAAAGTTGTTTATTATTTCTAACTAAAAATTCTAAATCAAATTTTTCACTCACCCCATTAGGATTGGCAATATAAACAGAACCATAGTAATTTCCCTCTCCATTTCCTCCTGTTTGTCCACCAACTTTCAAAGGATCATCAAGAACCACTATGTTTTTCCAAACAATATTATTGTTATTTGTAGTATTGTCAGTTGGATCAAATCCTTCGGCAACAACCATTGGATCGTTGCTACTTTCAATTCTTGCATATAAACAAAAATGTTTTGGTAAATAATTAGCAACTTGGTCATAGTCTGCCGGATTTGGTGGATTCCAAGGGAATTCCAATATAACACTTCCTCCAGGCTTAACCGAAGGAATATTTATGGTACCTATTAATCCGCCCATGGGATCACCACTATTGTCTTGGACAGCACCTGTAAAATTAGCAGGCCAAGACGCACCCGTCGTAGATTTAATTCAATATAATTTAAGTTGTGAATTAGAAGAATTAATGTATCCTCGATTCCGAACTTGAACATAAACGAAATTACTAGCACCTGTTGTGGTATAATATTCAGCATTTTGATGATCGTGATTTGTAAAACCATCATTTTGTTCTCTTACCCAAATATCATCGCTACTGCATACATCCCAAGATAAACTTGGCTCTTCTCCTCTGTCTCTATCATGCTCAACAACATTTTCGTTATCTTTCATATATAAATCAAAAGGTAATGTTGTATTAGTCGGTTGCATAGTACAATGTTGTTCCCACTCTTTCCATTTATCATCAACTGCGGCATGCCATAACCAAAATATTGCAGCGATGGTGAACGGAAATTTAACATAACACCACCTGTATTGAGATGTCCAGAATTATGCCAAGGACTTTCAATATTCCGACTTAATCCGTTTTGTCCTGTTTCGTCATCGACCATTGTGTAAACCAATGGATTCATAGCCCAATCACATAAATCATTTCCAGCTCCATCTACGATTGGCAGCTTCAAATAGGGTGGCATATTAACAGTTGCATTCCAATTAAATGGCGGATCACAGGCGGTAAATGTACTAGGTATATTTGGATTAATATCTGGTGCGTCCGCACAAGCTAGGACAGTTTCACAATCTGGGTCAACTCCATTACCCGGCGGTAGTCCAGTCCCCCCTACAAAGCGAAACTCATTAGGCGGCGCAACTTCACCTGTCCATTTGGGTAAAGGTACATATTTTGAATATCCTTTTTCTAACAACCAATCTTCTAATCTTTCAATATATGCTCTATGAAAAGTTAGAAAATTGAAATCATCATGAATATCATAGTTATTATCATTCATTATTGTTGTATAATCACAGTGCATTCTTATAATTTCGGGATTTACAAAATCAATAATCAGATTTCCTAGCTCTGTTCTTTCTGCAGATGTAAAGTCAAATATATCTTGTCTAACTTGAGAATAAATAAATGTCGGGATTATAAAGGCTACAATTAAAGCCATCCTTAATATATGTGTTTTTAGAATTTTCATTTTTTCGTGTTTTAAATAAATGCAAAGTAGTCGTTAAATAATTGGATGTGTTGTATTAATTATTATGGTGGAAAAAGATGAATAGCATTAAGAAACTTATACCAACAATTAATGGGAACAAAATCTTTACAGTCCCCTATTAAAAATATAGTTCTATTTTTAGTTTTAAATTTTATGTAACCAATTGCCATAATATCAATTTTTGCAACGATCTCAAGTAAGAAAAAATATCATAAGTTTAATATAAGCAAGTTTATAAATGGAAAATTTGTTAAAAAAACTTATATCTTCTTCAAAACTACATTAAAATATTCAAAAGACAAGGATATATATAAAAAAACACCTGATAAACAACAAGTTATATGCAAACTCTTGATATCACTAGAGTCCTAAAAGGTCAAAAAATAAATTAAGTTAGCTTTTTGAATAAATAATCTTAAAAAACACGAAGCAAGCTGTTTTAAATTATCAAACAATTTTTCGGGTTGTTTTTTTATGATACTTTTTATGTTATCAAAATAACAAACCACCCCATATCAATCCAACAAATATCCAATCTCATCTTCTGAAAAAGGAATAGCTGAATTTCCATCCAGAATGTCTTTTGCTAGTTGGCGTTTGTTTTCTTGAAGTTGATGAATTTTTTCTTCAAGGGTATCTTTGCTAATAAATCGATAGGTGAAAACTTTTTTAGTTTGTCCGATACGGTGTGCTCTTGCAATGGCTTGTTCTTCTATTTGTGGATTCCACCATGGATCAAGAATAAAAATGTAATCTGCCTCTGTTAAGTTTAGACCTACTCCACCTGCTTTTATTGAGATAAGAAACAGTTTAGTAAATACATCATTTTCAAATTTATCGATTTCTTTTCTGCGTATTTAATATAACGACAGAGACTGCATATACGAAACCAACAAGTCTATTAAATAAGTTTAAACTCTCCCAACTTTCAAAAGTATTAAAAGCAGAAACAGGATCAAAATACGTCCACAAATTAAATGAACCCAGCATAAACGTTAAGGTTAAGATTATCTTAAGTGCAATGCTTAACTTCTTTATAGACTTCGTTTTTTTCATAATTTAAAATTAAACTCTTTAAGTTTTATTTTAAATTCATCAATATTATTTGCAATATGTGCAAATCCGAAATCTCCATTGTCGACATGAATTATTTGTCCACTGAATTTACCATGAGTTGAAATGAATATAGCTCCACAAGCATCTTCAATTATCGGAAATAAAAATTCAGCGTTAATCTGATTTTTACTGGTCTCAAAATGCTTCTCAAATCCCTCTAAGTACTTAAGGTTAGGAATCATATCTATAATCTCTTCCACATTCAAATATTTATCAAAGTAGGTTGAGCTTATTTCACCACCAATATACTTAATATCAATTGAATATTTTTGATTTGATTTTTCAATCCACTTCTCTAAATGAGTATTCAATATAGATTCAATATCTGCATCTATCTCTTTGTTCCAAATGTTTTTCAGTCTAAGATTCATACTTCTATCCTATATCTCAAGTTAGCTGAGTAATTAAGCTTGTAAGATATGCTCTTCTATTTATCAAAACCCAATCTGGTCTTCCTCTACTCTCACTCTCGTTCTCATTCTGACAACTTATCCCACCGAATACTTCACCTTCTCTTCCGAGCTCAATGAACTCTTCAATTCTGGCAGCATTGCTAAAACAGTTTTAATTATTCCGTCCTTATTATAGCCTGCCTCTGCAAAAAGCTCTTCTTGAGTTCCGTGGTGAATATATTCATCTGGAATCCCCAGTCTTTTAACCCTAGAGGAATAACCTTGATCGGCCATGAACTCAAGAATTGCACTTCCCATTCCTCCCATAACACAACCATCTTCAATGGTGATTATTTTATCGAATTTTGAGAATATTTCGTGCAATAAACTTTCGTCTAATGGTTTTACAAAACGCATGTCGTAATGTGCAACCGAAGCGCCCATTCCTTCCAATTCTTTGATTGCTTCCTGTGCGAAATTTCCTGGGTGACCGATAGATAAAATCGCGATGTCTTCCCCTGTCGTTACTTTACGACCTGTTCCAACTTTCATCGGTTTCATCACAGTTTTCCATTCTGTCATTACTCCTTGACCTCTTGGGTAACGGATGCTAAATGGTCCCATATTTTCTTGCTGCGCTGTAAACATCATGTTTCTCAGCTCTGACTCATTCATTGGTGCTGCAACAACCATATTTGGAATACTACGCATATACGCGATATCGTATGCTCCGTGGTGTGTCGCTCCATCTGCTCCGGCAAAACCAGCGCGGTCTAAACAGAAAACTACGTTTAAATTTTGCAATGCTACATCATGGATTACCTGATCGTAGGCACGTTGCATGAATGAAGAGTATATATTACAGAATGGAACTAAACCTTGTGTTGCCAATCCTGCAGAAAAAGTAACTGCGTGTTGTTCGGCAATTCCCACATCAAATGAACGATCTGGCATTGCTTCCATCATGATATTTAACGAAGAACCAGAAGGCATCGCAGGAGTTACCCCCATGATTTTCTCATTTTTCTCTGCTAATTCAACGATGGTATGTCCGAAAACATCTTGGTATTTAGGAGGTTGAGGAGAACTTGGAACAATCTTTACAATCTCACCAGTTTCCTTATTAAAAACCCCAGGCGCATGCCATTGAGTTGGGTTTCCTTCCTCAGAAAACTTGAATCCTTTCCCTTTTTTAGTAATACAATGTAAAATCTTAGGGCCAGGAATATCTTTTAAATCTTCTAATATTTTTGCCAATCCTATTACATCATGACCATCAACTGGTCCGAAGTAACGGAAATTTAATGCTTCAAAAAGATTACTTTGTTTTAATAAACTTCCTTTTAAAGCAGTTGAAACTTTACTGACAACTGAACGCGCATCTGGACCAAATTTTGAAATTTTCTCCAACATTGCCCAAACCTCATCTTTTACTTTATTGTAAGTATGAGAAGTTGTGATGTCTGTTAAATAATCTCTTAACGCACCAACATTTGGATCAATCGACATACAGTTGTCGTTCAAAACCACCAATAAATTAGCGTCTTTCTCGAATCCAGCATGATTTAAACCTTCAAATGCTAAACCTGCTGTCATTGCTCCATCACCAATTACGGCAATGTGGTGACGTTCAGGAAAACCTTTGTAACGATTGGCAACCGCCATTCCTAAAGCTCCAGAAATTGAAGTAGAAGAATGTCCTACACCAAAAGTATCATATTCACTTTCGCTGCGTTTTGGAAAACCACTAATTCCTCCTTTCGTACGATTGGTAGGGAAAGAATCTCTTCTTCCAGTCAAAATCTTGTGTCCGTAGGCTTGATGTCCAACATCCCAAACCAATTGATCGGTTGGAGTGTCGAAAACATAATGCAAAGCAACGGTTAATTCAACAACACCTAGACTTGCGCCAAAGTGTGAATTACCAATTTCGGATACTACATCAATAATGTATTGACGCACTTCCTCAGAAACTTGAGGTAATTGTTCTTCCGTTAACTTTCTTAAGTCTGCCGGATTATTGATGTCTTTTAAAAGTTGACCTGGTTTATATTTCGCCATTTGTTAGAATCGTATGGGTGCAAAAGTACATTTACTTATTATAGATACAAAACACTTTAAACTTAATTAATGTTCATAGATTGTTTTGAATTATATAACAAGGTGTAATTTAAGATATTTTGGGGGAATGCCAAGGAATTTGGGACTGAATATTTTTTTGAATTTTCATTTCCTAGTAATTAAAAACATCGTATATTTTATGTATCTTTGAAAGTATGATAGCGGTTATTCAAAGTAAATTAAAAGAAATAATAGATGTTTGCAAAAAGCATCATGTTGAAGCTATTTCCCTTTTTGGATCAGCTGCTAAAAACACAATTACTGAGAGCAGTGATATTGATTTACTCGTTAAGTTTTCAAGCGATATTGATGTTTTAGAATATGCGGACAATTATTTTTCATTGTTGGAAAATCTAGAAGACATTCTCCATAGAAAAATTGATCTTATTTCTACTAAATCTCTTAAAAACCCCATTTTGAAAGAAGAGATTTATCAAACAAAAATAGATCTCTATGCAGCCTAGAATTCTCAAGTATATTCTTGATATCGAAAGCATTATTAAAGAGATTGAACTAATAAAGCAAAACTGCGAAAATAATTTTCATAATTTCTGTGACAACATTATTTATCAAAGAGCCATTGAGAGAAACTTAGAAATTATTGGTGAAGCAATACGTAAAGTTTTAGAATTAAATCCAACTATACAAATTTCTGGAACCAAGAATATTATTGGTCTTAGGAACATTATTTCTCACGCCTATGACTCAATTGAACCCGAAATGTTATGGGGTATAATTCAAAAGAACATTCCTGTTCTAGGTGAAGAAATTAAAAAATTAAGAGAATAAATAATACCGTTAAAGTGACTTAAAGAATTCTAATTCATTTCTGTAAAACTTCAAAAAATATTAAAATCAATGTAATTTAGGATTTAGGTCAGTTATAAATCTAAAAAACTATTTAATCCATTCTTTAAGTGGCGAATTGAATTGAAAAATCATCTAAAACTCACCTCAAAAATCTTTTTAACCCTTCGGGATCTTGACGGCTACCCCAAAGAGCAATGATGAGAATATGAACATCTAATAACTCATAAATAATAAGATAATCTTTAACCACAACAATTCTGATATTCTTCTTGTCTGTCGGTCTGCCAATTTTCGGAAATCTACCTATTAACTTAGATGCGCTTTCAAAGGAACTATTCAGCTTTAAACTAAATTGAGGAGAATTATTTTTAAATACCCAATACTTGAGTATTTCCTTTCTATCGTTTTTTGCGCCATTTGACTATACTACCTGCTTAGCCATTCCTCCATCTCCTTATTGACTTGCTCATCAGTTGTAAACTCACCTCTTTTATATTCAGCTCTTGCTTCTTCAATAGCTAAATTTTGCTTTTCACTCAATTGATATACTTCTCTTGAACTTTCGTCTTGGGCGAGATAATTATACAACCCCTCCAACAATTCAGTATCAGTTGAAGCTTTAATATGGTCAATCAATTTATTTTTAAGTTCTATTGTATTCATAATGAATATGATTTTCATCTAAAATAAATGATTCTATTGAAATAACCTACCAAATAGTTTAAATTTCAAACACCACATCTTTAGCATTTACTAAATTTCCTGAAACATAAGTTCGCTCTACAAATTTCACATCTCCATTTTTTGATATAAAAAGTAAAGTAGAACAGCGCGTTCCATAGTTTTTGATATCTATAAAAATAGAGGATAAATTCATTTCTAATTCTTCCGTTAATCCAGTTTTGGGAAGTTCATTCAAATCTGCTTTATTCTGATTTTTGAGGATGGACAACAAAGAATCTTGATCAATATTATTGTTTTGAATCTTACCTTTCAAATCAATCTTAGCTAATTCTAATTTTGGCCAAGGTGTGTTCAATAATGCATTACTCACACCATGAATTCCCGGTTGAATTTCTGTAATTACATTTGAAATATTCGAATAGTGATAAATTCCACTCTCATCGCTTAACAACAAATTAAATCCATTGTATTCTGCAGCGTTCTTTTTTAGATGAGAAAGATACTCTTTTGCTGTATCTGTAGACTTTAGAAATTCAGGTATTAGATTTCCTCTTGTTGGAGCGTTTTCATTAATATTCTCAAGGTCTCTGAAATTGGTCACAGCTCCCCACTTACCGTTTTCTGTCACTCCAAACCATGTCCCTCCGCCTTTTAAATCTTTTCCAGCAAGGATTTTAGTTTCAGCTTCTTCTTTCCAAAAGTGAGTTTTTTGAGCAGGACGATCATAAAACTCATCCCGATTAGCGATGAGAATTAGAGGATATTCTTTAGAAACCTTATATGCAAATGCGATTAGACACATGATTGTAAATATAATGGTTAAGGTTTAATTATTAACGCGGTAGGGTTTTATTACACTTAATGTTTAATATATTAAAAATCAGTTATTGTCCTTGTCTAACTTCAATATCTAAAGTTCTATTTAAAGATTTTCAGAAACTAAACCAATAAAGTTTTTGCTATTCAGATTCAAACTTCTAAAATCTAAAAGTCAATCCCGCCATGAATTGAAATGCGTTTACAGGATATCCATTCCATCTTTGGTAGCTTTGCGCTGCAATATTGTTGAAGTTAGCGAAGATGGATAAACGCGGTGTATATCTAAATTCTGCTCCGATATTCGCATCTGCTAAAACACCAAGTTCTCTGTAATAAATTCCGTCTTCCAATTTAGCTCCGTCGATAGTTGGATCAAAAACTCTTGCTTTTCTTCCTGTTTCTAGTGTGAAATCTACTTTCGCAATTAATTTATCTGCAATATTATAAGTTCCTCTCGTGATTAATTCCAATTGTGGAAGATTCCAAGCATAAGGATTATTGTTCGCCGCATAAGTATTGAAATGACCAATTACGTCAATTTTTAACTTTTCATTTTGCTGATATGAAATACTTCCTGAAATGGTTGTTACAGCAATCGTATCATATTCTACACGGAATTGATTTCCTGAAGAATAAATCGTGTCATTAATGAATAAAGCGTGATTTCTCCAGTTCTTAAATGCAACATTCGCATTGAAACTTATACGAGAAGTCAATGTTCCTTTGATCCCGAAATGAAATTTATACCTACTTTCATTTTTAATCTGATTATTTGAACCGATAAATTCATTTTCTCCTGCTAATTTGGCAAAACGTTGTTGTTTCAATCCTCCTTCTACTCCAGCATAAGGAATAAAAATATCATTGAATAAAGAGTAACGAACTTCAGCAATCGGATACAAACTTGCTTTCGTTTCATCGTGAATATCTAAAGCAAACTCCCCACCAACTTTAAATTGAAGCTTCTCATTCATTCCATAAAAACTCGTGATTGGTCGCAATTGAATTACGGTATTTTTAGAAACGATTCCTGTATCTAAAAGCGAAATAGAAGTATCACCAATTCCATATTTATAACCGTTGTATCCAATATCTAAATCGGCACGAAGATTTGACAATAAAACATTTGAACTTGTATTGTATTGCCAGCTTGTTTTAATTCCAACATAATTTTCTCTTCCTCGCCAGTCTTCCAAACTATCAGCTTCTGGTTTTCTATCCGTAAAATTATCATATTCAATTCCAATTCTATAATTCAACATTGCTGAATCTTTCTTGTGAGAATCGTAAAACGCATTGAATCCAAAGGATTGATAACGCTGTTTGATACTGTCTCTGTCTGCATCTGGATTTTTAAATCCGTAATAATGTAAACCTTGGTTTAGATAATGCGCTCCACCTCCATAAGAGAATCGGCGTTCTTCAACTTTACCAAATGCTTTAACTGATGTTTTGTCATATTGAGAAGGTGCATAATCACTGATTTGCCCCCATTCTGAATGATGTAAAGCATGTGCTCCCCAATTAAACTTTCTAGAACGTGTTGAATTGTAGTACACTTCTCCTAATCCCATCAAACGGCTTCCTCCACCCACTTTAGCATAGCCATTGTATAATTGAGTAAGTTGAGGACGGTGGCGAATATTTGCGGGTTCTATTCCTTCTACTTCAAATGAAGTTTCTTCTTTGAGCACCAATAAAGGATAAACCAAAACAGGTGAAGTAATTGCAGTGTCAATCATCGTTGGACGTAAATAAATCCTTGATGCTGGCGCAATCGAACGATCTGAACTCGTTACGATATTTACATCCCCTTCTTTTTGACCAAAGGCAGTTGGTAAAGTAAAAAATACGCTTGTAATTGCGCTTAGAAATAAAACTACGTGCTTATTCATCGCCTCCATTATTTATGTCAATCATTCTATTTGTATCGTCCTCAAAGTTATTTGGCGAATTTTTCAATTGCATTAATTCAGACTTCACTTTGTCTGCTTCTTGCAATACACCATCTTCTTGATTCGGGTAATTATTTATCACTAAATTGATGGTTTGTTCCGCTTGAAATAAATCATCTTTCATCATAAATACTCTTGCTTGAAGAATTAAAGATTTCGCAATCCAAAAGTCATAAGCTGGCTTGCGTTTCAATAATTCATTGTGTAATTTCTCCGCATTTGCATAATCTTTCAAATGATAATTAGCAAACGTTAAGGTGTACAAAGCTTCTGTCCCTCTAACTTTACCGGTATTATCTGCTGTCCAACGCAAGAAAGTCAATGATTTTTGATACTCTTTTGTTTCAAACATTGACATTCCAGCAATGTAATTTCCTTCAATGCGAACTTCTTTATCGTCCAACAATTCATCTTGCAATACTTTATTTGCAGCAACGGCAGCTTTAGCATAATTCTCAAGAATGAAATTTGTACGCATTAATCCAACACGGGTATTGAAAATAATTTGCGCTTTAGACGCCAAACTTTCTAGCTTTTCGTAATGTGGCAAAGCCCGACTGTACTCCTTATTGTTATACAATAATTTTGAAGTTCTCACCAATGCTTCTTCTGTATAAGCTGAATTTGGTCGATTAATAATATTTTCATAATAAGTAATCGCTAAGTTTTCTTCACTTCTTTGGTAATATATGTCCGCCAAATAACTCAACAATTGAACTGAAAAACGACCATTTGGATAGCGCTTCAAGTATTTATTCAATTCTGGAATTGCTTCATCGTAATTTTCATTCACATACAATTCACTCGCAGTTTCGTAGAAGAAAATCTCTTCATCATCTTCTGAAATATCTGCACAAGCGTATTCTTTGCTCAGGTCAACAATTTTATCTTGACGACGCGTTGCTCTGTAAACATCAACAATTCCTTGCGTTGCTCTTTTACATGTTTGATCATCTAAAGTAAACTCGCTCAATACACGACGGAAATAGCTCTCAGATTCCTGATATTTCTGTTGCTTGAATTTAATATCTGCAATTTCTATCAATGCATCTTTTACTAAAATATTGTTTGGATAATTCTTTACGATATTATCAAAATGAGTTAATGCTTGATCATAATTTCCACCATTTTTATAACTCATTGCGATGTCAAATTTCGCTGGAATTACAAAAGATGATTTTGGATGATCTTTTAAAATTCTATTCAAAGTAGAAATCTGTGCGTCTCTTTTTCCTGGAATTAGTTTATAAACCTTAGACAAAGAATAAAGATATTGATCCTTTTTAGCGATTTCATAACTCAAAGCTTTTTCATAATTCAATGCTGATTTTTGGAAATCAGGATCGTCTTTGGTGTAATAACAATCTCCAATCCTCGCATAAGCATCCGCCAACTTAATATCATCTTGAATGTTATTTAATTGCGTGAATGTTCTAAATGCTTGAATGGATTGCGTCCAATCTTTTTGTTCAAAATAAGCATAGGCAATATTGTAATACGCAGCTTCTTTGAGTGTTAAATCATTCATTCCCGGAACATTCAAAAACTCTCTGTATTCCTTCATTGCTAATTTCCATTCTGCCATCATGTAATGTGCGTCAGCTTCCCAGAATTTTGCTTTCCCTGTTATCATTGGGTCTATGTCATATTTTGCAACACCTTTTAAAGCTTCTACGCACCCAGGATAATCTCCACGCTCATATTTTTCAATTCCCATATTATAAGAAACTACTTGATATGCTGTTTTCAACTTGATGTTTAAAACTGGAATACGATTCAATGATTTTAAAGCCTCCTCATAGTTTTTAGTGCTTGAATAAACATTCACCAAATAACTATACACGTCTTCTTTTCTTTCTGATTTTGGAAATTCTCTTAAGAAAAATTCAAAAGCCTTAATTGCTTCGTTGTATGGATTGTAATCTAATTTGTAAGATAAAACCGCATAATTATAAAGCGCATCTTCCTGCACAACAAGATTAAAATCTAAAGCTGCAGCAGATCTAAAAGCCGTTCTCGCATAATTGAGTTCTTCTTTATATAGATAAGATTGCGCAATCTGATAAAAAGATGTTTGTCCTAGCTGATCTTCTGTTCGAGAAACACGGTCAAACATTTTAATCGCTTTATCGTATTGTTTACTTTTGAAATAAGAATAGGCCAAAGAATAACTTTGATCTCTGGTCATTTGTTTTCTGTTGCTATAATCTTCTAAATAGGCAACAGCTTCGTCGAATTTTTCAACTTTATAATATGCGTCACCAATTAAGAGATTCATTTCTGCAGAATTGTTACTGATTCCATTTTCTTCTGCTGAAAAATCTGGAGCAAATTCAGTTACTTTTCCATAATCTCCTAGTAAATAATAAATTTGAGTGAGATAATAGGAAACCTCATCTTTAAAAGTTGGATTTTCTCTTAATTTCAAAAAACCAACCAGGGCTTCACTATACGTTTTGTTTTTATAAGCAATGTGAGAATAATAATACAAAGCTGGAGCGCTAAAACTTGAGTTTCCATCTTTGATGTCGAAAAACTCATTTCTTGCTGCAGGATAATCACTCAATTGAAAGTTAGCATATCCTAATTTGAAATGATAAGCTGCAATTGAAGCTGTATCAATTGCTGTTGGATCAGTTTTATCTAACCATTCTCTCGCATCTTGATATTTTTTTCTTTGGTAAAAGTGTTCTCCAATTTTAAAATAGATTCCGTTTTTATAAATACTCTCAGGATAATCATTATTGAATTCCATTAATATTTTCACCGCATCGGTGTTGTACAATTCCAATGCGGAAATTCCAACATAGTAACGCGCCTTAATATATTGCGGATCTTCCTGTTCGTGAAAACCTGCTAAGAAAGTAGTGAAAACTTCTCGTGCAGCGCCGTACTGTTCTTTTTCAAACAATTCCTCTGCCCTGTAAAAATCAGCATATTCTCCACTGTATTTCTCAGTGGATTGACTCCAAACGACTGTTGACAGAAGGATGGAAACGAGAAAAATAAAACCACGTGGTGTAATCATCTTACGACTTTAATAAATACATTTACTTTAACTTATAAAAATAGGGAGTATAGCGATGGGAAAATTGCAAGCGCTGAAAAGTTTTAAACGCAAATCTGTTAAGATTGTTATTTGCTTCCATTAATTTCTTTTATTATTTTGTTGATATTTGTAAAAACAATCAGAAGTGGAGAAGGTAATCAATATTATTCAAGGAAGAGTTGAGCAGAAAAAAGTAACTGTTTTGCAAGATGTTAACGTAACAATTTCTTCCAAAGAATTTGTTTACCTCATTGGAAAGACGGGTTCTGGGAAGAGTAGTTTTCTAAAAACGCTTTATGCTGACCTGCGTCTTGTTGATGGAGAAGGAGAAGTTGTTGGTTTTGACCTTAACAAACTCAAGAAACGTGAGATTCCTTTATTGAGAAGAAAGATCGGAATTGTGTTTCAAGATTTTCAATTGCTGACTGATCGTTCTGTGATGAAAAACCTGTTTTTTGTCATGAAAGCGACAGGTTGGAAAAAGAAAGCGGTAATGGAACAACGTGGACTTGAAGTACTAAGAATGGTTGGAATCGAAGAAAAAGCTTACAAAATGCCACACGAACTTTCTGGGGGTGAACAACAAAGGGTTTCTATCGCAAGAGCTTTAATAAACAATCCAGAATTGATCTTAGCAGATGAGCCAACAGGAAATTTAGATCCTGAAACTTCTGGCGCAATTATGAATTTGTTACACGCAATTGCCAAAGAAGGAACAGCTTTATTGATGGCCACTCACGATATGGGATTGGTAGAAAAATTTCCAGGAAGAGTTTTACGTGTAGAGAAAAACACAATCAGAGAAGTGGAAGCTTTAGGGAATTTTAATCCTTTTGAGGTGAAGGAATTTTAGGGTTCTGGATTCCTCAAACTACAGTAATCTAAAATCACTTTTGTTCTAATACCCAAATTGCTGTAACCCTTAAAGAAGAGTCTATTGAAATATTATTGTTTTCAGCTCTTTCACGAACAGACTTCACCCAACCTTCATCCGATTTTAAATACTTTATCGTATTTTGAATACTTTTTTCATAAACTGGAGATTGAGGATCGCTACTTACAACAGGATATAGTTCTTTTTCTACTCCGTTATTAACAGCACCACTATAATCTGGTTCTTGTAGTAATCCCCAATAATGATTAGGTGTGTAATCTTTAAAAAAGATCGTTTTGTACCCTTCCCATGTCATACTATCAAAATGAATAATCCCTTTCCCATATTGCCAAGACTGAAATAAGTTTACGCGCATCAGAAGAATTGGGATAAGAAGCAAAGCATAACGCCATTTACTTTCAAGCATCCAATCTATCAACGCTGCCAAAGGTATGGCCATAAAAGGCAAAATATCAATTAAAGTTCTAGCACCAAAACTTCCTCCATACCACCAGCACCACCAACTAAAAGTAACATAAAAGAAAATCGGTAAAAATATGATAATTGCCCAAAAATACATTCTTTGAATTTTGAATAATCTCACCATTCCAAACAATGCAAAGAACATTAACGGAGTATAAATAAACCATCCTTTTCTAAAAGAAAATAAGCCTTCCCAAACATGCGGATTCATCCAAAAGAAACCTTCTTTTCCGTAAGAATATGATAAAATACTTCCTGTTTGAAACTTCCAGAAAATAAGCTGTGGTAGAATGATTAATATTCCACCCAAAAGAACTGCAATTATGTATGAAAAAGGAAGGAAAAGAGTTTTAAAATAAGCGGCCCAACTTATATCTCTATTTTTCAGTAAAATGATAATCGGTAAAATAAAAAGAATATTTATTGGTCGAACAAGAACAATTAACCCTAAAAGGATTCCAATTAAAAAGCTTTTCCATATCCCTTTTCGATTCAACCAATTTTGAACGAGATACAATAGCGCTGAAAGCAAGAAAAAGGTAATAGGGTGTGACATCCCTGTTTCATAAACAGAGTATAAATATAAATTAGTACCAAAAACAATTAAAATAACAGTCAGCAAACTTGCCAATTCAGTAAACGTTCTTTTTAAAACTAACCACAGGAAAATGAACCCCAGTATAGTGTAAAAAGCCGAAGAAATAGAAATCGCTAAATGATAAGGTTCGGAATATCCATCTGCTTCATATTTATCACTTGAAAGAGCGTAAAGATGGCCAACATAGAAGAAAGGTAGATCCATAAAAGCTACTCCCATACTCATCTTTACAGAATTCCTTCCAATTTCTGAAGTACGTACTCGGTACTTTCCTGAATTGAGTGTATCTTTAAGTTCGAAAAATGGATCGTTGTTTATTATCGTCGCAGGTAAATAAGTGTAATAAATAGAAACATCCGATCGAATAATCCTTTGTTTTTCCCATGGCGCATTTTCAATATTCTGCCAAAGTAAAATCAAAGACATCAAAGCTAGGACTGCAACTGAACCGTATTTTTTAAAAGTTTGTTTGGTCATTTTATTAGTACTAAAGTTAAACTACTTTACCTTTTTATTCTCGAACAACCATATCACATGATTCCTAAGGACTGAATCTACAGATTGATTTCTATCCATTGCTTTAAGTTCAATTTCCTTTATCCATTTTTCATCAGTTTTAATATATTCAATCATATTTTGAATATCTTCTTCAGAAAAAGTGGGAACAGGATCATTTAGTATGGGAAGAGAAACCTTTTCAATTCCATATTTTAAGGCGTTATCATAATCAGGTTTGCGCAGTTGCCCCCAATATTCGTCTGGTGTATAATGTTTTAAGAATATTGTTTTATATCCTTCAAAAGTCATGGAATCGTAATGAAGCATTTTGTGTGAATACTGCCAGGATTGATAAAGATTTACATAAACGAAATAGAGAGGAATGATTAAAATAATCAAACGCCATCTTTTTTGAAAAATCCAATCAATTAAAGCCGCTAAGGGAAACGCCATAAAAGGAAGAATATCAATAAGTGTCCGCGCACCAAAACTTCCTCCGTACCACCAACTCCACCAACTAAATGTAATATACAGAAAAAGAGGCAAAAAGAATGCAATTGCCCAGAAATACATCTTTTGGATTCTATACAATCTGACCATTCCAAATAGCGCAAAAAGCACTAAAGGAGTATAAATGAACCAACCTTTTCTAAACGAGAACAAACCCTCCCATATATGCGGGTTTGACCAGAAAAAACCTTCATCGCCATAAGTGTAATACACAAGACTTCCTGTTTGTATTTTCCAAAAAATGAGTTGAGGTAAAATGATTAAAACCCCACCTAAAACAATGGCCAAGACATAAGAAAATGGAAGAAATAGTTGTTTTAAGTAAACGCTCCACTTTAAATCTTGGGTTTTAAACAAAAGTATAAGTGGCAGAATAAAAAGTATATTAATTGGCCGAACAAGAACAATTAGACCTAAAATCGCACCCATTAAAATACTTTTCCATATTTTCTTTTGACTTAACCAATTATGAATCAAATACAAAAGTACTGAAAGTAAGAAAAAAGTACAAGGATGTGATAATCCTGTTTCATAAATAGAATAGTAATATAAGTTTGTTCCGACTCCAATGAATAGGATAGTGAGCAAACTTGTTAAATCCGAAAACGTTCTTTTTAAAACTAACCAAAGGAAAACAAGTCCCAGAATCATATAAAAAACAGACGATAAGGAAATGGCCAATTGATAAGGTTCGGAATAGCCATCCACAGCGTAATTATCATTGGAAAGTGCGTAAAGATGTCCTCCATAAAAAAATGGTAAATTCATCATTGCAACTCCCATACTCATTTTCACGGCATTCCTACCAATAGGTGAAGTATGCGTTCCATACCTTTTTATTTTATCATGAGTTTCGAGTTCAAGAAAAGGATCTTTATTGATTATTGTAGCAGGTAAGTAGATGTGGTAAACTTTTGCATCCGTTTGAATGACTTCTTTCTCTCTCCAAGGAGATTGTTCAATGTTTTGCCAAAGTAATATCAAGGACATCAATGCTATGACAGCGACTGATCGAAATTCTTTGATTTTTTGTTTGGTCATATAACTTGAAATTCAGTTTTTTGGAAATGCTTTAATAGTAAGAAATTCGAAGTTTATACTCCATTTTCAAAAGTAACATTATTTCTATTAATTAATGATTGGAAAATTTCGTTTTGAGTGAAAGGATATGCGAATTCACTTAAAATCAACTAATATAATTCGCTTTGATTCTCTATAAATAGTAGTTTTAGAGAAAAACTGATAATTTTATAGATTACATTTGATTCGAAATAAAAGTATAATATGAAATCATTATCCTCAATCTTTTTTCTTGTTTTTTCACTGTTCCTAATTTCATCCTGCAGTAAACAACCAGATGTTTTTTTAGAACTAAATATCCCTCAAGACATTAGCTTTATAGGTCATAAAGGAAGTGGAACTATTAATGAAAATGGAAACATTGGATTGATAGAAAATTCGTGGGAAGCCATTGCTCATGCAATAAAGTCGATTGATGGAAGCGAAATGGATTTGCAACTCAGTAGAGATTCTACCTTGTGGATTTTCCATGATGACAGTCTTTATAATTGTAATGGTTCTTTGATAAATTTTTCTTTATTCAATGACGATAACCTTTCCAAAATAAGTGAATGCAATTACAACTCAACTCTTATTAAGTTAGCTGACTTTTTACGAAAAGCGCGGCAAGAAGAATGGAAAGAAAAAATTATTTGCTTTGACATGAAGGTTTTCTACAATCTTGAAACAATACATTTATTTGAAGATTACACAGATTTTTCAATATTTGTTAGAGACAAACTCAATCGACTTATTCAAGAAAGTAAGATTGAAACTAAAATCATATTTGAGGTTTTCAACAATCAACAATTTAAGGTTTTTGACAGTGTATTTAAAGGCCGAACTTATTTGGTAGATCCTTTCCCTACTGAAGAGTCAATTTTAGAAAATAACAATGAACAAATCAACTTATCACTTCCTATTCATAATCTACCGAAAAACCTAAATCCCAACGAAGTTAAAATTCAAGATCTTTGGACGATAAATTCAGCCAATGAATTCTTTAAAGCTTTGGTTTTTTCTCCTGAAATAATGCAAAGTGATAACATCCCAATGATGCAATTTTTCAAAACGATTCAAAGTGGTCAAAAAGCGCTAAGACTTTCACATAAAAATGAATCTGTAAAAACAAATGACAAAGAGTTTCATTCGCTGTTAACGCTAAATCTTCCGCTGGAAAAGCATCAATTAATTGAATTTAAAACATTAAAAGGTGATTATCAAAAGGAGGTATTATTGGTTTTTAAAGCGGTGGATGAAAATGGTAATTCAGTTCATTGGCAAGGCATCGATTTGTCAGAAAAACAGAATTCATATTTCTTTATCAATCCTGAATTCTTAGCATTTAAAAATGCCAAAACTGTGCACATAAACATTTGGAATAAATCCCGTTCAAAATTGAATAATGAATACAGTTTTTCTCAATTTGAATTGGAATAAATGCATAGTTCTAAACAATATCATATTTTATTTCAAAATCTGTGAATTAAAAACACTCTGTTGAAACTTCACGTCTTTGTTAGCGAGGAAATAGTTTTTGTATCTTTTTGATCATTTTAAACTGCGTGAAAAAAGTTAGCACGCTGATTAAAATTGATTTCTACAATAAAGTCAACACATTCTCTGGTGGTCTTCCAACAACAGCTTTGTCTCCTTTAACGAAAATTGGTCGCTCAATTAACTTTGGATATTCAATAAACGCTGAGATCCATTCGTCATCAGATAAAGTTTTTCCTTTGAAATTTTCCTTATAGTCGGCTTCTCCTTTTCTAACAATTTGCTCTGCTTTCATCCCTAGCTTTTTGAGTAAATCTTTCAATTCCTCTTTATTGGGTGTGTTATCAAGGTACTTTACAACTTCAACATCAACGCCTTTTTCTTCCAATAATTGTAGCGCACTTCTGCTTTTTGAACAGCGTGGATTGTGATAAATTTTCATGATAAAAAATAAAATGATAAAATATTAAGCGAGTTTCCCTTTTAAGGTCTTCATGAACTTAGAAGCATATACAAAGTCAATTATTTCCTGATTTTCAGTTTTAATAATTTCTTCTTTCGTTCCTTGCCACCAGTTTCTTCCGTTGTAGATAAACACAATGTGATCTCCAATTTCAATCACACTATTCATATCGTGAGTTATCACAACGGTAGTCATATTGTATTCGTAAGTGATTTCCTGAATCAAACTATCAATCAAAAGTGAGGTGCTTGGATCTAATCCCGAGTTAGGCTCATCACAGAAAAGGTATTTTGGATTCATAGATATCGCTCTTGCAATAGCAACTCTTTTCATCATTCCTCCACTTAACTCCGCTGGCAAAAGTTTATTTCTTCCAGAAAGATCTACGCGTTCTAGACAACTATTTGCCCTGTCCAACATTTCTTTTTTAGACATTTTCGTAAACATCTTCAAAGGAAACATGATGTTTTCTTCTACAGTCATAGAGTCAAAAAGCGCTGAACCTTGAAAAAGCATTCCAATTTCGGTTCTGATTTCTTTTCTTTCTTTTCTGTTCATTTTAGAAAAGTCTCTGTCATCATAAAGTACACTTCCAGAATCAACTTCCATTAATCCAACGATACATTTCGTAAGGACAGATTTACCTTGTCCAGATTGACCAATAATAAGATTTACTTTTCCTGCTTCAAATTGTGCTGAGAAGTCATGCAATACATGATTTTCACCAAAAGATTTATTTATGTTTTTCACTTCAATCATTACATCAAAATTAATTGGGTGAGCACAAAATTAGCCATTAGAATCACGATACTACTCCAAACAACCGCTTGTGTAGATGAAGTTCCAACATCTAATGCTCCACCTTTGGTATAATATCCGAAATAAGAAGAAACAGAGACAATGATAAAGGCGAAAACACAGGTTTTAACTAATGCATAAACAATGTCGCTTGACTTGAAAAAAGCACGGAGCCCGAACACGAATTCTTCATGAGAAGCTAAACCAGCTGAAGTAACAGAATAATAACCTCCAAGAATACTTAATCCCATTGAAAAAATTATCAAAAATGGAAAGAAGAAAACAGCGGCAATAATTTTTGGGAGAACAAGGAAAGACAAAGAATTCACACCCATTATTTCAAGGGCATCAATTTGTTCCGTTACTTTCATAGTTCCAATTTCTGAGGCAATATTTGAACCTACTTTACCTGCTAGAATCAGCGAAATAATAGTCGGTGAAAATTCTAAAATTGTACTTGATCTTGTGATATAACCAATTGTATACTTGGGCAGTAGCGGACTATCCATATTGGAGGCCGTCTGCAATGCAATTACAGCACCCATAAAAACGGATAGTATTGCAACAATTCCCGCAGAATTAATCCCAATAGAATTAATCTCTGCTATCGTACGTGTATAGTAGACTTTGAAGCGTTCTGGCTTGGAGAACACCTCCCTCATCATTCCAACGTATTTTCCTATGCTTGTTATATAGCTCATTACTTACGCTAAATTAATAGCTTATTCTTAAACAAGACAATTTATTCGATAAAAATTAATCTTATAATTACATTTGATGCGTGAATTCAAAAAGAGAAAACATATCAAAAGCCTTAATACGGTATATTCCAGCGTGCTACATTCCTTATGTTGTAGATTTGATGTTTTCAGAAAAACTTGCATTTAGAATCAGCAAACCAAGAAAAACAAAAGCGGGTGATTATCGCCCACCGTTTAATGGAGAACCACATCGCATTTCTATAAATGGTGATTTGAATCCTTATGCATTTTTAATTACAACCGTTCATGAATTTGCTCACATGACAACTCATGTTAAATACGGCGGAAAAGTTTTACCACATGGTATAGAATGGAAAAATGAATTTAAGCGACTTCTAATCCCTGTTTTGGAGCAAAAAGAATTACCTGAAACGATAGAAAAAGCATTAATGAGAAGTTTACATAATTTGAAAGCTTCCAGTTGTAGCGATATCCATCTTATGCGAGCACTTCGAGAATTTAACGAAGTTGATCATGACATGGAGTTATTGGAGAATATTGGTAACAATATGTACTTCCGACTAGGTAAAATGACCTTTCAGCGTGGAATATTGCGCAGAAGAAAGTATCTTTGCACGGAAGTAAAAACTGGCAAAAAATATCTCGTCAATCGATTGGCGGAAGTTGAGCCATTAAAAGATGAATGATGAGAGAGAATAATTACGCGGTAATTATGGCCGGTGGTGTTGGTAGTCGTTTTTGGCCAATGTCAGTCGAAGAATGTCCTAAACAATTTTTAGATGTTTTGGGTATCGGGAAAACACTAATTCAATTAACGTATGATAGATTAACAAATGTCGTTCCTGACGAGAACATCTATATAGTTACCAACGAAAGCTATGTTGAGTTAGTAAAAACACAACTGCCATTTCTTAAAGCAAATCAAATTTTAACAGAACCTGAACGAAAAAATACAGCTCCTTGTATTACTTATGCAGCTGCTAAAATATATGCGTTAAATAAAGATGCAAACTTAATTGTTGCGCCTTCAGATCATTTAATAATAAAAGAGGAGAAATTTGCTCGCATCATTGAAACGGCATTAATTCGTGCAGATAAAGAAGATCGGATTTTAACTATCGGAATTAAACCTACGCGTCCTGATACAGGATATGGTTACATTCAATTTCATCAAGATGGTGATATTATAGCGGGACAAATTTCAAAAGTAAAACACTTTACTGAAAAACCGAACCGTGAAATGGCTGAAATTTTCTTGAAAAGTGGAGATTACTACTGGAATTCAGGAATTTTTGTTTGGAAAGCAAAAACGATTTTAAAAGCGTTAAGAAAATTCAAACCAGACCTGCACGAATTGTTTTGTGATAATTTCGAAATCTACAACACTCCTGGCGAATATGAATTCGTTAACGAAGCCTTCAGAAAATGTGAGGATATTTCTATAGATTTTGCCATCATGGAAAGCGCAAAAAACGTTGATGTTATTTTGGCTGATTTTGATTGGAGCGACCTTGGAACATGGGGAAGTTTATTCGACCATTTAGACAAAGATGTAAATGGAAACAGCGTAAAAGGTGACAATACCCATGTTTTTAAGTCATCGAATTGTTTGATTAATTTACCCAATCACAAATTAGCTATCGTTCAAGGATTAGACAATCACATTGTTGTGGAATCTGATAACCGTTTGCTCATTTTAGATAAGAAAGACGAGCAAAGCCTTAAAACGTATCTAAAAGCAATAGAAGAAAGAGATTAACTTTCTCACTAAACTTTGTATATTTTAAAACTATGAATTTAGACATTCCCAATGATTTCAACTCGGACAGCGACGACCAACCTTTCACAGCTTGTAAAGTTTGTGATCGTGAATTGAGTAATGGAAACACACCCTACACGATTGAAAAAGCCTACAAAAGAGTAGACGAAGGTCAGGATGTTACTTTGTTTGAAGTAGCGATTTGTATTCCTTGTGCTGAAAAGCAAGGTGAGAAAATGAGCAAAGAATCTAAAGCCTACTTAATGAAAATGATGGGAGGCGCTTCATTCTTACAGAAAAGACAAAACCGTTGGGATAAAAATTGGAGGTCTGACTGGAAATCTGCTTGTTTATTTTCTGATGAAGAAGTAAAGCTTAATGATGAGTATCATATTGTAGGGCAATTTCAAGGTGGAAAAATTATTCCAACAATGACGCCATTTGTGATAGGACAAACATACATTGAAGAGATTCAAGAAAATCTATCACTTGAAACAAAAGAGGAAATGGATAAGTTCGGAGAGCAGTTTTTGGGACCAGACCCAGCGTTGAGGGCTTTGTTGAAAGATCATCAGTTTGTTATGGTTTAGTAATCAATTACGAATGTTGGAATTACGAATTGTTGGGGTTGTGATTCTTGATTGGTTTTGGGGAATCGAATTTATAGGTTGTAAATTATCTTTACAATGAGACAAATTGAGATTTTTAAAAATTGAAAAAAATTAGGTTTCAATCAATTTAAGGCGAAAACCACGACTAACCTTAAAAAAACCACAATTTTAAGGTCAGGATGGAAAACATGTTAGTTTTTAAGTTCAAAAACAAAACTAACCTTAAAATATCATCTATTTTAACATTAGCTATTTATTTCAATGCTTTATAAGCTTATTATAAAAGCCATACTTATTATAAATTATGGCTCTATATGAAATACTGTGGGTAATCAATTTTAATCCTTTGAAAAATTAATAGTTCTACTACGAATTTAACTGTAACCTAAACGAGTTGTATTTTAAAGTATTTATCAAAATTATCATT
>Ga0307486_1000413_pt1 | contig 40230 bp, 32 predicted proteins | sample CBIW02metaG_FD_203663 | JGI IMG/M metagenome (GOLD analysis project Ga0307486, IMG submission 203663) | Sea-ice brine microbial communities from Beaufort Sea near Barrow, Alaska, United States - CBIW 0.2 | ecosystem: Environmental > Aquatic > Marine > Coastal | place: USA: Alaska | collected... | reverse complement strand
CGGCTCCGCAGCGGGATCAGATGGGGCTCCTGCCCTTCGGGCCGACACCAAACAGCCAGCGCGTCCGGATGTGAGCGACACAGCCGTAAGCGACTCACCTGCCGTGAAGTCGGACCAAAGTGTCATGCACCACGCGCTTAAACCCGAGCAACAGGCCGCATTGCAACAATGGCTGCGTGAAGTACCAGATAATCCAGCCGATCTCCTTCGCCGAAAGTTTCTCTATCAACGACTTCAGCAACTGGAAGAACGCTCCCGATGAACAGAATACTACTCTGGCTTTGCACCCTGGCTTTTTCGACACATGCCGCCGCCGTCCTTGAGGCCAGCGTTAATCAGACCCGTCTGATCGAAGGCGAGACACTGGAGTTGACCCTTGAAACGATGGCGGCCAACCGTTTCAGCCGGCCCGATCTGTCGGTTCTGGAAGAGCACTTCGAGTTAAAGGACAGTCGCCAGTTGAGTCTGGTCAGTCAGCTCGATGGCAAAACACAGCCAGTCACTCGCTGGGTGATCAGTCTGCTACCCAAACGCACAGGCTACGTAGTGATCCCCCCGCTGACGCTGAATGATCTGCGCAGCCAGCCGATCAGCCTGCATGTGCTGACAGCCGCCGAAGCGGCACAGGACAACACGGCTCAGATGGCGCCCGTGTTTATTGATGCCGAGGTGGATACCGAAACGCCTTACGTCCAGGCGCAGGTATTGCTGACTTTGCGCGTATACCACTCGGTATCGCTGTACGATGATTCAACTCTGACCGGCCTGGACATGCAGGATGCTAGAGTCGAGAGCCTGGGTCCTCCGCGCAACTATGAAAGATTGATCAACGGCATTCGTCACGGCGTGATTGAAGTCCGCTACGCCCTGTTCCCGCAACGCAGCGGTGAGCTCGATGTACCTTCACAACTCTTCAGTGCCACCACCATGCCCTCTCGGACGGGCGACAGCGACCGAACAACCCGAGGTAGACTGGTTCAGGTGCGCTCACCGGGTATCAGCTTGCGAGTGCGGCCAATCCCCGCCGAATACCCGCCGGACACCCCGTGGCTTCCGGCCAAAAGCGTCACGCTGTCCCAGCGCTGGCAGCCAGACCCCGGGCTTAATCTACTCGCCGGCGAATCACTGACTCGAACCCTGGTAGTGCTAGCCGACGGACTGAATGCCTCCCAATTGCCAGAGCTCAACAGTCTGGGCGATCAAGTGATTCAGGGCCTGCGCGAATATGCGGACCAACCGGAGCTTCAGAACCAAGTATTGGATGACGGAATCCGTGGCCTGCGCCAGGACAGCGCAGCATTGCTGGTCCAGCAGGCGGGCAAGTATCAATTACCATCCCTGCAATTGATCTGGTGGGACACGGCACAGGATCGATTGCAGGAAACCACACTAAACGCCATCGACCTGAGTGTCATGAGCACCCAGAGTTTCATAGCCGGGTCTGAGCCCATCGCAGTGGAAGCCAGCCTTGAATCCTCTATGATCCTCAGACTCTGGCCCTGGCAACTCGCCACAGCGTTGCTGGGGCTGGCCTGTTTGGTCTGTCTTTGGTACCTGTGGCGTTTCAGTGCGGCGCTGGAAGCAATGAAACAGCCCCTTCAGGACGAGGAAATCTTCGACGAAGTGGTACAGGGCAATCCCCTTTCCGACCTGCAGACTGCCTGTCGCGGCAATCATCCGAGCGATGCCCGCAAGGCGCTTGAGGCCTGGGCTAGGCAACAGGATAGCGAAGGGCTTATCGGCCTCACCCATCACCACCCCGATCTAGCCGAGGCGCTGGATGAACTAAACGCCTGTCTATTCGGGCAGGCCGAGCATCACTGGCGCGGCAAGCCGCTCTGGCGGGCAGTGCGAATAGTAGTACAAAGCCGCAAGCGTGAGGCCGAGATACTTGAGCCCGGACTCGAGAGTCTTTACCCCAAGGTCTGATTCGGGAGCAAAAAAAACCGCCCCAAAGGGCGGTTTTTACATTACGCGATTCAGTTATCGCGCAGTTTCTCCGGTCTGATCAAGAAACGAGCCAATGCTGGCAGCAGCCAAAGCGCGCCAAACATGTTCCAGAGGAACATGAAGGTCAGCAGGATGCCCATGTCAGCCTGAAACTTGATAGCTGAGAATATCCAGGTCGCCACACCAATCGCCAGAGTGAAACCAGTGAATGTCACTGCCTTGCCCGTGGTTTTTAGTGTTTCATAATAGGCTTCCTGCAGCGGCAGACCCTGACGCAAATAGGTCTCCAGACGGCTATAGATATAGATACCGTAATCGACACCAATACCCACACCCAGCGCGATCACCGGTAGCGTAGCCACCTTGACCCCAATACCTAGAAAGGCCATCAACGCATTGGCCAGAACCGAGGTGAGAGCCAGCGGAATGATGATACAGAGCACCGCCCGAATCGACCGAAAGGTAATCAGACACATGAAGATCACCACCGCATAAACCGTCAGCAGCATCTTCAACTGGGATTTCTCAATCACGACGTTGGTCGCGGCCTCGATCCCGGCATTACCGGCAGCGAGCTTGAATTCCAGCGTCTCAGTGTTGTACTCCTCGGCAAACGCCTCTACCTCACCCGTCGCGCGGGCCAGCGTATCGGCTTTATGGTCCTCCAGGTACAACATGACCGGGGCCAGAGAACAGGACGAGTTGAACAAGCCACTGGGCGCACGACTGATCGCGTTATTCAGGTTATCTTGGTTGCGCGATAGCGTCTGCCACCTCAGGCTGCCTTCGTTGTTACCCATGATCACCTGTTTGGCCACTGTTACCATGGAAACAACAGACTGCACGCCTTCCAGGTTGGTCATGCGCCATTCCAGCTGATCGATCGCTTCCATCGTTTCGTAAGCCGAACACATTTCGTCGGGCGTACTCACCATGACCACCAGAACATCAGAACTGGTTGAATAGTTGTCGATAATGAAGGCGTTATCCAGATTGTAACGCGAATCGGCTCGCAACTCGGGCGCGCCAGGATCTAGGTCACCGATCTTGACGTTCTGACCGTGGTAGATCCCGAACGCGAACGCGGCAATCGCCAGAACAATAGATACCGGTGCCACCTTTGGATGAGCAAATTTGGCTACTGCCAGCCAGAGCTTTTGCGGACGCGACGCCAAGTCGCGATTCCGCTCGACGGCCCGATTGCTGATCCCAATATAGGACATCAACACCGGCAAGAGCACCAGATTAGTGAGAATGATCACACCCACACCAACAGACGCAGCAATACCCAGCTCGCGAATCACCTCGATCTCGATCAGCAACAGTGTGACGAAACCCACTGCATCGGAGATAAGTGCGACGATTCCCGGCACATAGAGTGCTCGGAAAGCGCGGCGCGCCGCCGTGTTCGCATCATCGGCATTACTGTATTCAATGGCCATGCCATTGATAATCTGCACACCGTGGGAAATACCGATAGCAAAGACCAGAAACGGCACCAGGATCGAGTAGGGATCAAGCCCGAATCCAAGTGAACGTAACAGGCCCAACTGCCAGATCACTGCGATAACCGAACAGACCAGAGTGGTTATCGAGCTCTTCAGGCACCGGGTGAACATCAGCAACAGCACGAAGGTGATTAACAACGCGGCAGCAAAGAACATCAATACCTTAATAATACCTTCGATCAAATCGCCAACCTTTTTGGCGAAACCGACGATATGAATGTTGATATTGGCATTCTCGGCCTGAAATTTCGACCGAATCTTTTCTTCCAGCTGGCGTGAAAACTGGCCGTAATCCAGGCGCAACAATTCACTCTGGTTATCCGGATTCGGATAGAACTCCTGAAGCGGCACTTCGATGATGGTGGACTTGAAATTGTTCGCAACCAGGCGACCAATCTCCCCGGACTTGAGCACATTCCCACGCAATTCATCGAGATCCTGCTCGGTGAGATACGCCGGCCGGTTTGCTACCGGGCCTCCGTCGAAACCGTATTCGGTCACTTCGGTCCAGCGTACGTTGGGTGTCCATAGAGATCGCAGATTGGAGCGGTCGACCCCCGGCAGAAAGAACACCTCATCGTTGACGCGCTTGAGGATCTCCATGTACTCGGTGGTGAAGATGTCGCCCTCTTCGATGGCGACGGCAATGCGAATGGAGTTACCCAGATTGGCCAGATCGTCTTGATGCTCGATCATGTTGACAATGTAGGGATGTTCGAGAGGAATCATCTTCTCGAAACTGGTCTCCGGCCTGACCTGCGCTGCTTGGTATCCAAGCAGCAGAGTCACAATGGCAAAGATCAGCAGTACGACCAGCCTGTTCTTGAAAATCAACCGCTCAACTAACGGAGCGGTTTCTTGGTGATTTCTGGACATCCAGATTTCTCCCCGGCTTTAACTGTTCATCTTGGCATTCATTTTGAATTGCGCTTGTTCAGGGTGTTGGTTTCAATCCCTGTGCATCGGCCTTGACGGCACCATGCTGTCCCATAAGCAAAACGTTACCGTCCTCAAGTACGGTCGCATTCGCCAGAGCAACCCGATCGGCGCGAACAGCCACCTTGAAGGACCGCCCGTGATCTTCACTGGTGAGCACAACACCACCCACACCGACTACGACCAATTTGCCGTCTGGGGACAGGTTACCGCTGGAGAGCGTCGCCTGCAGCTCGTCGCCATCGGGGGTAGTCAAATTAATCTGCTGCCAGCTATCGCCAAAGTCATCGGAGCGATACATGTTGCCGCGCAAACCCCAGATCAAAACTTCTTCAGGCTGGCCAGTACCGCTGGTTCCAAACAACGAACCGTCATAGGGCAGATCTTCAATGGTTTCCCAACTATCACCCTGGTCGCGCGAGCGATACATGGTGCCCATCTCGCCAACCAGAAAAAGCCCGGTATCGGTAACAGACGTCATTGCGTTGTAGTGAAAACCGAACTCGTTATTGATCAGGTCGGGTAGTTCTTCCCAGTTCTGGCCACCATCATCAGTACGCAGAAACAGGCCATAGGCGCCGACAGCAAAACCAGTTTTAGCATTACGAAACCAGACGTCCATCAACGGACGTTCGAGCAAACCGCCGGCCTGTTCATCACGGGATTCGTCAAGAACGGGATCACGGTATTGCATTTCCCAGGACTCACCGGCATCGCTGGTATGCAGGATGAGCGAATCATGACCTACAGCCCAACCATTACGATCATCCACAAAGTCGACAGCGGTCAACATTTGACGGGTCGGCACAGGCGCCTGGATCCAAGTTTCGGCGTTATCGTCCGAGTAAACGATGTGTCCGCGACTGCCGACAGCCACCAGTCGCTTACCGACCTTTTCCACGTCAAGCAGCAGAACGTGACTGGATTTATCGGACATAACAGCGGGCAGCGCTTCGCCAGCGATGCTGTCCTGCGCCTGAGCAAAGGCGACAGGCGTAAACGCCAATGCAACCGACAGGCTCAGAGCAGTTAAAATCTGAGTGGATACAGAAAAATTGCGGCTTTTGCCGGACACGTTGCAGGCCGTGCCTGACATCAAAGTGTGCCGTTGGATGGGCTCACGCATACACCATTCCCCTTGTTCTTATAGGTACCTGTCATCAGAGACAGGTAGGGCAACCGCTGTAAAGCGGTCTATTGATAGTAACGGCCTTCGACAGGCCGTGCCAACCGGCCTCGGTTATTGCACGTCAATCATGATACTGATTGAGACTGACACTCAGGGCCGCGGATCAGCTGACGAGCAGTGCTCCCGACCTGGGCCGGAAACACTGGCAGTCTTAGTGCTTTATCTTGCTTGGCGCTGACGCGGCAATCTTCGCCGGGTTGATCAGGAAGCGAGCTAAAGCTGGCAGCAGCAAGAGCGCGCCGATCATGTTCACCAGGAACATGAAGGTCAGCATCAGACCCATATCGGCCTGAAACTTAATTGCCGAGAATACCCAGGTTGCAACGCCGATCGCCAGGCACAGGCCGGTGAACAGAACTGCCTTACCGGTAGAGCGCAGCGTCTCGTAATAGGCTTCCTGCAACGGCATGCCAGCGCGCAGGAACGTCTCCAGTCGGCTGTACACATAGATACCGTAATCCACACCCACGCCCACACCCAGAGCAATTACCGGCAGCGTGGCGACTTTCATGCCAATACCCAGGTAAGCCATCAATGCATTACCCAATACCGAGGTCAAAACCAGTGGCAGCACGACGCAGATAGTGGCGGCCAGTGAGCGGAAGGTGAAATAGCACATTACGCCGACCCAGACATACACCAGCAATAAAATCAGCAATTCAGAGCTGGCAATTTCATCGTTGGTGGCCGCTTCGATACCGGCGTTACCGGCTGCCAGCAGGAACTTCATATTTTCAGTGTTGTACTCGGCTGCAAACTCCTCAACACCCCGTGTGGCAGTTTTCAGGGTTTCTGCCTTGTGGTCGTTGAGGAAGACCATGACCGGTGCCAAGGAACAACTATTGTTGAACATGCCCTCAGGGGCGCGGCTGATCGCATTGTTCAGGTTGTCCTGGTTACGCGACAGGGTTTGCCATTTGAGATTACCCTCGTTGTTGCCCATCAATACCTGCTTGGCGACGGTCACCAAGGATACTGCGGACTGAACACCTGGCAGGTTGGACATGTGCCACTGCAGTTGATCAATTGCCTCAAGCGTTTCGTAGGCAGAGCACATCTCAGGCGGCGTTTTGACCATCACCACCAGCACATCAGAACTGGTCGAATAGTTGGAAATAATAAAGTCATTGTCCAGGTTATAACGCGAGTCAGGGCGTAATTCGGGCGCGCCCGGATCAAGGTCACCTACCTGCAGATTGGCTTTCTGATAGAAGAACGCACCAGTCCCGCCTACAAGAGCAATGATAACCAGAAAAGGGGCTACTTTCGGGTGCGCAGTGAAGGACAGTGCACGCCAGAAGGGATGCTCACGCACCGCATCGCGCTTGCTGCGATCAATCGCTTTCTTGCTGATACCCAAGTAAGAGATGGTAACGGGCAACATGATCAAGTTGGTAAACACAATAACGCCAACACCGACCGAAGCACCAATGGCCAGCTCGTGGATAACGCCGATGTCGATTACCAGCAGGGTAATAAAGCCTACTGCGTCAGCAAGAATCGCGATCATGCCGGGCACAAACAGTTGGCGGAAGGTCCGACGGGCGGCGATAAGCGCGTTGTCCGCCTCACCAGACTGTAGCGCAATACCGTTGATTTTCTGCACCCCGTGGGAAATACCGATGGCAAAGATCAGGAATGGCACCAACATCGAATAAGGGTCCAGTCCAAAGCCAAGCGAGTAAATCAGACCCAGCTGCCAAACAACAGCGATCAGGGTGGTCATCAGTACCGAGATAGTGCTGCGGATACACCAGGTGAACCAGTACAGCAATACAAAGGTGATCAACAATGCTACGCCAAAGAACATGACGACGGCGCCCAGCCCTTCGATCAGATCACCGACCTTCTTTGCAAAGCCCACAATGTGAATGCTGATATTGGGGTTTTCTTCTTGAAACTGGGTGCGGATCTTCTCTTCGACCAGCTGGGAAAACTTGCCGTAGTCCATGCGCAGCAATTCGGACTGATTTTCCGGGTTGGGGTAAAATTCCTGTAGCGGAACTTCAATAATAGTCGATTTGAAATTGTTCGCTACCAGGCGACCGATCTCACCGGATTTAAGAACATTGATGCGCAGATCGTCGAGCGACTGTTCATCAAGATAGGCTGGATGACCAGCAACCGGCCCCCCGTCAAAACCGTACTCGGTTACTTCGGTCCAGCGCACGTTTGGCGTCCACAACGACCTCAGACCGGAGCGATCTACACCCGGCAGGAAGAACACCTCATCGTTGATCCGTTTGAGGGTTTCCATGTACTCAGTACTGAAAATGTCGCCATCTTCGATTGCAACAGCAATACGAATCGAGTTACCCAGGTTCGCCAGATCGTCCTGATGCTCGACCATATTGACAATATAGGGATGTTGCAGCGGTATCATCTTGGCAAAACTAGTGTCAGGACGGATCTGACTGGCTTGATAGCCAAGAACAATGGTGATTATGGTAAAGAGCGCAACAACCAGCAAACGGTTATTGAACACCAGCCGTTCCATAAAGGTTTCGGCTTCGTGATCATTATTCGACATCCCGATTCTCCCGGCAGACAAGCCATCTAGTATTTATTGTTAGGTCAGGCACGGCTTTTTCCTGCCCGACTTTAAGGGGCAGTATCAGCTCAAACACGTTTGGATCCGACCGGAAAGAACATCCCGTCGGTATGCAGTACGGCTGCCAGGTCCGCAAAGCGACCTGCTGCAAGCTGTATTAAAACTGGATCAAGCGCGCTGTGGTTCGCGACGGACACCCGTTTGGGTAGACCGGCAGAAAAAACAGAAAAGACACGACCTATATATGACTCCCCCATACATCTACCTCTTTATTTTTATTGGATGTCACGCTAACACGACGGACGCCGTAATATTACAGCGCTTTTGCCGACTTCACTAACTCTTGCAAGTTATCTTTTGTGAACCAACACAAAAAAACCGGAAAGGCTCATAACAGAGCCATTCCGGAGCCATTCTAGAGCTGCGCTCACACCTTCCTGAGCGCCTTTGCGCAGCCAAAAACGTATTACAGCAGCGACTTGCTGACCACCTCGTATACGTCAGGCGAGAGACTTTCCGCCGCCATAATGCGTGATAGCTCGGCCTTCAGCAGCTCCTGCCGCGCGGCATCATATTTACGCCAGCGCGTCAGCGGCGTCAACAATCTGGCCGCCACCTGCGGGTTGAGCGGGTCGAGCTGCAATATGCGTTCAGCAAGAAAACGATATCCCGATCCGTCAGCCGCATGGAAATTCAGCAGATTCTGGTTCGCAAACGCGCCAATTACAGCGCGAATCTTATTCGGGTTACGCATACTGAACAACGGATGCTCAAGCAATTGCTCTACCCTCGCCAAACCACCCGGCTGCGCCGCGCCGGCCTGAACACTGAACCACTGGTCCATAACCAGCGGATAATTCTTCCAGCGTTCGGCAAAATCATCCAGAGCCGCCTGCTTCTGCTCCTCAAACTCGGAATTAACCAGACAGACCAGTGCCGCCTGGCGATCGGTCATGTTATTCGCCTCTACATACTGTCTTACGCAGGTATCTATTGCCTCTTTCGAGCCGGTCAGCATCAGATAGCTAAGCAACGTGTTTTTCAGGCTGCGCCGGGCCATCGCAGCCGCATCCGGACTATAGGTCGCGCCGTCATCCAGTTTTTTATAGAGCGGCCACATGATATCAGCCAGGGTGTTAGCGAGCTCCGCACGCACCCATTCACGTACGCTGTGGATCGCATCCACGTCAGCGACTTCAGACACTTCAACCAGGTAGGCTTCCGACGGGAGCCTCAACATCTCGGCGACCATCGCCGGATCCAGCTCGGTGTCGGTGAGCAGTGTATGAAAAACGTCGCGCAGCCGCTGATCCAGCAGTAATGGACGACCTGCCCGATGAATATCGATCAAGCCCTGTAGCATTTCCAGCGCCAGCCCTTGCCCCGCTTCCCAGCGATTGAAGCCATCGGGATCGTGCTTGGCCAGAAAGACCCGGTCGTCGCGGCTATAGGGATAACTCATCTTGACCGGCGCGGAGAACCCTCGCAGCAGTGACGGCAACGGTTCCTGGGTCAGTCCTACAAAAGTGAATACCTGTTCGGCTTCGGCAACGGCCAGCACGCGCTCGTTACCGACCGGAACAGACTCGCCGTCTAGCTGTAGGGGCATCTCATTACCCTTACTGTCGAGAAGCGCCATGCGCACCGGAATCACTTGCGGCAACTTGTCGGGCTGACCTGGCGTAGGCGGACAGCTCTGCCGAAACAACAGAGTGAAAGTGCCCGCACTCGCGTCATAACGGCTTTCTACCGCCAGCCGCGGCGTACCGGCTTGGCTGTACCAGCGCTTGAACAGCTCCAGATCAGCGCCATTGGCATCTTCCAGCGCCTTGATGAAATCGTCGCAGGTAACAGCCTGGCCGTCGTGCCGATCGAAATACAGATCGGAGCCCTGGCGGAAACCCTGTTCCCCCAACAGGGTATGCAGCATGCGCACAACTTCCGAGCCTTTTTCATACACTGTCAGCGTATAGAAATTGGTGATCTCGATGAACGAGTCAGGACGCACCGGGTGCGCCATCGGGCCGGCATCCTCGGCAAACTGATTGGCCCGCAGGAAGCTGACGTGCTCGATACGGCTGACCGTCGGCGAGTTCATGTCAGCGGAAAACTGCGAGTCGCGAAATACCGTGAAGCCTTCCTTGAGCGACAGCTGAAACCAGTCACGACAAGTCACCCGATTTCCCGACCAGTTGTGGAAATACTCATGGGCAACGACCGATTCGACACGCTGGAATGCCATATCGGTCGCGGTATCGGGGTGAGCCAGAACACAACTGGAGTTGAATATATTGAGTCCCTTGTTCTCCATCGCCCCCATATTGAAGTCATTCACCGCGACGATCATGAAGATATCCAGATCGTACTCACGACCATAAACCTCTTCGTCCCAGCGCATGGACCGCTTGAGGCTATCCATCGCGTGGCCGCACTGCTCCTTGTTTTCAGGCTCTACATAGATACGTAGATCAATCTCTCGATCGCTCATTGTGGTGAAGCTGTCCTGAATCAGGCACAGATCGCCGGCTACCAACGCGAACAAATAAGCGGGTTTGGGGAAGGGGTCTTCCCAGGTCACCCAGTGACGATTGCCTTTGTCTTCTCCACTGGCAACCGGATTGCCATTGGATAACAGGATCGGATATTCGGTCGATGCAATGACCGTAGTGGTAAAACGACTCATCACATCTGGGCGATCCAAATAATAGGTAATCTTGCGAAAGCCTTCGGCTTCGCACTGGGTACAAAACATCTTCCCAGATTGATATAGCCCTTCCAGGGCAGTATTCAACTGCGGCTGAATACGCGTGGTAATCGCTACGACGAATTCCGCCGCGCCGGGCTGAAGGCTCAGAGTGTCTTTATCCAACTGGTAAGCGCTGGCATCGAGTAACTGTTCGTCCAGTGACACACTGATCAGTTCTAACAGTTGGCCATCAAGCACCAGGGGCGGTAACTGCTTGTCGCTGTCCTCCCCGTTGCGCCGCACACTCAGGCGACTGTGTACCAGCGCGTGGTCTTCAAACAACTCGAAGGTCAGATGTGTTTCATCTATCCAGTAATCTGGCTGCTGATAGTCCTTGAGGTAAATGGTCTTGGGCTGTTCAGTACGCATGTTGCACTCCTCAGTACACACTGACGGACAGTGTGTAGGACGTATATTTACGAATATTGATGACGCCGGTATCAAGCAGCAGGTATTGCCCTTTGATGCCCAATAGCGTGCCTTCCAGCACAGGCTGCTTGTCGAGATTAACCGACTGGGGCTTGGTACTGTACTCCAGAACCGGGTAGGTGATATCGACCACATCGGCGTCCAGGGGTTGAATCGCCTGCAAACCAAACCGCTCCTGCAGCGCGAGAATACCCTCCTGGGCACCCTCCAGCAGACGATCCCTGGCGGCCAGCATGTCTACTGGATCAGGCACGCCGCGCAACAATGCCCGCCAGTTGGTCTTATCAGCCACCTGAGCACGCAAGAGATCCTCCACCAGCCCGGATTGCTGACGGGTGGCGACCCGCAAAATCGGCAGCGCCTGGCTTGCACCTTGATCGATCCAGCGGGTAGGAATCTGGCTTGCCCGCGTGATACCGACTTTCAGACCCGACGAGTTTGCCAAATAGACGATGTGGTCGGTCATGCAGAACTGCTCGCCCCAGACAGGCTCGCGACAGGTTCCAAGATGATAATGACACTTCTCGGGGCTCATGATGCAGGTGTCACAGCGAGCCAGCTTGGTCATACACGGATAACAATAACCCTGACTATAGCTCTTTTTGGTACGTCTACCACAGTGGCTGCAATGGATAAGACCGAGCGACTCCAGACGTACCGTACGGCCCAGCCACTCGTCCATCGGCACCAGATGATCACCGATTGGCAGACTGTAGCGCACAGGCGAATCGTGAACACCAACCAACTTGCTGACACTGCCTTGGCCCTGAATAGGTTCAATCAATGCAAAGTGTCCGACTTGGTAGAGAAGAGAATATTGGGGATCGGTTTCGCTTCGGATTTACAATTCTGCTCTCCCATGTAGCCGGTGCGCTCTTCTTCCGGCACGTTCTCCAGTTCCCAACCGATCATCGCCTGCATGCAGAGCTCTTTCTGTTCCTGAGTCAGGCGTCGCCCATCCGGCCATTTACCGATTTCCAATGCCAGCTTCAGACTGCCATAGACCTCAGAGGTGATATTGCGCAACATTTCGACGAAGGTAGTCATCATAGTCTCCAGAAATTTATCTCGCCAAACCGAACCGCTGAGCTGCGCCGGCTACCAGCCCGGCGGCACAACCCACCAACAAGCCACTGACATGCGCCGCATTGGCTATCGCGCCAAATCCGAGCAAGGTCACCAGGCCCGAAAGACACACAACCAGCCAGACCAGCATCAGCACTACGACGCCCTTGGGCAGGTCGAAAAAAACATTGGGCGCCAGCCATTGATATATCCAGCAATAGCCAAGCAGCCCATACAAAACGCCGGAAAGACCACCGAAAAACGGCTGGCCGGAAATCCACCACTGCACACTGTTGGACACCACAGCAAACAGCAAGGTCAGGCCCAACAACCAGAGAGAACCCGAACGCAATTCAATCCGCCTACCGAGCTCCCAGTACCACAGCGCATTGAATACCAGGTGCATCAGGCCAAAATGCAGGAACATGGGAGTGATCAGACGCCACCATTGTCCGCTATCGAATTGGCTAGCCATAAATTCCGCGGACTGCGGCGGCACAAACGTAAAAAGCACCACGCTGTCAGGCTGACTGCCCAGCCCTGTTATCAAGGCTACCACAGCCGTGACTAGCAATACCGCGAGGGTCAGTGGGACACGCCTGAGCGTGACTTGCCAAGCAGCCATCCCGCTGACGCGCACTTGCGCCGCCGGCCCAGCGCTGACAACCTCAGGCGTGCCCTCCTGGTAATAATGCCTGGCAGCTCGGGCACCAGCCTCGTCCCGTGTCCAGACAACCTGCTGGCCAGACTCTTCAGTCACGCGGTGCACCACGCCCTGACTGCTCAGATAACGGGTAAAACCAGAAAGATCTTCTTCCAGAGGGCACTGCAATGCGCGAAACATGATTACCTCATAGGGTGCCAGGCGCGCCGAACGCTCACGCCAGTCTGGGCACATCCACCCAGACAAAATGATCACGGTTCAGACGGTGCTCACCGTCCCAACGGTAGGCAACCAGTTTGCCATACTTCACCGCGCTGTAATCCAGACAGGCCAGATTCGGTCTGATCGGATGAGGCTCACCCTGTTGCCAGTAATGACCAACAAAAAGGATAGGTTCATTGCTGCCATAGATTAGCAGCTCGGCTTTCTGGCTATCGGTCAAGGGTCTGACAGCCACATCCTCTGGCAACGCATCCGGTTGAAATACCAGATCTCCGTAAGTCTGCGGCGCTTCTTCCCAGAACTTGGTACGAAAAGTGTGTCTGACAAGCCCGTCTTTACTGATCATCTTTCCGCCGTGGGGCAAACGCATCTCACTGCCACGCAGCAGCCGCTCTAGCACCTGCGAAGCAAAACCGCCGTATCTAGCTGCCGACTCGAGAAATTCCCGATCAATCCGACCGTCTGGGTACTGAGCCGCAAAAGGTCGGATGAGGCTTTCGTCCCAGCAAGCGTGCACCAGCCGAATATCCCCAAGATCGATGAACAATGGCAGGGTGTAGAACCAGTCGAGAAAATAAGCCCATTCATCGGGCCATGCGGCCATTTGTTCCAGGGTCGCCTGCAATTGCCGACGACTGCGATCAGTATGCTCTCGGATGAACTGCTTGCCGCTGCCCGCTGGCGCCGGTGTCGACCAGGCCAATGCATTGATCTCATGGTTGCCCATGATGCACTGGGCACTGCCGGCTTCCACCATGTCGTGCACCAGATGCAAGGATTCGCGAATGCGCGGCCCGCGGTCGATTATGTCGCCCAGAAACAATGCCTGACGCTGTGGGTGCCGCCAGACGCCCTGTTGTCGGGAATACCCCATGTTTTCAAGCAAACGCTCCAGAGTGTGCGCACACCCATGGATATCACCGATGACATCGTAACCCCGGCCACTGTCCAGTCCGTCCTGAATCATTGGTCCGTCAGCCTGCTACTCCAACCCAGCTTGCTGCGACAGATGGCGTAAAAGTTGTGGTCCAGCGGATGAATCAGTCGCAGTTTCTGCGGCTTCTTGCGAATAGTGATTGAATCCCCGGGCGCGCAGGCGACGTGCACCTGTCCATCGCAGCTGATCTGCGGATAAATACCGCTTTGCTTGGAAATGACAATTTTCAGCTCACTGCCGGCGTCGACCACAATCGGGCGGCTGGACAGGGTATGCGGGGACATAGGAACCAAAACTATCGCATCAAGCTTTGGATGCATGATAGGCCCGCCTGCCGACAACGCATAGGCTGTCGAGCCAGTGGGCGTGGCAACGATTAAACCGTCGGACTTCTGGCTATAGACAAACTGCCCGTCGACATATAACTCAAACTCGATCATCCGCGCCGACTTGCCTGGGTGCAACACTACTTCGTTGAGTGCCTCGCTGGAGCCCAACTGCTCATTGTCGCGGCGAACAAACGCGTCCAGCAGGAAGCGATTCTCGGACATATAATGCCCGGCCAGCACTTCACCGACCCGCGCTTCAAGCTCATCAGGGGATATATCCGTTAAAAACCCAAGTCCGCCCCGGTTTACACCCAGCACAGGAACGTTGTAACGACACAATGCACGCGCAGCACCCAGCAGACTGCCGTCGCCACCTACTACAATGACGAGGTCGCATATTTCACCCATCATCTTGCGTGAACAGACCTGCAGATCGTCGCCCGGCAACAGGTCCGCCACAGTATCTTCCAGGATCACGGTGTATCCGCTATCGATCAGGAATCGCTTAAGACGCTGAAGAGTGTCTACCACCCTGTCGCTCCCCAGCCGCCCGATCAAGCCGATATTGCGGAAATGATCCATACCACCTCACTGTCATGCCGTTATAAAACAATCAGTGATTATCCGCAGCCAGCAGGGCGCTGGCAAATGCGATGTAGTAAAGGAAGGTGTCTGGACACATTATGGATGGGACGAGCGCCCCTATTCGGCGTCGCTAGCCGAGTGCTTCTGCAACTTTGAAAGATCACGTTTCAGGGACCCATTGATCTTCTGTTGCTGCTCGAGCTCTTTCTTGATATCCAGCAACTCGCCCTGAACGATTGCCAGATGATCCACATGACGCTGGCGCTCAGTAGCCAATTCATCCTCACGCAATTGAAGCAGTTCTTCCAACTGGCGCTTGAGCTCGAGTACCTGCTCTTCGTGGGAGACACGCTCCTGCTCCAGTATCCTGGAGGCAGTCGCAACTTTTTCAGCGCTCTGCTTTGCGGTTTCGGGCTCAGCATTGTCGGCACGGACCGGCACATCGATCACGCGTCCATCGCCATACCAGGCGTCTTCGGCTGCCATCTGCAAACGCTCGGTCTGGATGATCGCCATGGTCTCGCGATCCTCCCCCAAAATACCCAGAGTGTTGCGAGTAACCGCTTCTTTGACCAGCAGCAGGTCTGATCGGCCATCCCGTTGGGCCGGTTTCCACATATGGGGTCTGAATCGACTTTCGCTACAGAAACCGAGGCACGCCAGGCGGATTGGCCCGCCACCCATGTCGGGACCGCGACCAGCTTTCTCTGCCAGCGTGCGTAACGGCATGTCCCACAACGGGTTTATATTACCGTCCAGATCAAAGTCGATGGTAAAGAACACAGCAGCACGCACATGCAGTCGATTATTGATCTGCAGGAAAACAGCCTCGATCGTCTCTTCGGCAAACTCTGGTGTAACCACCATACCTTCGAGCAAGGCTTCAAACTCGGGATAAAGCATTTGTTTGGCGATGCCGCGATCCGAAAAAAACAGGATCGCTTCCGTCAGCAACGGCTGTAGACTTGTATTCATGATTATCTCCGTACCGCCCTTTCAGCGCACATAATATCCCAACTTTGCGCTTTTTTTTGCATGATTGCACTTGGCTCAAAAGCCAACTGGAAAGCGCAGACGAGGATTGTGACGGAATTGGCAGTACCAACAGGAAGCGCGGCAGATGCCACGCTTCCCAGATCATCAGATAGCAGCAGACAAGCGTGAGCCCTGATCGATAGCGCGCTTGGCATCCAGCTCAGCAGCCACGTCTGCACCGCCTACCAAATACACCGGCTTACCGGCCGACTCTAGACCCGCCTGCAACTCGCGCAGCGGATCCTGTCCGGCACAAATAACAATATTATCCACCGCTAGCACCCTGGGCTCGCCATCGGCAATACTCACATGCAAGCCCTGGTCATCAATCTTCAGATACTGAACCGCATTAAGCATGTGCACCTGACGGGACTTCAGGCCGGCACGGTGAATCCAGCCTGTGGTCTTGCCAAGCCCATCGCCTACCTTGCTCGCCTTGCGCTGCAGTAGATACACCTCGCGAGCCGGCGGATGTGGATGCGCCTGAATCCCAGCGATGCCGCCTCGGGCTTCAATAGCCGGATCTATGCCCCATTCGTCCCAAAACATCTCGGTATCCAGACTCGCGCTATCACCCAGCTGGGTAATGAACTCCGAGACATCAAAGCCGATACCGCCCGCCCCTATCACCGCCACACGCTTGCCAAGCTTACGGCGTTGCATGATGGTATCCAGGTAGCCCACCACCATCGGGTGGTCAATGCCGGGGATGTCCGGCGTGCGTGGCACAACGCCCGTGGCCAAAATCACTTCATCGAACCCGAGCAGGTCTTCGACCGTGGCACGCTTGCCTAGTACCCGGTGAACGCCGTATTTGGTCATCATTCGATCGAAGTAGCGTAGCGTTTCAAAAAACTCCTCCTTGCCCGGAATGCGCTTGGCAATATTGAACTGGCCGCCAATTTCGTCAGCTGAATCGAATAGGGTTACCTCATGCCCGCGTTGAGCTGCAACAGTTGCAGCGGCAAGACCTCCAGGGCCAGCACCGACCACTGCAATCTTTTTCACCGCAACAGTGGGGATATAGTTCAGCTCGGTTTCGTGACAGGCGCGAGGATTGACCAGGCAGCTGGTCAATTTGCCACCGAAGGTGTGATCCAGGCAGGCCTGATTGCAGCCAATACAGGTATTGATCTCTTCAGCCAGACCCGCTGCAGCTTTATTAACGAACTCCGGATCTGCCAGAAATGGCCGAGCCATTGACACCATGTCCGCATCCCCTTCCGCCAGCACCCTTTCTGCGACCTCCGGTGTGTTGATCCGATTGGTAGTGACCAACGGAATGGCAACCTCACCCTTAAGCTTGGCCGTCACCTTGGTAAAGGCCGCCCGTGGCACCTTCGTAGCGATGGTGGGGATACGCGCTTCATGCCAACCAATACCGGTATTGATAATAGTGGCACCCGCCTTCTCGACGGCCTTGGCCAACAACACCACCTCATCCCAAGTACTGCCGCCCTCAATCAGATCAAGCATCGATAGCCGATAGATGATAATAAAATTGGCGCCTACACCCTCACGCACGCGCCGCACGATCTCCACCGGAAGACGCATGCGGTTTTCGTAACTTCCGCCCCAGCGGTCAGTACGCTGGTTCACATGTTTGACCAGGAACTGATTAATGAAATAGCCTTCTGAACCCATGATTTCGACGCCGTCATAACCAGCGCTCTGAGCCAACTGCGAGCAGGTAACAAAATCCTGGATCTGCTTTTCGATACCGGCTTCGTCCAGCTCCCGAGGAGTAAACGGGTTAATCGGCGCCTTGACCGCGCTCGCCGATACCTGCTTGGGGCTGTACGCATACCGCCCGGCGTGCAGAATCTGCATGCATATTTTACCACCTGCTTCATGCACAGCCTGGGTGACTACCTTGTGGTGTTCAGCTTCTTCGGGGGTACTCATCTTGGCCGCGCCCTGGGCGACGCTTCCCTCCTCATTCGGTCCGATACCACCGGTCACAATCAGGCCAACACCACCACGGGCACGCTCTGCAAAATAGGCTGCCATGCGCTCGAAGCCATGTGGGCGCTCCTCCAGCCCCGTGTGCATGGACCCCATAAGGGTGCGATTGCGCAACGTAGTAAATCCCAGATCCAGGGGGGCCAGCAAATGGGGATAGAGGGTAGATTCGCTCATGGACTGCTCCGGTTATCACTTCATCAGGATCTTCGCCGGGTACATGCCCGGCAAATGCTATGCGAAGACAATAGGCTCGCGGCGCTGACCGCTCAATCACCTGAAATGACATCTTTATAACTTTGAATTACAGTTATGTTTCCAATTTAACCACGAACCCCCATTATGAAGCTCGGCGACATCTCGGTTGGTTACCTTTATAGCCTACAAGCCGCACTGATCCAGCTGGGCCATGATCCGCACCCCTTGTTTCAGCGCTTTCGCATCAGCCCAGATCTGCTGTTCACACCCCAGGCCCGAATTAGTATTCCGCGCTTTATGCGCCTGGGCAACGCAGCCATCCAGTTGACCGGCCGAGCAGATATCGGGTTGCTGATGGGCCGTCATAGTCACGCCAGCCACCTGGGACTGGCCGGCGTGACGGCCCAGTGCGCCTCTGACCTGACTCAGGCATTCAATACTCTGGTGCTTTTCGAGCGCCTATCCAGTCAGAATTACCGCGGCCATTCGAGCTTTGAATCACCGGCGCTGCGCTTTTATTCGATCAGTCCCTATAACGCCTTTAATTTATTTGTAGTCGACTCAGCCCTGGCTTCACGTGCGCAGTTTGGCCACCACCTGACCGGGGGCAGGGCGATACTGGTAGCCGTACATATAGAGTTTCCTGCGCCCGCCTACGCCGACCGGTACGAAGCCGCTTTCGGGTGCCCGGTGCTATTTGACCAAGAGCACAACCAATTGATCTGGGATCCAGAGAGCCTACAGCTCGCATTGGAGCAGTACGCACCGGCCAGTTTTTACCACCTCGAATCAGTATGCAAAGCCCATCTAGATGATCTTAACCGTCATCGTGGATTGCGCGAAAAAGTCGAAGAAATACTCTCGCCGCAATTGCATCAGCGCTTGCCATCGCTCACTGAGGTCGCACGCAAACTAGGATTACCCTCTTGGACGCTGCGCCGCCGGCTGCAGCAGGAGGCACAAACACGCTTTCAGGACATCATCGATGAGACACGGCAGGATCTGGCCGTGAGTTATATCCGCGACACTGAACTGGCGTTGGGAGAGATTGCCTTTCTACTAGGATTTTCATCGCCGGGCGCATTTCAACGAGCATTCAAGCGCTGGACTGGCGAGCCACCGGGACAATTCAGGCGTCAGCGGCGTATGAGCCACGACTGAATTCAACTCAAAGAGAGTGGAGAAACAAGGTATCGCGAAGAAGGGGATTAGCGGCAAGGGTGCAAAATAAAACCGAGGAGGCTACATCTCTTCGGCGTCTTCTGCATCCTGATCCCACTCCTGGGCACGCTGGTCCATCAGTTCCTCTGCATAGTCATTCATGCTGTCTTCCTCTTTTGTTATCGAGCCCAATTGGCTCACTTCTCAACGCTATAGATCGCGTATGACAGTCAGATGAAGCGACAACAAAAAAGTTCAACCTATAATGCCTGACATCAAAGCCAGCATCAGTAAAAGCAAAGTCTCAGCCATTTCCAGCAAGGCTCCAGCGGTATCTCCGGTAGTACCTGCCAAACGTCTAAGCAATACCCAGCGCCAGTAGCCCGCGAAAACAACAACACAGACCAATGCCAGCAAACCGACCGCGCCCCAGGCCACGAGCGAGAGCACAAAGATGACCAACGCATGGAGAATTAACACTTGGGGCAACGCAGCCGGTGCGTTGCTGGCCAGCACGTCCCCTAACCCGCCGGGTCGCGCATAAGGAGTACTGATCAATAACGCCGGCAGCAGTAGCCGACCGATCCAGGGCACCACTAACACCGCTAGCCAAACCTGGCTCTGCAATAAGCTGACCAGCGCAGCAAATTTGAGCAGTAGCACCAGAACCAGAGCGACCACGCCAATGGGACCGCAGGCCGGGTCCTTCATGATTGCCAGCGTACGTTCCCGGTCTCCGTGACCGCCGACCCAGGCATCAGCCGTATCGGCCAGCCCGTCCAGGTGCAGCGCGCCGCTGATCCAAACCCACAAACTAAGTATGACGGCTGCCTGTAGCAACGGTGCAGCCGACGCCAGCAACCACTGCGCCAGCACCAGCAACAGCCCGATCAGAACACCCACAAGCGGATACCAGAGCAAAGAGCGGCCGTTTTCCTGCGGGTCAGGAAGAGACGGCAGCCGCAGCGGAAGGCGAGTCAGAAACTGCAAGGCAATCAGTAGCGCGAGCGGAAGTTTCATAGCCTCTCCAGCACACCATCAGGATGACGTCGTAGCAGAATCCGTTCGGCCAGCGCTACCTGAACCTGCAGCAGCTGTTGCCGCGGCAAACCCTGCGCCTGGGCCAGCAACAAACGCATCACGCCGCCGTGGGTAATCACCAGTACCCGCTCTTCGGCATAAGCCCGGGCCAGCGCATCGATACTCGCCAGAACACGGAGCTCGAAGGCCGCAACGGGCTCACCGCCAGGCGGTGTGCAGGCATAAGGGTCCTGCCAGAAGGCGCCCAGAGCATCGGCATGTTCGTGCATCAGGTCTGCGGGATATTGCCCCTCCCATTCGCCAAAATGCAGCTCGCACAAACCGGGCTCCAGGCTCAAAGGCAGTTCAAGGCGCTCGGCCAGCTCGGAAGCGAAGGCCGCACAACGTTGCAGTGGGGAGCTGACTATCCGCTGCCACGCTGCCGGATTTTGGCAGGCTTCGCGCATCTGCTGCCACCCGGCGGCAGTCAGCTCATCGTCGAGACTGCCGCGCAGGCTGCCGGCCAATGCCGTTTCACCGTGACGTAACAACTCGATCAGCATGGCTGCCTAGCGGAGACAGCCGCTTGGGCGAAGGTCGCCATCTGGTTATGCAATGCGCAGGCTGCGCGCAGCAATGGAACAGCTACCGCCGCACCGCTGCCCTCGCCCAGGCGCATGCCCAGGTCCAGCAGCGGTGTTGCGTTCAGTGCTTGAAGGACTAAAGCATGCCCGGGCTCGGCGCTGCGATGGCTGAACAGCATCCAGTCCCGGCAACCCGGGCTAAGACGCGCCGCACACAGAGCAGCTACGCTGCTGATGTAGCCGTCCACCAGCACCGGCAGACCGCGCTGCCCAGCAGCCAGGTAGGCCCCGACCAACGCGGCTATTTCCAGCCCGCCAAGACAGGCTAATGCGGACAGGGGATCCTGCAGTCTGGCAGCATGATGTTTCAGGCCACGTTCGATCACCTTGCGTTTGTGCTCGATACCCGCCGCATCGAGTCCTGCGCCGGGCCCGACCAACCGCGCCGCCGGCAGATCAAGCAAAGCACTGGCCAAAGCCGTGGCGCTAGTGCTGTTACCGATGCCCATTTCACCGCCAATGAACAGATCCGCAGACTCAGCCGCCAATACCGCTTCGCGGCCGGCCTGCATGGCTGTAAGGCAATGCTCGTCACTCATGGCCGCGCAGCGGCTGAGATTGCCGGTACCGGCAGCGATCGGACGGTGTTCAACACCGGTCAGCGGAGCCGTAGGTATGGCCAGCCCCAAATCCATAACTCTGAGTGTGGCCTGCAGATAGCGGGCCAGCACACAGATGGCCGCCCCGCCCTCGGAGAAATTGCGCAGCATCTCGCCTGTCACCGCCTGCGGGTAGGCGGAAACGCCCTCTGCCACCACGCCATGATCGGCGGCAAACACGCAGATCCAGGGCGCCATGATCGACGGCTGGTTGCTGCCCTGCATTGCCGCCAGCTGGATCGCCAGGTCTTCCAGGCGGCCCAAGGCGCCGGCCGGCTTGGTCAGTTCTGCCTGGCGTTGCTGCGCCGAGCGCATTACCGCCTGATGCCACTGCGCTACCGGCGCCTGCCACCAATAGCCGCTCATGGAAGTTGTCCCTTAACCGCCAGCGGCAACCCGGCGATGCAGAACAGCACTCGCTCGCAACGTTTGGCCAAGGCCTGATGCAGCCAGCCAGCCTGGTCTACGTAACGGCGGCTGAGTTCGCCCATGGGCACGACGCCCAGCCCGGTCTCATTGCTGACTAGAATAAGGCGGCCCGGCAGGAAATCGATGCACGCCAGCAAAGCGTCACGCTCTGCCTCAAGGCGCTGCGGGTCGTCACAGAGCAGCAGATTTGTCAGCCACAAAGTCAAGCAGTCGACCAGCAGGCAGCGCTCCGCCGCCGCTTCCCTGCGCAACACCGCCGCCAGGGACAAGGGCTCTTCGATCAGCGCCCAATGGGCCGGCCGCCGTTGGCGGTGCTCATGTATACGCTCACTCATCTCACCGTCGAGTGCCTGGCTGGTTGCGATATAGGTCACTAGCAGCCCGCTATCAGCGGCCAGTTGCTCGGCCAGCCGACTCTTGCCCGAGCGTGCGCCGCCCAGAATCAATTCGTGCATGCGCTGACTCCACATAGCTGCAGCAATAAAGCCGTGTCCAGATGATCTTCCACACTCTGGGCCAGACGTTCAATATCGCGCTCGCGCAACGCGGCATAATCCAGCGCCTGCGCCTGCGCCAGACCCGCCCAGTGCAGCAGCGCCTGACTGGCAGCCGGCGATTCAAACAGGCCGTGCAAATAGGTGCCGGCAATTTGTCCATCCTCGCTCATTACGCCATCCGCGTCGCCGTTGTCGAGGTATAACAAAGGTCGCTCAAGGGCCGGACCAAAGCTGCGGCCGGAATGAATTTCATAGCCACTGACAGTGGCCTGGTCCAGTTGCAACTGCCCTGTGACTCGGCTTAGTCGCTTGTGCGCCTGCAAGCAGGTGGCAAACTCCAGTAGCCCCAGGGCCGGCACGCTGCCGACCGGTCCTTCCAGTCCAAGAGGATCGTCGATACGCTGCCCGAGCATCTGCAAACCGCCGCAAATACCCAGTAGCTTGCCGCCATAACGCAAATGCCGATGGATCGCCAGATCCCAGCCATGCTGGCGCAGGAAGGCCAGATCGGCGGCGACACTTTTCGAGCCCGGCAGAATAATCAGATCCGCAGCGGGGACGGGCTGGCCAGGGCCGATGAACTGCAGGTTCACCTGTGGATGCAGCCGCAATGGGTCAAAATCAGTGTGATTGCTGATACGCGGCAGTACCGGGACCACTACGCGCAGCGCATCTGTCTGTTTGGCAGCCTGGCTGGCGTTGACCGCGTCCTCCGCCTCCAGATGCAGATCATGCAGGTAGGGCAGCACACCCAGCACCGGTTTGCCGGTGTGGGCTTCCAGCCAGTCAAGCCCCGGTTGCAGCAGGGCGATATCACCGCGGAAGCGGTTGATCACGAAGCCCTTGATTCGTGCCTGCTCGCTGGCGGACAACAATGCCAGCGTGCCGACCAAATGCGCGAATACGCCGCCCTTGTCGATGTCGGCGATCAGAATCACCGGGCAATCCACCGCTTCGGCAAAGCCCATATTGGCAATATCACCACTGCGCAGATTGATCTCAGCTGGTGAGCCAGCGCCCTCTACCAATACCGCCTCGTATTGACTCAGCAGGCGCTGATGGGAGGCCAGCACCGCCTGCAATGCCACCGGCTTGTAGGCGTGGTAAGCGACTGCATCCATACAGCCAATCGGGTGCCCGTGAATGATCACCTGGGCGCCAATGTCGGTATTGGGCTTGAGCAGCACCGGGTTCATATCGGTGTGCGGCTCCAGGTTTGATGCCTGAGCCTGGACCGCCTGGGCTCGACCAATCTCACCGCCATCCACCGTGACCGCCGCGTTCAGCGCCATATTCTGCGGCTTGAAAGGCACGACCCGCACGCCACGCCGATACAACCAACGGCACAGCGCGGTCACCAAGGTGCTCTTGCCGGCATCCGAGGTGGTGCCTTGGATCATCAACGTACTCATGCGCGCACCTGTCCAGCATGTTGAACGCCAACATCAGCCAACGCGACATGCAAGCGCTGCCAACCGGACTCGTTGTTAGGCAAACCGATACGCAGGGCCGCCGGCTGCTCAAACAAGCGCAGCAAAATCCCCCGCCGGGCCATGGCCTCATGCAATTGCGCAGCACGTACATGAGGTACCCACTGAAACAGGTCGCAACCACCGGCCGGGGTCAGATCATGTTCTGTCAGCAACTGGCGCAAGCGCTGAGCGTCACGCTGCAGCCGCACTCGCCAGAGCTGCCGAGTGGTCTTATCCGCCAACACCGCTTTGCCCACCGCCCGCGCCGGGCCGCTCACCGACCAAGGACCCAGATGACGCTGTAATAACGCCAGCAATGCCGGCTCAGCCAGCACGAAACCCAAGCGCACACCGGCCAAACCGAAGAATTTACCCAGCGAACGCAGCACTATCAAACCCGGCCGATCACTGAACGGCGCGAGACTGCATTCAGGCGTGACGTCCGCAAAAGCTTCATCGACCACCAGACAGCCGCCTTGCCGATGCAATACCTCATGCCATTCAAGCAGCGTTTCGACATCGATCTGAAAGCCAGTCGGATTATTCGGATTGACCACGACCAACACACCGAGTTGGTCCAGGTGCTCAGCCACAGACGCTAGATCCAGACCAACAACCTCGTGGCCAGCGCGCTGCCAGGCATGCTCATGCTCCGCATAGCAGGGCTCAAGAATGCCCACGCGCTCTGCTGCGAACAGCTGCGGCAAAGCTTGAATTGCCGCCTGAGAGCCGGCCACCGGCAACGCCTGAGCTGCGCCATAATAGGCGGCGGCCAGTGTTTCCAGTCCGTCTTCATCCTCTGGCAGGCGCGACCAGACGGCCGGACTGAAGGCCGGCAAAGGCCACTCATAGGGTGCCAGCCCCGTGGACAAGTCCAGCCAGCCATCCAGCTCGATGCCATAAACCGCTGCGGCCTGACGCAACCTACCCCCGTGCTCAAGCATACAATAGCCCCCAGATCGCCAACAGCACCAGCAACCAGAGCAGCACCCCACGCCGCACCAAGCGCACGGCCCGGTCGATATCCGTAGCCTCGGCGACGGGTCCGCTTCCCAACACGGGTCGCTGATGCAGTTCTCCGTGGTACACGGCAGGCCCACCCAGACGGACATTCAGTGCCCCCGCCCCGGCGGCCATCACCGGCCCTGCATTCGGGCTGTCCCAGCTGGGCGCCTGCCTGCGCCAGCAGTGCAGCGCCTGGCGCGTGCGCCCACACAGCGCATAGGTCAACGCAGTGAGCCTGGCGGGCAGATAATTAAGCACGTCGTCCAAGCGCGCCGCCGCCCAGCCAAATTGACCAAAGCGTGCATTGCGGTAGCCCCACATCGCATCCAGCGTATTGGAAAGACGATACAACACCACTCCTGGGGCACCGAGCAGCGCAAACCAGAACAGAGCAGCAAATACTGCATCGCTGCCGTTTTCCAGCACCGACTCAGTCGCCGCGCATGCCACTGCTGGCGCGTCCAGCTCAGCAGTCTGGCGGCTGACTATGTAACTCACGTACAAACGCGCCTGTGCTAGATCATCGTTATGCAATGCTTCACTAATGGGCCTGGCGTGCTCTGCCAGGCTGCGCAAGCCGATCGCCAGATACAGCAACAGCAGTGAGCATACCCAACCGATCATCGGCAGGCTGGCCAACGTCCAGGCAACCAGTGTCAGCGGCAACACCGCCACTGCCCAGGCAAGGACCCCACGCAGACGGCGCTGCTCACCTGCATTGAGGGTTTTTTCCAGATGATCGGCAAAACGACCAAACCCGACCAGCGGATGCCAGCGCTTTGGCTCGCCCAGATGGTGATCAAGCAATACCGCGCCCAGCATCAGCGGTGCACTCAGCATGGACGCTGATCCCAGTCGCGGATCAAGCCGTGCAGTTGCTCCAGTCCAATGGTCAGCGCGGAGATGCCTGGCTGCAGAATATCCGGCGACTTGATCTCGAACAGTTGCACATCGCGCAACGCCGGGATCGTCGGCCAGCCCGGCCGGTCAAACAGGTGCTCGGGACGAAAGCGCTTGCCACACCAGGAGCCGATAATCATATCCGGCGCGCGCCTGACCACCTCATGCGGATCAGTGATATAGCGTTGCCGGGCCCGGGGGTGATAGCCCAGCTCGGCGAAGCAGTCCTCGCCACCGGCCAGTTCGATCAGCTCACTGACCCAGCGGATGCCAGAAATCAGCGGATCATCCCACTCTTCGAAATAGACGGTGGGCCGCCTTTTCAATTGGCTCGCCTGCTGTTGCACCCGATCCATGCCCGCATGCAGCTCGGCTATTAACTCCTGTGCTTTATCACTGGCGTGCACCAGCGCCCCCAGGGTTTCTATCATGCGCAGGATGCCAGCGATATCGCGCTGATTGAACAGGTGCACCTCCAGTCCCTCACGCGCCAGCTCTGCGGCGATGTCCGCCTGCAGGTCGCAGTAACCGAGCACCAGATCCGGTTTGAGTGCGAGAATTTTTTCGGTCTTGGCACTGGTAAACGCTGAGACCCTGGGCTTTTCCTTGCGCGCCTGCGGTGGGTGTACGGTAAAACCGGAAATGCCGGCGATGCGATCCTGCTCACCCAGGCGATAGAGCACTTCGCAGGTTTCGGTAGACAGACAGACAATACGTTGCGGGCCTCTCATGACGGCTCCCATTGATCGGTGAATAACAGCTCGGACAGCGGCCGCGAGGTGGTCCAACCCTGCTCCACCAGCATCGGCTCGGCGTAGAACGCCTCAACCGGCCCCAGGCACAGGACCGCAACGGGTTTGGCCCCGAGCGGCATACCGAGTAATTGGGCCAGCCCCAACGGATCGAACAACGACACCCAACCCAAACCGAGCCCTTCAGCCCGTGCGGCCAGCCACAGATTCTGAATAGCGCAACCGACCGAGGCCAGGTCCATTTCCGGCAAGGTGCGGCGGCCGAATACATGTTGCTCTCGGCCCTCGGGCAGCGCAGCCACCAACAACTCGGCGCAATCGAGAACGCCTTCGACCTTGAGCCGCATGAAGTCCTCGGCACGTTCCCCCAGCGCTTCTGCAGTGGCTCTGCGCTCTTCGTCCACCAATTGGTAAATCGCTGCGCGCAATTCTGGCCGGGTAATTCGGACAAAACGCCAGGGCTGCATCAGGCCGACGCTGGGCGCCTGATGCGCCGCTGCCAGCAACCGTGATAGCTGGTCGGCCGGCACACTGCCGCCGCTGAAATGGCGCATATCACGGCGCTCGCGAATGGCCCGATATACCGCGGCGCGCTCGACCTCGGAAAATTCCGCTGTGCTCATGGCCTGAACAGCGCCGCTGCCGCCTGCCGGTTACCTGGAAAATACAGGTGAATGTAGGAGGCTGTCAGCCGCCCGATTCGCCAGACTGCCTCGGCAGTGCGTTTGTAGTTCGGGCACTCGCCGCGCACCAGCGGCTGCAGCTCACATTCCAGCAAGGAATGATGGAAGGTATGCCCGCGCAGCGTGCCTTCCGGCAAGGCAACCTCCTGCAGGGCCAGTGCGGTCAGACGTTTCTGCATGGTCGCCTGACCCGGTAACAGCCCTACCAGTTCCGCGCGAAGGCCCGCAGCGTCGGTCAGTGATTCACACAGATAGAGCATGCCGCCACACTCGGCGTGAATCGGCTTGCCCGCGGCATGATGATCGCGAATCGCCACCTGCATTGCATGATTGCCAGCCAGTTCGGCCAGGTGCAATTCGGGGTAGCCCCCAGGCAAATACAGACTATCAACCGCCGGCAACTGTTTGTCGCGCAGCGGCGAGAAAAACACCAGCTCGGCACCCAGATCAGCTAGCAGATCCAGATTAGCCTGATAAATAAAAGCAAAGGCGCTATCACGCGCCACACCAATTCGCACGTCCTGAAGATCGGTTTGTGCAGGCTCATCCGCAGCAACGGCAGGGGCAGCAAAGTGCATCGCCGCTGGCAGTTGGGTATCGGCACTTGCCAGCAGTGCATCGGCTGCGGCGTCCAGCCGGGCATCCAGATCCGCCAACTCATCAGCCTGAACCAGCCCCAGATGACGACTCGGCAACCCTATCGCCTCACTACGCGGCAGTGCGCCAAACCAGGTGCAGCTGTCGGGCAGGCAATCACGCAGAATTTCGCCGTGCCGGACACTCCCCACCTTGTTGGCCAGCACCCCGGCAAATGGCAGATCGGGCTGATAGCTTGCCAGACCATGAGCCATGGCGCCGAAGGTCTGTGCCATCCCCGAGCCGTCGATGATCGCTAGTACCGGCACGCCGAAACAACGAGCGAGGTCGGCCGCTGAGGGTGTGCCGTCGTAAAGACCCATCACGCCTTCGATCAGGATCAGATCGCATTCGGCCGCCGCCGCGCTGAGCAAACGGCGGCTTTCCTGCTCGCCAATCATCCACAGATCGATCTGGTATACCGGCCGGCCGCTGGCGCGCTGGAGTATCATCGGATCGAGAAAATCCGGTCCGCATTTGAACACCCGCACACGCTTTCCCTGGCGGCTATGCAAACGCGCCAGTGCCGCGGTGATGGTGGTCTTGCCCTGCCCTGAAGCAGGCGCGGCGATCAGCAGGGCCGGACATTGCCGATCTGCCAAAGCGGATTCAGTCAAAATTCCACTCCCTTCTGCGCCTTGATACCTGATTTGAACGCATGCTTGACCACGCCCATGTCGGTTACGGTATCGGCGGCCTCAATCAAAGCAGGCGGTGCACCCCGGCCAGTGACTACCACATGCTGGGCTAAAGGCCGCGAGCCGATATCCTTGAGGACCAGTTCGAGCGGCAGATAGCCATACTTGAGCGCAATATTCAGTTCATCCAGCACCACCAGCGCAATGTCCGGACTGCTCATCAGCTCTACGGCCACTGCCCACGCTGCTTCGGCTTTGGCGATGTCATCCTGACGATCCTGGGTTTCCCAGGTAAAACCGGCGCCCATGACGTGATAGCGCACCTGCTCGGGAAAGCGTCGGAAAAAAGTCTCCTCGCCGGTGCTGCGCGCGCCCTTGATGAACTGCACTATGCCAATCTGCAGGCCATGCCCGAGGCTGCGCGCCGCCATACCAAAAGCCGAACTGCTCTTGCCCTTGCCCTTGCCGGTTAGCACCAACAGCAGTCCATGTTCACTCTGAGCCTGAGCAATTTTTTCGTCGATAACGGCTTTTTTGCGCTGCATGCGCATACGGTGGCGTTCGTCACGGTCAGCCTCAATCATGCCCGGTTACCTTGCACGATACCCCTTGCAGCCTGGGCGTGCAGGGTGATATAGATCAGTGTGGCAGCCCCCACGTACAAGGCCATGCTGCTCAGGTACTGCGGATAATAAGTGACGATGCGCTCGAGCATGCCAACCAGGTTCGGAGTCTCATAGCGGCCGGAAAAGAAATAGAAACCGCCACTGGAGAACAACTGGCAGACCAGCGCACTGGTCAGCATGGTCGGCACCAGCACCAGCAGGCTGCTCAGTTGCTCCCGATGCCAGCGCGCATATATACGCCCGCCAAACCAGAGTGCGCCGTATGCCGGCAACAGCATCCAGTAAGCGACCGTCATGCAATGATGCCCGGCATTAATCCAGCCCACACTCATGATGTCCATGAAGGTGGTCTGCAGAAACAGCAGCGGGAAAACCCAGCGAGGCTTAAGCAGCACGCCCGCCAGGAAAAACACCGCCCACGAGGCGCTGGGCAGGTTGACCAGGCTGAAATGGCTGCCACGGGTCATGGCGACCAGCAATACAAGCACGATACCGATAGCCACCTGGCTACGTCTGGACAGTTCTAACATGGTCATCCTCCTTGGATGGGTCGTTTGAGACAAGTGCTTCAAAGCGCCTGGTAGCGCAGAGTCACATAGCCGGCTCTGCCCTGTTGCTGGTAGGTACCGGCGGTTTCGTAGTCGCTATCGAACAGATTGCTGATGCGCGCCTGCAGACGCCAGGCGTTGCTGAACTGATATTCGGAACGCAGATCAACCGTGTTATAGCCGGAGAGTTCCGTAGTATTGCTGGAGTTGTCCCAACGCCGCCCCTCCACATGCAGGCTGGCGCCAAAGCCGATCCGACCAAAGCGGCGATCCATATCCAGGTTGAATATCTGCTCGGCGCGGCGCGGCAGCAGATCGCCTTGGCCGGAACGGGATGATTTGTTCGCTGGGTCCTGCAGCGTGAGGTTGCTGTTCAAATCCCAACCCAGCAGCTGACTGGCCATGGACAGTTCAACACCCTTGATCACCGCCTTGTCGATATTCTGTGCACGTAACCCGTCGCCCTGATTGAAATAGGCGATAAGGTTATCAATCTCGTTGCGATAAAACGCTATCGCCCAGCTTCCCCAGGCGTGCTCGCCATCCAGGCCCAACTCCAGGCTGCGCGAGGTTTCCTCGGTAATATCCGGGTTACCAAAGCCCGGAAAATAAAGCTGGTTGAAGGTCGGCGCCTTGAACGCGGTGCCGGCGCTGGCGCTGGCGCGCAGGCTGTCGCTGATACCGTAGCCATAACCGATACTGCCCGTGTTGTGGGAGCCGTGTTGCTGGTTGTCATCGTGCCGCGCGCCGAGTTGCAACTCATGACGCCCGAGCTGCGCCAGATACTGCACGTAGGCGCCATGATTATCGCGGCTGTCTTCGGCGAAGTCGGTAGTCCCATTGACCGAATCCTGCAGCAGGTCATAGCCCAGCGTCAGCACTTGGCCAGGCTTGAGCCGGATATCGTTCTGCCAGCCAAAGCTGTCTCGACGGGTATCGATACGGGTATTGAAGAGGTTGCCATTGAACGTATCGACCTTGTCTTCGCTGCGACCCGCCTGCAGGGTGACCAGCCAGGGATCGGTCGGCGTGAAGCGCGCGCGCAGACCATGGGTGCTCAACAGGTTGTCGGCATTGGCCTTGAAGCCGGAGTCATAATCATTGTGCGAGCGCACCTCGATCACATGGCCATCCAGCTTCAGGCCATTGTCAAAACGATACCCGGCATGCATATTAGCCGACCACTCGCGATAACCGTCGTTATCCGGCTCCGGGGATCGCGCGCCCGGCCGCGCGTCGATTCCCCGGGTACCCATACTGGTCACGCCCAGGTTGTACCAGGCACTACCGAGTCCGCCGGACACACCGGCGCTGCCCGCATGATAATTGCGGCTACCGGCGGTCGCCGTTGCCCAGGGCTTGGCGCCCTGCTGCTCGCCACGACGGGTAAAGATCTGGATAACGCCACCGATGGCTTCCGAGCCGTACAGGCTCGAGCGCGGACCGCGTACAACCTCTATGCGCTCGATCTGCTCGACCGGCAGATTCTGCAATGCTACATCACCGGTGGTGGCCGACCCGATCCGCACACCGTCAATCAGGACCAGAACATGGTTGCTGTTGGTGCCGCGTATGAGCAGAGCCTCATTCTTGCCATGGCCGCCGGTGTTGGTGATATTGATCCCCGGTACCCGGCGCAGCAATTGCGCGACGCTAGTGGCCTGCAGACGTTCGATATCAGCCCGTTCGATCACACTGACCGAGGCGATACCCTGACTTGCGGACAAGGAGGAACGCGTGGCCGTGACCACCTGATCATCCAGACTGAAGGGAGTGGCAAAGCAAAACGAGGACAGCCCCAGACAGGCCACCGCCACAGAGGCGGATAGAGAAGTTTTCATGCGGTTTCTGGCTCCGTCGTACCTACCCGTACGACACTGCTGACTGATAGCAGTCGGCGGAGCAGTCAGGCAGGCGGATCCGACACAGCAGGAGACCGCACACCCGCAAAGCCCGCCGCTTTGCTGTGAACTGCATCAGGCCGGTCTCCGGGCTTGCGAGCGGATCTATTGATCCCGTCACCGCACCTTCCCATGCCAGTGGCACAGTGGTGTATGGCGGTGACGTGTCAGCCGATTCACATCGACTGACGCTCGCTTACCGTTGCGGGGGCAGCGCCGGAATTGTCTGCAATCGGCAGACGCACCGGCTTCCCAGTTTCACCCACTGACCAAGCGTCAGCGGGCACCTGAAGCGAAGTGAAGATTAGTGATTTTGTAACAAAGCGTCAACGGCTGTCTGCCCCCAGTAAGGCTTGTCGATGTCGTAAGGTCAGACCCGTCGCACCGTAGCAGGGCATAAAACGCAAATACCCAGAGCATGCGCACTCATTGGGGGCGACACTGCGCGCTGAAAATCAGCACTTTGCTTTGCCCTGCAACAGGTCAGCATAGTCCAGCAAAGTTTGCGCCACGTCGGCAAGCCGCTGACCGCGTTCCATTGAAGCGGTCTGCAGCATTCGGTAAGCCTCGTTCTCGCCGAGGCCGTGTTCCAGCATCAGCAATCGCTTTGCGCGATCAACCAGCTTGCGCTCGTTAAGCGAACGACGCGCCTCGTCGAGTTGTACGCTCAGCTCCTGCAACCGCAGGGTCTGGTTGTGCAATACATCCAGCACCGAGCGATTGAGCTGACAACCGATATTATCAGTCGGTACAGCATCCAGGTCCGATGCCTGCACATTGAACAAACGGGTCGCCGGCCTTTGGTCATCGGCATCCATCCTGGCCAGACGGCTGAGCAATGCGCGATGGTTGTCGAGGTCAGCTCGAGCCTGAGTCGTTTTTTGTCGACACAATTGCTGCAGCTGCTCTGTCATTAAGTCTTCCAGCTGCTTCATCACATCGATACGGCGACTGGTCAGTTCAAACCATAGCTCGCCGAGGTCGCAGCCTATTCGGGCACTCCCAGCCGAACGGGTGGCGACCTGACGTAAGCGTCCGATCTCACCCACCAGGTCTTCAGAACACAGAGCGCTCCAGGCACTCAGTAAAGCTGGACTGGCATACTCTTCGAAGCTTTCGAAACAGCGCTGCTGGGCGTCCCAGAGGAATGTCAGGCGCTCGAGCTGCTCGCTATCAAACCAACCCGCGACAAATCCAGTCACCCCGGTGGCGCGCTCCTGTCCAGCCAGCTCCTTGCCCTGCATGAAGTTGAAAAGCGCGACCAGAGAACGGGTTATATCCGGATCCACCGCGGTATCCGCAGCCTCAAACACCACGCTCAACAGCCCGCCAATCGGCCGTGTAAAAGCCAAAGTGGCTTCCAGGGGTGTTACCGCCTGTTCGCAGACACGCTCGCGGAGCTCCGGCAAGCCCTCCAGGCAATGCAGCACATAGGCAATCCGGTTGAACAGACGCGCCTTGTCTCCCCCGCATCCGCCTTCCAGGTCCATCCGCTCGAAGCAGCCAGCCACCTGCGTCTCCATTGCCAGGCTGTCTGCAGCCAACCCTCGCAACGACGCCAGAAAACGTTGATCGAGGCTGCCCAGATAGATATTGGAAAACCCGCGCTCGCGCTGCAATACATGAACCAGGCGGCTCACTCCGCTGACCAGCTCACAGGTCAATTCCAACGCCTGCAGCGCTTGCATTTCGCTGCGCCTGGCTGCCAGCATGAAATCCAGTGCTCTGCTCATGGTCATCCCCCTGCAATAAAAACGGGCTCCCGTGAGCCCGCCTACTCGCAGTGCCCGAAGCAATAGATGTGCCGCATAACAGAATAACAGCAACAAAAAAGCCCCCGACATTACTGCTCGGGGGCTTTTCAAGGATATGGCGCAGTGGACGGGACTCGAACCCGCGACCCCCGGCGTGACAGGCCGGTATTCTAACCAACTGAACTACCACTGCGCATCTGACAGCGGACAAGGTCCGTCTGAACAGGCGCGCATTGTAAACATTCGGCCAGGCTAGTCAAGCACTTGCAGCAGCTTTCACCTGCTCCGATCCACGACCAAGCGTCAATCGGCAGACAGCGGGTATCACCAGCAACGTTAGCACCGTGGATGCCAGCAAACCGGATATGATCGCCCAGGCCATCGGCGGCCATAATGTTGAGTCCGAGAATGCCAGCGGCAATAGACCGGCAATGGTCGTAGCCGTGGTCAACAAAATCGGCCGAGTACGCCTTACTATGGCTTCGGATACCGCTGTCTTGATGTCCATTCCCTCCGCCAACCGCTGATCGACAACGTCGAGCAGAACTATGGCGTTGTTTACCACAATACCCACCAACGCAATGATCCCAAGTACCGACTGGAAGCCGAAGGGAGAACCAGAGAGCACCAGACCCGGAAACACCCCCACACTGGCCAGCGGCACCGTGAGCAAAATGATGCCCACACGGCTAAAGGAGTTGAACTGCAGCAGCAGGAAAAATAGCAGTAACAGCATACCCACTGGCGCCGTAGTGAAAATGGCGCTGTTGGCGTCTCCGGAACCCTCGCTGTCTCCGCCCAGTTCCAGGCGCACGCCCGCGGGCAGCGGCGCATCAGCCAGACCGCTATTCAACTGATCGAGTATCTGGCTGAAACTGTACCCCTCCTCCAGGCCGGCAGTCACCGTATACACCCGCACACCATTGCGCTGGCGAATAGCCGCCGGCTGCCAGCCCGGCTGGATACCCGCCAGGGCGGTCAAGGGAATCGACTCGCCCGCCCCATTGAATACGCTGGCTGACATCAGCCGCTCCAGCGATTGCCGGGTACCTTCTGGCGAACGCAGGACCAGGGGTAGCGGGTCGCGCTCCTGACGATATTGTTCGACGGTCAGACCCAGGCTACGGGTATTCAACGCCTGAGCCACATCAGCGCGAGTCAGGCCATAACGCGCCGCCAGGGCATCGTCGACATCTATTCGAAGCGTAGGTACACCCAAATCGATGTCGTGACGCACATCCACTGCGCCCTGGCTCGCCTTGAGCAATGCAAACACCTGTTCGGCCGCCGCGATGCGAACACTGTCGTCCGGGTGGTAGAGCCGCACCTCGACGGGGGCCACGCGCGGCGGACCCTGCCCCAGAGTACTGGCGACCACAGCCAGCTCCGGCATGGTGCTGGCCACATGACCCCTGACCCAGTGAATGATGCCGGCAGTCGCGGCCAGATTCTCGGCACGAATAACGATACGCGCCCGGTTGGGAGCCTGGGGCGCACGCGTGAGATTATAATAGAAGCTGGGGCCTGCAGAACCGGCGAACCGATGCACCTGCATGACCTGGGGACGCTGACGGATGCGACTCTCAAGCTCTGCAGCCACATCTTCGGTGCGCTGCTGGTCGGTGCCTTCGGGCATGTACAGCTCGACCACGACCAGCGGTCGATCCGCATTGGGAAAGAACTGCAATTTCAGCTGGGGTAGCAAAGCCAAGCTGCCGCAGACCATCAGCGCTCCAAGTAAAATCATCCAGCCTGGCGATCCGGTACTGAGTCTGGCCAGGCCTTTACCAATGCTTTCCATCGCCTGACTGGAGCGTGTATTGGTCGGTTTGAGAAAGCGCCCGGCGAGCAAAGGTGCGACGCCGATTGCCAGCAGGTAGCTGACTGTCAACGTCAGCATGATCATCACTGGAATACCCCGGGTGAAATCAGCAGTGCCGCCCTTGGCCAGCAATAGCGGGGTGAATGCGGCCAGCGTAGTGGCTGTCGAGGCGCCTAGCGGCCCGGCCAATTCGCTAATGGCATGACGCACGGCCTCCGCCCGGGGTTCACCCCGATTGAGCCGGTCTTGCACGTTCTCGACCATGACAATCGCATTATCAATCAAAATACCCAACGAGATGACCAGGCCGATCACCGCGATCTGATGCAGTATCCCACCCCCTAGGTCGTAGATACCCAAACTGATGAGCGCCACCAGCGGCAGCATGGTCGCGACCAGAAGACCCATGCGCCAGCCCATGCCAATGAACACCACCAACACAATAATCAACACACTACCCAGCAAGTTCATTTCCAGACCGTCGAGACGGTCCTTTACCTGATCCGGCTGAAAGAACATTTCTTCAATCTGCAGCGGCGCAAACTCCGGGCGCAGCAATTCCAGGCGCTCGCGTACCTGCTGACCAAATCGAATTGCATCCAGCTGGCCACGGACTGCGGTCAGGCTGACCAACACGGCCTGTTCGCCATTGAACCAGGCTTTCGGTTGCGCCGGTTCCAGCGGACCACGCCAGATGTCTGAGATCGCTTCCAGCGGTATATAACCCCCCTCCGGCAGCGGAATTTGTGTCGCGCGCAAGGCATCGATACTGATGAACTCGCTATTGGGCAGCAACCCCATGCGCTTGCCACCCGAAACGATAAACCCCCCGGGAATCACCTGATTGCGCTGGGCAAGAATACCCGCCAGATAGCTGGGTGATATCCCCAGTCGGCTCATCTGAGCATCACGCAGGGCGATGGTCACCTGCTCGTCGGCCTTACCATCCAACTCGATACGCGACACACCCGCAATATCCACCATCGCCCGTTTCAGGCGCTCGGCCTCGAGCCCCAGATGTATCAGCGAAGCGTCACCGCGGACCGCTAGAATCACCGCTGGAATATCGATCATGCGATCATCCAGCGAAATCTGCGCAACGCCCTGCGGAAACTCCATCTCGGCCCGCGCCATGGCCTGGCGCACCCGATCCCAGGCGGCGTCAGTGGCATAGATTTCATCCTCGAGACTGAGGCTGATCAACGCCACCCCCGTTCGGGCGGTGGCATTGAAGTATTGCAGTTCCTCGACCTGAGAAAGCTCGTCGGACAAAGGCTCAAGCACCAGTCGCTCTACCGCTTCAGCCGTCGCGCCAGGATAGATGACCGTTACCAGACCGGCGCGCTGCGGAAAGCTCGGATCTTCCTGACGCGCCATGCTCAGGTACGAGGCGATGCCGAGCAGGCAGAGCATCACCACAACCAGACCAATCAGACGCGGCCGTAACAGCCCCAGCACATTCATGGCAACAGCTCCACGGCATCACCGTCAGCTAGGCGTGTCAGACCCGCATAGACCACCTGATCACCCTGCTTCAGCGAACTCTCACCGAGAATGGCCTGCTCACCCTGCATAGCACTCACTGTGATTGCAACGCGTCGAACATTGCCCTCTTCAGTCACCTGGAAGACTGCCAGACCCGCTGCTGAACGCATCACCGCCGCCAGTGGAACCCGCAAAGCATTACCCATATTGCGTTCGACCCCGACCTCGACCGCATCGCCGGTGCGAAAATCAGATGACTCCACACTGATCACCATCGGGTACAACACCCCCGCCTGCGAGGCACCCTGCCCCAACTCCAATAAACGGCCCATTTCCTGCCGTCCAGTCAAGCTTGACCAGACCGGCAACGTTTGACCAACAACCAGTTCGCCCATCAGATGGGCAGGCACGCTGACCTCTACCTCTAGCCGATCATTGGAAGCCAGGCGCATAACCACCTGACCGGGTGCGACAAACTCGCCCGGTTCAACCAGTAACGTTTCGATACGACCACTGAAAGGCGCGCGCAACTGACTTTCAGCGCTCAGTTGTTCGGTCTGCTTCAACGTGGCCCTGGCACTGCCAACCCCCGCATTCAAGGCATCGACCCGTGACGTTTGCTGCTCAAGCTGCTGGGCAGAGATCACTCCCCGCTCAAATAGCTGGTCCGCTCTCTGGGCCTCCCGCTCCGCCTGGTTGGCCTGCGCTCCCAACTCTTCAAGACGGGCCCGTGCCGCATTGCGGGTGGGCTCCAGTTCGGGATTATAAAGCGTCGCCAGAATCTGTCCCGCCGTAACCGATTGACCAATGTCGACCGCCCGATTGCGCAACACACCACCTACTTGAAAGGTGAGCTGAGCCCGCTGCCTGGCCCGCACTACCCCGGCGAAACGCAGGGGCTCTGCATCCGTACCGGCAGTAACCGGAGTAGCCCGAACAGCCACAGAGAGGTCGTCGGCAATCGCAGGTTGCGCGTCGTCCTCATTGCTGCAGCCGCTCACCCCCGCCAGGAGCAAGCCAACCAGCGCAAGGGATAAGATACGAGTATGTTGACAGGTAGTGGGCATGGCAGGGCTCCGAGCTTCGGAAAAGAGATGTTTATCATAATGTCATTTATTGACAGATTGTCAACGCTATCCCAAAATAGCTATACAACCTCTTCACCCAGGACAAACATGAGCCTCGATCAGCGCCGAGAGCAAGAAAAGCAGGATCGCCGCGACAGCATCCTCAATGCTGCAGAACAGGTTTTTTTTGCAAAGGGATTCGAGAAAAGCTCGATGAATGACATTGCCCGCACCGCGCAGCTAAGCCGGGCGCTGCTCTATGTCTATTTCAAGGACAAGGCCGCCATCATGCGCGGCCTGATGCTGCGCGCAGCGCAAGCGATCCGCAATCGATTCGCAGCAGCCATCGAGCAGGTCGATCAGGGCGTCGAGCAGATCAACCGAATCGGTCAAGCCTATTATCGCTTCAGTATTGAAGAACCCGACTACTTCGATGTATTGACCCAGGCCAGTACATTCGAACACCTGGCTGACGAAGACGAACAAAGTGCAGCACTCAGGACATGCAGCATTGAAGCCATGGATATGATGGTTGAAGCGCTACGCAAGGGCGTCGCCGATGGCAGTCTGAGCTCCGATCGCGTAGCTGATCCGGTCATGACCGCTTTCTATCTGCGCGGTGCATTACATGGGGTCATCATGCAGTGCGGCAAAGGCACCGAGATGGAGACTGGGCACCCCGATCCAGAGGCAGTAGTCACCTATACCCTGCAGATGTTGATGCAGTCGATGCGGCCCTGAGTAAAGGCGGGAGTATCGAGTTCCATCTCTACAAAGTGCTGCAGCCTACTCCCCCGTCCGAGATGGAGCTCGGCACTCCTGCCCAATACTACCTCAATCCAGCCCTAACGCTTAACCTCAACAGCCGTGAGCAACTGTCTCTCCTTCAGGGGACAATTAAGAAACTCCGATGTTGCTAGCCAGTGCTCATCCGGGTAGTAGGAAAACATGAATTGCCCACCCTTGAGTTTATCAACAACCATACCGGCCACTTCGGGTCGCACGGCGGGGCAACCCTGGCTGCGGCCTATTCGGCCATAGCGGGCAACCCAGTTGGGATCCACATAATCCGCCGCATGAATCACAATCGCCCGCTGACGGGCCAGGTCATTGATTCCGGGTTCAAGGCCATCCATGCGCAACGAGTAACCGTGCCGACCGGTGTAACTTTCCTGAGTACGGAACAGTCCGATACTTGACTGATGACTGCCTTCAATATTGGAGAAAGCAGCGGCGTAATTATCACCCGATCCCGACCCATGGGCGACCAGGTCCTGCAATAGCAAACGCTTGCTCTGCAGATCGAAAATCCACAGACGCTGCTCCGATGAGGGCAGCGAGAAGTCGATAACGGCCAGTCGCTCGGCGGGTTCTGCGCCGCCGGCCAAAGCACATTGCATAGCCGAAACAGCCTTTTTCAACACGCCAGCATTCAGGTCGGGGGCCACACTGGCCAGTTGCGAAACGAGTTGCGGGCTACCCACTGCCATGGCGGAGCCTGGACCGAACGCCAGGCAAAAAACAGCCAGCACACCGGCACGGCGCAATTGAATCAGCATTAAATAGTCCCCTTCAGCCGGCAAAGGAGGGCCGGCAAAAAAATCAAAAATCAAAATAGTGGCACCGGTCGTACGTCTGCTAACCTGTCACTTGATGGCTCATTGCTCAACCGCGTGAGTCCCCAATACGCTCTTGCGGTCGATCTGTGGAGGGTACCTGTTGCTCAAGATTTGTACAGTGCTGTTCGTCGCATCAGCCATGGGCATGGCATTGCCGGCGCAGGCCACGAGTCAGACCCGCATCGCAGATCTTCTGCGCGGCTACGTCCAGAGCGGCCCGCAAATCGATACTGCGGCACCGTCAGTTGATACTGGGCAAGCCGTCAACCCGCTCCTCATCGCGCCGACCGATCCGACCTTCCTGGCCGACAACTGTCCGCATTTGGCGCAGTTGCGCACTTCGGACTTGGCAACGACACTTGCCATCCTCTATCAACATAATGACTTCGCACCGTTATGGGGTGATCCGGCCCAACTCAATGCCTTGCGAACAGAACTGGCCAAGCTGGCCGACGACGGTTTGACTCCGGGCGACTACCCCTTCAGCCAAGGCGTCTCCGGCACCTTGGACGCCTGCGCAGAGCTGCACATAAGCAGCGAATACCTGCTAGCTCTAGAGCATCTGGGTACCGGGCGACTGGACCAACAGGTACATGAACCCATGTGGCGGGAAGATAGCTCCCTCAAACGACCTACCGCGCTCAATCGATGGGCGCAACGGGGGCT
>Ga0307486_1000412_pt1 | contig 40244 bp, 33 predicted proteins | sample CBIW02metaG_FD_203663 | JGI IMG/M metagenome (GOLD analysis project Ga0307486, IMG submission 203663) | Sea-ice brine microbial communities from Beaufort Sea near Barrow, Alaska, United States - CBIW 0.2 | ecosystem: Environmental > Aquatic > Marine > Coastal | place: USA: Alaska | collected... | reverse complement strand
GGCCTGTCAGATACTCTTTGATCATAGCTTCGCGTTCTTCCAAACTCAAAGAACCACCTGTTCTTTTATCCTTTTGTTGTCTTTTCATAGTTTACGTTTGGTGTAAACTTATTCTAGGACAAGTCAGGGTTCCCAGCCCCAACCTGTCAAAAGCCTGCTTACAGAGCCATTCACCGCCAATTTCCAGGCTTTGTTCCTCTTCGATACGCTCCAGGTTGATTTCTTCAAAGGCCTTTTGCGGGTCCTGTCCAATGGAAGGGGTTCTCTTTTTGCTCGCAAACAGCCCTTTTGCCTGTATTTCGGATACAAATTGCTGTGCCAGGGTTTCAATGGCCTCGTCCACGTTATAAAACATGGATGTTGATCCTGTCAGCAATGTTTCAATGCGGTCGGCAAGCGCCTTGTGTTTTTCGACGGGGAACTGCTCCAGCTTGCCCAGTTTCAACAGGGTCTGCTGGCGCACGTTGTCTCCCACTTTGTAGCCATGTACCAACCTATAGTAGGTATAGGTCTTCTCTGAGTTTTTGTTCTTTTTTTCTATCCGCCTAATGTACATGGCGGCAATATAAGGACACAAAAAAAAATTAACTAAATCTTTGAGTCACAACTTAAGAAATCCCCAGCACCTAAAACTCCGTTAACTAGCCTTAAACCAGTTTTTTTCTTTAAAATAATTGAAAATAAGCTATTTTACTCAGTTTTTGCGTGTGTTATTTTCAAGTTGGGTTAAGTGGTTCTACCGTTAAGTTAGTATGTATTTATGGGATTCTAAAATACAGACTAAACAATAATCGATCTACGTATTATACTGAATTGTAGTGTTTTATAAAACATGTTTAATGAATAGTGTCCTCAATTCTGTGAAATCTCCAATATATTTGTAGCAGAATTTCTTAATTTTTAATACAACTCTCTAGTCTGCTAAATTCTGTGATAGTTTTTGCTTAAGAAATTATTTTTTAAAAAAAACTCAGTATAAATAAAACGAGATATACAGTAAACCATGTCAGAGGATCATGGGAAATTGACCGACTTTTAAAACCATAAATAATTCTCAAATACTATTAAATTGTCTGTGATGTGAGCTGAATAACTGTAGCAATACGATCTCTTGATAAAATAATAGGATGAATTATTTGAAAGCCTTTTGAAAACTTGGGCGGAAAAGCTGCTTTACACATTAAAAAAAAGGGATCATCAAACATTGATGATCCCTTTGACAATCATTATTCTATTTTATTTATTACTCCCACTCTTTGGTCAGAGTGCTCAAAAAGCTGACAAGGTCACGTATCTCTCTCTTACTGAGGACCTGTTTCATGTCTGGCATACTTGAAGGAGAATTTTTACGCGATGCAATAGTGCTGTTCATGATCAACGTATCTGGCTTGGATCCGATCTTCAGCACTATACCATCTGGCTTATCTTCCATCAAAGTACCACTGATATCGCTTCCATCTTTCATTTTCAATTGTACGAAACCATAGCCTGGAGCTAAGCTCTTGCTCGGATCTATCATTGATTCCAACAACTCTGCTTTTTCCAATCGATTTGCCACTCCATTTAGTCTAGGTCCAGCAACACCACCCATATCATCATACCCATGGCATCTGATACACTGAGCAGTTTGACTTTGAAAGAAAAGAGTTCGTCCTTCCCTTACACTTCCACCCTCTAATGTGCCACTGTATAGCTGCACCAAATCGCCATGGGTTCTTTCGCTCTGTATTGAATCATACTTAGCTTTGAGTGTTTCAGACTTAGTTTCTGCAATGGCTTCTTCCAACTCAATCAAAACTTCATTCGGAAGTTTATCTTTTCGCAAATCATCAAATAGCGTGTCCCAAAGTGGTAATTGAGCCGAGTTAGGAAGATTCCCTAAACTTAGTAGTCCGGCTTGTTTCTCTTCTGTGGTTCTATTCTGAATTACATCTTTTAGCAAATTCACCATTAGCTCCTGGGGGACCTCTGTTTTAGTAAGCAAGTCAAGACCCACTACCCGAACCGATTTAGAATTATCATTCATTGCCATTTCAATCGGAACAGAGATATTCCCAGGATTAATCGTTGCCAAAGATAATATCGCAGCTACACGTACTGGAGGTAAGGGATCTGATTTGAGCATTTTTGTTAGCTGGGATTCTGCAGATTTGATTTTCAACGCTCCAACAGCCTTTACAGCTGCGAGCCTGATTATCTCATTTTTATCACTCATTGCAGTTACCAAGGTGCCAACAGCAGCATTTTGGACTGGCTCTAATGCTCTCTTCACCTCTCCTCTATTTCTACCATCCACCCTATCCAGCACAGATGGTTTTGCCCAAGTGCCTAATGCAGCGATGGCTTCTGCTTTCATTGCATGGTCAATTCCTGACTTGTCTATGTATTTCAGGAGATTTCCCATTGACTTTTCGGTTCCTACACGAAGGTTAGCTCCTATAGCTCTTCGAATCAATGGCTCATTATCAAAACTTGTACTTGCCAGTAAGTCTCCCAATGCTGGAAGTGCTGCTTCTATGGAAAAATCATCGTTAATCGCTCGGGCAACTTCTGTCACGATATACTCATCTTCATCTTGAAGAAATACCTTAATTCCCGGCTCAGCCATTCTTCTTAATGCCAATACAGCTCCTAACCTTACTGCGTTGGAAGGATCAGAGGAAAGCGCAACAATTGGCTCCTTCTTATTTATTCTAGCTAAAGCCAAACTTGCCGAATGCCTTAAAAATGCATCCACGTCATTATTCTCTCTTAATACTTCAATCAATCCATCAATTGCCGGAGCATATGCAATTCTACCTAACGCTTCAGATGCGAAAAATCTAACTCGAATTTCATTGTCTTTTAATAAAGGTAAAAGTGATTCACCTGCTTTTGCATAGTTGATGTCACCCAACCATTTGGCAGCTTGCGCTCTGATTTCAGGGTCTTGGTCTTTCAGCAATGGAAGAAGCGCATCCGCATAATCCATATTGTCCATTCTTGCCAACTGGCTGATTCCGACGATCGCATGGATTCTCTTGAACTGGTTTTCCTTTTGTGAAATTGCTGATTGGAAGATTTTGGCTCCATCGTTGCCTCTTTTTGCCAATTCAAACTGAGCTTTTCTCCTTATCCTCATATCCTCATCTCCTAAATAGGTAGACAATTCATCTTCTTTCAATTTTTTGAAGTCAACTTTCATTACTTCAGATGTCTTTTTTCTGGCTGCCCAATCTGCTCCTGCCTCATCTTGCAGTTTCCAGATTCTTCCATCATTTTTAGTATTCCATCCATCTATCCAATCTGCAAAATAAAGAGAGCCATCGGGACCAAAATCTAATCCGGTGGCAAGGATTCCAGACATGATATTCTCTGTTTGAGACATTTTGAATGAAGCTCCATCTGGCTCCAATTGGAAAGCATGGATTCCAGATCGCGTAGGATTACCGACAAAGGAAGCGACAAAGAACGTGTTTTTCCATTTTTCAGCTAAAGCTGTACCTGGATTATAAACCATTCCTGTTGGTCCATTGATATAGTTTTGAATCGGTGGAGTAATATAAGCTGCTTGACCTTCATGACGTGGCAAATACAACTTCTCATCCATCCATACTTTATAAATGTTATTTTCGGGGTCTTTATATTTTCCAAATTGCCAGTTAGTTCTCCATCCAGTGTCCGAACCGTTGACTAAATAAACTAATCGCTCACTCTCGCCTCCATGATCTCCGTCATTGTCCACCGAGATAAGGTTATTATATGCATCAAATGTAAACTCATGAGTATTCCTGACACCCATAGCGAAGATTTCAAAGTCACTGCCATCGGGATTGGAACGAGCTACCACTCCCCTGTTCGGATATTTCCATTCAGTGCCATCAGGACCTTTTCCATTAAATCCAATGTCTCCAATGCCCCAATAGATTCTGCCATCCGGACCAACTTCCAATCCAGACATTCCATGACCACCAAACCCAACATGTACACCATAGCCATGGGAGATTGACTCTTTCTCATCCATGATGCCATCGCCGTTTTTATCAGTTAAGCGCCATATATCCGGAGCTATACCCACATAAAGATGGTCTTCATATTTCAAAAGTGCTCCAGCAACATCTGAAGTAACGTCGCTGAAATCCTGAACCATCATCTGTGAATAATCAGCAAAACCGTCCCCATCGCGATCTTCCAGTCGATAAAGTTCCTCTCGCTCTACTGTCATGTCTCTCCAATCGTGAGAACCGTCGCCATTGACATCTGCTAGCCAGGAGTTTTTATCTGACATTTCCGGAGAAAGAGTTTTTTGGAGAAAAGCTCTTTTATCATCGACAGTCTGAAGACTAATAGATGCTATTTCCCAGTCCTGATGGCTACGAATATCAAATTCTGAATTTTTCTGACGGTTTGTTCTCGTATAATAAAGACTTCCGTCATCTGTGATTTGTATAGATATAGGATCATATACCAAAGAATCGACCGCCCAAAGGGAGAGTTTCAATCCAGGGCTGAGAATCGGATTTACCTGATTTTCAGCAGATTTGGTCATCGTGCTGATTTCTTCCTTTGTGAGATTACGTTCCCGTAGATCGATTTTATCTTGCTTAGTACAAGAAAAAAATAGCGTAAAGGCAATAGCCAAAAGTATGTTGGCATATTGATGATGAATTTTTGAGAGGGGCATAGTTTGTTAATTATTCCAAATTTGAAATTAACAATTTTATATCCTACAAATCAGCCATTAGTAAAAAAGATGTTAAAAACAAAATAGTTATCCTCTATCATTCCAGTTACCTTATTTTCTTTGGTTACTTAACTGCAAGACTGCACTTGGGTAAGCTCAACAAAAAAGACGAGTGACCGAATTACCGTCTATGATAGTGTTTGCCATTAATTAAATCGCTTTTTGTCTTTTACTGATGAAATTGCGGATATACTTAAAAAACAAAAATCCCGACCAAGGATCAGGATTTTGTTCACTTTAACCACTAACAACCATAAAACAAAAATAAGGTTAGACTGTACAATAAAATGCTGAAGTCTGAGTAGTCGGTACGGGAATCGAACCCGTGTTTTATCCGTGAAAGGGATACGTCCTAACCCCTAGACGAACCGACCATTTGGCAGTGATTTTCAATAAAATAATTAACAAGCTGTCCAACAGCAAGTTAGTAGTCGGTACGGGAATCGAACCCGTGTTTTATCCGTGAAAGGGATACGTCCTAACCCCTAGACGAACCGACCATTTTGTTACTTAGAAAACTTGCTTTTCCGTAAGGTTGTGCAAATATAGCTGGTTAAGATTTAAATCCCAATATGGGTTCGAAAATTTGTCTCAACAACCTATAATAAGCTGAGTCAAAGGAATAAAGTTTTCTTTCTACTCATTAGCAATGAATTTTCTACTTTTGATTTTCAATTGAAATTAAAGAAATGAAACCTACTAATAGAATTAGAATTGCCATCAATGGATTTGGCAGAATTGGAAGATATACCGCAAAATTGATTCTGGAATCTGAAGGACTAAACTTGGTAGCCATCAATGATTTAGCTCATAATGAAGCCTTAGCGCATTTACTCAAATATGATTCAGTACATGGTAAAGCGAAGGGTAACATTAAGTTAACTGATTCAATTCTCTCTTATAATAGCCATCAAATCAGGTTGATCAGTCAATCAGACCCAGAAAAATTACCTTGGAAAGAACTATCCATCGATATGGTAATAGAGTGTACCGGTAAATTCACCACAAGAAATGAAGCTGAAAAGCATTTGTTAGCCGGGGCAAAAAAAGTAATCATCTCGGCTCCTTCAATTGATCCTAGTGTAAAGATGGTAGTATTGGGAGTGAACGACGATATCCTTACTGGAGATGAAGATATCGTCTCCAATGCTTCCTGTACCACTAATTGTCTTGCTCCAATGGTGAAGGTGCTGGATGATAACTTTGGAGTAGAGAAAGGTTACGCTTCTACGGTTCATTCCTACACCAATGACCAAAATCTTCATGATGCGCCTCACCGAGATTTGAGGAGAGCTAGGGCTGCAGCCTACTCCATCATTCCTACTACAACCAATGCGGGAAAAGCCCTGGATGTCGTACTGCCTTTACTAAAAGGAAAAATTGAGGCCTCTGCTATGAGGGTTCCTGTGCCGGACGGTTCGCTTACAGACATGATAGTTCAGCTTCGACAAGAAGCCAGTGCTGGTCAGATTAATACAGCATTTAAACTTGCAAGTGGCGGCTATCTTAAGGGACTTTTGGAAGTAGAGGAATCTCCTATCGTATCTATAGATATAATAGGAAATCCTCACTCCTGTATCTTGGATGCTGCACTGACTTCCTCCAAAGGAAAACTATGCAAAATCGTAGGTTGGTATGACAATGAAGCTGCCTACTCCAACAGATTGGTAGATTTAGTTAGAAAGATGATTCCATCCAACTAGGGTTTAACCCTGTTAATGGAAAGAAGTCTTACTATAAAATCCGGTAAATTACCTGTGCCTTTTCTCTTGGATAAGTCCAGGTACCATCCTATTTTTTCCATTATGGGAACCTTAAAAGTCTCAACCATTTCAATCAAGGTTCCATCAGGATCTTCTAAATAAGAGAACCTGCCAGCTGCCTTTCCCATGTCAAACTCATTTCCACTATCTACTGTCAACTCCAATCCCTGTGCTAAAAGATTCTCTTTTATTTTGCCCATTCCATTTACATCGAAGCAAACGTGAATAAACCCTAAATCACCCCAATTTCTATTTTCAAAAATTTTATTTCTTGGTTGGCTTTTTGTCTCGATCAATTCAACCTGACTTTGACAAAGTAGTTTTCCAAAAGCACCGGTAGATTGAGAAGATCCTTGAAGAAGAACCCGTCGAAATTCAGCTCCATTTACTCCAACCTGTTTAAAATCATCCCAGACACCAGTTTTATCATATAAAATTTCGGATTGCTGCAAGTGAACTTGATATATTGAAAGAGCGTCATCAATCGATGAAGAGCCAATTACAACCCCAGCTACGCCACCTGTAAGATCTTTATTTTTCCTGAACCAAGAATGGTTTTCTATCAGCTCAAAGGTATTTCCATAAGGATCTTTGACGTAAAAATGCAATTTCCCAGACGGATCCTTTACAGGTTCCCCAAGCATTTTGGCACCAATACCTTTGAGATGAGCATGAGTTTTTTGAATATCATGGCATCTAATTTTTACAGCTAAAATCCCTAAATCCAACCAGGTAAGGGGCTTAACGGATGCCTCTGGTGTTTTGGAAGTATATTGCCAAATCTCGAAACCTGCTCCACCTTGCATATTTAATGCTAAAATTGCGTGCCTACTTTCCACCTTGCCTGAGGTGTATTTAGTCATCAATTTGGCTTCAGCGCTATCCTGAAAAATTGGCACATCCATCTTAAATGCATTTCTGTACCAAGCCCATGCTTGATTTGCATCTTTCACTCCTATCCCTACTTGCTGGATGCCATTAATTGTCGCTTGATTCATTCAACTAGTGTTATAATTTTAAACCTCTTACTTTAAAAGATTTAAATATAAACTTTTGATTGATGCTGGCTTAACTTTTAACAAAAAAAGACTAAATGCAGCTGCATTTGCGAGTTGCACCCTTAACCAGCTATTTTCTTCATATTTTCTACATGAAACCAGCATCTCGTTTGGAACAATATGAAAATCAGTTTTATGACGAATTCTTCTCACTAATTCAAAATCTTCCATCACACAAAAATTAGTATCGAAACCACCTAAGCCTTGAAAGAGATCTCGGGAAATAAAAAGTGCCTGATCTCCCCCGCCTGCAAAAACTCCGTTGAATCTGGTGAACCAAGAATTAAGCCTGAGTAAATTCCGGGTAGAATTGAATCGATATCTAAAACATCCTACTTCTTTTCCCTCTTTTATGTGCAAAATAATATTCTGGGCATAATTTTCAGGGGGTCTGGTATCTGCATGAACAAAGTAAAAAATTTCTGCAGTAGCATGGCTCGCTCCTAAATTCATTTGAATCGCTCTGGATCCAACTTTTGACTCCATCACGTTAGCTTTTAATGACTTCGCCAATTCTACAGAATTGTCTTTAGATCCCCCATCCACCACTATAACTTCACTGACTAGTCCATTGGCATATTGCCATAACTGTGGGATCAGTTCACGAAGATTTTCTTCCTCATTTAAAGAGGGAATAATTATAGAAATCATGAATTATCAGTCTTCAGCAAGTCTAATCATGTAGTCCTTGATCTTATTCTCCAAAACCACTTTTTGAAGTATTCCATTTTCGTAATAAAAACGATTTACACTTCCATTAACCTCTAATTTATATACCCCTTTTTCGATTTCACGTAAGGTAGTCGGCATGCCAAAATTTTCGGAAATAAAGGTGTCACCATCTTTCGGCTCATGAAAATAAAGTGTTGCTACGCTTTGTGCATACTTTGGTCTGATATCTTCTTCATTATGAAATTTATAAGAATTTGCATCGACCTCATAATGATCATCTTTCCATTTAACTGTGGTAATGAAATTCCCCCGGTTTGAATCGGAATTAGTTGTCGAACTGATAAAATAATTATTTTCAAAATGAGCTTTTTGAAGAAATTCCACATGTATTTTTCCAAAAAACCAAAATTCAACCTTGCTGTGAATTTGATAATCTGTAGTGGCGCCTGCTTTCACTTTATCCGCCTGCATGCTGCCAATAGTAAATCCTGCCAACACAATATCATATTTATTAATCTTTCTCTGCCCTTGAGCAAGTATCACCGTGGTCAAAAAAAGAATTACTGCCAAACCTGTGGCTCGATGTATACGACGTAAGGAATTTACCATAAATATAAAGCGCTAATTTAAAATTTTACAAAGCTAAACAATCTCTAACACTACAGTTATTAGACCAAATTTCAGCCATTATTATATTTTGAATTTGAATCTTTCCCAATCTTCTTCATCGTCGATATCGGAGAGTGAAGGCAGCAATGAAAAAGAAAGTCCATTTTTATTCAGATATTCTTTGGTCAATTCAGTGACCCGATCTGTACTCCAGGGAATGTCATCAAAGACACCTGCTACAAATTTCTTCATTCCCAACAAATAGTATCCTCCATCGTCCGCTGGGCCGATAACTAATTCCTTGTGATCGAGTTGAACAAATGCTTTTTCTATTATTTCAGACGTGAGCTCCGCACAATCTGTTCCTACTATCAATAACTTTTCATATCCGCTATCAAAAAGCCTCTTGAAAGCATCTTTCATTTTTACGCCAAGGTCACCTTCTGACTGGAGTTCAAAGCTATAATCGTTTTGATAATGCGACAAATCTTTGGGAATAAATGAGGAGAAGAACAAAACCTTTTTAAACGGACTTCCCTTCAAAATTGAATGAGTGAAAAATATCAATTTCTTGTATGCTTCCAGTGCTGCTATGTCACCGATTGAAGCGGCAAGCCTAGTTTTAACGTTACCTAATTCTTCGTTTTTTTGAAAAACAATAATCGCATTTGTCATTTTAACTTGTAATTCCCCCGCAACTTGAACCTGCACCTGCGGTGCATCCAAAACAGTGATTTTTAATAATTATTTCTCTATTCAACAACGCATTTTCATTCCAGTGCTTCACATGTTGTGCGTCAATAGCATTTACTTTTAACTCCAACATTTGATTAAAATCACAATCATATAGAAAACCATCCCAACCTATAGAAATCGTATTTCTGCACATCACCCCACTTGCAGCAATGGGATTGAAATTTTCTATCAGCTTTTCCATATAAGACTCATAGTTTTCACTTCTGATGAGGTACTCCAAAAATCGACTTATAGGAAGATTGGTAATCGCAAATAGAGAATTAAATGAGATTCCAAAGCGCTCTCCCAGCTTCTTTTTGAACTCAAGTTCTAACCCCTTCTGAGCAGGTGGCATGAATGCGCCTGAGGGATTATAAACCAAATTTAAAATCAAACCGCTTCCTTCTACACCATATCCTTGATCGTTAAGGAGTTTGAGTGCTTTTATAGATTTATCAAATACCCCATCGCCTCTTTGTGAGTCGGTTTTGGATGCCGTAAAATAGGGCAATGAAGAGGCTACTTCGATGTTATGAGTTTTGAAAAACTGTGGAAGATCATGATACTTTGGATTAGCCAAAATTATTGTGAGGTTACATCTTACAATAATATTTACTTCAGAATTAATAGATCTTATGGCTTCAATAAACCAACGAAAATCAGGGTTCATCTCGGGAGCTCCACCAGTGAGATCAATGGTTTTAACTTCTTGATTTAAGATCACTTCGAGACATTGACTCATAGTCTCTCTGGTCATTATTTCTTTACGGTCAGGACCTGCATCTACGTGACAGTGTTTGCAAACCTGATTGCACATCTTTCCAAGATTAAGTTGCAATACTGCGATTTGGGTAGGTCTCAGTGGGAACAGATTAACTGATTTGAGTTTTTCTTCAAAACTGGCACCAGTAAAATTTGACCTGTCTTTTTCTAAAATCTGAATTTCTTCTTCTGAGTTTGAAAGTCGATGTTGTAATGCTTTTAGTGATTTCATTACATGGAAATTTCTTTGACTTTATTCATCATTTGAGTAGCATGAACTAGAGATGCTCCACCTCTAATGGCTGCTGCCACATGCACGGCCTCCATCATTTGCTCCTCATCACAACCTTTTTCCATGGTATCGGTGGTGTAGGCTTCTATACAATAAGGGCACTGAATAGTATGAGCGACTGCTAAGGCAATTAATGATTTTTCTCTAGCTGTGAGCGCTCCTTCGGCAAATACTTCTCCATAATAATCGAAAAATTTGTCTGCTAATGGCTTCTGGAATTCTGATATTTTTCCAAAATTCTTAAGATCCTCGGGGTTGTAATAAGTTTTCATTGATTTTGGTTTTTATATAAATACGAGTAAATACTACACTACGGATTCTATCTTCTAGTCATTTATAAGTAATGCTGAGAAAATTAAGTCAGAATAAATCCAGAATTAGGAAAACTTCTTTAATTACACGCAGTATAAATGCTTAATTGTGATCCACCTCTAACTGCATCTAAAAAAGCCTTAGAGTCTATTAAAGCAACTTTTTATGCTAAAGAAGATCAGAAATAAAATTTTCAATGGAATAGTTATCTAAATAGGAACTGAAAACTCTCCTTTCCGTTATATTATAAATCATATTAAACCTTTTAATAATTAGATAATGGGACTACGGTTAGGCGATATAGCGCCAAATTTCACAGCAGAAACTTCAGAAGGAACAATTAATTTTTACGAATACTTAGGAGATAGTTGGGGTGTGTTATTTTCACATCCTGGTGATTACACTCCAGTGTGTACTACCGAGCTAGGTGCGGTAGCTAAACTCAGAGATGAGTTTTCCAAAAGAAATACAAAAGTAATGGCGCTAAGTGTTGATGGAGTAGAAAGTCATAAGGGTTGGATTTCGGATATTAATGAAACTCAAAACACTCATGTAAACTTTCCTATCATTGCGGACGAGGATAAGAAAATATCAGGTCTTTATGATATGATTCATCCAAATTCAGACGAAAACTTCACCGTGAGATCTGTTTTTGTGATCGGAACTGACAAGAAAATAAAATTAATCTTCACCTATCCTGCCAGCACTGGTAGAAACTTTGATGAGTTACTAAGGGTAATTGATTCACTGCAATTGACTGCTAATTACTCTGTAGCTACTCCTGCAGATTGGAACCAGGGTGAAGATGTAGTGATATCTCCATCAATTAAGGCTGAAGACATAGCTGCCAAATTTCCTAAGGGACATAAGGTGATCAAGCCTTACCTAAGAACTACCCCGCAGCCAAATTTGTAATCATCTGATTATCATTAAAAAAGGCCTTTCGAGTGAAAGGCTTTTTTATTAGGTTTCTATTAATAGGAAATTAGCATTTGCTGCGTCTTTTCTGACAGATTTAGCGTGTTGATATCCTTCAGAATTGTACCAAGATTCAGCTTTTTCTTTGGTCGGAAATTTTAACATGACCAATCGCTCATGTTTCCATTCGCCTTCCAACACAGTGACAGGATTTCCACGGAGTACAAACTTTCCTCCAAATGCTGAAACGGTAGCTGGAGTTAATCTTTTGTATTCATCATATTTCACTGGATCATTGATGTCAATTTCTACTATTACAAATGCCGGCATATTTTTCTGATTATTTATTATCAACTAATTTAATCAATAACAGAGTCAAAGCCAATTCCTGCTGCTACTCTACTTTTCGCAAACGAAATTCTACGCTTGGTCAGCAATTCATTCAGTGTCATGCGGGAATTGAAGACGGATACTTCTCTGCTATTCACTAAAAACAGACTACTTTCACCTATTTCAAATCTACGCACTTCTCCAGAAAGCAACATTTCTAAGGCCGCAACATTTCTAGTGTATGTCGTTATCTGCTCATTTATAGCAGTCCAACTGTTTAGTTCATTTTCGAGTTTGGTGCGTAAGGAGATTTCCTTCATCTCTCTACTATTTTGTTTGAAGTCAATCTTGTTTGCCGCCAAACGAGTCCCACCCCTGGCTTTTCTCCACATTAGGGGAGTATAGACTGACAAGCCCCATTTATAGTTATTTTGAAAAAATCCTGCCTGCTCCAACTTATTCAGATCACTGGTCAGAAAATTGTATTTCAATTTGACCACCGGAATTATTTGCTGCGCCTTCAGCCTACGGTCTATTTCTAGTGTTGCCAATTCATAATCTGCCAGTTGCAGCTCGGGATGAATACTCACCAGTTCTCTCAATTCTGGCTCACTTAATATTAAGTTATCTATTGAACTAAGCTTTTGAGGAATAGTTTCCAATTTTAAGCCAATAGGATCTCCTGATTCTCCCCAGAGAAAATTGTTTAATTCCTGTGTCCGTTGGTAAAGTTCATTTTCAGCTTTTTGCAAACTAAATTCCCTATTCAAAAGCTGACTTACTGCTTCAACAGTATCAATAGCAGGGAAATCACCTTGCTCATAACTGATTTTTACCCCGTCAAATCTCTCGGTCGCCAAGAGTACTCCTTCCTTTAGTAAAATTGTATTTACATGTGCCAGAGACCAATTCCAATAGGCGGCCGATGCTTGCAAATAAAGGTCATTCAATAATTGCTGTCGTTGCGAACCGGTGGATTCTTGATATATCTGCGCCTTTCTTAAACCTGCTCTACGATCATCCAAAATTAGCCCTTGACCTAAGTTTAGGGAAGCGCCGGCAGCAAACAGTCCACCTGAAGGCACAGAGTTTTCCGGGTTCAGGTATTGTCCTGAATTCTGCTCAAATACTCCGTTTAGTTCAATTCCAGCCCAAGTTGGAATACTGATTCCTGCCTCTCTTTTGTCGTAATAGTTTTTATTATCGAAGCTCTTTTGATCTAAGTTGCCATAAAGCAAGGGATCAAATCCTCCGCGGGCAATTCTAACTTCCATGTCACCCATAATCAGCATCAAATTAGCTTGAGCAGAAATAGGATGATACGCCTGTACCCAACTCATGAATGTGTCAAACTTTAGCGTATCAGCAGATTGTGACATCGCCTGAAAACCGAATGCAAGAAAGAAGAGAGTAATGATTAACTTTTTCATTTTTTACTTTTCTCTATTGCTTCTTTTTGATCCCTAGTGTAATAATCAGCTGGAAAGCCATTCAATTGCCTCCAAATTTCATAATAAACCGGCACATCATTCAATAAAGCTATGCCATTGGCACCGGACCCGATTTTCAAGGCAGAAGGCCAAGGCTCCCCTTCAGGATCCTCAGCGACTAAAACTCGATATTGATTTGTATTCCCTGCAAACTGGTCAATTGCAACTATTACTCCTCCGAATGTACCGTTGGAAAGTTTTGGCCATCCAGAAAATACAATTGCAGGCCAACCGTCAAATATAAACTGAACCTTCTTTCCCGCTTCCATCAAGGGTAAATCAACCGGTTGAATGTACATTTCAACTGCCAACTCTCCATTTGAGGGAATTATATTAACCATTGGATCACCCTCCTTAATTGTTTCTCCAATTCCTACCTGAATGGCTTCTGCGATGTACCCATCCTGAGGTGCCAAGATAAACCGCATGGCCTTTCTGGCTTCATAGTTGGAATATTGATTTTTAAGTTTAAACACAGATCCCTCCGCATCAAATTGGCTAGAAAGTGCAGTAAGTCGATCTGATTCAACTTTCGCTAACTTTTCCGCATAGTCATTTTCAATAGCTTCAAACTCTAGATTTGCAGTCATATAAGAGTTTTTACTGCTGAGAAAATTATTCTCGGCAGCTATTACGTTGGTTTCTACTTCCTGAAACTTCAATTTTCTAGCTTCCAGATCTGTTAAGGATCGCAACCCCTCTTCATACAATTTTTCTGCACGAACTAACTGCTCCGTTCCTATCTTTAAATTAACTTTTGCCTGGATCAATTTTATACTGTCAGATTGGACTTTCAGTGAAGCCATTTCTAAGTTATTTACGGCCTGTTCAAGACTGATCAATTTATTTCTCCGCAATGCCTCAATTTGATTTCCCAACGAGCCAGCCTTGTCCTTGTAGGAAAGAGCTGAAAGAGTTTTTGAATCTACCTGTGATTGGGTTCGTGGAAGAAGTAAAGAATCAAAATATTCATCTTTGACTTCGGATATTCGAAGGATAGTATCTCCTTTTTGCACATAATCCCCTTCGTTGATATACCATGTTTCTATTCTGCCGGCGATGACAGAATGAATGGTCTGGGCTCTATGCTCAGGTTTAAGTGCGGTCACATATCCCTTTGATTGAATGTATTGAGTCCATGGAAGAAAAAGCATTATAAAGGCAACGCACATGATAGAGAATAGAATTTTCACTCTACGCATTTTTTCTTTGGGAGCAATAGTCATAGCGATGCTTTCCGCATTGTGCAACGCTTTGTTATACTTAATCTTATTTTCAGAGATGTTCAACATAAAGATTAAGAGCTATAAGATTTGAAATTAGTGTAACCCTCTTTTGAACCCTGAAAAATAATTTTCCCTGCATCTAAGCATACCACACTTTCTGCACGTCTTACAACTTCGGCGTCCTCTGAAATCATTATTAAAGTCCATTTTCCCGAGAAGAGATAATTAAGAACCTTTTCTTTTATCTCTATATCAATATTCAAAAGTGCATTTTCAAGTATGATCGCTTTTGGACCACCTGCAAAAGCTCTAACAAGCAAAATTCCTTGAGCCATCTTCCGCGAAAGACCCTTTCCCTCAGGTTGCATAATGGTTTCTAGATCTTCTGGCAACTGATATATAAAATCCTTCAACCCTACTAATTCAATCAAAAAATCCAACTGAAATGGATCAATTGACCGACCCACTTCTATATTTTCTCTAATACTACCATGAAAAATTTCCTCTTGTTCCATGCAGTTACCCACCAACGATCGATATTTTTCTAAATGAATAAGATCTATTGAAAGATCGTTTATTTTGATTTGTCCTTGATACGTTTCATACAAGCCCGAAAAAAGTGCCAGAAGTGCACTTTTTCCACTTCCACTTTTTCCGGTAATTACGATTTTTGAATTTGGCTCAATCGTCAAATTTATATTCATTAAAATGGGCTTTATGACATCATTTGGATGAAAAGTTAGATTTTCCATAGAGAGCTTAATTCCCTCTGATTGGTTGGTGATGTCTTTTTCCGGTCGGTTATGATTTTCCATTTCCATATCCATCACTTGCCCCAATTTCTCGACTGCCACTAAGGTGTCATAGACGGTGTCCAATGAAATTATAAGTTTTTCCACTGAATTGACCACCATTACAATTATCACCTCTGCGGCTACGAATTGACCAATACTTATCTGATCGTCGATCAATAATAAACTTCCAGCCACAAGTAGACTGGTGACGATTAGTACTTTAAATGCAATCAGAACCTTGAACTGAAATATTAGCACTGAAAAGTGTTTTGACCGATACTCAATATATCGTTTCAGTAGTTTGTCAGCTCTGAGGACGGGAAGGTTGGTTTTGCCTACTAGTTTGAATGAATTAATGGTTCTTCCTATTTCTTCTAACCAATAAGCAGTTTGATACTTATAGGTAGATTCTTTCAGAGCAGTTTGCATTCCTTGGGCGCTCGTGAAATAGAAAATTGTAAGCAGGATCAGCAATAATGCAATTCCGAAAAGGATGAACGTAGTGTGATAAAAAGACAACAGAATCAACCCAAAAATTACCTGGAGCAAGGCCGTTGAATATTCTACCAAAATTTTTGATAATCCTTTCTGAAGATTTACTGTATCGAAAAATCTATTAACCATTTCAGGGGTATATTTTCCATGAAGTAATTCGGCCTTTAATTTTGGTAGCCGATAAGCAAAAGATAGCGCTGACTTAGCAAATATTCGTTGCTGAAGTTTCTCAGAAATCTGCAGTTGTGATACCTGAAGAAATCCTCCAAAAGCAACTCCGGCTGCCACTATAACTACTAAGATTATCCATGACGTAGAGATTCTACCTCCTAAAATAAAATTCAAAATTGCTTGAATACCTAATGGTAAAGAAAGTGCTACCATACCATTTAGTATCGCATAAAAATAGATGGCGTAAACCTGATTTTTTTCTTCCTTAAGCAAACTGAAGAATCGTTTCAAAGGTGTCATTTAAGAAGTATTAATTAGTAGAAATGGTCTTAAATACAAGCTCACTAAAGAACTGCAACCGAGTAGTACTGTCTAGCGATTGCTCAGACATATTGGGCAGGTGCTTCGCATTAAAAGAATGGAGCAAGCTCGCTTCCAATACCGTATAGGACAACGCTTTAGGAAACTCATACTCAGGATTAATAGCCGAAATTAAATCCGAAATACGCTCACCAAATTTATAAATCTGAGCGAAAAAACCATTCTCATGCTCTGCATCAACCATTTTGGTCAAGTATCCTTTTAAGGATTCATTTACTACAATGCTGCGCAAATCTAATGGTGAAATATGGATGTTTGATTCAAACGAAGGTCCTTCAATCATTAATTTTATAGCAACTTCCAGGCATTTTTTTTGATCTGAAAGATTGGCTGTCAAATAGACATAGTTAACCTCCATCCAAGCCCAATACCAAGCCATAAAGTAGAGTAAGATCATATGCTTATTTTCAAAATAGCGATAAACTGCAGCCTCGGTAACCCCAGTTTTATGTGCTAGCTTTTTGAATGTAAATTGCTCCATTCCTAGTTTACGGATCATTTCTGCTCCTTCTTTTACGATGGATATGCCCAATTCTGAGCTAAAAGGATCCTTCAAATAGAGATTTTGATGCACCTCCATTTTTAAATTTGTAAATATTTTCTCCAAAATTTTCTGATTTAATTAAAGGTTTAACGAACAAAAATAGAAAAAGTTAACAACTCATTCAAAAAGTTAGTATTACTAACAATTTCAATGGATTTGCCCGTAGCGCTGTTTCAATTCCGATAAGGTGCGATTGAAGGACTCGGAGGCTAAGTATAAGGAACTTATCGAGTTAAGTTTCAATTCCGATAAGGTGCGATTGAAGGAAGGTGATTTGGTAATCATTGCTGCACGTCCGGCAAGTTTCAATTCCGATAAGGTGCGATTGAAGGAATGGATAATTTCGCTAAAAGGAGATAAAGGAGACACGTTTCAATTCCGATAAGGTGCGATTGAAGGTAAAAAAATGGAAAAGCAAGAAGTGCTTGACGCAAGTTTCAATTCCGATAAGGTGCGATTGAAGGAAAAATATTACAAACTAGAGCGTGTTCCGGTAATCTGTTTCAATTCCGATAAGGTGCGATTGAAGGATCAATAGGGAATACTAACTCCTCTTTCGCTATTTCGTTTCAATTCCGATAAGGTGCGATTGAAGGTACCGAGAAACATTAAATTTTTATGCTTTAAATAGGTTTCAATTCCGATAAGGTGCGATTGAAGGAATGATGAGATAGCCGATACAAGGGACGGCTGCAAGTTTCAATTCCGATAAGGTGCGATTGAAGGACCAAAACGAAAATTCTTTAAAGCCATCATTTAGCAGTTTCAATTCCGATAAGGTGCGATTGAAGGCTATTAACAAAAAAAGAGAAGTCGACCAATACGGCAGTTTCAATTCCGATAAGGTGCGATTGAAGGATTTGAATACGCTGCATCTCAATCAGAATCCTTTATGTTTCAATTCCGATAAGGTGCGATTGAAGGTACTAACGGAGAAGCTAATAGCGCACTAGTAACATGTTTCAATTCCGATAAGGTGCGATTGAAGGCTCAATTCTCAAAGCTAGATCCGACCATTTAGACTCGTTTCAATTCCGATAAGGTGCGATTGAAGGTCTAAAAATGATTAAGGACGGACACCCGTTATTGACGTTTCAATTCCGATAAGGTGCGATTGAAGGGGCGATAAAGTTTACCCTGTTATTAACACTACTCTAGTTTCAATTCCGATAAGGTGCGATTGAAGGGACAACACCACTTTTGAAATTAACCGCCTAATGTTCGTTTCAATTCCGATAAGGTGCGATTGAAGGGTGCAGGCGTTTCAGTCGGCAAGCCTTCTTCTGCTAGGTTTCAATTCCGATAAGGTGCGATTGAAGGTTTTTACGCTTGACTTTGAAGCTGACGGGATTATAGGTTTCAATTCCGATAAGGTGCGATTGAAGGAACCTGACCCGTGCCGAAAAGCAACTGGACAAAGCTGTTTCAATTCCGATAAGGTGCGATTGAAGGCCTCCGACTTCAGGAAGGTGGATAAGTTTTACCTGGTTTCAATTCCGATAAGGTGCGATTGAAGGTCAAGAAGAGGCTAGAAACAATTTCGCTTCTCAGAGTTTCAATTCCGATAAGGTGCGATTGAAGGAAGAAACGAACGTAGATGCCGTGCTAGCTTTATCCTGTTTCAATTCCGATAAGGTGCGATTGAAGGTAGGCGTTCGGAAATAGCTGCGCAGGTTGAAAAGTAGTTTCAATTCCGATAAGGTGCGATTGAAGGCGGCCGGTTGCCTTCATGATCTGCTTGAAGTCCTTTAGTTTCAATTCCGATAAGGTGCGATTGAAGGCGCGGAGTACTTAACTCCTGCAATCTTAGCACCTGCGTTTCAATTCCGATAAGGTGCGATTGAAGGTCATCTACGAAGTTACGGACGAGGCGGGCGAACCGCGTTTCAATTCCGATAAGGTGCGATTGAAGGATCTTGTCAGGACGTAATGCCTTGTCAAAAACATCAGTTTCAATTCCGATAAGGTGCGATTGAAGGGGTATTTATTCTCATTCTATAGAACTCGTTTCCAAAGTTTCAATTCCGATAAGGTGCGATTGAAGGTTCATTTATTGGAATACTGATAGGCATTTTAATCTGTTTCAATTCCGATAAGGTGCGATTGAAGGTACCGCAAGGTTCTAGAATCACCGATGCTGATACAGGTTTCAATTCCGATAAGGTGCGATTGAAGGGGAAACCTATGATAGAATATGGGCAGGGCTGGTATGTTTCAATTCCGATAAGGTGCGATTGAAGGTCTAATTCATGATTGTAACGTTCTACATCCTTTTCGTGTTTCAATTCCGATAAGGTGCGATTGAAGGGAAACATGTTAATCAGTATTACCAAGTATCAAACCTGTTTCAATTCCGATAAGGTGCGATTGAAGGCTTGAATGAGGACGGCACGTGGAGAGTTCCCGTTTCGTTTCAATTCCGATAAGGTGCGATTGAAGGTGCTGAAAATCTAGTAGCCTGCCCTGTATCTTTTGGGTTTCAATTCGGATAAGGTGCGATTGAAGGGCCAGTCTGCTTTGCTGGTGTGGTTTCTCATTCCAGGTTTCAATTCCGATAAGGTGCGATTGAAGGCTAATGTATTCACTCAGAAAGAGATTAGGCTTGCATGTTTCAATTCCGATAAGGTGCGATTGAAGGTGCAATACCTTCTAGCTCTTATGCTTCCTTTGTTTTGTTTCAATTCCGATAAGGTGCGATTGAAGGATAGGTGAAATTGGTATTCAGCCAAACCTATTTTGGGTTTCAATTCCGATAAGGTGCGATTGAAGGGGACAACTTCTGGTTTGCTTGCAAGACTATTATTTAGTTTCAATTCCGATAAGGTGCGATTGAAGGCTTTGTGAAAATAGTAGTTGAAAGGTTTTAATGCCAGTTTCAATTCCGATAAGGTGCGATTGAAGGAATCTAGGGATGAGGCGAAGGAATTTATTTCACTTAGTTTCAATTCCGATAAGGTGCGATTGAAGGGGGTGCAATTATAGCAGATGCGGTAATGGCAGACGAGTTTCAATTCCGATAAGGTGCGATTGAAGGAATGCGATTAGGGATGACAGAACTAGGGATGCTCACGTTTCAATTCCGATAAGGTGCGATTGAAGGTAATCTCCCAGCGAGTCAAAGCCGAAGATGACCTCTGTTTCAATTCCGATAAGGTGCGATTGAAGGTATCTGGACACAGTCTAGCCAGTTTGGCCCCATCGCGTTTCAACTCCGATAAGGTGCGATTGAAGGAATATCCCTGAATACAATTACCCTGCTTCGAGCCTGGTTTCAATTCCGATAAGGTGCGATTGAAGGATCATAGGCACTATCACAGTTAGCGTGCGTAACGCTGTTTCAATTCCGATAAGGTGCGATTGAAGGCTCCCCGAACCTGATGAAACAGAAGCTTGGTATCTCGTTTCAATTCCGATAAGGTGCGATTGAAGGCTGTGTGACTGCTGTATCGCCAGGACGAGTATCTAAGTTTCAATTCCGATAAGGTGCGATTGAAGGTCTTCCAATAGGAAGCGCAAGGTGCGTTGTTAAATAGTTTCAATTCCGATAAGGTGCGATTGAAGGTTTGCTACTGGACGGGAGAACGCGCTTCGTGCCAAGTTTCAATTCCGATAAGGTGCGATTGAAGGCGTGTTCAATTCAACGCCTCCGCCTGTTACATACACGTTTCAATTCCGATAAGGTGCGATTGAAGGAAGCCATTTGCAATCAGTCCGTTACGGACGGTTATGTTTCAATTCCGATAAGGTGCGATTGAAGGATATTTTTTCAGACTGGGGTTTTTTCAATTACCTCTGTTTCAATTCCGATAAGGTGCGATTGAAGGGTCCTCCCCTCAGTGCCATGCTCCACCATAAATGCAGTTTCAATTCCGATAAGGTGCGATTGAAGGAGTAACTGCCACATCAGAATCCAGTAGAATACCTGTGTTTCAATTCCGATAAGGTGCGATTGAAGGGCTTTAAGAATGGCAGACGGTCAAGTAATAACCTGTGTTTCAATTCCGATAAGGTGCGATTGAAGGAATACTTTTCAATTCTGAGTCTGGCACATTAGCCATGTTTCAATTCCGATAAGGTGCGATTGAAGGGACCTTGATTATTGGGGAATGGATATGCCTAAATCTGTTTCAATTCCGATAAGGTGCGATTGAAGGTAGCAGTATCACGGGGTTTGACGCCGCTTTATCAAAGTTTCAATTCCGATAAGGTGCGATTGAAGGTCAGGCAATTCTTTTTTACCCCCTGTAGGTAATTCAAGTTTCAATTCCGATAAGGTGCGATTGAAGGTTCTCGAAAATGATTTGAAAGCCAAAATAAAAGATCGTTTCAATTCCGATAAGGTGCGATTGAAGGTAATGAATAACGGCTTGAAAACAGCTGCAGATTCATGTTTCAATTCCGATAAGGTGCGATTGAAGGTTTTGTTAGCGCAGCCGGAACCATTCAGATTAGTAAGTTTCAATTCCGATAAGGTGCGATTGAAGGATCCAATAATAACTGCTTGATCGCTTTCCCTATCAGTTTCAATTCCGATAAGGTGCGATTGAAGGAACTGCAATGATCACAGGGAACGGGGTTTTCTCTAAGTTTCAATTCCGATAAGGTGCGATTGAAGGTGTACCACAATCGATCATCTGAGTAGATGACCTGGAGTTTCAATTCCGATAAGGTGCGATTGAAGGAATTCAACTATTGGCGCCAATGTGCCTTGGTACGCGGTTTCAATTCCGATAAGGTGCGATTGAAGGATTCAGAGATTATACAAAAAAGCCAATATCTTACCTGTTTCAATTCCGATAAGGTGCGATTGAAGGGAGAACCTGAACATCTTTATGCATCAAGATTCATGAGTTTCAATTCCGATAAGGTGCGATTGAAGGGGTGTGAGTCGTGCTAAATCTGAAGGTTTGGATATTGTTTCAATTCCGATAAGGTGCGATTGAAGGAGCAAAGTGGATGAGGGACCAAGCATTGAATATGTCGTTTCAATTCCGATAAGGTGCGATTGAAGGATTCGGGGGTTACTATGCCTTTGATTTTTGGTATCAGTTTCAATTCCGATAAGGTGCGATTGAAGGTGAAATTACCGTATGAATCTATGGTTACTTTTCCGAGTTTCAATTCCGATAAGGTGCGATTGAAGGAATCGGACTGCTCCGTTATTGCCAGCCGCGAAATAAGTTTCAATTCCGATAAGGTGCGATTGAAGGTGCAGTCGGTGATTTTGTGAGGATTGACGCTACAACGTTTCAATTCCGATAAGGTGCGATTGAAGGTTAACGTACTCTCCTACCTCAGGAGACGGATTATCTGTTTCAATTCCGATAAGGTGCGATTGAAGGATTTATTGTTGGTGCAAATGATTCACCATTATTCTTAGTTTCAATTCCGATAAGGTGCGATTGAAGGCGATAAAATAGATGAAGAGGCTGCTAGGTCTGCTGCGTTTCAATTCCGATAAGGTGCGATTGAAGGACTTTAGATGTTTACATCTTAACGGTCACAAGCATAGTTTCAATTCCGATAAGGTGCGATTGAAGGCTATTTATCCGGAACTTGTGCCTGTGATTCAATCAAGTTTCAATTCCGATAAGGTGCGATTGAAGGATTATTTCTTCGAATAAATATAAGTCTCCCTTTATTGTTTCAATTCCGATAAGGTGCGATTGAAGGAACACCGCCCCTTGTTGGTCTACCACCGTCAGAAAGGTTTCAATTCCGATAAGGTGCGATTGAAGGGAAGTTTTCAGCCAGCAATAGGAGACCAATACACCTGTTTCAATTCCGATAAGGTGCGATTGAAGGCCATTGACGAGCAAACCGTCTACAATGCCCAACTGAGTTTCAATTCCGATAAGGTGCGATTGAAGGTATTCGGCTGTATAAAGTAGTGTGAGGCTCATTTGGTTTCAATTCCGATAAGGTGCGATTGAAGGTGGGGATAGTATCGGGTGGATTTGTTCTCTCCTGAGTTTCAATTCCGATAAGGTGCGATTGAAGGAAGAACTCCTGCACGATGACAACCCCGTCACACGCGTTTCAATTCCGATAAGGTGCGATTGAAGGCAGGATATTAATTACTTTATGGGAAATGGAATAGAGTTTCAATTCCGATAAGGTGCGATTGAAGGCATTGCTGGGTACAAGGGATGAATTCTTTGAGTTATGTTTCAATTCCGATAAGGTGCGATTGAAGGTTAAGATTGGATTCTTATCTAGACGCTGTAAATGTCGTTTCAATTCCGATAAGGTGCGATTGAAGGAAGTTTTGGAGACCCCAGCTCGGAAACAGTTGTTACGTTTCAATTCCGATAAGGTGCGATTGAAGGTTGAGGGCATTTTTTATGTCTACAGGATAATAATATGTTTCAATTCCGATAAGGTGCGATTGAAGGACACTATCACAAACCTGCAAATCATACATTGAGCAAGTTTCAATTCCGATAAGGTGCGATTGAAGGAAAAATGCCCTCTGCGCTTGGTTTATCCTCATCGAAGTTTCAATTCCGATAAGGTGCGATTGAAGGAATCTAGGGATGAGGCGAAGGAATTTATTTCACTTAGTTTCAATTCCGATAAGGTGCGATTGAAGGGTTAATTGATCCAAGGAATAATATAAAACTAGTAAAGTTTCAATTCCGATAAGGTGCGATTGAAGGTGCATTATCTACTTTATTAAGAAGTACGTCACCGTCGTTTCAATTCCGATAAGGTGCGATTGAAGGAATTCTATTTTGAATGCAATTGTATTGGCAACTGATGTTTCAATTCCGATAAGGTGCGATTGAAGGAGTCTAATAAGGTCTTATTGGAATCATTTTCAGCATTGTTTCAATTCCGATAAGGTGCGATTGAAGGAGATGAGTTAAATGAAGATGTTCATCCTGAAAAAGGTTTCAATTCCGATAAGGTGCGATTGAAGGTGGTAAGTCCATGCGATGAATAGCGCATATTCTACCGTTTCAATTCCGATAAGGTGCGATTGAAGGAATGCGATTAGGGATGACAGAACTAGGGATGCTCACGTTTCAATTCCGATAAGGTGCGATTGAAGGAGCATCATTAGGCGCTTTGATCAGCCCTGTTAACCTGTTTCAATTCCGATAAGGTGCGATTGAAGGAATTCTTAGTTCATACATCCTAGCGGAATCAATTTTGTTTCAATTCCGATAAGGTGCGATTGAAGGCCCTTTTGCAGCCCCTTGCCTTTATCCATCATTCCTGTTTCAATTCCGATAAGGTGCGATTGAAGGTAACCGGTAGTAGTAACAGATTCAACAGGTGCCCAGTTTCAATTCCGATAAGGTGCGATTGAAGGCGAGGAAACGAAATGAGAGAGATATTATTTAGAGGAGTTTCAATTCCGATAAGGTGCGATTGAAGGAATAGCTTTTGGGGTTTTAGTCCGTTGGGATCAAGTGTTTCAATTCCGATAAGGTGCGATTGAAGGTCCTGTAAATCAGTTCTTTGGACTTATGATTAACATGTTTCAATTCCGATAAGGTGCGATTGAAGGGATCTTCTTTTTTTGTTTTGCATAACCATTAGTCAAGTTTCAATTCCGATAAGGTGCGATTGAAGGATCAGTTAGGGCAATTTACATCTATTCAAGATCCATGTTTCAATTCCGATAAGGTGCGATTGAAGGAACGATTCAGGGATTTAAAGATCACTCCTATATTGAGTTTCAATTCCGATAAGGTGCGATTGAAGGTATATACCTTAAAGAATATGATTTGGTTTGCTACAGTTTCAATTCCGATAAGGTGCGATTGAAGGTCTAGCGGATACCTTTATTATGATGGGTCCAATACCGTTTCAATTCCGATAAGGTGCGATTGAAGGAGCATTTGGAAAACTGTTAGACTTCCTAGTAGAGCAGTTTCAATTCCGATAAGGTGCGATTGAAGGAATATGTCTTTAGTCTTTATCTCCTCACCTGTCAAGTTTCAATTCCGATAAGGTGCGATTGAAGGCAATACCGTGATTCCAATCATCTATTGGCTTGTTAAGTTTCAATTCCGATAAGGTGCGATTGAAGGAATCAAAGGCTAGTTGCTGCTGTTCGCTCAAATCGTGTTTCAATTCCGATAAGGTGCGATTGAAGGGGAATAGCAGTTCCACAGGAATAAGCGCCGCAATAAGTTTCAATTCCGATAAGGTGCGATTGAAGGTAAACTTACAACAACGTGTGTTATACCTAAACCAAGGTTTCAATTCCGATAAGGTGCGATTGAAGGCTTCAATAGCTTCAAAGGTTCCTTCTGGAATACCAGGTTTCAATTCCGATAAGGTGCGATTGAAGGTAGTAAGCATTCAAACTTAGACTTTGCTCTCTTTTGTTTCAATTCCGATAAGGTGCGATTGAAGGTATCCGCTTAGGTCTTTTTTAGTTCTTACCCTGTAGTTTCAATTCCGATAAGGTGCGATTGAAGGAAGGAAAGATTGGCGTCAGGTGCTGAGGTATCTACGTTTCAATTCCGATAAGGTGCGATTGAAGGTATACTGACGTTACATTGGGACGGCAATACATCTTTGTTTCAATTCCGATAAGGTGCGATTGAAGGGACCTGGAAGTGGGCGCATTCTACGCAAATCAAGAAGTTTCAATTCCGATAAGGTGCGATTGAAGGTCGATTTTTTAATCGGATGGCACCTATTGTGCTTCGGTTTCAATTCCGATAAGGTGCGATTGAAGGAAAATCATGTCACAGACTATCGACATTAAAGAAATGTTTCAATTCCGATAAGGTGCGATTGAAGGTATTTAATATCCTTTTGGTTCAACTATCTCAATGCCGTTTCAATTCCGATAAGGTGCGATTGAAGGAAAAATAAGTGAAAATATTATTACTATTTGTTTGTAGTTTCAATTCCGATAAGGTGCGATTGAAGGTTTGTGTGTGTGACGATCACCACAGCGGGTCAGTCTCGTTTCAATTCCGATAAGGTGCGATTGAAGGTAGCCGTCTTGTTCATGATTGCATTCATCTGCCATGTTTCAATTCCGATAAGGTGCGATTGAAGGTGTTTTTCCTTTCAAGCGTCAATTCGTGGTCATTGGGTTTCAATTCCGATAAGGTGCGATTGAAGGGCTGACAGTCTTAAGATTAGTGCTATTCATAATCATGTTTCAATTCCGATAAGGTGCGATTGAAGGATTGTTTCGGGCTACTTCTTAATTAGTAGGGATTATGTTTCAATTCCGATAAGGTGCGATTGAAGGTGCTCTGCTTTGATCGAAGGTGTATTCTCTGATGCAGTTTCAATTCCGATAAGGTGCGATTGAAGGTAGAGAGCTACGAGGCTGAATCTAGCATTGTATTTAGTTTCAATTCCGATAAGGTGCGATTGAAGGGTTTTAGTAAAAACTACTTCCTTCATTTGGTTTGTCGTTTCAATTCCGATAAGGTGCGATTGAAGGCTGAGAAGACCAAAGAAAGTGAAGGCGATTTGTCCAGTTTCAATTCCGATAAGGTGCGATTGAAGGATATTGCCAATGAAATGTTTGATACCGGTGTAAATAGTTTCAATTCCGATAAGGTGCGATTGAAGGGAAATTGCACAATACCAATCAACCAAACCCTCACTAGTTTCAATTCCGATAAGGTGCGATTGAAGGCGTATGTATCTCAGGTATCTGGATAAGCTTGATAAGGTTTCAATTCCGATAAGGTGCGATTGAAGGCTGTGTACCTTTGCTTAACCAAGGTCTGTTATCTTCGTTTCAATTCCGATAAGGTGCGATTGAAGGTTTGATCTAAAAGAAGCGTGCAATGAATATTTTTCTGTTTCAATTCCGATAAGGTGCGATTGAAGGATTGAAAAAGGTCGCTCAATCCTTTGTATTAGTTGGGTTTCAATTCCGATAAGGTGCGATTGAAGGTCAAAAAATAATACTTGACGAATTAATATATTCCACGTTTCAATTCCGATAAGGTGCGATTGAAGGTTGGTCACGAACTCTATTGACTTACTCATTCTCTAAGTTTCAATTCCGATAAGGTGCGATTGAAGGATAGGTGAAATAGGTATTCAGCCTAACCTATTTTGGGTTTCAATTCCGATAAGGTGCGATTGAAGGTATCCAGCAGTTGTGACTGATTCAACAGGTCCCCAGTTTCAATTCCGATAAGGTGCGATTGAAGGTTATTTACCGATAAGCAACCTAAAGACTCTAAGGGAGTTTCAATTCCGATAAGGTGCGATTGAAGGTAGTATCAATGTCTCTCAAGCAAATCCAGTCATTTTCGTTTCAATTCCGATAAGGTGCGATTGAAGGCACCTCTCCGGAGATATTCAGTAGCAAAGGTATGCCGTTTCAATTCCGATAAGGTGCGATTGAAGGACCTACAGTTGTTTCACTTTTTGGCTATAGAAAAGAGTTTCAATTCCGATAAGGTGCGATTGAAGGCTGCGTGACAACTGAATAGGAATTGGCCTAACGTGGTTTCAATTCCGATAAGGTGCGATTGAAGGAGTAATCACAGTCATCAACGACACCCAATTGACGTAAGTTTCAATTCCGATAAGGTGCGATTGAAGGAAAGGTCGCTAATCCTGAAATGTTTGATTACAATGAGTTTCAATTCCGATAAGGTGCGATTGAAGGATTGAAAGTAGAATTCATGCGTGCCTCTAAATCTGGTTTCAATTCCGATAAGGTGCGATTGAAGGCCGTCGGATCATTCATGGCCATGAGTAGGTCCTTCAGTTTCAATTCCGATAAGGTGCGATTGAAGGAGGGATTCAGCCGTGGCAGCACCGTGAAGCAGACAAGTTTCAATTCCGATAAGGTGCGATTGAAGGACAAATCCTGGAGATTGGAATCTGATCACAACTAAGTTTCAATTCCGATAAGGTGCGATTGAAGGTCTGAAATAAACCAGCCTAAGCATTTTATAACTATGTTTCAATTCCGATAAGGTGCGATTGAAGGTAAATCTTGGGTGATCGATAACAAAGAGCGAATCCAGTTTCAATTCCGATAAGGTGCGATTGAAGGGACATTGAAAGAATGATCGAGCTAGCAACAGCTAAGTTTCAATTCCGATAAGGTGCGATTGAAGGCTACAATGCTGACAACACTACTTTGAACTCCATATTGTTTCAATTCCGATAAGGTGCGATTGAAGGAAGGGTATGATGAACAATCAGATCCTTTTGAAATCAGTTTCAATTCCGATAAGGTGCGATTGAAGGCAGTTTCTATAACTGAAGCAGATACACAGCAATTGAGTTTCAATTCCGATAAGGTGCGATTGAAGGAAGAAGAAACTCCCAAATCATTGATTGACTTTGTTGTTTCAATTCCGATAAGGTGCGATTGAAGGGAATCAAAGAGGCTAATGTACTGATCCATATCCTCGTTTCAATTCCGATAAGGTGCGATTGAAGGGAATTACCGTCACTTAGATGCAATAGTATTATTGATGTTTCAATTCCGATAAGGTGCGATTGAAGGAGTGATAAAGAACCTATACGCGGTCTTGAAAGATCCGTTTCAATTCCGATAAGGTGCGATTGAAGGATAAGTAAGTCGGGTGATAATGGAGACCTGTTTATCGTTTCAATTCCGATAAGGTGCGATTGAAGGATGACTGACCAAGAGATTACAAGTACTCAGAAAGGCGTTTCAATTCCGATAAGGTGCGATTGAAGGCCGTTTGACCAAGGTCAAAAATAGGCCTTATTTTAATGAAATGAAGGTTTTTCTTCTGATTTTTTAACAGTAAAGTTGTCGACCTCCAATAACCAATTTTACCCTGGGGTTCGACAACATCTTTTGCAGTGAGCATTCAAGGAATTCCGCATTATCTTCCAGGATAGTATTGATCTCTACAGAGGATTTTATCCTATCGACAATACATTCCCTTAAAGAAAGTTGTCAAGACTGTTTTTCTCTTTTCCATAAACTTCCTTTTCAAGCCACTTCTGATCCCGACTTTTGAAGATAATGATACTATCTTCATCTTGTATCATTATTTTTTTTGCATTAGTCAGTAACTCTTTGAGTTTTACATCTGTAATCTCCCCTTCAAAAACAGAGTTTTGAATCCAATTGAGGTATTGCCGACATAGCTTGAGGATCTTCCCTACCCTTTTCTCTCCCATATCATAGACCAAGATCACATACATACTACCACCATATTTTGAAAGGTTGATAGCTCTCTATGCCCAATAAATGCTTACTAAGCTTGTAACATTCCAGCTTGACCAGATGCTTGTAGGATACTTTCTTTTTCAAAACCCGATGCTGTATCGTCTCTGAGAGCCGCTCCTCAAATGCTTTCAAAAAAGTTTTCTTCCCTGATTCTTTTAGAATCACTCGATTGACTTGAATATCAAAATCTTTGGACTGTATTTCTCTTTTATTCAGGACTCTAAAAATCGTCCTATCCACCAAAATAGGTTTGAATATTTCTGCTAAATCCAATGCCAGTGAATACCTCCGGTAGCCTGGCTCATGTAGGAAACTTATCGTAGGATTGAGCTGAGTATGGTAGATTTGGTCTAGCACTTGGGTATAGCAAAGCATATTACCAAAGCTTACCAATGCATTCACTTCATTTAAGGGAGGCTGCTTGCTGCGCCCCTCCATCGCATGATCATTTAGAATAATATCAAAACCTGAATAATAAGTTTGTCGGATATTCCCCTCGATTCCCATCAATTCCGGAACGGAAGTGGTACTTCCAATTGACTCGGATAGACTTTGAATTCGAGTTAATTGACTTTCCAAGTCTTTAGATCGATTGTCATAATATTTGAGATTTTTGGTCAGATTAAAAGCTGATCCTTCTACAAATTTTTTGGCCAGTACCAATCGCTTGGCAACATTCAGGTAATGCTGAGTTTGCTGAATCTGCATTTTCCCCGCAAGCAGATATTCCTTTGGCTGAAAGCTTCCTGTGTAATGCTCGTAGTAATCGAAGAAATGGACACTGATTCCAGCTTTTCCTAAGAAATTGTATAAAGCCGAATTAGCATCTAGACTTCCAAAACAGTACAGGTCTGAGACTCCTTCCACAGGAATATATTTGGGCTGCCCTTCCCTCCCATCATCGTCTACGGGGGTAAATTTCAAAGTATTATCTTTACGGCTTAGCCGACCGGGATTGAAGAGGTAAAAAGTTTTTTTCATACTTCGTGGATATAGCAAAAGTCAAAGTAACTGCAGGATTTGCAGATCGGTTTTTTTTCAAGAAATGGACAATCTGCCCGGGTTATTAACTCCTGTACTTCCTTAATCCAGTTTTCTACCTTTTCTAGATCACCCTCCTCCCAAAGCACGGATTCCTTCTGGCGCAGCTTGGGATACTCGATGATAGCCTGAGGATCCTCAATCCCATTTTTGCGCAGAATATATAGATAGTATTTGACCTGAGCGATATGGGCATATTCGACTTTGTTGGACTTTTTAACTTCGTGAACAATCCGATTTTTGGCGTCGTAGTAATCGATTTTGATTCCGTCCAGTGCCAACTCGGTGTACTTGGTAGCCCGATCGGAATAACTGCTGTCCCCTATAAGCTTCCCCTCAGCCACTAGTTGTGAAGTGTGCTCCATTTGGATTCCATTAGCAAACAGCCAAAGCTTTCGATGGCAGGTATGGAGGTAGGCGATATGGGTGGCAGTGATCAATTGAAAATGGTTGAGATTAGAGTGAGCCAAACTGATTTGTTTGGCTCAAGTGTGGACTTTATATCTGATTTTCGTAGTCAAATGCCATCATTAAATCAACGAGTTTTTGTTCAGCACTTTCCAGAGCGTCAGCTTGTTCCCCATTTGTCATAATAAAACCACCAGCTTGAAGTGTGATGAAGGTGTCTACGCCTTTTAAATTTTCGTCGATTATTGGATCTGCTTTTCTAGAATCTTCTGAAGATAGTTTGGCACGAATACTTCCAGCAATAAGATTTGCATTATTACTAATAGAAACGCCTAACGTATCCATTAGACTAAATGTACGAGACTGATTAGAAGTAATTCTCCAATTTATAATTGCATGGGCTAATCCATCTATCCACTTTTTTCGAAGATCTATAGGAGCGATAAGACAAGGTCCAAATGCATTTACCGATTCAATCCAACCATCAGTTCTAAGTTTGGAAATTGTCGAATCAGACATTTCTGGCTCGAATGAATTAAGACTTACAGAAAATAGTCTTCTCAGATCAATCGCAATATCAAATACAAATAGGCCCGTAGCTCTATCGGCGGGATTCAGCCATTTTCTCCCAAGACTTCTATCCGTATTTCCTTCCACTTTCAGAAGTTCCGCTATTTCAAGATCTGATAGTTCTTTCCCATCTGTTCCTCGTATAATTACTTTATTGTTAGGTCGATCACTTCGATCAAATGTACCTGCCTCACCGCCTCGAATATCAATACCTGCCAAAAGCGGGTGAAGAGCTCTCATCGCTGAAATCGACAAAGGACTTCTTCTTTTGATAGTTCTTTCACCCCCTCCTTTGATAGCTTTCATCCATCCTCCAAAAAGTTGATCTGGGTATGTGGGATCACAAGTTCCATAGACCTCACCTTCACCTAGTTTTTTTTGTTTATCTACATCAAAAACAAAAGTAGTTGGCGATGGGATTACATTCAGTGCGGTAGTTAATGATTCAAGCAAGGATCGTTTCACTTGCTGCCCACTTGAAAATGGAATTGCTCTACCAAATTGCTGATCAAAATAAGTCTTCTGACCATTTGCTACATTAAATACAGTGTGCTCGGCTCTTTTGAGCGTTCGGATATAGATCGTGTTCATAATTAATTGATTTTTCGTTGTAAATAGGTAAAGTCAAATTTTAAAAGCGTGCTGAAATAGCCGAATTCCTCATTGGTCATTAAGTGAATTTCATTTTTCATATTCTTAATGTCTTCTAAGTGGGACTGATCAGCATCTGAAACTATTGAAGTAAGATGCTCCAAAAATTCTCTTTTAGATTTAGTCTCAAGGAGGTTTTTATCTATAAGAGTCACTCTTGACATCCCTTTTCCTCCGTTCCGATACGCTAAAATGACCTCGGCCATTTGGATCGTATAGTCTGTGATTTGTTCTTTGTTTTTTGATAACATCGCTATTAACCAGGTTTTATATGCACGATAATTGATTAAATTTTCTTCTTTTTTTATTGAAAAAGTTTTGCCTTCTCTCATATACTTCATCAAACTATCGGGACGAAGAGCGAGCAGACCGATACTGCCAAGCTCGCAGGCTCGTTTGATATGCATGCCGAAAAGACTTTCAAATTCTTTTGGGTTTGAATATTTTCCACCAAACAATTGACTGTAGACATCTTTTAATCTTGAACCTGACTTAAGTTGAAAAGGTATAAAACCAATGGTTTTATTTGTCTGCCCAAATCCATAAACATATGCCATAAATTCTGATTGCGGGAATTGCAGAGATAGGCTAAAAAATAGCTGTGACCATTTCATCGTATTAACTTCAATCAGCGAACTATCCAATTTAAACACCCCATTTAATTGAAGTTCAGAAAAGTCAAAATCTTCTCGAAACTTATCAGAGTCCATAGAGTAAGTAAGCCATTGACCATTCCAAGTATTGATTTGATTGCCTCTCAGTTTGTCCAATGTTGACTCATTAAGATATTTCCGATATACTTTCCAGCCTTCAAAAGTCTGGAGGGTTATTATAGGGTCATCAAAAAGAATTGTAAATCCTCCTGCTACACCTATCCCAAGTCCACTCCCAATCCAAGAGAGGTATATTTCATTTTCATCTACAGGGATATTCAAATCACTAACTAGTCCTGACGTACTTGCATAATCTTTTAATTCTGAAGCAGGAAATCCCAAAGCAAAGCTAGCATCAGCTGTCCCAGTATCTACCTTTTCATAAAGAGCCTGAAGTTTATCTATACGCTCCTGCTTACTGAGTAAATGAGGTTTTTGGCCAGCTTTCATTTGAACAAAGGGCGAATTAGTAACCCATTGCATGTACTTGGAATGGTTGTAAAAAAACTCCCAGTATTCATTTTCAAAAAATTCTTTTGGGGAATATTCTTTTTTGTACTTATCATTATACGCTTTCAAAAATGTTCTCCCAACTACTGATGTGATCATAGAATTTGGTTGTTTACATCAAAATTTGATTCATTAATTTGCTTTAAATCTAAACCAGTTGCAAAGCTGTAAGCTCTATCAGTAATAATAAATGGACGATTGCCTTTTTGGGATTGTCGCATTTTATGTACACTAAAATATCTGACTGGAATTTCCATATTTAGCCTCTCTTCAAAATAGGAATTATTGTACGAATACTCATCTGTTTCAAGAATACACGAAACTGAATCTATTTCCAGCAACTCGAAAAGAATAGACTTGCTTCGATGTGTCAATAAATCAATGCGGATACTTCCATCTTCCTTGAAAATGGCATGCTCCTCAATATTCAAAAAATCAATTTCTGGAAAGACTATATCAATCTTCTCTTGTAGATGTCTTTCTTTAAGAACTTCGCCGTCCGGAAGTACTTCATAGGTCCGATTCAAGACTCTTAGATCATAAGGCTTAGCTCCTATTTCAGTTTCAGGTGGAGCTATGATATATACAGACTTGGTTTTACCAATGGAACTTTTAGATCGTTTGCGATTGATACGACCAAATCTTTGAATCAACGCATCAATTGGAGCACATTCTGTAATCATCAGATCAAAGCTGATATCTAAACTCACCTCCACAATTTGGGTGGATACTACAATGCAAGAGCTGCAACTTGTATTGAATACTCCAGTGGCAAAACCTTCATCGTCTAAGCCAATTAATTCCTTTTCTTTTATATTTCTATCTCCTCTTTTGAATCGACTGTGTAGGAGTAAAATAGCTACTTCAGGATATTGCTCTTTAAGTATTCTGTAAATATCCTGCGCCTTTGCGACGCGGTTACACACTATCAGAACTTTTTCTTTTTGATTTATAGCTTTCTCAATTATAGTTTTTGAGTCCTCAAAATCATTTATTTTGTAAGTGGTATGCCTATCAAACTCATCCAATTCATCTAGACTGAGCTTGACTTCTAGCGCTTCTTCTCCTAATAATTCAATGATTTTTCGATAAAGTACAACTGGCATTGTCGCAGTACCGATGTGTATTCGACAGTCAATAGATTTAAGGATTTGGACTAATTTTAAAACGATAGCTTGAGATACACCGGTGTAAGTATGAATTTCATCTAAAATAATATCACAACCTTTGAGATCTAGTAATATGGCCTCATATCCTTTCATACCAAAAGCAATCGAAGCTAACTGGTGTGGTGTAAGTATTTTTATTGAGGACCCAAACAACGATTGTAATACAGCTTCTTCTTCAGAATTTTTCTGTTTCACTACACTCGAAGAGGCATGTAAAACCCTAATATCCAACTCGGGATTGGTTGTTTTCAGTTCATTTGCAACCCTTTTATACATAGCATTTATAGAAGCTTGAAAGGGAAGTGTGTAAAAGACTCTTCCGTGAGTTCTTTTGAACAGAAAATCCGTTTTACCACAACCAGTGCAAGCAATCACGATAGTATGTTTTTTCAAGGATGAAGTATCCCTGCTAGCAAGTGGATAAAGATTTTCATGATTGGTCCGATTTCTGAAAAAACTCAGGTCAGGAATCTTAAAGGACTTGGTAAGCTGTTTATCAGTGTCATCAATCAATGCAGATGCAAAATGATCCGCTCCCATTATAAGCCCTCTCCATTCAGAATAGCCTCTCTGCTTTGTTTTTCTTTTACAATAATCAATCGATTGAGCAAGATTTTCTCTCGCTATATTCTCTTCAAATGGCGTGCAATTGACCCCTAAATCATTTAGGATAGCAAATGCTTTTGGGCTCCAATCTTTCCACTCACCAATGTGGAAATTTTCATAACCTTCAATTTCATTTTCCAAATCTAGAAGTCCCTTTGATCCGGCATCATTTCGTACTGATTTATGATGCCCAACCACCATTTCAATTAAAAAATCGCGTTCCTCCACAGGAAAAGCAGAGATAAAAAGAAGAGAGCATATTTCATGGCGAAGAGGACTGAAATCACTATCCTTTTCAAGTAGGCGCTTTTGAAAGCGAGGATGAGCCTTTCCAATATCATGCAATAATGCGCCATGTTTGGCCAGTTGTTCATTCATATTTAAGTGTCTGGCAAATGCTTTTGCTGCACTTGCCACGTGGAGAAGGTGATCCTTCAATAGGGTCCATTCAGGAGAAGACTTAGCGAATAAAGTTTCCATCAATTAAAGATTTACAGGTTGCCCTACTATTCTCAACCAACCGTACATTGGATTAAGGCTCACTCTATGGTACCCTACTAAAAATGATTTACCGTTTTTATCAAATACTAATTCAAAACCCGGAAACAATTCTTCATTGGTCTCAAACTCTTCTTTTGTGCATTCAAAAATTTCCTCTGGAAATATTAAATCCTCATTTCGACAAAGGCACAAATGCTGTTCATAAGCAATTGTCGCTTCCTCCTTTGACTTAAAAGCGAGGTGCAATACTGGATTATGTAAAAGTCCTCTTAATAAGACTGCAGTAGGTCTTTCAAATAATATTTGAGATCCTTTTCTCGTAGAATTCCAACCACGAGTTTGAATTACCTCTTGTTGATTGGTAAGTTGATCGTATGAAAGCCTATGACCAAGGATCTTCTTAATTCCGGTTGATTGAAGTAGCTCTGGAAAAAGCTTTTTTTCAAGGCCCTCTACAATTGATGGTGTCAGAAACTGCTGACTAAATGTCTCGCTGTCTCTTACAGCTGTCCAAGGCTTAATAAAACCAAATGGGCCGGCATATTTTACAACATAATAGTTCATATTCAAATCAGTTTAAAGCTCCAAAGCCAATACCGGTACTATTTCCCACACCAACATTCCAGACAAAAGCAATCTGTTCTGGTGAGCCTTTTACGATCACAGGGCATACGTTAGCTCTGTTCTTTATTCCATTATAATTGATCAGTTTGGTATGAGCAGATCGATAATCAGGATCAAAAACAATGGTCATCCCTGATGGATCTATCCCAGCTATATTCATTTTTTTTCTCATCGAATATGTAAGTAAGTCATCAGCTTCCACATCGGTGGACAAGCAGTGTTTAATTCTGGTCTCTTCTTTCTTTTTGATCAGAACCGGACTAGCAGCAGAGAAATATTCTTCTCCTCTGTCAAATGAAGGATTACTTTGCATACGGATCTCCATCACTTTCATTCCTGCAAATAGTTCAGGCTCTTCTACTGCACTCCTGACTATAAGCTTTATTAAAGTCTCGTCATGCGCGCTAATAAAAAAACTAGATCCTTGGGAAAAATTCAGTCCTCCATTTCCTTTCCTCGCACCTTGGAGCCAAGAAAAGGAATACAGAGATGGATTTCCATGAAATGGATTATTTGAACCAAGCCATTTATGGACAACTCCAACTAGTAAAGGGACGTGATCAAAAGAAAGATTTGACGTATTGGGCGTTAAGAAAAGTTTGATTCTCATTTTTTTAAAATTCATTAGTCATTTAAAGATTTGATGTCTTAAAAAAGGAAGTGAAAAGTCTTCCTTTGAAATCCCAAAAGGACTTCACCACGATATAAAATCGGTCATTTCTTATGCTTTCATATTTTTTCATTTTTGACCTCCACACACCCAAATCCCTGGCTCCCCAGATTCCCAAACCCAGCGTAATAGCCAATCTCATGCAGTTCGACAGGAGCATGAAGTTCAAATTCAAAGCTGTAACCAATCAGCTTGGTTTGCTGAGGTGTTAGCTGTTTAATGATTACCCCATTTTTATAGATTTTGCTTGAAACAGTCAGACCTATTTGTGGACGATCTTCCGCTAAACCATCACTATCATTCTGAAATGCTATTGAAAGTGCTAAGCTTTTGGATAGGAGGTTTTCCAGTATCAGCTCATTATATCCTCTCACATCGGGACTGAGGTAATCCTCTCCTCCAGTATTGCGTTTGCGCTTAACCAATATGGGCGAAAGACATCGGTACTGCATCACTGGTTTAAATATAGGCTTAGCTTTTGCCTCTATGCGCTGAACCTGATAGGTGGTTCCGGAAATCTGATCCCCCAAAAATATTTCCTGTCCAAAAAGAAGCCCTTTAATAAACTCCTCTGCTATCCTATCCACAAGAAAACTAACCTCAAGCTCTACTTGATGCCCATAATGTTCAATCCTGCCGGATTCGAAATGAACTTTGAACCCTTTAAAAAACAATCTGGAGAATGTAAATAACCTAAAAGGCTTGCCCCTAGCTTTGTAACCTATTTCATGAAGAAAAGAGGAAAATTCAGAATTGGACTGATCAATTATCCGATAGATAGCAGATGAAAGTTCATACTGATAGTTGATTGGAATAAATTTCCCAGCACCTGTTCGATGAAGAATTAATTTAAATCTCATGATGAAATGGCATAAAAATGTTTCTTAAACCTATCTGATAAAATCTATAATAACAATCAATTGACATAAACTGACAATGTAAATAAATATCAAATTACAAGGTTGTTGATTATAACTAGAAAAAAAATACCCTGTACAGGGTATTTTTTTTCTTCTAATCTTGCCATCCTCCTTATAGATTTTAAATTAAAATGACTAATAATCAAGTGTTTAATGGAGTACAGTGGTAATTATATTCAATAATCCATCGTTCTTCCTGAAATCAACTCAATCACTTCAGCTATCTTAAGGTTTTCAAATTCAATGAAATTTGATTCTTGGCTATTACCAATAGGTTTAGCCAATGGAAATGAGTCTATCATTCAGGGAAATCGTTTTTAAAAACCTTTCGTTAGTGAGTTAATTTAGGTATATTTATATGAGGGTAAAAAAAATGCCCACCTGCTACAGCACCCCAAAAACCCACCCGGCTTTCCCTCATTTTTTTAAAGACTTGAAAGATCCCCGTCTCACCGTCAAAGGCAACCATCATTATCCACTAGAAGAAATTTTGTTTCTCAGTATATCCGCAGTCATCAGTGGCGCAGATAGTTGGACCTCAATTAGCCTTTTTGGCCGTTCCAAGCTGGACTGGTTAACAAAATGGTATCCCTATCCGCACCGAACGCCCTCTCATGATGTGCTGGGCAGAGTGTTCTCCGCACTTGATCCAGAAGTCTTCAACAGGTGTTTCGTCTCTTGGGTAGATTCTATTGCCCAGCTCACTTCAGGGGAGGTGATTGCTGTTGATGGGAAGACAATTTATCGCTCTGCTGGTAAAACAGCGGGTAAAATGGTAAAAGGGAATCAAAAGGGACTTAAAGAGCAAATAGAAAAAGTGTGTTCAATCGCTGCGATTAAAGACGAGTATCAAAGTACTGGCCTAGGACATGGCAGAATAGAGTTTAGAAAATGTGAGGTAGTTGATCAGCTCAGATTCTTGGATGACCGCGATGACTGGCAGGATTTAAAGGGCATAGCACCTGTGAGTTCACGACGGATCAACAAACAAAGCGGGAAAGAGAGCGTTGAAACACGCTATTATATCACGTCGCTGAAACCGGACGCACAGCTAGTCAGTCAGTGAGAAGCCACTGGGCAGTAGAAAACAACCTCGACTGGAGTCTGGATGTGATTTTCAAAGAAGATGCCTCCCTGAAAAAGAAAGATCATTCCGCTCTCAACTACAACATGATTACCAAAATAGCACTTCACCTGATTGATATGGAGAGCTCAACAAAAAAGAGTAAACGGTCCAAGAGGTTGCTCTGCGCACTTGATAATAAGTACCGGGAAAAAATCCTCAAAATCTAAAAGCGATTTCCCTGGGGCTTCATTCAGCGCCTTCTTCAGTTCGTTGATCTCTTGCTGTTCAGGAGTTACAACAGGCTTTCCGTTACCGACAAAACTGGAATCTCCTGAAGCCGAATATTCTCTACTCCAGCGCCGAACCATATCGGAAGGAATATCGAAATCACGACTAATTTCTCTGGAGGATTTTCCGTTTTTATGGAGTTCCACCACCATCAGTTTGAAGGCCTTGTCAAAGGATCTTCTTTCCCTATTTTTCATTGTATCTAAGTTAAGGGGCTTAACCTACTGTACAATCAAATGTAGCAGGTCCACATTATTAATTTAACAGCTTAATTTTCTTGGAGTTTAATCGCATATTAGTTAATCCAGAATTTTAGAGCGGAAGGCAATTTCTGGTCAAATCGCTAAGCTCATGTGATTTGTATGGCTAAAATTATGAAGCCAAGGGGCGATAGCTATTAGAATAACAGTTGATTTAATACTAGATATTACTATTCATTTATCTCTTCACTTACGATAAAAGAGGTACGCCCAACCTAATAAAAGTGGATGAATAACGATTAAGCGCACCCACCCTAGCCATTGTGGAATGCAAATACTGGAATCGATGCATGAATTCACCTGAATGAAATATACATGAACCGGGATAAATGCAATCAGCATAAGTATAACTCCCAAAGCAGACCAGCGTCTGGTAACTTTAAAAAGTAAACCGATTCCTAAAATTACCTCTGCAACTCCAGCCAAGAAATTAAGTGTGACAGGGGCTGGCAAATACGGAGGGATTAGCTTGGTATATGTATCGGGATTGCGAAAATGATTGATACCTCCGAAAATATAAAAAATAGCCATGATGTATAAACTCATAAGGATGACTTTTTTCATGGTGTGAAAGGCTTAGTTAGGTTGTCTCTGTAAATTACTTACAAAGATTGAGTATTTTGGGTAAGAAGAATAAGTCATTATTGGATGGAAATTATAACAAAGTTCGATTTTTCTAAGTTTCAACACGTGGACTTGGAAAGAAATTGAAAATTCGTCTAATTCTGAAATCTCACTTAATATTTAGTCGAGTAGGTAAGGGGAATTTCACCCCAAACCTCTCACAGCACCGTGCGTGATAGTCTCCCATCACACGGCGCTTCCAAAGTCAGGTCTCCTGTTCTTTACAGGATGTTCCTTTGTTTCAT
>Ga0307486_1000410_pt1 | contig 40336 bp, 41 predicted proteins | sample CBIW02metaG_FD_203663 | JGI IMG/M metagenome (GOLD analysis project Ga0307486, IMG submission 203663) | Sea-ice brine microbial communities from Beaufort Sea near Barrow, Alaska, United States - CBIW 0.2 | ecosystem: Environmental > Aquatic > Marine > Coastal | place: USA: Alaska | collected... | reverse complement strand
TACTAAAGTAGCTTCTGTACTTGCGTTTGGAATTTTATCTATCTGTATTCATCAAAGTTTACAGCTAGTAACATGATAGCAGACAAAATTAGAGAAAACCATGCAATATTCAGCCATCAAACCATAGAGCACGCAGTAAAAATGAGGATTTGACAAGAATTTGGAAGAATTGAGATAAAATATCAAGATTATCGCCCCATAGAGATTTTTTAAATCTCAAAAATTGCTATGAGGAGAAATTAGCTGTTTGTGATGTTTGAATTTGCAAGTGGCTCACTAAATAAACATTTTTTATTTTTTCATATTTATATTTTACAATACAGAATGAAAAATAAAAGTTGAGCAGTATGAACAAAGAACTTTTTGGCTCAATAAATGAAAACAAGAGGTTATCAAAGACACAAAAAAATTATGTAATTATATAATCTGCGTTAAGGTGTCTTTATGGTCAAAAAATTTACTAAGTTACTTGTATATTTTGTCTTGATTTTTTAGTCCATTATAACGCCATTATTAACTGTGTTGTTTATATGTTATTTTATAAAATAATGTAAATTGACCTATTTTGAAGTTCTATTACATAAAATATTGAAAAATAATGGATACTTTCAGACTTGTTATAGTTATGAAAATAAAGGTGCTAAATATGTTGCTTATATAATTGATGGATCCAATGTTAATGTCAAAAATATAAAACAGAGACCTCGTTTTTATGATGATTTAAATATACCAAAAAATTATAGAAGTAAATACAGTGATTACACTCATAATACTTTTAAAGCCGATCGTGGACATTTATATCCGGATGCCGCCGCAGATTGGAGTCAGAAGAGCCTTAATGCTGTTTATGTTATGAGCAATATAATTCCCCAACACTATTCTTTAAATAGAGGTAGCCGTGCCTGGAAGGGCTTAGAAAAGTATGGGAGAGTTCTGGCTACTAAAATGGGTCGAGTTGATGTATTAAACGGTGTAGTGTATGGCAAACATTCACAAAGAATTGGAAGAAACAAAATATCCATTCCAGATGCTTTTTGGAAGATGTATTACAATAAAGATCAAGACTTTCAACGGTGCTTTTATTTTAAAAATAAACCTGAAATCAAAGATAAAAAAATAAAAGACTATGAGGTAGACTGTAAAAGACTATTGAGGTATTAGCCTTACATCTTCTTTAAAAGAAGTGTACAAAACTTTGTGTCAGACCGATAGAATATTAAATTCTAAAGGAATGACTTATGAAACAACAGTTCAATATGGACGAGGCACTTGAACTCATAAAACAAGGTGCCAGAACTGATGGCAAAGATGGAGTACTTTATTCACTGATTAAACAACTTACTGAAGCAGTTCTAGAAGCTGAAATTGAATCTCACTCATCTACTTAATTTGAGTATCCAAAATGTAAGTAAAAACTGCTCAATGCCTATTTGGAACCGGAGTTTAGCACTTTCTCAATTGGTTATATTTGAAGGAAGATTGGATGAAGTTTTAAATATCTGATTTGAAAGGTCTCTATGTTTGTTCCATAATCCCTTAAGGTTTATGAAACTTTGCAGTTTTTACTTTTTGAACACTTTATGGAACACGGAAAGCTCATAATTGCTACATTTGTTCCAAATATAAGAGGTTTAGAAACTAACGGTTGAGCTGAGAAATATTTTGTTATAGTATTTTAACAACATCATCTTCGTCCGTTTTGAACAAGTAGTTTTTTATCCATCTTGTGAAATTTTCACTTTCTAAAGGGAGTCCAAACCTAAGTGCAGATTGAGTGTTTCCTTCATTGGCTTTTTTAGTTCCATTTATAGGTATGGCTTTTAATATTTCTAATTCACTTTCCATTTCATCTTTTGAGAGTTTAAAAGAATAAGTAGTAATAATATCATATTTTTTTGCATCAATAATAAAAATATAATAGCCATCTACCTGCTGCCAAGGTCTTATCCCTGTAATATTTGCAGTTTTATTTGTAATAGTAATTAATGAAGTTTTTATTTCAAAATATTTATTATTTTGTTCGAAATCACCTAAATCTTCATTTGCTTTTACAGAGGATAAATTATTCTTTTCTATAATTCTATTTTGAATTTTTGTTCCATATGATTTTGGAGACAATGCCAAAACTTTTTTTATAAATATGTTCCATTCGTCATCAAATCCATATCTTGAATCTATAGAATTTTCTTTGAGTTGATAAAATATTTTTAAAAAGTTGTCTAACTCAATATTTGTCATAAAATTCCTTAGTACTATAACGTTTGTCGTGAGGAACCTGTGACCCGCGAACGGTTCCCAGGTTCCTCTCCTCGTTTTTGTTAGCTTTAGAGTTGTCCTACAACTTCTTGAATCCATTGATTTTTCATTCTTGATGGATGATAATATCTTTCTTCTGCTTTATAACCAATAATTCTATCTTTAGGTAAACTTGACATTGCCTGTGCTGTTAAGAACCTTAATTTATAATCCATACCTGTTGCCACTATGATTGGCTTGTTTTTACATTTATCTAAAACAAAACTTAATTCCTTTTCTCTGCTTTTATCAAATATAGAATGTTCACTTCCCGTATTAATAAAGTTGATACCCTTTATATTTTTTATAAACTCACTGCTGTTTTTATTTCTAATATCTGAAAGATTAATAATTATTACATTGCCATAATTCATTTTATTCATAAGTTCTATAATTACATCTTGTGTTTTATCTGCGATTGCTTCAAATATATTAGTAAAATCATTGAATAATTCATCCGTAGAATCTATTAATTTTATTTTTGTTTGATCTATTGGTTTAGAATCGCCAGGATTCATCATAACAATAAGAGCATCTGCTTGAAATGCTGTAATGTTATTTATTTTAGAATTTGATAGTATCAAAATATTACGGCAATTGATTGTTATATCATTAATAGTCCGATTATAAAAATATCCATATACGTTCATTTGTTTCCTTTAGAACTAACTTTTTTTGGCTTTAATATTTAAGTGATTTAGGAACCTGATACCAACTTCCTCTTTTTTTGCTTACATTTCTTTTCAATGTCATGTGCTTAACATTTTCTTCATTATAATCAATATCGCTACCTTCGATTTGTGGCGAATCTGCATGTGCTTGTAGTTCTTTTAGTAGCTTTTTACTGGCTTCGTCATCTATAGGTTTCTTTTTATTTTTCATTGTAATACGCCAGTTTGGTAAAAAGTGGTCCCATAACAATGTTGTTAAATAAGTTTTGTCTTCTGGTGGGTAAGTGGCAAATGAATATAATCCTTTGTCCTTTTCTTCTTGTGGCAGTAAACTATACAGCTTGTTTAAGTTACTTAAGTCTACTTTTAGTTCTGGTGCCCAGATGAATTTTTGGTCTTCTTTCATAAAAAATTGAGCTGTTTTTTTGTGCAGTTTATCACCAGATATAAATAAATTACAAAAAGGCAAATAGTATAAATAACTCATATCAACTTTATTGGACGGTCTTTCTCCAGATATAAAACCTCTTGCGACAGAAATATAAAAGAAAATATCAATATGTAAAACATATGCTGCATACGGAGAAAATTTGTTTATAGATGGATTACCTAATAATTGATAGTCTTCTATAATTTTGTGATGGAGATCTTTTGGAATATCCAAAGCAATCAAAAATGAAGCAAATAACATTGGTTGTTTTTCTAATAATATTATTTTTTTTGCAGCATCAAAAGCATCAGATAAATTTTTACATGAATCTATATCTATTCCTAAACTTTCTACATATGGTCTTGAAAACTCAAATGTCATGTTTTCAATTGAAGTTCTCCATGTTTGAGCAAACTCTTTTTCTAATTCGTAAAACTCTTCATCTTGCCATCGATTAAAAGACGCTGCTTCAGGAGATACTTCAAATCTATATCCTTTTTCTCCATCGGAGTTAGTTGGAATTCCTCCTGCTATATGAGGTCTAAAATCATTTGTTTTAATATCTTCTCCTAGTAAGCTAGCAATTACTAATGAACTGTGATATTTGTTTGGAACAGAATTTAGCTCAGGTGTTTTAAATGCAATATCTCGTACAAAATCTTCTCCTGTTCTTTCCCCTCTAGGTTTTTTCTGTAAATCAGCTAATGTTTCTATATAAAATACAGGAGCTATATTAGCTCTAAAAAAATTATCAAACCATACCGATTCATCAATATTCAGTGATTCTATAAATGATTTGTCAAATAATGCAATTGGTCCTATAATTTATCCTTTCTATACAATAATGTTATTAAGAGTAAGCTAACGCCACGATAAGATGTGATGCATGCTTGCCATACTGAGAGCGAAGCGAAACCGGCAAGCGTAAGGAATCATTCTTAAATGCTTTGTTGGACACGTTATACTTGATATTTTTTGTCAAATTCAGAAAGGCACACTTTCCACAGACCTTGATCTTTAGCTTGAGCAACACCTTCTAGATCATTGTCTAGTATAACTTTGTATTGGTCAGTTAGTATGAGGTTCAGCACGGCTTCAGGAGTACGATACGCATCAGTTCTAATAGGCTTTTCTTTCACAAAACCGTGATATATAGCCATATTAAATAGTCCTTCAACTTTTAGGATACCAAAAAGGACATCATTAACTTTTTTAGCGATTTCCCTAAGTATGTGCGAACAAAAAATCGACAACTTAGGGCTAAATACAACCTTCTCATTTTCAGTAAACTCAGGTAAAGACATTATTGTTTTGTTTTTAAAGTTCTGTGAAAAATACTGTTTAAACTCATCAGACGAAGAGTAAAGAGCAAGTGCTGGAGATGTTTTTGAGTTACGATGAGCAATACAGTTTCTAGCTAATCTAAAATATTTTAAGACAGGTAAATAGCGTTCAATTAAAACTGTTGACCACCCATATTTTACATATATATTTTTGACTTTTTCTTCTGCTTTATCATATTGCTCAAGAGGCAAAGTTCGTTGTGATTTTGGTAATTTTTTATTCCAACGTTCAATTTCCGCTTCTACACCCTCAAAAAAGTCATCTATAGCAGAAAAAGCACTGACAATGCCCAATTCACTAACAAAGCCATAAACCTCACTTTCAGTCAGGCTATCAAACGACCAAATTGGTGGGTTACTCCATGCCCTATCTGAAACAGAAATCATTCTACCTAACTCTTTATTATCTTCGACTCCGTTGACATGGTCTAGTGTGTGATGGAGAGAAGCCGTCATTATTTTTATAGTGACATTTAGTTTCTCATGAAATTGGTGATAACCTCGATATGGTTCTGTATTTACGTAATCTAAATTCATTTCCTAACCTTCTTTAATGATTGAGCGCCTAACGTTTGAGTTGAGAAATAGTTTTGCCCGAAGGTAAACTATTTCTCTCCAATGTTTTGTTATATGAGTTGTTAATCCACGTAATATGCACTGTCATAGTCATTCTCAAACTCTTTTCTGTATATTTCAGCAAGCTTTTTTAGCTCTGCATCATCTGATTTATATTTCAATAATTCGTCAATAATTTTTACTTTTAATTGATTTAGAGATAAGGAGATATGAGTAAAAAAATTAGGACGACCGATATTATGCATTTCCCAATTTCTATTAACAAATGGATTTTCATAATATGGAACTTTTTTAAATTCTGAAAACTCCACACCTGCTTTATTAGATAATGCTAATAGGTCTGATTCTAGTTTTTTTGACTCATCTGATTCTGCACACATATCACAATAGTTTTTTAATGTTTCTATATTATTTGTTAACTCAGTAAATAATTGAAAAGTATCTTGTTCAAAATTTCTTTCTATTTTTAAATCATCTAATTCAAATGTTTTTTTTAATTGTCTATCCCAAAAATAGCTAATTTCATATTGAATTTGACGTATCATATTTTGACTTGCTTCTTTTCCTTGTTCAGTATATTTTTCTTCGTGTTTTAATTTTAATTCTCTTAATTTAGCTGTAGTGAAAATTTTTTCGTCATCTGTCTCTTTATGATGTCTATGACACATAAATAACAAATTTTCATGTGAACGTCTCTCTTCATCAGATTGTTTACTATTATATCTTTCACCACCTTTATTGGCAGCATTGATATGACAAAGTTGTGCTATATAAAGTCCATTATCATTAAATATTGGATGTTGACAATCTGGAAATGCACATTCATTACCTGACCTGACATATAACAATTTTAATGTTTCTGCACTAGGTGCTTTTCTAGACATAGTCCTATCCCTTTATCTTTAATATAACGTTTTACTTCAGTGACGCGAGCGTTCACTACTAGGTTTTGTTATGTATTTAAAAATCAAAAGCTTCGTCTTCTATGTAGTCAAAAGCTAGTTTTTTAATTTCAATATTTTCATTTATATTTATTAATTCTTGTGGTGCAACTAAAAAGTCTTTTAACCGTTTCATTAAGTACAGTGAATTAGTACCGGTTTGACATGAGAGACTCATTTGTTTTGTAATATCCTTATCCAGTACCGTGATTGTCTTTATTAACTGAACTTCTTCTTTCTCACCTAAAAACCCTGTTATTTCTGATTGTTCTGCTAATACATCAACATCAATTATTTTATCAACTTTTGTAGGGATATAAAATAAATCATTTTTATATGGATCTAGTACTTGTGATATAAATGTAAATGAAGTTTCATATTCATCTAAATGTCTTAATTTAAAAATTTCATCTATATTGTGTGCCTTTAACTTTCCTCTTCTAAAATCACCATTATTGTCAAAATATATTTCAAAGAGAATTCCATTTAAAATATGATTATCTCCATCATCATTATATTTAGTTAAACTTGAAGCTAAGTCTTCAATGAAATTGGTAGCATTATGTGCATACCCAGAGGACTGTAGAATATTTCGTCCAATAATAAATTGTTTATTCTTATCTAATTTATCTGCTGGAATACCATCAAACTTTGACATTGCTGGATTTTGATGATTCCAGTTACAAGTTTTTAAATCAGAGATTATATCGTCTCCAATATCACCTTTTGAGACCCATGTTCTATCTTTAACTACAGATTCATCATATGGTATATTCACGGAATATACCATATGCCCCGTGTTAAAATAAAAATCACCGACTAAGGATGTATGTTCCCAACTAGTTTGTGAGCCTTTTGATAAATTATATAGCGTTTTTCTCACTTTTTTAAATAACTCTTCCACCGAAAGAAGTTCTCTTCCTATGTATTTTAGTAAAACACCCGTATACATACTATGACCTTCCATCCCTGCATCTTTTGCTCCTTCACCAGGTGAAGTTGAAAATGCAATAATAGACCCTTCTGGTGCATTGATTTGAGTAAACGATGTTGAAGCACCTCTACCGAAACTTTTTCTACAAGCATCTATAATAATAATATTGACTTTAGTAGGTGCTTTCTTTATAATATCCGTTATTTCTGTTAATCTAATACATGTTTTTCCACAAATAAACTTATCAGGATTTTCTACAGGGCATTCAATAGATGCAAGATAGTTCTCGCCATCAAATTGAAATCCATGACCTGCAAAATAAAATATAGAAGCATCATAGTTTACTATTCTTTCATCAAACTCAGATAGCGAGCTTGCATCTTCGATAGAAGTTGAGTTTTCACTATAGATAACGTCATAACCAAGTTTTTTGAATATTTCAGATATTGATCTGGCATCGTTAACTGCATTCTCTAGTTTTGATGTTCCTGCATAGTTATTATTTCCAATAACGAGGGCTAGCGTTTTCATATGTTCTTTTTCCTTAGATTAATATCAAAAAACTTCTGATGTATGTTTATTTCATGAGGTGCATAACTATTTATTCAATGCACATTATATACTCAATAGACTTAATAATAACATTAATAAGACAAAAAATATGTTCCATTAATTGGAGTACTTCTACAAAAATTATTTCAATTAGCAATATTTTTGTACTTTTTAGATTATATATACTAATATTCTTAAATAATTTATGTCCTTTTATTGCTTTACACGTAGAAAATCAGACAAGTTGTCTGATAATCGTTTAAAATTTTATTAAAAGGACATTGTGTCCCTTAAGGAAAAGGTTTTAGTATTGAAGCTAAAAAGATGTTATTAGATATATTACGAGATAAGATGAGTTATAAAATTTTTATGTATAAGTTCAACAACCTGTTCTTTTTGGAACTTTTCTATAAGTTCCAAACTAAATTGTTCAACTATAATACAATTTTTTTACTCTTTCAATTTTAATGACTATCTAGCATTATCTTAATCTAATCCTCTAGATTAAGCCACCAGCCAATAACATTTTTATGTTTTTTTGCTGCTTTGTAAAACCACTTTTCGAGTGCCATTCCATCAAGACCCATGCCGTTTTTACTCTCAAACTGCTCTTCGTATTCCTCTTGTGAGCCAAATCCCTCTAGTATCGCTACTATTGAGTATCTTGCACCAATATTGTCGTTATGGTTAGATTTTAAAAGTTCCATAAAAACATTTAAAGCAATATCTTTATCTTTATTTGCCCATATAAATATTCCAAAGTTAAATATCATCCGTATAATATGTCTATTTTCTATAAACCCCCATGGAAGCTCATCAGGGAATTTACCATTATTGTCTATGAGATTTATTGCTCTTTTAAAACCTTCTTCCATAATCTTTATAGCATTTTTAAAATCACGATCCATTAAGTAGCACTCATGAAGTGTTATGTATGGATCAAAATAATCAGCATCTTTTTCAATCATACCCTTTAAAGCTTTGATGCTCTTTTTAACATCATCTGCTTCAGGCGATTCTATAAACTCCCAGTAAAGTTCATTTACTTCAAATCTATTTATATCGATAAACTCATAAGATTCATCAGTTCGCAGATGCCTTGCTCTTCCTTCTAGCCAAAACTCTACATCAAATGCTTTTTGTGTAATGGCAGAGCCTTTAACATCAAAATACTCTCCAACACTTTTTGCAGTGATACCACCTCTACCGTTAAGGTTATTTCGTTTGAGATGGATATAGACAATTGCACCAGCCAAAAGGTTTGGCTTTTGAGCATCTTGTATCATTTGTGGATTATTTTTGTTTAGAGTTTCTAGCATATTTAAAGGTTCAGGACTTACTTTTAAAAACTCAAAGCTGTATTTACGAAGTTGGTGTTCTATTGTTTTGTAATTATCTGTCATTTAGGCTACCTATTGAGTGTATTCATAAGCACTGTATAAAACTTTTTTAAAAATATTGTCTCATACATGCTGTTTATTAGCTTTTAAATTCTAATTTTATCCAATATATATTCAAATATAGCTTCATTTGCTTGTGCTCTGATATAGGACTTAATGTGATGTATCAGTGTTCCACAAAGCGTACTTATTGAACATGTTCCAAACTTCAACTCTTTTTGGGAAAAGTTTTTCATTAGTAAAAACTGCTCAAAAAGTAAAAGAACAGGTTGTGCTATTTAAATTTGACCTTGGCTTTAAAAATGTACTTTTGTGCATGTAATAAATCAAAAATATCATTTATTACAAAGAATTAATTTCTGTTTCTAATTCTTTCAGTGTTTTAATTATTTCATCAAAACTAATATATTTATCAAAAATCATATTTTCCATAGCTTTATAATTTTTTTCCAACTCTGCAAGTCTAAAGTCTGGTGGTAATAATTTTAATGTACCAATTTTTGCATCTTCATATTTAGCCCATCCTCTTGGATAAAATCTTTCTTTAAATTCAACAACATTTTGCAAAAGTTTTATATCAGTAAGAGATTCATTTTTTACTTCTGATTTTGCCATCATTGCTAAATCATAATAGTGTCTTGAATATCTTGGAGGGATTGGAGAATCATCAGGTCTATTTGCTTCATGATGTAGGATTGTTGCTTTTTCCCAAAAAGTTCTTCTTGCAACTATTGTATTTACTTTACACTTTGGATTTTCAAATATTTTTGGAAATACATTTGCGGCGAAAGATTCTATTTCAAAATGATCGGAGGGTAACCATGATGCCAATGGTCCAATTTCAAGAAGTATTTCAGGTCGTAAATAATCATCTCCAAAAGCCGATGGGTATTTTATATTTATTGAAAATTCATCATCTGATATCACACAAGAGCAGTGAGGAGCCAAAATCTCTGAAACAATAGGTAATAACTTATCTTTTATATAAACCTTTGCATCTTCATTTATTTGAGTATTAAATTTATTTTGCTTATTTTTAGATTCATGTTCTCTGTATGGATTTTCAAGTGTGACTTCTCTCCAATCAAGAATTAAATCTATATCTTCTGAAAATCTTCCAATTAAATTAAAAACTTTTGATAAGCTAGTACCGCCTTTAAACATCAAAATTTTATTTAATCTTCCCTCTGTAAAAATTTTACTTAATGTCCATACAACCCAAAAATCTTTTTCAACAATTGCATTAGTTGTATTCATTGAACTTGCGGTTTCACTAAAAAGCTCGTTTCGTTCTTGTTGTGATAAGTTTACTATTTTATTCATTATTTAATCTTCTTTACAAATTTTCTTTATTATTTCATAAATCCATACAGTTGAAGTCTGTGTATCTTTTAAAATTTTTCCATACATTTTAGAATCTATTTGTTTTTGTATTTTTTCTATTATTGTATCATCTATATGATTTTTACCAAGAGATTTTAAAGCTTGAACAATTAAAGAACTCTCTTTATATTTAAAGCCAATATTTTTCAAAGAAGATTTTTTAAATTCTAAAGATATATTATCTAAAAGCGTAAACTTTTTATTTGTTCCATCACTTAGATATAAATATTTTCCTTGTATTTGAGTAGAGAGTCCTAATATATTTAAAGCACTTTCACCAGAAATTTCTATTCTCCAGTTAAATTTTCTAGCAATTGCTAATGCAACTTGTTCAATATCTGGGCTTAATTCTTTATCTAAGAATTTACTATATTTAGGATAATCATATAGCCCTCTAGATATTCTTCTTATTTTTTTTTCTTTTGTTAATGTTGATAAGGATTTATCTATATTATTTATAGGAAATTCATTAATAAAATCAAAAGATGAAAAGCTAAACCCTCTTCCCCTTCCATATATCCTTGAAAGTATCTTATTATCGATTGAATTCACTAAGAAACCTTTATATTTTTTTCAGAAAATTATACCACTTTTTCTGAAATTTTACAAGTTTCATAAATATTAGGAAAATAGACATTAAGTTTTACAAGATGTACCTAAAATAAGGAGTTACAAATGTCCATTTATATCGGCTATGTTCAGGATACTTCAAGCCAAAATCTTGAAAATCAAATTAATCAACTCAAGAGTGCGGGCTGTAAAAAAATCTTCTCAGAAAAAAGATCAGGAAAGAATGAATCAGATCGTGAACAGTTTAAAATTATGATGGACTTCGTAAGAGAAGGTGATGTACTTTATATTACAAAACTTGATAGATTAGCAAGGTCTGTAATAGACCTTCATAATACTGCAAAATTTTTACAAAATAAAGATGTAAATCTCAAAGTATTACATCAAAATATTGATACAACATCTCCAGCAGGTAGACTGTTATTTACAATGTTAGGTGCTATTGCAGAGTTTGAACGAGATCTCATCAATGAACGAGTTAAGGAAGGGATTGAAGCTGCAAAGAAAAAAGGTGTTCAGTTTGGTAGAAAAGCTATTCTGGGTACTAAAGAGAAAAATGTTATATATAAGGAACACGAAAAAGGAAAGTCTGTAGCATGGCTATCAAAATTCTTTCATGTTGCTCGTAATACAATCTATAGAGCTATTAAAGATGTAGCTATAAAGAAGTAGTCAATTTGACTACTTCTTTATGTTCAAAAATTCAACTCTATTTGGAACAAGCTTTCCATTAGTAAAAACTGCTCCAAAAGTGAGAGGTTGATGATCGCCTTATTTACCGGAAAATCAGGAGCATAACGAGTAATTTTTCCGAGTGCAGCAACTTATTAGGCATTTTCTTCAGATTATTTAGCGACTGTCTTGCTAGGTAGAAGAATTTCTCCCCAAGTTATCTGCTTTTTGTTATCAACTAAGTATTTTTCTTCAAATCTTCTAAGGGCTATGTTGTCAGGAAAATTTTCCAACGCAAAAGATACATGTTTTTTTGCATCTTCATACTTTCCCTCAAGCCTATAACGCTCAGCTAAAGTTAGAATAACACCAGCTTCAAATATTCGAGGGATTCTTATTTCTCTACGATTGTCCCGAGCTTCAAAATAAGTCATAATTATTTCATAGTGAATCGGTAATTCCCAGTCAGGTATCTGGTCGAATAGTAGATGAAATACTAATGACTCTGGAGAAGGCTCTTTAAGCTCACCTATGAATTTTTTTTCAATATCCCCAACGCCTTTCATTTTGCCTTCTTCAGGCAGAAGGCCATTGAAAAGGAGATACAATGTTACAGAAGGTAAGCGCTCATGCTTTTTCATTTGGGGTAACAGACTTTCTATTTTATCCAAAACAGGTAGAAGATCAGTAACCTTAGAATCTTTTGGGTTGAGAAGATGTTGGCTAAATTGCTGTAAGAATCCTTCCAGTCTTTTTGTTCCTGAATCTCTTTTAATATTGTCTACATTACCCACCCAATACTGCGGTGCCATTGGTACCATAACTATGCCTGAGCGTTCTAAGCTATAGTCATAGGCCTCATTGACTATTGTTGGCTGATTGAAGATAAACTCAGTGATGTTATGCCTAGCAAGTCGGCTTATTCCTTGCAGTGTAAACCAAGTTTGATTGTCTATCCTTACAGTTTCAGAGGATAAGTTACCTAATGTCAGTAGTTTTGGAAGCTTTTGTAAATTGTGGATATATTTAGATCGCGCTATATATGCTTGTTTTAGTCCAGGTGACAGATCGCTTCTTGCAATTGGATTATTTAATCCTTCAGCTTCTTCACGAAAAAACGAACCAGAAATATTCTGAGATGCAAATGTTCTGAACCTTTTCGATAGGGACGTATGTTCAATTTCGAGGATTGCAGTTCTGACTTTACTAGCTGTATTAGTTTCAGCCTCTTTTAACGCTTCATCCAGTAATTTTCGTTTTCGTTGATCTAGATCGTCCCATGTTGAATCATGGCCATCGAAATCTTGAGCCATTGATTCTATTGATGCAACAATAAGTGTGTAAGCTAATTCAAGATCATCAGCGATCCTATGCATTCCGGTTACATACGTTTTTATTGCTCTCATGACACCTAAGTAATGCTCTCTTTTTAGACCTATTAAATGCTCAATGAATTTCACCAGATGTGATTCTTCATTTGGTTTTATAATTATTTCAGAGTCAAAGAATCTGTTGATAATATTATTAGGAGGAGCTGGGGTCGACAAACCTCTTTGGTTGCTTTTCAATCTATTGGCTAAAATATAATCTGGCGTAGCTACACAATTTAAAGCGAATGATAAAATGGCAGAGAAATCTGAGATATAGGGTTCAATACTGTGTGACACAAGAACGGCTGGGCCAACTTTTTGTTTTTCCATTTTTTCTGTAAATTCATAGATTAATGCCAACGAATTATTTAAGTGTGATGTTGGAAGGATTGAGCCTGCAGCAGTTTTAATCTTTTTTTCATCAAAGATTTTTAGGTTCGTATAAATTACACCAGTGAGAGAGTTTTCACGACCAACTCCATTCAGGTATAACTTCCCACTGCTTATCTGTAACAATTTTCTCTCCTTAAATACTGCCTAACGTTTAAAATGAGGCAATGAATTGCCGTAGGGTAATTTATTAGCTCCACTGATTTATTATATTTTTTTTTGGCATCAACATACTTAATCATTTCATAATTGACTTCATCTGGGTTTCTATGTGAAATCATAAACTGATGTGCATCAACCCATAATAAAATATTTATATCACTTCCATCTTCTTGTAATGGATAATACTGAGAATGTTGTTCATCAAACAAATCATCCATTATTAATACTCGTGTAGGACTAATAGGAAAAGTAATAGTTGTACCTTTAGTATTTAGTCCATAGTTTTTGACTTCTCCCATAATCCGATTTGAAATCACTAGTGGATTGTCAGTTGTAATAAATTGTTTTGTTTCTGAAAAAATCACAGACCACCGTTTGTTCATAAATACTTCTACAACATCCATAGATAAATCTTTGATTGTGTCTACAAAGAACTTTTCCTTATCGTATTGAGTTGGATTAGAATAGTTGTCCCAATCTGATGGATCAAGTATGAAGTCTCCTTTAGGAGTGCTAAATTGACAAGTTACAGGTTTTCCATTTTTATCTTTTGGAAGATTTTTTTCATAAAAATCTATAAACCAATTTTGCATTTTTTCTTGTTCTGGCAATCTCTTTGGATGTCGCCAATATAATGTAGCAAGAAATAATGAAATTATTTTTCTGTAAGATTGATTATTTAAATCAAGATATCCATTAGCAAATGTAGGCCATATCTGGCTTATGAGTCCTTCCAAAGATGCAAGTTCTTCTTCCATTTTCCAAGACCTATCTCCATTTTCATCTTTAGGCGAATATAAATATCTTTTTGCAGCAACATCTTTTATATTAACAATTTTAGGGTCACCCTTATTTTTTGAAAAAATCCAAACTTGTGATTCTTTTTTACTATGAGATTCATCTGTTGAAAACTCTTTAAGGTAAAAACGTGGAACCCAATGTTGCTTTTTAGGTTTAGACAAGTTTAGTCCTTTTTAATATATAACCTTATCTTTCGCACCTAAATCCAAGCAATTCTTGAGTTGCACTTCGTAGTGTAGCTATTATACTTGTAAAATCTTCATTTCTATTTACAATTGTTTCAATTTTGGCTATTTTTTCCATAATCTCAATAAATGCTTGCATCGCAATAGATAAAGTATAGAGTTCACACTCTAAATCTTTAAATAAACCGCCTATAGTTTTTGGTTCATGAGAGATTCTATTGATATAGCTAACAATATTATATGCAAAGAATGAGAGTGTCATTCTTGCAATAAGTGCTTCATAAATTCTATTCTCTTCTTGACCAAATCCAAAGTGTTCTCTGAGCTCTTTATAACCTTGTTCTATATCCCATCTTCTTTTGTAAATCTCTATAATCTCTTCATCATTAATTTCCAAATCAGTAGAAGCTATAGGGATTAATTTATCATTAGTTTTGATAAAAACAATTTTGAGTTTACCAGCGTTTTTGTGTTCAACAATTACAGAAAAATATTTAAATTTAATCTTTTTACCATATTTTCCTGCTTTGGCTTTTTTAAGTTCTTTGTGTTTTTCGTACACAGCATTAAGCGTCTTCTCTTTATCTGTAAAGTTCCATATCTTGCTATTGTTTGCTATCCTTGAGATAACTTTTAAACCTAAGTCATTCATCTCTTTGATAAACACTGGCTTAGAGTACCAACTATCTACAAGTAAGTAATCGGCGTATATACCACTCTTTACAGCCCTTTTAACCATATCTATAGCTATTTTAGATTTACCATCCATAATCTCTAATCTTCTCTTATATGCTGTTGTCCTAAAATCTAATTCCTGTGTAAACTCTTCAAACTTAACTCGTGCATAATTTCCCATAGCTATTGCAAAGTCAAGCATGAAGTTTGAGTATCCATCACTGTAATTAAGAGATACGACATTAATACCTCTTATTAATCTTTTCTCTTTGTTGCTCCAAAGAGCATCACGGCTTCCCTCAACATATTTACCTGTTTTACCTTCTACTGTGTCATCAATAATAAAGACTTTAACTGCTTTCGGATCTTGTATTTTATGCAGCAGTTTTAATACTTTTAGTGTTGTTAATGAAAGTAATTTTCTCCAGTTGTAATGACTGTTTTGCAAAAGTCGATAATAGGTGTCTTTTTTTAAACTATCGTTACTTTGGTTTATAAAGGTTGCTATCTTTTTATTCATGACAAGCATATATACAAAGTGTAACACGACAAGATATGGACTAGCACCTTCTCTTTTTTTAACAAAGTTGGCACTTTTTAAAATAGTTTTGATATTTAGTAGTTGCAGTGTTTGGTATATTGGGTTTTTTAGAGTTGTATTAATTGCTGATATGATTTGTTCTTGGAGTTGCATTTATTAACTTCTTTATTTTTATTATAGCTAAAAGTACCTATTATAGGGCTTTAAGTAGTTTTATTTATTTGTCAATATGAATAACTTATCTTATACAAAGCTGGCTTTATTTGGTGTCTTTAGATTGTTTTTTTGTTTAAATTAGGTGCGAAAGCTCAGATATAACGTTTGAGTTGAGAAATATTGAGCCGCAAAGGCCAAATATTTCTCTTCTACGGTTTGTTAGATATTTATTTTTTAAATACAATTCTTCCATATACTTTAACTTTAAAAGTATTGCTGTCAGTTTCAACACTTATGCCAGTTCCTAATGATATTTTAATTCCATCTTTTCCAAGATATTTACCGTTATTATCATATGCTGATGAACCAGACCAAGCAAGTTTTCCATTATTATGATAAAGAGATTTTCCACTCATTGCTAATTTAGCATTGTCATGATAAGCGGATGAGCCACCAAAAGCCAACTTGCCATTTTTGTGATATGCTGAAGAACCACTAAATGCTACTTTAGCATTATCATGATAAGCTGATTTATTTGTCCATTTGATTTTTTTATTACTATGATATGTTGTACCCAATTAAAAATCCTTTATTCGCTTTATACATAACTATTTATTTAAGGAACATCATAGCTAAAAAACATGAATTATTAGATATAAACAGAAGATAGAAAATGTCCTTTTTGTAGTACATATTAGTATTAAAAGGACATAGGTGGCTGTTAATTCAACAACCTGTAGGTTTTGGAACTTTCTCTAAGTTCCAAACTAAATTGTTGAACTATGATATAATTTTAATTACTATCGGTTACTGACACAAAACTCTGAACGGTCTCACACACTGAGTTGGTGCAATTTGCACCAACTATTACTGCCTCTAAAAAATAAGATTTAGTTTCTCACGAAGCCATTAGCTTCAAGTAGTGCATATACTTCTGCATGCGTGGAGTTGTTGATTTCTTTAGAATCACATTTTTCTTCTAAAAAATCTCTTACTGTTTTATCTGCCTTGTCCTTATAAAGACCGACAACATAAGTAGCTTCATAGTATTCACTACAGTTAAACATTTCGTGGTCACTTTTCATAAATATAACCTCCTTCATTATAGATTCAAACTATTATATCATTTTTATCATTTTGTGCGCTTGCTACATAATATCGCTTTTATTTTGTTTAAATTGTTCCAAAGAAGGGTTATAAAATATTTATGGGCAAGTTCAACAATCTGTAGGTTTTGGAACTTTCTCTAAGTTTCAAACTAAATTGTTGAACAATGATATAATGTTAATGACTATCGGTTACTGACACAAAACTCTGAACGGTCTCCGTTAAAGCAAAAAATCCATCTCTTTTATTAATTTAAAATTGTTTAATTCCAAACAAGCACTCTTACAAAATTTCTCTTTTGCACCAGCAGAGTGCGTATGTCCGTGTATATTTATTTCACAATTAAAAAGTATATAAAGCTCTTCTAGTACACTTGTAGTAGCTTTGTATTTTTCATCATATGGATTATCATCAAATACAGGAAAATGGCTAAAAAGTATTCTTTTGCTATCATATTCAGTAATAAGTGCAGCCGTGAGCTTATGCTCTTTTTTATTGGATATTTGATTTAAAATACTTTTAAATTCATGATGCTCTTTTTCACTCATGTTTTCTAATTGAACCTCAATGGAATCAATGACCCTCCACCCAAGAGAACGATAATAATCAAGATGTGCAGGTTTATCATGGTTGCCAATTAAAAGAGTTATATTGCCCTTTAGTTTTTTTGCTTGCAAATAACCGTCTTTAAAAGCAAAATCGCCAAGGTGTAATATTTTATCATCCTCTTTTACAATTTCATTCCACTCTTCTATCATATACTCATCGAAATAGTCATAGCCCTCCGTTTGAGCTTTACCCATTCTTGTTGGCTCATAAACATTAATATGGATGTGACCAAAGTGAGTATCAGCTGTTATATAGTCAAACATTTTTAATCACCTTTTTTATATATGGTTTGCCTTTTCTCCTTGGGGCAATTCTTTCGTAAAGCAGTTTTTCTATGAACTCTGGTTTATAGCATTCTCTAGCTTTAATCAGGAGAGCCTCTTGCTCTTTTAAAAAATAGTACCTCGGATTAAGTTGATATAATCTTATTTTCCCGACTTGGAAGCCAACAAAAACAAATTCTTGCTCTAAAGAAGAAAGTTGTTTATTGATTTTGGAGGCATTACTATTGAAAAACCTTGCGATTTCTGCTGAATAACCTTTTTTTGCTAAAAGATATTGTAAAACATTTTCTTTATCTTTTGAGCCTAGTATCGCTTTTAACACTAATCGTTGGTTCTGGCTTGCTGTGGCTTTTCTGCCAAGTGGATTATATATCAGTTTTTCCTTTGTTGCTAACCCATTTTTCATTTGCTATCCATGTCCTGTCATCTTGCACCCCTAAACATACCCCATCTTTAGTTTTGCTAGCTTTTTTAATGCAAATGTACGTCTTATTTAAATAGCGTATTTCTTCCATGTGGTTTAAAGTCATATAAATACCACCATATTTTAATTCAATATTATCAAGAGTGCTGTTTTTAGCAATTTCTAACACAACAGGGTTGTTAGGAAATATTTGTTCAAAAAGATATTTAAACTTTACAGGAGATATCTTTTTCATATTAAAAATATTGAGGTTGTCACGGGCATAATAGCGGTACTCCCCAACTTTGAGGTTAGGAATATTCTTCATTCCTTTATCCCCATAATCACTTCCGACTGCTCTTAGTTTTCTCTGCATTTCACACCTCAAAACTTTCAATTTTAAATAAACTCTTTTTATTTTCTCCTGGATAACCAAGAGGATTACAAAGGCACTTTACTCCATTATGCTCATACTCTATTTTTGAGTGCGTATGTCCAAATATCCAATACTTCATAGTGCCATTTTTCATTAAATCGTGACCGTTAAAAGTAAAGAATGTGCTTGTTTGATTATCTGCCCACTGTGGATCAAGATGTCTTTTTAGATATGAGGGATTAACATGAGTTATCATTACATCGCACTTATCATGTACTGCTTGCATCTTTGGCTTTTCTATTTTATATATACTATCAAAGTTTTTAACACCGTAAATATAATTCCAATCATTCATCACATTCATCCACATTTGATTGTTAGATTCAAGAGTAAATCCTCCAAGTGGAAAATATTGTTTTAAATACGCCCCGCTATACCAACCATCACACCCTCCAATGCGAACTCCATCTATTTCCATGACATTTCCATCTAGGCAATAAATCCCCTCTTCAGCGTTAATGAGTTTTCTCATTTGCTCTACTCTGTTAAAAGAGTTTTCTTTGAAGCCAATCCTTTGATCATTTGTAGTTAAATAATAGTCATGATTTCCTAGTACACAGATAATATGCTTGTATCCATATAGCTCTTTTATAGCTTTTAGTATATCAATATTTTGTCTATTATAGTGGCCCAAGTCTCCAGCAATAATTAATACTTCACCGCAGTCTGAAGGGATATATCTTTTCAACTGAAAATCTAATTTGCTAACATTTATTGTCTGTCTTGGCGGAAACCAGAAATCAAAATGGGGATCACTAAAATAATCTATTTTCATTTTTACTCCTAATACACAAAAAACTCAAGCGAATCAGCGCAAGAGATATATATATCATCCTCATATTTTAGCATATCTCTTGCCATCATAAATTGCTTTAATGGCTCTAATAGTCCCACTTTCTCAAACTCACTTTGTTTGATGTAGCGAATATCTTTAATGGTTGAAATTTTTAATTGAAGGAAAAATCCTTTATCATCGGCTACACCCATTACATTCGCAACTATCTCCTGCTCTACATCATCTCTAATTTCTCTTGAAGTTATAGCATCTAATGCTTCTAATCTTGTCATCGCCTTCTCAAACGACACAATGCTTTCTACTCCTTCAAGAAAACCACCATCTAATACGCAGTAAAATTTTTTTGATTTAATATTTTTTATATAATCCCTTACCATTTGCCTATCAGGTGAGAGTTGTACAGTTGTAGGAATTACAGTTGGTACTAATTTCTCAAAACTATACTTTGAGTTTAACGTATGTAGGGTTAAGATATTGTCTTTATCTTCATAGCTTTGAATCAAAGATGTTCTAAACGTAAATTCAATTTTAGTATGAGCATAGAAAAATGCCATAGCATCTTCACTAAATTTTAATTCACCACTAAGTCCTACATATTTTTTCATAACTGGATTTGTCGTTGAAATGAGTTTTGTATTCTTTTGCATTTTTACTCCTTACATGTTTTTATCTAGCTTATGGCTTGCACCTCAAAACTTCTAATACCTCTGTTCCAAATTTGTTCACGGTAGCCAATGGCATTGCAATAAAACTGCACCCCTTTGGAATCAAAGGATTTTATCTCATGGTCATGCCCGTATACCCAATGCTTCATAGAGCCATTTTCAACAAATTCATTTCCATCGAAGCAGTAAAAATTGTACATTAGTTGATTTTTGTATTTATCTTTGTTAATTGTACGACCAAAAATAGGTGATGGGTTTACGTGGGTAATCATGACATCACATTTTTTATAGATTTGTTTTATTTTCTCTATTTCTATTTTAAACAAATCATCAAAATACTCTCCACAGCCTTTTATGTATACTGAGTCATTCATTTTCTCTTGCCAGAGTTTTTGTAATAACTTCCTATACTCTTTTGAAGTATCAAAGCTTCCATCATACCAGCTCATTGCTCCACCAAATCTTACACCTTCGATATCAACAATACTTCCATCTAAACAATGTATATTTACTTGTGTATCAGCCCAGGATCTCATCTCATTTACTCGTTCAAAACTATTATTAAATCTTTTGCCATCAAAATCTTGTAAAAGATAATAATCATGATTACCTAAAACAAAAATGATGTGTTCATACAGGTGTTCTTTAAGAAAGAGTAAAAACTCTTGATTTTGAAGATTACTATGCCCTAAATCTCCAGCAATCAGTAAAAGCTCTCTTTTCTCCGGAATAAGATGAAAGCCAAGAATTTCTTTCACTATTTCATTGGTGATAGGTTGAAAGGGATGCCAGATATCTAAATGAATATCACTAATATAATCAATCTTCATAGTTACTCTTATCCTTCTGCCATTAATTTCATATACAAAAGAGGTGCATTATTCTCTTGTTTTGTTAAAATTTCCATATATATTTCTTCTTTGACGTCTTCTGAATTTCTCATTTCCATAGAAAAAATCATACTATTACCAATAACACGTGCGCTTTTATGGTAGCCCATTTGTGCAATATGGAACATCCAAAATATATTTTTAATCTTAGCGCTTGTACCTTCGTTGTGAGAAGTGACCTCTACTGTGCTCTTAAGTATTTCTGAGAATCTAATGGGAAAATTAATCTCCCAACATCTTGCTTCGAGGTCAATAATTTCTTGTATCATCACTACTCCTTTTTTATTTGTTTGTTTTTCTTGTATTATTTAATTTTTGTTGTGCCCATGAGCATGTCAAAGGTAACATAGCTAGATAAATTATCTTTGATATGGGCTATCTTATCTCTTGGGAGATAGTCACATATCTCAATTGTGTTTTCCTTTAGGTTCTTGCATAAAGTTCTATAATCCTCGGCAAGTGCGGCTTGATGTATAAGGATAGTTTTGTTTTTAGTGGTTGACTTACTATTAGATGCTACTTTATTGATTCGCTGATAGTCATATTCTAGTAATTCCAACTCTTTTTCATCTGAAAATATAGGAATAGAGAGATAGGTGGTATTGTCGTTCATATTGACATATTCAAATTCTTTGAGTTTTGTGGTGTTGATGTAATTGTCATCATTGGTTTTAAAAGAGAATACTGAGGCAATGTTTCTTTTTAACTCTTCAGTCTTTTGTGCTGATATTTTTCCTACAAGTAGAGATTCATCTTGCGTTGCAAAAATGTATTCAAATCTATTTTCTCTACACAAATCCACATCAGGTAGGTAGTTTTTGTGTAAAACCTTTTGTGCTTCATCTATAAAAATGGCTATAGGATTGCTTTGTTTAAAGGAGGCACGCTTAATGAGTTCATCGTAGATGGAAATGTTTAAAGCTCCTAGCGTGGCTTCAGTGAGACTAGAAACATTTAAAATAACTATTTTTTGATTGTTTAAACCATCTATGATATCAAACTCATTTTCGTTGAGAAAATCTAAATTTGATAAAGTAGAGAGTAAGGAAGTCAATATTCCTATAACTCCATATTTACCAGCTATCTCATCATTTTCTTGTAAGCCTCTGTATTGTCCTAAGTCATTGAGTTTATTAGCAAGCCCTGCGTATAAAATATAAATTCTATCATTTATTGTTTCATTATTTTTAATAGTCTCTTGTAAGATTGCACACTCTAATAACATGTCTTCTAAAAATTTTGATAAATTCGTCGGTTTTCTTAATATAGAAAAAAGTGATTTAAAAGAGAGGTTATGAATATCGTGCTTTTTAAATATAATCTTAAAAGGTTCTCTCATGGGATCTATTGTAATAATAGCACTAATCTCATAGGCAAGTTTAACTATTTTATACACATCAATAAGCAACGTTGCAGAGGCATTTTTAAAATAGCTATTTACATTACTTTCTCCATGGATGACGTCATAAATCTTTTCGATTGAAGCACCTGTAGAGTGCTGTAAAAGATTGACCTTTTTACCCCAGAGCTTTCCTACTTCTATGACATCTTCTAATCGATTATTCTTTTTTGCGATCTGTTTGACTTGAAGATGCATCGTGCCTTTAAAGTCATAGATTAAAAGTCCATATCCTGCTTGAAGTCTATCCTCAATGTTGGGTAGCATAAAACCTGTTGTCTTCCCACTTCCTGTCTGGCCATAACACATAGCATTTTTAAAATCTTTTTTGACCAATGGTAATCTTCTACTAATAGAACTTTGAGTAAACCCAACTTGCATGTTCATCCTTCTTTTAAAAATTATTGGGAGAATCTTACCCAGTTATGAGCGAAAGCTAAAATGAATTTGCAAGCGCAGGAAGGGCAATAAAGGCAGTAAATAATTGTTTGGGCTTTCGCTCTTGTTAGGGTAAAATATAGTGCTTTGATTTGTCAAAATTTTTTAGTCTCGAGTTGTTTTATAATGACACAATTATAAGATAGTATTTATAGTATCAAATAAATAGAGTTTGTTTTGCTAAATAATGTGAGTTAATCAATATCACTTATAAAAATGTAGATGCGTCTCTAAATAATGAAATGATGAACATTGGTTTAATTGTTGTATTAAATGCCAGAAGTAGATTTAAATTCAGGTACTTTAATACAAGAGGTGGACTAGACAATGGCCACCTAAAGAATATAAGCCTGTACTTGATAAGATAGATATCCATCAACTATACTCATAGAAATTAAAGAGGCTATTTTTATAAATATAAAAATCAGTGAAAATTTTGGAATTTTTGAGAAAATATACTGAGATATATTTTTGATATTATGCTTTTTGGTTCCCTCTCTGTATTTTTTAAAATACTCTTCATCTAAAATGTCCATTTTATTTCTCCCTGTATTTTTTTAATGTATTATTAAAAGCATAACAAAAAGTGAGCTAAAGCAATAACTGATGAGTGCATAATTGGAGGAACCCTATAAAGTAGACAATTCCCCGATTCATAGTAAAGATTGCGATTAAAAATTGCTTTAGATGAATCTTTAAGCTGAATAGTTCAAGAGTGATTAAATCAATGTTGTAGAAAGTCTTTGGCACTTTCTTTGACGGCCTGGTACTTTAAATTGAGGTATTGTTTTAAAGAAAGTTGTGATAAACCAATATATATTTGTAAAAAGTTGTTTGTAGTAACGATTTGTAGTAACGATTTGGTCTAAGTCCCAAGTTTAGGGTGCTTATTATGGTGTCAAGAGGGGGACTCGAACCCCCGACCTCCGGCTTATGAGACCAGCGCTCTAACCAGCTGAGCTACCTTGACACTTTAAATAAGGTCGAAATTATATATCTTTAAAGCTTACATGTCGGTTAACCAAACAGATTTAAGAGGTTTTTGACAGGTTCTTTCCATTCTTCTGGTAGATTTTTGTCTATTGTCTTGTCTATCTTTTGTTTTAAGTACTCAGAACTATCCAACTTTACTTGTGGTTTATCTAGTTTTCCTTTTATGCTTCCTTTAAAATCTTTATTTTGAATGTTGATATCGAAATTACTGTTTATCTCATTTGCCTCCAAATCTACTGATCCTTTTGATATTTTCAAGTAACTTTCAATCCCGCTCATTAGTAAAGAAAAATCTACTTTCTTTTTGTCTATGATACCTTTTAGTACACTGTCTTTGTATACTTCTTTGGTCAAATCAAACCCACTCGCTAGTTGAACAATGTTGGTAAGTTCACTTGGTTGCAGCATACCGTTGAGTGCATGTGCCTCAAAAATTCCCTGACTTGATGTCAAGTTGTAGTCTGCACTTAAATTTGCAAACGATTCAAAAACTTTTGGATATAAAAGCATGTCGGTAAGTTTGGATATAGCTAAGTCTTCACTTTGTACATGGAGGAGGTCATCTTTGAGGGTAAAAAGTGTCTTGGCATCTAAAAAAGTACTATTTCCATCAATTGATAGTTTACCTTTATCGAGTTCATAATTTCCATCGACATTTAAATTACCCGGCATTGCTCTTTTCGTTAAAAATTTTAGCGTATATTTTCCATTTCTTTGATCTTCTCTGATATCTTGCATATCCACAGACAAATTTAAAATACCATCAGAATATTTTGGCTTTTTGAGCATGGTTGTTATATCTGAGAGATTTAGATTTTTAAAATCAAGTGTGAGGCTATTGTTAAACAATACAGCTTTGAATTTGCCGCCTAAAGTATTTGCATTTGCATCCATTATAAAATCATCTTTATCTTTTTTTATATTTCCAGTGAGGATGATATTGCCTTGCATCGGTGCTCCAACGATAGATTCAAGTACAGAAAGGTTTGAAATTTGAAATTTATAATCGCTAGAAAATTCTTTTGTTTTTAGATTTATTTTTGTTTTTTGTGTCTCGATTTGAGCTAAGTTAGAGACTATATTACTTTTAATATTTAATTCATCAGCTTCTACATTTGAGGTTATCGTTCCTTGATATACAATGGTTTGTGCCAACTTTACACCAAAATCTCTCTGTATCAGAAGATTGTCTACGCTTCCATAGTGTATTTGTACATCAAAATTACCTTTATACATACTATCATTTAGGTTTTGAATATCAGCATTGATGTCAAACACTCCCTTCGTGTATATTGGTTTTTTTACGAAAGCCAATATATCTTCGATTTTTATGCCCTTACCCTTTAATTGAATATTTTTTATGTCTTTGTTTTCTATACCAATTGAAAATATGACATCTGATCGAAATGCTTGTCCTGAGCCTTTAACGTTAAATTTATTTAATTCCCCAGATAGTTTACCTGTAAGTTTAAGAATGCCTTGGATATTTACAGAATGTGTTTCAAGATCTTTGGAATCTATAGAATAGTCTAAATTGAATTTTTTTCTTATAATATTGAAACCACCATTGATAATGATTGTCGAGTTTTTATCTATAGTAATCTCTGTGTCAATAAAATTTGTTTTTAAAGTAAAAGTTTTTAAAACAACTTCTTTTCCAAGTTCATTGGTTAATATACTTTCTATGTAAGGTTTAAAAAAATTATTACCAGAAAATGTAAATAAAATCCAAAAAGCGAACCCAACGAGAGATAGTAATATCGTGCTAAAAATTAGAAAAATTTTCATTTTAACCCTTATTTTATATTTTATACTCATATAACCTTAGTTATAGTGACTAAAGTCTTTCGATATAGCAGTAAAATTGATTGACTTTTTTCCTCTATTCTTGTAAAATATCGGCACTCAAATAAATAGAGTGCTAAAAAATAAACACATACAAGGAATTAATTATGGCATTTGAACCATTAGGACATAGAGTTCTTATTGAACGATTAGAAGAACCAACAACAACTGCATCGGGGATTATTATACCTGATAATGTAAAAGAAAAACCTTTTAATGGTACTGTAATAGCGGTAAGTAAAAAGATTTTAGAGGCTGGACTTATATCTGTTGGAGACAAAGTTGTTTTTGGCAAGTATGCTGGAACAGAATTGACTCTAGATGCAAAGACATATTTAGTGATGGAAAAGAAAGATATATTAGGTATTTTAAAATAATGAATAAGCTTGAGCGAGTTCAAGCTTAAAAAAATAGTCAAGGATTAATAAATGGCAAAAGAAATAAGATATTCAGATGGTGCTAGAAATGCGCTATATGAAGGTGTAAGAAAATTAAATGACGCAGTTAAAGTTACTATGGGACCACGTGGACGTAATGTTCTTATTCAAAAAAGTTTTGGTGCTCCGAACATTACAAAAGATGGTGTTTCAGTTGCAAAAGAAGTAGAACTTGCTGATACTATAGAAAATATGGGTGCACAACTTGTAAAAGAAGTGGCATCAAAAACAGCTGATGAAGCTGGGGATGGTACGACAACTGCAACAGTACTTGCCCATTCAATTTTTAAAGAAGGCTTGAGAAATATCACAGCTGGCGCTAATCCTATCGAAGTTAAAAGAGGTATGGACAAAGCTGCTGAAGCAATTATTATTGAACTTAAAAAAATGTCAAGAGAAGTAAAAGATAAGAAAGAAATCGCACAAGTTGCAACTATTTCTGCAAACTCTGATGTAAAAATAGGCGAACTAATTGCAGAAGCAATGGAAAAAGTTGGTAAAGACGGTGTTATTACTGTTGAAGAAGCAAAGGGCATGCAAGATGAATTGGATGTTGTTGAAGGTATGCAATTCGATCGTGGTTATTTATCTCCATATTTTGTAACAAATTCTGAAAAAATGGAAGTTCAATTAGAAGCTCCTTATATCCTATTGTTTGATAAAAAAATCTCAAATTTAAAAGATTTGCTTCCTGTGTTAGAGCAAGTTCAAAAAACAAGCAAACCTTTATTGATTATTGCTGAAGATATTGACGGTGAAGCACTTGCAACACTTGTTGTCAATAAATTAAGAGGTGTTTTAAATATTTCTGCAGTGAAAGCTCCAGGATTTGGCGATAGAAGAAAAGCAATGCTTGAAGATATTGCAGTATTGACTGGTGGTGAAGTTATAAGCGAAGAATTAGGAAGAACTCTTGAGGGAGCAACTCTTGCAGACCTTGGACAAGCAGCTACAGTAGTCATAAATAAAGATAATACAACTATAGTAAATGGCTCAGGCGATAAAGAAAAAATTCAAGCTAGAGTAGGTCAAATCAAAGCGCAAATTGTTGAAACAAGTAGTGATTATGATAAAGAAAAACTACAAGAGAGACTTGCAAAACTTAGTGGAGGCGTTGCTGTTATAAAAGTAGGAGCTGCTACTGAAACTGAGATGAAAGAGAAAAAAGATAGAGTTGATGATGCATTAAGTGCAACAAAAGCTGCGGTTGAAGAGGGCATTGTTATCGGCGGTGGCGCTGCATTTATTCTTGCAAATGCTAGAATCAAGTTAGATTTAACTGGTGACGAAGCAATTGGTGCACAAATCGTGCATAGAGCATTAGTCGCTCCAATGAAGCAAATAGCACAAAATGCTGGTTTTGATGCGGGTGTAGTTGTGAATAATGTTAAAAATAGCAAAAATGAAAACTATGGATTTAACGCTTCAAATGGCGAATACGTAGATATGTTTGTAGCTGGTATTATTGATCCAGTTAAAGTATCCCGTGTTGCGTTGCAAAATGCGGTATCAGTTGCTAGTTTACTTTTAACAACAGAAGCAACTATCAGTGATATAAAAGAAGATAAAGCTGCTCCTGCAGCGCCAGATATGGGCGGTATGGGTGGCATGGGCGGTATGATGTAAATCATCCCTCCATCATTGAAGTCCCCTCTTGGACTTCAATGCACCTTCTGATATTTCCCCCTTAAAATTAAAGATAAAGTAGAAAAATTGATAAAAAAAAATATTGACTTGATAGCTATTGTTGCCTTGTGTTCAGCCATGTTAATTTGGGCAAGTTCTTTTATAGTTTTTAAGTTAGCGTTAAATTCTAATGGACCTATGACCGTGATGTTTTTTCGCATGCTTATCGGTAGCATTTGTTTTTTATATTTTGTGAAACAATTTTTGAAATTAGAGTTTACCAAGGATGATATCAAGTATATAGTTCTTATGGCAGCCTTTGAACCATGTTTGTATTTTGTTTTTGAAGCCAATGCATTAAGGTATACTTCTGCGAGCCAAGCTGGAATGATGGCATCCATGGCACCTCTTATCACGGCCTTTGGAGCTGGAATTATTTTAAAAGAAGTGATTACTAGAAAACTTATCTTAGGTTCAATTTTGGCAGTTTTTGGAGTAGTATGGCTTAGCGTTTCAGCAAGTGCCATGGAGAATGCAACTAATCCAATGTTGGGTAATTTTTTAGAGTTTTTGGCTATGACTTTTGGAGCAGGATATACCATCGCTGTTCGTCATTTGAGTGCTAAATTTTCCCCTATATTTCTAACGGCTATTCAATCTTTCATAGGAACAATTTTCTTTTTACCTTTTGCCCTATGGGAACAGCAGACAAGTGAGATAATTCTTACCAATGAAGCAATTTTTTTGGTTGCGTACTTAGGAATTGTAGTAACCGTTGGAGGTTATGGACTTTTTAATTATGCGCTTGGACGCGTGGAGGCAGGCAGGGCATCAGCCTATATAAATCTGATACCTGTATTAGTACTTCTGTTGGCTTTTTTAATTCTTGGAGAAACACTCAGTTTTATTGAGCTTGTGGCATCTGGAGTTATACTCACCGGAGTATTTATATCCCAAATGCCAACTGAAAAGTTACAACAGGCAAGAGCAAGAAGAAAAGCTAGACAAACAGCACGCAAGCATCCGTAGGTCCGTGTGCTCCAATCACTAATGCTTGTTCTATGTCAGCAGTTTTTGACGGTCCACTGATAAAAACTCCATAGCCATTGTTGTTGAAATTGACTTTCTTGTATGCTTCGTGCATCGTGTGCACTATATTTTCTTTTTTGACTATGATTAAAAGTTGTGTTGCTAAAAAATAAAGAGATCTATGTCTTAGATTTTTTTCATTGACCCAAACAGCGCCATTTTCAGCAACGGCAAAGTGACCATTTATGACAGCTAAATCTACATCTTCTAATTCATGCGGATCATTAATGTCTTTTTGCTCTTTAGTTTGGCACGTAACATCGTCACATGTGGAGACAATCACTTTGACATCCTTATAATTCTCTTTTATAAAGGCATCTATACTCTCATCTTGTAACCATTTTGCATTTCCACCAACTGATTTTAAAGATTGAGCAATTTTTTCATTCTTATCAGCGTATTGCATATGTTTGATATCTGTATTTGGTAAGTCTATAGTTGACTTTGGTTCGCTTGCGCTAATACTTTTTAAAATTTCTTCACGGGAACTCATTTAACTGCCTCCTTTATTTCGGGCAAAGCCCAAATTAAATTCATAGCACTAAAGCTAGTGCTTATCACAGATTTTTTCATTACTTCTTCCCCTCTCTTTGTTTATATAACTCTTTAAAACTATTTTTTGGAAATGGAGGTAATTCTCTTTTTTTGCCCCAAACATTCATCTTGGAATAAAGGATACTTCGTGGCAGTAGAGGTACCATTATCCTCGCCATTTTACCGCCGAGGGCAAGCAGAGTTGGGTATTTTAAAACCCAGGTAGCAAATTTTAAAATAGTGAGTTTTTTTGAATCCAGATTACCAGTATTAACAACCGTTTGCCTCTGTTTGTATAACTGTTCGTGCAAGTCTATTTTAACTGGGCATACATTGGTACATGAACCGCAAAGTGTACAAGCAAAAGGCATGGTGCTGTATTTTTTTGGATCCCTGCTTGGTCCTAGTGTTGAGCCAATTGGTCCGGGTATTGTGTACACATAACTATATCCGCCACTTCTTCTGTAGACCGGACATGTATTCATACATGCACCACATCTGATGCAATTTAAAGAGCGTTTAAAGTCTTCTTTCGCCAAAATAGCCGAACGACCATTGTCGACGATCACGATATGCATTTGGCCACCTTCAACAGGAGCGTGATAGTGTGCAGTGTAGGAAGTAATAGGCTGGCCTGTGGCACTTCTTGCCAAAAGACGTGTGAAAACAGATAAATCTTCTAGTCTAGGGATGAGTTTTTCTATCCCCATAGATGCTATATGAAGTTTTGGTAAACTTGCACCTAAATCTGCATTTCCCTCATTGGTACACACCACAACACCACCGGTTTCGACAATACCAAAATTGACACCTGTCATTGCAGCATCTGCACTTAAGAATTTTTCTCTTAAGTGTTCACGTGCAGCGCGTGTAAGATACATAGGATCTGAGTTGTTTTCTTCAGTGAATAAAAATTTTTCAAAAGTTTTTCCAACATCTTCTTTTTTCAAGTGAATTGCTGGTAAAACTATATGGGAAGGTGGCTCATTTCTTAGTTGCACAATTCTCTCACCTAAGTCCGTATCAATAACTTCTATACCTCTTTCTTCCAAGAAAGGGTTCAGATGGCATTCTTCGGTTAGCATAGACTTACTTTTTACTAGTTTTTTGACATTTTGTGCACTTAAAAGCGTATAGACGATCTCATTATGCTCTTTTCCGTCTTTTGCCCAATGCACATGGATGCCATTTGTTTTAGCATTTTTTTCAAATTCTTGAAGGTAAAAATTTAGTTTATCCATCGTATGTGTTTTAATTTGTTTGGCTAATTCTCTTAAGTCCTCCCACTCATCTACACTTTTTGATGCAAGATCTCTTTTTTCTCTGACAAACCAAAGCGCCTGGTCATGCCAATGCATTCGCTCAGTATTTTCTACAAATTTGGCGGCCAGTTTTGAATGGCCCGATTTCGCACTCATCACAAACCTTCTGCTAAAATTTGAGCAACATACATGGTCTTAATAGAAAATTTTTCTCTATCTATCACACCTTGCCCACAGCAAGTTTGACTCATGGGATATTCAACGTCTAGACCTAAACTCTCTAAAATCTTCAGTCTCTCCATTGAAGCATCGGGGTATAGTTCATTCATGTAACATGGAATAAAAAGTCCAATTTTCATTTATCACTTCCTTCATTATTCTGCTTTTAGCAAGAAAAATATTTTATTTACAATTAGTATAATTTATATTTATAATAAAGACATGATAATAGATAATTTTGTTTAAATTATTTAAAAAAAGTTCTAATAAGTAACACTAAGTTTTACTGAACTTGTGGCATCTGGAGTCATACTCACCGGAGTATTTATATCCCAAATGCCAACAGAACAGTTAAAAAAAGTTAGACTCAGACGAAGAGTTAAACAAATAACACACAAGCATCCGTTGGGCCTTGGGCTCCAATCACTAATGCTTGTTCTATATCAGCAGTTTTTGAGGGACCACTGATAAAAACTCCATAACTACTTTTATCAAAATTAACTTTTTTGTACGCTTCGTGCATCGTATTCACTATCTCTTCTTTTTTAACTACGATTAAAAGTTTTGCTGCCAAGAAATAAAGAGATCTGTATCCTATGTTTTCTTCATTGACCCAAACAGCGCCATTTTCAGCAACGGCAAAGTGACCATTTATGACAGCCAAATCTACATCTTCTAATGCACGTGGATTACTAATATCTTTTTGCTCTCTGGTCTGGCATGTAACATCTTCACGTGTAGAGACAATAACTTTGGCATCCTTATAATTCTCTTTTATAAAGGCATCTATACTTTGTTTTTCTAGCCATTTTGCATTTCCACCAACAGCTCTTGAAACTTGAGCAAATTGTTCATTCTTATCAGCGTATTGCATATGTTTGATGTCTGTATTTGGTAAGTCTATAGTTTCTTTTGGTAAGCTTGATCTAATGCTTTTTAAAATATCTTCACGGGAACTCATTTAACTGCCTCCTTTATTTCGGGCAAAGCCCAAATTAAATTCATAGCACTAAAGCTAGTGCTTATCACAGAATTTATCATTACTTTCCTCCTTTTCTTTGTTTGTATAACTCTTTAAAACTATTTTTTGGAAATGGAGGTAATTCTCTTTTTTTGCCCCAAACATTCATCTTGGAATAAACTATACTTCGTGGAAGTAGAGGCACCATTATCCTTGCCATTTTACCACCGAAGGCAAGCAGAGTTGGGTATTTTAAAACCCAAGTAGCAAATTTTAAAATAGTGAGTTTTTTTGAATCCAGATTACCAGTATTAACAACCGTTTGCCTGTGTTTGTATAACTGTTCGTGCAAGTCTATTTTAACAGGGCATACATTGGTGCATGATGCGCAAAGTGTACATGCAGCAGGTAGGGTTTTATACTGTTTCGGATTCCTGCTCGGTCCTAGTATTGAGCCAATTGGTCCAGGTATTAAGGACTCATAACTATATCCACCACTTCTCCTGTAGACCGGACATGTATTCATACATGCACCACATCTAATGCAATTCAAAGAACGTTTAAAGTCTTGTTGCGCCAAAATAGCTGAACGACCATTATCGACGATAACGATATGCATTTCTCCACCTTTACAAGGAGAGTGATGGTGAGCTGTATAAGCAGTGATAGGTTGCCCTGTACCACTTCTTGCCAAAAGACGTGTGAAAACAGATAAATCTTCTAGTCTAGGGATGAGTTTTTCTATACCCATACATGCAATATGAAGTTTTGATAAACTTACCCCTAAATCTGCATTGCCCTCATTGGTGCAAACAACAATACCACCTGTCTCAGCGATACCAAAATTGGCGCCTGTCATTGCCGCTTGTGAATTTAAGAATTTTATTCTTAAGGCTTTACGTGCAACGAGAGTAAGATACGTTGGGTCTGAGTTATCTTTTTCAGAATCAAAAAACTTTTCAAAAGTTTTTCCAACTTCTTCTTTTTTTAAGTGAATTGCTGGTAAAACGGGATGTGAAGGTGGTTCATCTCTTAGTTGTACAATTCTCTCACCTAAGTCTGTATCCACAACTTCTATCCCTCTTTCTTCTAAATAAGGATTAAGATCACACTCTTGGGTTAGCATAGATTTGCTTTTTACTAGTTTCGTGACATTTTTTTCACTTAAAATCTTATGTACTATCTCATTATGCTCTTTGGCATCTTTTGCCCAATGCACAATGATACCATTTGCTTTAGCATTTTTTTCAAATTTTTCAAGATAAAAATCCAGTTTATCCATTGTATGTGTTTTAATTTGTTTGGCTAATTCTCTTAAGTCCTCCCACTCATCCACACTTTTTGATCCAAGATCCCTTTTTTCTCTAATATACCAAAGCGCCTGGTCATGCCAATGCATTCGCTCAGTATCTGCTACAAATTTGGCGGCCAGTTTTGGATGGCCTTGTTCTACACTCATTATAAACCTTCTGCTAAAATTTGAGCAACATACATGGTCTTAATAGAAAATTTCTCTCTATCAATTACCCCTTGCATGTGCATTAAACAGGACATATCCACTGCTGTTATAATTTTTGAGCCTGAACTTAAGTGGTCATTGACGCGATCAAGTCCCATAGCTGCACTCATCGCATCTTCGGTGACACAAAAAGTACCACCAAATCCACAACACTCATCTTTTCTTTTAATATCAATAAATTCTATGCCTTCCACTAAAGACAATATATTTTTTACTTTAGAAAATTCTGGAAGATTTCTTTCAGTCATACTGGACAATCCTAACATTCTTTGTCCATGACAACTGTTGTGAATACTCACTTTATGAGGGAACTTTGCCTTCAATGAAGTGGGTTTTATAATATCGTGTATAAATTCTATGAGTTCATAGGTATGAGTTTTTAAGTGCTCAAAACCTTCTTCGCCTTCTAGAAATTGCGCATAATTATCTCTGACCATGGCAACACAGCTTCCACTTGGAGCAACAACGTAGTCATAATCTTTAAATATTTTTAAAAATCTATGAGCAAGTACTCCCGCTTCAGTAGCACATCCTGTATTTGCCATAGGTTGCCCACAGCAAGTTTGACTCATAGGATATTCAACATCTAGACCTAAACTCTCTAATATCTTCAATGTATCCATTGCAGCATCGGGGTATAGTTCATTCATGTAACATGGAATAAAAAGTCCAATTTTCATTTATCACTTCCTTTATCATTTCTCTTTTTGCAAGAGAAATATTTTGATTTAAGACTAGTTTAATTTCAATTTATGATAAAGATATGATAAAGTACGATGATGAATTATTTTGTTCTAATTACTTAGAAAGAGTTCCAATAAGTAACACTTTTGTATTTTATGATAAAACTTTCTTTATTTAATTAAGTTAAAAAAGTTTGTAAAAAGTATTCGATAAGTATGACTCCTAGGGTTAGGGACAAAACAATTGCTATAAATCTGAGAATTTTCATTTATCGCTCACTTAATGCTAGTTTGAGTGCAAGTGCCGCGAAGATTGTACCGGATGTTTTATTGAGGATATTTTCTGCATTTTTTGATTTTTTAAACCAGACACCTAATTTCCCTGAGAGTAGGGCAACAGTGCTAAAAACAACTAGGGCACACAGCATAAATATGGCTCCTAGTAAAAAGACTTGCAAGGTAATGTTTCCGTTCGTTGGATTGGTGAATTGGGGTAAAAAAGCAAGAAAAAAAATAGATACTTTTGGGTTTGTGATATTCATGATAATACCACGCTTATAAAGTTTAAAGAGGCTGATATTATCTTTACTCGCTTGAATTTTACTTTTTGAAGAGGATTTAAATGCCATGTAAGCTAAATATAAAAGATATCCAGCCCCGATATATTTTAGTATGTTAAAAGCGGTGAGCGACGTTTGAAATATGGCAGCAACACCAAGCGCTACGGCAGTGGTATGAAAGAAGAGGCCAGTACAAAGCCCTAAGGTGATGAAAAAACCAGGCTTAGCACCCTTGATCATCGACTGTGTCAAGACAAATATATTATCAGGCCCAGGGGCAAGTGCTAAGAGCGTCGAAGCGGTGATAAACAAAATGATGGTTTCTAGGTTAAACATAGTATTCCTTTAGTTGGCAATTTTAGCACGATAAGGTTAAAACTATGGTTACATCAATTTAGTTTGGAAATATGCTTAGATATGCCTTTTAATTTAGTATATTTTTCTTTTGTTTAATCTACTTAATGTATAATATGCCTAATATCAAAAACAAAGAGAATTTATGAACAGATTAACAAATAAAGAAGCGCTCGATTTAATTCAAAATACAGATTTAAATGAGCTGGGACGGATGGCGCTAGAGAAGAAGAGAGAGTTGCATCCAGATAAAATGACAAGTTTTGTAGTGGATAGAAATATAAACTATACAAATGTCTGCTGGGTGGATTGTAAATTTTGTGCATTTTATCGTGATTCTAAAGCAGAAGATGCCTATATCCTCACTTTCGAAGAGATTGGGGCCAAGATAGACGAATTACTTGCTATTGGTGGAACTCAAATTTTATTTCAAGGGGGAGTTCATCCTAAGCTTAAAATCGGATGGTATGAAGAGTTGGTTGAGTGGATCAGTAAAAATTATCCTACGATTACCATTCATGGTTTTTCTGCGATTGAGATAGATTATATTGCAAAAATTTCTAAGATAACCTACAAGGAAGTTTTGGAACGTCTTGGAGCAAAAGGGTTGTTTTCTATTCCTGGAGCGGGTGCTGAGATACTCAGCGATAGAGTCAGAGATATTATCGCGCCTAAAAAGTTAGATTCCGCGCGGTGGATTGATATCCATAGAACCGCTCATAATGTTGGTATAAGGTCAACTGCGACGATGATGTTTGGAACGGTTGAAACCGATGAAGAGATCATTGAGCATTGGGAAATGATAAGAAATCTTCAAGATGAGACAGGTGGTTTTAGAGCTTATATTATGTGGAGTTATCAATCTGATAATACGCAATTAAAAAAAGATTTTCCAAAGTTAAAAAAACAATCATCAAATAGGTATTTGAGACTTTTAGCTGTGAGTAGATTGTATCTTGATAATTTTGAAAATATACAAAGTTCTTGGGTGACTCAAGGCAGTTATATAGGTCAATTAGCTCTTAGTTTTGGAGCAAATGACTTGGGAAGCACAATGATGGAAGAAAATGTAGTTGCAGCGGCAGGAACAGCAAACGAGATGAATCAAGCGCAGATGATTCAGCTTATTCGAGACATCGATGAAACTCCGGCTAAGAGAAACACAGCGTACGAGATATTAGAAACATTTTAATGAAGTGGTTTATTTTTATAGTTATATTTTTTCAAGGAGTTTTGGTGAGTGGAATTGTAGATAAAGTTAATATTAATGGGGTAGATATCCCGATAGTTTATGAAGAGTACAGAGGATTGCCTATCGTTTCATTTCAGCTTATTGTGAAAAATGCAGGCAGTAATGAAGATAAAAACAATGCTGGAATTGCTAGATTTGCCTCAAATATGTTAAGCGAAGGTAGTCTGAAAAAAGGTTCTATAAAATTTGCTGAAGAGTTAGAAAGTAGAGCTATACATTTGAGCGCACATGCTGGTGGGGAAACATTGGTGTTTGAAATATCATCTTTGAGAGAACAATTTGATTTTGGTGTTAGTATGTTAAAAGAGTTGCTTAATGATCCAAACTTTTCACAAGATAGTTTTCTTAAGATAAAGCAACTTACCCTTGGAGAATTATCTTCTAAAAAAAGTGATTTTGATTATATTGCCAATTTAAATTTAAAAAAATTGATTTTTGATGGAACTCCTATTGGTGTGCCATCTATGGGGGATGAGCAGAGTATAGAAAAATTAAAAATAGAAGATTTAAAAGAATTTTATAAAAATTATTTTGATTTATCAAATATGCTTATCGTCGTTGGTGGAGATATAAGTATTGACGAGGTTAAAAGATCTTTAAAAACACTTTTAGAAGGTATTCCGGTTGGAAGCGCTAGAGTGTTAAAATCTTATGTTGCAAATGGCGATAAAAAAGAAAATATTTTAGTCAAAGAAACAGAACAAGCGTATATCTATTTTGGAGCTCCTTATAATTTGTCTAGCGGGGACGCAGATATTTATAAGTCCAAGGTAGCTGGATTTATCTTAGGTGAGAGTGGTTTTGGAAGTCGTTTGATGGATGAGATACGAGTGAAACGTGGTCTTGCATACTCGGCGTATTCAAGAAATCACATTAATCGCTCAAATTCTTACTTTTCTGGACATTTGCAAACTAAAAACGAAAATTTGAAAGAATCGGTAAAGCTGGTAAAATCTGAGATAAAACGTTTTGTAGCTGATGGAGCAACGCAAGATGAACTCGCTCAGGCAAAGAAATTTTTACTTGGAAGCGAGCCACTTCGCAACGAGACACTGTCCCAGAGATTGCATCGTGCATTTTTTGAGTATTATACTGGAGTAGGTCTTGGATATTCAAAACTAGAATTAGAGAAGATAGAAAACTTAACTCTTAAAGACTTAAATGAATTTATAAAAAAACATGATGAAATCAATAACCTTAGTTTCTCAGTGGTAACAAACCAGAGTGAACAAAAGTAACATACCAACACAAGACAGTGAAAAACTAAAAAAACTAGGGGTGAGTAGCGCGCTGGATTTGGCGCTTCTCATTCCAAAATCTTATGAAAATAGATACATCAATAAAACTCCGATAATCAATCAAAAGAATACCATACATGTAAAAGTTTTAAGAGTAAATTGGGGACCAAGAGTGCTTAGTCTGCGTTTATTTTGTGACACTTGGGATGAAGAGATTAGCGGTGTTATCTTTTCAGCACAAGCGTATCATAGAAGTCTTTTTAGAGTTGGGGAGAGTCTACATGTAAACGGTAAAATCCAGTGGCAGCAGGGACAACTAAGTATAATTCAACCCGTAAGTGTTGCTGCGATAGATAAAATCGTGACTAATTATAAACTTCCATTACAAAATAGAACGGTTACCTCTTTGGTCAATAAATATCTTAGTATTGATGCCTTGAGTTCTGAAGGTTTGGACGGGGAAGAGATAGATACGCTAATGGCCCTACATCATCCGACGCCAGAGTATGTGATAGAATTTGAAAAAAATGGATTAAGTCCAAAATCCATACATACAGTTAAGCTTCTAGAAGTGTATAACTATTTAAAATCGTTAAGTAAAAAAAAGACAATTTTTAAGGCTAAAAACAGACTAAATTCCGATGAGAGTATGTTTGTAAATTCCTTGCCATTTACATTAACGAATGACCAAAAAAATGCTATCTCTGATATAAAAAGTGATTTTATGTCAGGTGAATCTGCTAGAAGAATTGTTATGGGAGATGTGGGGTGTGGCAAAACCATGGTTATACTTGCAAGTGTGATGATGGCCTACCCTAAGCGTTCAGTTTTGATGGCGCCTACGACGATTTTGGCTAAGCAATTAATGGAAGAAGCAAAGAAGTTTTTACCTCCACATGTAAAGACTTTTTTACTCACGGGGAGTACTTCTAAAAAAGAAGATTTAAGTCAAGCTGATTTTATTATTGGTACTCATGCGCTTCTTCATAGAGATTTACCTGATTTTGATTTGATTATGATTGATGAGCAACACCGTTTTGGCACAAAGCAGAGAGAATTAATCAAGCAGCTTTGTATAAAAGGGAATCAACATCCGCATTTTTTACAATTTTCTGCTACACCAATTCCTAGAACGATGAGTATGATTCAGTCTTCTCTTGTCGATTTTTCTTTTATAAAAGAGATTCCATTTGAGAAAAACATCAGTACAAAAATTATAGGTAAGCGTGATTTTAAAGGGTTGAGCGCGCACATTAAAAAAGAGACGAGTGAAGGGAGGCAGGTGATTGTCATCTATCCTTTAGTGCAAATGAGTGATACCATAGAATATCAATCCATAGAAGAAGCAAGAGGCTATTGGGAAAAAAATTATGAAGACGTGTTTGTGACTTTTGGTGCTGATAAAAACAAAGAAGAAGTGCTGGAAAATTTTAGAGAGTCTGGAAAAATACTCATCGCAACAACTTTAGTAGAAGTCGGAATTTCCCTCCCGAAACTCTCCACCATAGTGATCGTTGGGGCTGAACGTTTAGGACTTGCAACACTTCATCAGCTTAGAGGGCGAGTCAGCCGAACAGGTCTGCAAGGGTATTGTTTTTTATATACAAATTTAAATGAATCACAAAGGCTCAGTGAATTTTCTAAAACAAATAGTGGCTTTGATATAGCAGAACTTGATTTGAGATATCGGCAAGGCGGAGATGTTTTAAAAGGGTTATCTCAGAGTGGAAAAAGTTTCGAATGGTTTGATTTTGGAGCTGATGAGCTAATATTGATTGAAGCTAAAAAAAGATTAATGGAAAGATGAGAAGAGAAATATAAGAGAGCCTAGAGGCTCTCTTGTCGGCTAGTAAAGACCGTATTTATTGACAGCTTTTTTATAGATAACACGCAGTTTATCGTCCATATCCATAAAAACAAGGAATTGCATTGGGCTTTCCTTTAATTCTATTAATGCTTCTTCAATTTCGACAGGCTTGTAGCTATCTAGTCTCATAGGAACAATTTCCTCTACATCATCTTCAACCGCTGGAATATGTTGCTCGACTATTTCCTCTTTTTTCTTGTGGTTAGTTATCTTGTCATGATGACGTCTAAGAACTTTTTTAGCACGTTCAATCGCTAAATCAATTGCAGCATATAAATCTTTATCTTTTTGCTTAATTACTACAGTGTTCATATGTGCTAAATTAATGGTAAATTCAACACTAAACCCTTTTTTACCACTTTTTTCATCAGCTGATAACACGCATCTAGTTGAGATGATATCTAAATTGTATTTCGTTAACGAGTCCTTTGCAGTTTCTACATAAGACTTTAGAGCGTCAGTTAATTCTAACTGTTTTCCTGTGATACTTAAATTCATCTTGTCTCCCTTTTTATCCCTACATGTAGGGTAGATATACAAAAAGTATAACAAAAGAAAGCTTAAAAAAAGAGGCTACATCTAAGGAGTTTTACGGTTTTTGGATTGTACGTCTGTGAAGGCGGATTTGTTCTGGAATTATTCCTTCTTTTGTTGTGACAATAGCGTCTATGATGACTGTACGGTTTGAATCTGAAGTATTGATATCATTCGCTAGTATGTTGGCACAACCATTTACTCCTGTACTATCGTCAGGAAGACCCTTTCCAATATAACTAATAGTTACATTTATTTCGTGAGTATAGTTATCAGCATCCGGATAAAC
>Ga0307486_1000408_pt1 | contig 40414 bp, 33 predicted proteins | sample CBIW02metaG_FD_203663 | JGI IMG/M metagenome (GOLD analysis project Ga0307486, IMG submission 203663) | Sea-ice brine microbial communities from Beaufort Sea near Barrow, Alaska, United States - CBIW 0.2 | ecosystem: Environmental > Aquatic > Marine > Coastal | place: USA: Alaska | collected... | reverse complement strand
GTCGCAAGCGATCAAAAGCCTGACGCGCGCTGTCGCGGTGACTGCCCAACCAGCTGCGCAGCGAATGCTTCCAGCTATGACGGGAGCGGGCGGCGCCACTGGGTGCTCTTGCGCCGCGCTTGGCCGACGTTTTCTGCTTATCGTCAGCCATGCCTATTCTCCGTCCCGAAGCAGCCGACCCTGATCCAGAGTCAGCATGCGATGATCCAGCGTGGCAATCAGTGGCAAGTCGTGACTGGCGATAATGACGGTAACGCCTACCCGGTTGAAGTCTTCGAACAGGCTCATGATTTCTGCCGACAGGGCTGGGTCAAGGTTGCCGGTCGGCTCGTCTGCAAGGAGCAGTGCTGGTTTGTGCACCACCGCGCGAGCGACGCCGACCCGTTGTTGTTCGCCACCAGACAGCGCAATGGGATACAGATTTTCCTTGCTCAGCAAGCCCACCTTGTCCAGAGCTGCACGCACCCGTCGGCCGACTTCAGCGGACGGAGTACCATTAATGATCAGTGGCAGCGCGACATTGTCGAAAACCGTGCGATCAAACAGCAGTTGGTGGTTCTGAAAAACAACGCCGACCTGCCGGCGCAGATGGGGAATATCATCACCACTGAGCTCCCGCAGATTTTGGCCACCCACATGAACCTGGCCGGAGCTCGGGCGTTCCATGCACATGATCAGCTTGAGCAGGGTACTTTTGCCCGCGCCAGAGTGGCCGGTGATAAAGACCATCTCGCCGACCTTGATATGAAAGCTCAGGTTATCCAGACCCATGTGGCCATTAGAGTAACGCTTGCTGACTTGCTCGAAACGAATCATGGTCTACTCTCGCCCAAACAGCGCCTTGACGAACTCGGGCGCAGTGAAGGGTCGTAAATCATCAATCTGTTCACCGACACCGATAAAACGAATGGGTAACTTGAACTGTTTGGCCAGCGCGAAAATCACCCCGCCCTTGGCCGTGCCATCCAGCTTGGTCAGCACCAGCCCGTTCAGGCCGACCGCCTGGTCAAACAACTTGGTCTGGGAAATAGCGTTTTGACCCGTTCCCGCATCGAGTACCAGCAGAATCTCGTGGGGGGCATCCGGATCGAGCTTGGCCATCACCCGCTTGACCTTCTTAAGCTCGTCCATCAGGTTGTCTTTGTTGTGCAGCCGCCCGGCTGTATCGGCGATCAACACGTCTACACCGCGGGACTTTGCCGCCTGCAGCGCATCAAACACGACCGAAGCCGAGTCAGCCCCGGTGTGCTGTGCCACCACCTGAATATGGTTACGCTCGCCCCAGACTTGCAACTGCTCTACCGCGGCAGCACGAAACGTATCTCCGGCCGCCAGCATCACGCTGCGACCTTCGTTTTGCAGGCGCTTGGCAAGCTTACCGATGGTAGTGGTCTTGCCCACACCGTTTACGCCCACGACCAGTATCACGAAGGGCTTTTTCTCGGCAGGAATCACCATGGGCTTGGCCACGTCGCTGAGCAGGGTTTCCAACTCATCCTGCAACGCCCGATATAGCGCTTTGCGATTGGACAGCTGCCGACGCTGCACGCGTTGCTGCAGCGACTCCATAATCAGTGTGGCAGCCTCGATACCGACATCGGCCATGAGCAGTCGGGTTTCCAGCTCTTCGAGGAGCTCGTCGTCGATATCTTTCTCACCAAGGAACATGTTGGCCATGCCCTCGCCCAGATTGACACTGGTCTTCGACAGACCCACTTTCATCCGCGCAAGGAAGCCGCCAGCTGGCGGCTCGGGCTCCCGCGGGGCGGACTGCGGGAGCGCTTCAGCCTGGCCCAGGCCAGAGAACAAGGACTGCGCAGCCTCGCGCGCAGCCTGGTCACTGTCCTGCGCGGTTGCCGGCGGCAGGTTAACTGTGTCAGTTTCGGGGTCTTCATTCTTGCGCTTGCCCCAGCCGAACAGCCCCTTTTTCTCTGGCTTGTTCTTGTCTTGCTGATCCTGGGGTATCGCGGGCTTTTCTGGCTTGTCTCTGGAACCGAACATTGACTGTCACTATCTAGAATCGGGCAGCGGGTGTTTGACCGCCGCATTGAAGGTTAGGTTATCCTACCCCACTTCCGCCACAGGCGGTATTTTCCTACAGGATGCTTGCATGCTACGGCTGAAAACCGCTTTTTCTGCTCTACTCCTGGCCTTGGTGGGCCTTCCCGCCATGGCTCAGGAACCAAACCAACCCACCCATGAGTTTCATCTGGACAATGGCTTGAAGGTAATAGTTCGTGAAGACCATCGTGCCCCAGTGGTGGTGTCACAGTTATGGTACCGCGTTGGCAGCAGTAACGAGCCGCCCGGGCAGACCGGCATTTCCCATGCGCTGGAACATATGATGTTCAAGGGCAGCGAAAATCTCGGTCCAGGTGAGGCTTCCAAGCTGCTGGGCAGCCTCGGCGCACAGGAAAACGCCTTCACCAGCCGTGATTATACTGCCTACTATCAGGTGCTCAGCCGCGAACAGCTGGCCATAGCCCTGGAGATGGAAGCCGAACGCATGCACAGTGCGCGACTGCCCGAAGATGAATTTCTCCGCGAGATCGAAGTCATCAAGGAGGAGCGCCGGCTGCGCGTGGACGATAACCCCAACAGTCTGGCCTACGAACGCTTCCTCACCCAGGCGCACATGGCAAGTTCCTATGGCCAGCCTGTGATCGGTTGGATGCATGATATCGAGCGGCTGACCATTGACGATCTGCGTGCCTGGTATCGCACCTGGTACCAGCCGGGCAATGCGATTCTAGTGATCGTTGGCGATGTGTCTCTGGAAGAAGTAAGACCCATGGTCGACAGCTATTTCGGGCCGATTCCGGCCGGCGAACTGCCGCCGCAGAAGGCACCACTGGAACTGCCTGGCGGGGCCGAGCGCAACGTCACCATCGAAGTTGATGTGCAACTGCCAAGCCTGATTTTGAGCTTCAATGTGCCCAGTTTGAGCACTGCCACTGAAGCTTGGGAAGTACACGCCCTGCGGTTGCTTGAAGGTGTACTGGATGCCGGGTACAGCTCGCGTCTGCCCAGCCGCCTGGAGCGGGGTAGCGGCGTAGCTACTTCAGCATCTGCCAGCTACAGCGCCTTCAGCCGTGGCGATACCTTGTTTACCCTTAGCGGTCTGCCCAACCAATCACGCGATGTCACACTCGCCGAGCTTGAAGCAGCACTGTGGGAGCAGATCGATCTGCTCAAGAACACGCCGCCCGACTCCGCCGAACTGACCCGGATAAAGACCCAGATGGTTGCCGAAGATGTTTACGCCCGCGACAGCATCACCCATCAGGCCAATCAGATTGGTCAATTTGAGAGCGTGGGGCTGTCCTGGACACTGCTCGACCAGGACGCCGCTACGCTAGAAGCTGTCACGCCGGAACAGGTCAGTGCTGTTGCCCGTCGTTATCTAGTGCCCCAGCGCTTGACTCGCGGACAGATTGTGCCAACGCCCGAATCCACACCAAACACAGCCATTGAAGGAGCCAACTGATGGCAGCCAGAACCATACCTATCGCGCGCTGGGTGATTGCGGGCCTCTTCCTGGTGATCGTCCTTGGCCTGCTGTTGAGCAAGTCGATCGGCGTGAAGGACGAGCCGGCGCAGGCAACAATGCCAGAGATGGATACCGCGCAAGCCGAGACGGCGGCCGAGGAGACTACCGAATCTGCGGTGCAGAGCGATCAGTTGCCAGCGCTCAAATCGCTGCAACGGGTAGATCTGGAGAAAGCGCCAGCGCGCCGCAGCCTGGATCTGCAACACTGGATTACGGATAAAGGTTCACGGGTATATTTCATGCAGGCCACCGAACTGCCAATGCTTGATCTGCAGCTGATGTTCGCCGGCGGAGCCAGCCGTGACGGTGATCAACCTGGTGTGGCACTGGTGACCAATGGCATGCTCAACGAGGGAATCAAGGGCATGGATGCCGGTGCGATTGCCGCCGGCTTTGAAAAGCTTGGCGCGCAGTACAACAATAGCTCCCACCGGGACATGGCGTTGACGAACTTGCGAACCCTGACTGCCAGTGACAAGTTACAGCCCGCCCTGGATCTGTTTACGCGCGTGGTCAGCCAGCCGACCTTTCCTGAAGAGTCATTCGAGCGCTTGCGCAACCAGTTACTGGCCAGCCTGCAAATGCGTCTGCAGAGCCCATCAGCCTTGGGTAGCGAGGCCTTCTGGACCGCGCTTTATCCTGACCATCCCTACGGCAGTCTGCCTTCAGGGCAACCGGAGAGTCTCGCCCAGCTTACACCCGCCGCGCTCAAAGCCTTTCATCGAGAGTACTACACTGCAGGCAATGCGGTGATCGCATTGGTCGGCAACGTGGACCGGCAAGAGGCCGAGCGGATCGCCAACCGACTCTCCCGTGCACTTCCCCCGGGCCCTGCTGTCGCCTCTGTGGTCGAGCCGGCACCCCTCCAACCCAAGCGTGAACATCTGCTGTTCGACTCCCAGCAAACTCACATACTCATGGGTCAGCTCGGTATAAGCCGGCATGATCCTGACTACGCGGCCCTCTACGTCGGCAATCAGATCTTAGGTGGATCGGGCTTTGGCTCCCGATTGATGGAGCAGATACGTGAACAGCGCGGATTATCCTATTCGGTAAGCAGCTCAGTGATTCCGATGCAGGCATCTGGTCCGTTCCAGATCAGCATGCAGACCCGTAGTGATCAAGTCGCTCTGGCGCTGGAAGTAATTGATTCGACCTTGACCGAATTCGTGCGCGACGGACCCACTGAAACAGAGCTGGTGCGCAGCAAGCGGCAGATCATGGGCGAGTTCCCTCTGTCTACGGCAAGTAACGGCGCTATCGTTGGTCAATTGGGCGCCATCGGCTTCTACAACTTACCGCTGAACCAGATGCAGCTGTTTCTCGATCAGGTGGAAAAGCTCAGCGTTGCCGATGTGCAGGCTGCTTTTCAGCGACATATAAAGCCCGACCAGCTGGTCATCGTTACCGTTGGCCCAGCGTTGGCCCCTGAGCCGGCAGAGAACGTGATTGCACCCGCAGACGCACCCGTACCCGTACCGCAAGCGCCGGAGCCTGAAGCATGAAGCCGGTTGCGGGCCAACAGAGCCAACTGCGCATCATCGCCGGCACCTGGCGCAGTCGGCGCTTTGGCTTCAACGAACAACCAGGCCTGCGGCCAACGCCCGACCGGGTTCGCGAAACCCTGTTCAACTGGCTCAGCGGCCATGTTGAAGGGGCTCGCTGTGTTGATCCGTTCGCCGGCAGCGGCGCCTTAACGCTTGAAGCCCTTTCACGCGGTGCCGCCTGGACTCTGGCCTGCGACACTAGCCGGGAAGTGGTCAATACCCTGCGCGGCCATCTACAGACCCTGGGTTGCGATCGGGCCGAGGTACGCCAGCAGGATGCCCTGACATTGCTGGCTACAGCGCCGGCCGCGCCCTTTGATCTTGCCTTCCTCGATCCGCCTTTTCGCCAGGACCTGCTAGCACCGGCCTGCGCTGCATTGGAGAATAATGGCTGGTTGAGTGCGGATGCGCTGATCTACACCGAAAGCGAGTGCCGACCCAGCGAACTCGCATCTCCGGCGAACTGGTCGCTGCATCGAGAAAAGCGGGCCGGACAGGTCTGGTATTGCCTCTGGCAACGCAACGCATGAGGCCATTCCGCCCGGCCAAATGGCTGCCTGGCGGGCACCTGCCCACCCTGTATGGTCCTTTATGTCGATCTGCACCCGCGTTGCAACGACGACGGGAGCGGCTGATCCTCAAGGACGGTGATTTTCTCGACCTCGACTGGTATGGTCCTGCAGAATCCAGCCGGCCATGTGTGATTTTGCTGCACGGCCTGACCGGCAGCTCCAGCTCAATGTACATTCTCGGCCAGCAAAGGGCCTTGGCTGACAAAGGCTGGCAGAGCGTGGCGGTGAATTGGCGCGGCTGCTCCGGCGAACCGAATCATGTGCCCCGCGGTTACCACTCAGGCGCCAGCGACGATCTCGCCGAGGTGGTCACGCATGTGCATGCGATGGCCGCGGGGCGTCCACTGGCTGCCGCAGGCTATTCACTGGGGGGTAACGTGCTGCTCAAGTACCTGGGCGAACGTACCTCCGGCTCGCTACTGCAGGCTGCGGTGGCCGTCTCTGTACCCTTTCGGCTCGACCAGTGCGCTGACCGGCTGCAGGTGGGATTTTCACGGGTGTATCAAACACGTTTCCTGCGCGACATGCTGGCGTATGTTGCCAACAAGCGACGGCTGTTCGCCCATCAGGGTTGGGACGTCGAGTATGCCAGCCTGGCGGCGCTTGGCTCACTGGAAGGCATGGATTCGTTCTGGGATTTCGATGCGCGGGTCACCGCACCCTTGCACGGCTATGCCAGCGCCGAAGACTACTACCGACGCTGCAGCAGTCGCTTCTTTCTTGGCACCATTGCGGTACCCACTCTGATTGTTCAGGCGCTCAACGATCCGTTCGTCTATCCACATAGCCTGCCCGAGCAGGCCGAACTGTCGCCCTGCACCCAGTTTGAACTGCACGCGGGCGGCGGCCATGTAGGCTTCGTGGAAGGTTCACCGGGCAGACCCTGCTTCTATCTCGAACGACGTCTACCGGAATGGTTCGCGGCCCAATTCGCGAGTCAGAGCGGCACATAATAATCATCGAGCATCGCCTCTACCGCTTCGCGGGATGTTTCGGTCAGCAATCCGCGTTCCTGCGCCAGCACCTGGTAAACCCCGCGGCGCAGCAGTTCCGGAGTCAACTGCGGCTGCTCGGCATCAAGCATGGTGGTATATAGAAAACCTACCCAACCTGTCATCAGCAGCCAGCTGTTGATCGCCATTGCCTGGGGCTCGGTGCGTTGTCGACACAGAATATCGGCGTCTACCAGCCCCTGGTAGATCGCCTGTCCACTCTGCACACAACGCTGCGAAAACAGCCTGTAACGCTGGGCAAGATCCGAGTCACTATTGAGCAGATGCTCCAGATCCCGGTGCAAAAATCGGTATTCCCAGAGTCCTCTGAAGATTGATTCCAGATAATGTGCCTTATCGGTAATTTCCAGCGGCCGACCCTCCGGCACGCTCAAATAAGCATTGACCTGTTGTTCATAACCGGTGAAAAGCTCGGCAATAATTTGCTGCTTGTTACGGAAATGGTAGTACAGATTACCCGGCGACATCCCCATATGCACCGCAATATGGTTGGTCGTAACCGAGCGCTCACCCAGCTCGTTGAATAGCTGAAGGCTTGTCTTGAGTATGCGGTCGCGGGTTTTCATGCCTTTTTCCAATCGTCGGGATGGCGTGTGTGCACTCGCCACCGGAGCAGCTGCATTGACAGCTTAGAGCAATTGCTCTAAAAATACGCTTCATCTAATAAAAACAGAACCTGATGGGTTCTGCCGGAGCGTCTCATGGTAGCCGATATTGCCTATATGCAGGATCAGCAAAAGTCGATTTCACGCATGCACCAGCTGTTCGACCAGCAACGCGGTGCCTTTGGTAACCATCCAATGCCCGATGCCGGCAGCCGCATCGACGCGCTTAAATCGCTCAAGTCAGCCCTGTTGCGCTACCAGGAGCCGTTGATCCAGGCCATCAGCACCGATTTTGGTAGACGGTCTGCGGACGAAACCCGTCTAGCGGAAATATTGCCCGCGATCGAAGGCATCAAGTACGTCAGCAAACGCCTGCGACGCTGGATGAAGCCCTCCTCACGGCACGTGGGCATGGCCTTCCAGCCCGGCAAAGCAAAAGTTATTTACCAACCGCTAGGCGTAGTCGGCGTCATTGTGCCGTGGAACTACCCCTTGTATCTGGCGATGGGACCCTTGACCGGTGCGCTGGCAGCCGGCAACCGGGTGATGATCAAGATGAGCGAGTCCACCCCGGAAACTGCCCGGATATTTGCACAGATGCTCGGCGACATTTTTGACGAGGACCAGGTAGCCGTGATCACCGGCGAGGCGGAAGTAGGCATGGCTTTTTCCAAGCTGGCATTCGATCACCTGCTGTTCACCGGCAGCACCGGTGTGGGCAAACATGTGATGCGCGCCGCGGCGGAGAATCTCACACCCGTGACCCTCGAACTGGGCGGCAAGTCACCGGCAATAGTCTCTAAGGATGTCCCCCTGGCTGACGCTGCTGAACGCATCGCATTTGGCAAGGGCGTCAACGCTGGCCAGACCTGTGTCGCACCAGACTACGTGCTCTGTCCGCGTGATCGTGTCGACGGCCTGGTAGACGCTCTGCGCATTCAGTTTGCCCGACTCTATCCGACCCTGCGCGACAACGCTGATTACACCCAGGTAGTCAATCCACGCCAGTACCAACGAATCCAGGGGTACCTGCAGGATGCTCGCGAAAAGGGTGCCCGCGTAATCGAACTGAACCCGGCCGACGAAACCTTCAGCGATACTCGGGTCTTGCCACCCACATTGCTTCTGGATGTCACCGACGACATGAAGATCATGCAGGAAGAGATCTTCGGACCGTTGATGCCCATCGTTCCCTACGACCGTATTGAAGAGGCAATGGCCTATATCGCCGACCGTCCGCGCCCCCTGGCGCTCTATTATTTCGGCTACGACAAAGCCGAACAGGAGCGCCTGATGAACCAGACCCATGCCGGCGGCATGTGCATCAATGACACCATTTTGCACGTAGCACAGGACGACATGCCCTTTGGGGGTATTGGTCCGTCGGGTATGGGCCATTACCACGGACACGAAGGCTTTCTGACCTTCAGCAAGGCCAAAGGCGTGTATATCAAACAGCGCTTCAATGGTGCTCGGCCGATTTATCCACCCTACGGCGGTACCATTCTAAAGCTGGTTTACAAGCTGTTTATCCGTTGAAAGTCAGGAGCCCATGATGTCTTCGTTTACTTCCCCACGGATCAACCGACGGGACCTGCTGAAACTCAGCCTGGGTGCCAGCGCGACGCTCGCCACCGTGGGCCTGACCGCCACCCTCTCCGGCTGCAGCAGTGCCCAGCCCGGGAACGGCTTTGTCGTGCTGCGTGACACCGATCTGCCGGTAGTGGCGGCAATCATGCGCGAACTGGTCGGACCCCATCCAGCGCTGAACGAGGCGACGCTTGAGACGGCAATACGGCAGCTCGATACTACCTTGTCATGGACCTCGGCCGCCGTGCAGACACAACTTCAGGACCTGTTCGGGCTGCTTTCGATGCCGCTTACCCGTGGCCCGCTAACCGGCATTTGGAGCAGCTGGGACGCCGCATCGGCTACTGATGTACAACACTTTCTGCAGCGCTGGCAGGGCAGTCGATTAGATATGCTGCGTCAAGGCCATAGCGCGCTCAGTCAACTGTTGCTGATGGCGTGGTACGCCACCCCTGCATCCTGGGCCGCCGTTGGCTATCCCGGTCCGCCCATTATCTAACTCCGTAGGTGAATCTTCATGCCCGTTCCTGATCTTTTTCTGCAAGGTATAGACCGTGGCTGGGATGTCCTGGATGCCAGCGACTTTGATACCGAGCGTACTTTTGAAGCCGACGTCATCATCATCGGTAGCGGTGCCGGCGGTGGTACCAGTGCCGAAATCCTGGCCCAGGCCGGCCTAAAAGTATTATTGATTGAAGAGGGTTCTCTAAAAACCTCGAGCGACTTCAAGAACGACGAAGCCAAGGCCTATGCCGAGCTGTATCAGGAGGGCGCTGCACGCGCCACCGCCGATGGCGGCATCGGTATCTTGCAGGGCCGCACAGTCGGCGGCACCACCACAGTCAACTGGACCAGCAGCTTCCGCACGCCCGATCCGACTCTGGCCCATTGGGCCGACATACATGGCGTCAAAGGCCTTGATTCGGCCAGCATGGCGCCCTGGTTCGCCCGTATGGAAGAACGCCTCGGGGTGGCCCCCTGGGCCGTACCGCCCAATGCCAACAACGATGTCATCCGCGACGGATGTGAGACCCTTGGCTGGCATTGGAAAGTGATCCCACGCAATGTCCGCGGCTGCTGGAATCTCGGCTATTGTGGCACCGGCTGTCCAACCAATGCCAAGCAATCGATGCTGGTGACCACGATTCCGGCCGCCCTGGATAAAGGCGCTACCCTCATCCACACTGCCCGCGCGGAAAAGCTGATCCTGGAAGGCGACCGGATAACTGGCGTGCAGTGTCGGGGGATGAATGCGAATCTGAATATGGCCAACGGTCAGCGCTTCACGTTGCGCGGCCGACACGTGATATTGGCTGGCGGTGCCATCAACAGCCCCGCACTGCTCATGCGCTCCGGCGCACCCGATCCGCATCAGAGGCTGGGCAAACGTACCTTCCTGCATCCAGTTAACTTCAGCCTGGCCCAGTACAATTCTGACATCAATGGGTTTTATGGCGCGCCGCAGTCGATCTATTCCGATCAGTTTCAATGGGAAAACGGCACGACAGGACCGATTGGCTTCAAGCTCGAAGTGCCGCCGATGCAACCCAGCATCACCTCGGCGCTGCTCGGCGGTCACGGCCAGACGAACTTCGAACGTATGCAAAAGCTGGCGCAGAGCAACATTCTAATCGCCCTCATGCGCGACGGCTTTGACGAGCGCAGTCAGGGCGGCTCGGTCACCTTGCGCGAAGATGGCAATCCGGTGCTTGACTACCCCCTAGATGACTATATCTGGGATGGCGCGCGCCGCGCTTGGCTGGCGATGGGCGAAATCCAGTTTGCTGCCGGCGCCAAGGCTGTCAGACCTGTGCACAGTCAGGGCCAGTTGAGTCACAGCTGGGCAGACTATCAACAGCAGGTCTCCGCATTACGCTATGCAATCTACGATGTGCGCCTGGCCAGTGCTCATGTCATGGGAGGGTGCGCCATGGGGGAAGACCCTGGGCAGGCGGTAACTGACAGCATGGGCCGCCATCATCAGATCGAAAATCTCTCGGTGTTCGATGGATCGCTGTTTCCAACCAGCATTGGCGCCAATCCTCAACTCTCGATCTACGGCCTGATTTCGCGCTTGGCCAGTAGCCTGGCTACCCGGATGCAAAGCCAGGCCTAACGGGACAGGTGCGCGTCGGTTGGCCCTGAGTACGGCATTGGGCTACCATCTGCGCATCAACCCCACTGCTGCAGGATCAGTCGCAATGAATACGGTTCTTTATCCCGGCACTTTCGACCCCATCACCAAGGGGCACACCGACCTGGTAGAGCGGGCAGCGCGCCTATTCGACAAGGTCATCGTTGCAGTCGCTGCCAGCACCAAGAAGAACCCAGCGTTTACGCTTGAAGAGCGGGTGGCCATGGCACGCGAAGTACTCGCGCATATCCCCAATGTCGAAGTCATCGGCTTTTCCGAGCTGCTCGCGCATTTTGTCAAGAAAGTGAACGCCAACGTATTGCTGCGCGGCCTGCGCGCAGTATCGGACTTTGAATACGAATTCCAGCTGGCGAATATGAATCGAGTACTGGCTCCCGACGTCGAAAGCCTCTTTCTGACACCCTCTGAACAGTATTCCTACATCTCATCCTCGCTGGTTCGCGAGATTGCCGCCCTCAGTGGGGACGTTACCAAGTTCGTTCACCCGACGGTCAATGCTGCACTGATCAAGCGGTATCACGAGTAGGCCACGGGGGCCGTTACACGGAGTTCATTTCGGTAGCGCTACCGAGATATGTCCCATCCTCACAGGCCAACGATCCAATGAAATCTGACATACGCAAACCGTGCGGCCCGACGACCAGATTCCTGGTCCTGTGGCTGTTTCTGGCTAGTAGCCTGCCCGCACAGGCATCCCTCAATCAACAAGCCGTTGCCAGCGCCCATCCAATGGCTACCGCGGCGGGACACCGGATCCTCAACCAGGGCGGCAATGCATTTGATGCCGCCGTCGCTGTCGCCGCCACACTGGGCGTAGTCGAGCCTTATAGCTCGGGGCTGGGCGGAGGTGGTTTTTTCCTGATACGCGAGAATGTTAAGCCCGAGCCGCGATACCTGTTTCTCGACGCACGGGAAACAGCTCCGATGAAAGCCGATAAGGACTTCTACCGGGACCGGGAGGGCCAGGTGCAACGCGACCCGGCGATTAACGGCCCGCGCGCCGCAGGCATACCCGGCCTGCCGGCTGCACTGGTGATGCTCAGCGTGCAGTACGGCGCATTGCCGTTGAGCGAAAGCCTGCAACCGGCAATAGACGCTGCCGAACAGGGATTTGCTGTCACCAGCCGCTATCGCGCACTAGGTAGCTACCGGCTGGACACTATGCGCGCCGATGCTGAAACGTCACGGCTATTTTTGCGTGAGGGTGAATTACCCGCAGAGGGCAGCATCATTCGCCAGCCGGAGCTGGGCGAAACACTCCGTCAACTGGCGGCAAAGGGCCGCGCCGGCTTTTACCAGGGCCCTGTTGCGGACAAGCTGTTAGCGGCGGTGCAAGGTTCCAAAGGCGTATGGCAGCAGGCCGATCTCGACGCATACCGGGTTATTGCGCGTCAGCCTGTGCGTTTCACCAGCTTTGGTCATGCCATTATCACTGCGCCCCTGCCCTCTGCTGGCGGCATCGCACTGGCTGGCATCCTTCAAGGCCTGGAGACACTCCCTGCGGCGGCACCCGACTCTACCACCCGCATTCATCAACTGATCGAACTGATGCGCAGGGCTTATTACGATCGATTGCAGCTTGGCGACAGCGACTTTGTTGCAGTCCCGGTTGCTCGTCTCCTCTCGGCCAAGCATGCACACACCATGGCCTCTGGCATTGCTGCCACGCGCGCCACCGAGAGTGCCGAACTGGGCCCACCCGCGCCCTTCAGCGAAGGCAATAACACGACGCATTTTTCCCTGATTGATCGAAACGGCAATGCGGTGTCAGCGACCTTGAGCATCAATCTGCCTTTCGGCGCCGCTTTTACTGTGCCGGGCACCGGTGTACTGCTGAACAACGAGATGGATGACTTTGCCGCCGATCCAACCGGGGAAAACGCCTACAATTTGACTGGCAGTGTGGCAAATGCGATTGCGCCGGGCAAACGACCGCTGTCGAGCATGACGCCGACCATGCTGGAAAATGACCAAAAACTGGCTGTTCTCGGCACACCGGGCGGCAGCCGAATCATCACCATGGTATTGCTTGGCGCGTTGGAAGCCTTAGCTGGCAAGCCGCCCGCCAAATGGGTCAGCCGGCCGCGTTTCCACCATCAGTATTTGCCAGACCACATTCAGGTCGAGGACGGTACCTTTGGCGCAGTCCAGCAGGCCGAACTGGAAGCGCTGGGGCATAGCATCAAGTGGGTGGGACGTGATTATGGCGACATGCATGCGGTGCAATGGGACAAGACCACCAACAGATTGGATGCCGCCAGTGATCCGCGCGGTGTGGGTCAGGCCCGAGTGGAAGCTGTCGAGCCGGGGCCGGGGCCGTCCGTAACGGTGCCTATGGCAGAGTAAGCGACGGTTCTATTCGTTCATTCAATACCGTCTCGATCGGGATCAGCGGTTCCTCGGCCAATATGATGTGAGCGCGGTACAAATGCCGCCGAGTACGCAGAACGTAGTGCAGATCATTGAGTAGCGATGTGGCCTGCCACCCGTCCAATTCACGATTGCGCAGGCGGCCTTGCACCTGTTGCTGGTAATGGTCAGCAAAGAGCCTTTCCTCTTCTTCGTATCGCTCGAACAATTCGGTCTGAGCCTCGCGGTCGCCGCGCATGTCGAGTAGACGGCTCAGCTCTACCACTGCCAGACCACATTGCTCACGTAACAGATCGTAGGCTTCGTGTATCGCCGGCTGCGGACTGTCTACTTGCTTGCGAAGATTAAGCTGCAAATGGTTAGCCGCTTTCACTGCCTCGATCAGCTCACGGGCTGCTGCGTTATCATCCAGAAGCCGCTGCTGCTGCTCAGGTGTGAGCGACCGATCAAGACGGCTACAGAAGTCGATGATGTCGGCATACACTCCTTTTACGTGGCGCTCGTAAAGGGCTTCAGCATCTTCGCGCTGCTCCAGCGGTACTTTGCGTAATACCAGCCGATGGAGCGCCTGGTGAGAGATATCCGGCAGATCGCCTGGCGGCAGATAAACCGCCGCAGCAACGACCTGTCTGGCCAGTACGGCGAGGTTGCGAACTTCCTGGTCCAGCACTTTCAGCGCAGTATCCGCGTGCAGTAGAGCCGTTTCGTTCAGAAATAACGCCCGCATCCGCGGTTGTTCACTCAGACTCAGCGGCTCAGCCTCCGAGGCTCGCGCCGAAGGCATGTCCGGCAGCCAGCGCATCAGGTATTTCAACATCAACGGAATGCACGGCAGCATGATTGCCAGCCCGAGCAGATTGAACAAGGTATGAAACAGAGCCAGTTTCAGGGTCAGGGCGTCCGCCGCGATACCCAGTAATGCCGCAGCCCAATCGACAGACCTGACCAGGCTGGGCAAAATCACCAACGCCACAAGAGCGGTCACCAGGTTAAAAAGAATATGTGCGGCGGCCAGCCGACGTCCGGTGTTGTTACTGCCCATCGCACCCATAATGGCGGTCACCGTGGTGCCCAGATTTGCACCCACCGCCATGGCCAGCGCATTACCGTATAGCAGTTGGCCACTGGCCAAAGCCGCCAGAGTGAGCATCAGCGCCGCATGGCTTGACTGCATCAGCACGGTCGCCAGCAGACCAATAAAGGCATAAATCAGTACACTCGCCCAGCCCGCTGCAGGCAAACTGTCCAGCGTCAGTACGCCCTCAAAACCGCTAAAGCCGGCTTTCATCAAATCGATACCCAGAAACAGCAAGCCCATACCCAGCAAAAGCTGGCCTAGCCCTTTCCAGAAACTCTCGACGCGGCGCCCCAGTAACACACCGAAGACCAGCAAAGGCATTGCTGCCACGGACAGATCCACCTTCAAGCCGACCAAAGCGATCAACCAGGCTCCGGTAGTGGTGCCCAAGTTGGCGCCAAAAACAATACCGATACCAGCGGCCAGATTGATCATGCTGGCACTCAGAAACGCAATGGTAAGCAGCGTGACCAGTGAGCTCGACTGCACCACCGCGGTACTGACCACACCAAATAGCAGGCTTTTCCACAGTCTGTTGGTACTGCGCTTGAGCCAACGCTCGAGAGCCCCACCGGTGAAGGCGCGGAAACCATCCTGCAGGTGAAACATGCCGAGCATGAAAAGCGCGATACCGGCCGCGAGTGTGGCCAGATCCGATTTCCAGACGAACAGGAATACAAGTGCCAGCAAAAGCACTGGCACCCAGAGAGGTTTGAATATATTGCGCATCAGCCTGCTACTCTTGGAAAGGCTGCGGGCTGCTGCCGCGGGTCATTGGCCCACGGCCACCTGAAATCAGCGGCGCTCGTCGCTCTGCTTGCGGCCGTAACCATCTTTGGTGCAGCCCAGACAGCGGACAAATGTCGCACGGCCCGGTCGAACGACCAATTCTTGCCCGGCTTCAGCGGTATTACCCGCCAACAGAGTGAACGGCAGGCTGACCACAAAGGCCGCGGCGCCGATCGCGGTAACACCAGCCAGCAAGGGTCGGGCGATAATAAGGTCGCCGACCATGGCATAATAACCCGGCTCGTCAGTGTATTCTTTATATCCGGTGGAGGTCGGATCGGCGGCAAGTACACTGCCGCTGAGCAGCAAACCGGCCATCAAGGCTGTGGTGTGACGTAACAGGCGCATAGTGAAAGTCCCTGGTTGTGGCCCGACAGGCCTTTTGTCTTGTTGAGCTGTCCGTCCGAGACAGCCTTCACTCGTTATTGTAGGCATATTCCCAGCGTTTCGGAACGTGGCGACGGAAAAATCGGCCAACGCACTGCCCGCGAGCTCTCCAACAGTAAGCCAGAACCTTACCTTCAGCACAATACACCCGTTGTGAGCGCCGAATTAGACGCCTCTCAGCTCTGACAACGGCGACAAAAAACCGAACTGCGCTGCCCAAGCCGACATTCCGACAAGGTGCCGCCACACAGCTTGCACAACTCGCCACCACGTCCGTAGACAAACAGTTCCTGTTGAAAATAGCCCGGCTGACCGTCGCCACCGGTGAAGTCCCGCAGGGTGGTACCTCCGCGCTCGATGGCATGCGCAAGTATCCGCTGGATCTCCGTGGCCAGCCGTTGATAGCGAGTACGACTGATCCGACCGGCTTCCCGTCGCGGGTCGATACCCGCGGCAAACAAGGCTTCGCTGGCGTAGATGTTGCCTACGCCTACAACCACTGCGTTATCCATGATGAACGGCTTGACGGCACTGGTCTTGCCTCGGGCGCATTGATACAAGCGCTCACCGTCGAACAGGTCAGACAGCGGCTCCGGACCAAGACGCGATAAAAGTGGGTGCACCTCCCCGGTCTTGATCCACAGCATCGAGCCGAACCGCCTCGGATCCGTGTAGCGCAATGCCATACCCGAATCCAGCTCGATATCCACATGTTCATGCTTGAGCGCTGGCGTGCCCACGGATACCAGCCGCAGATTACCCGACATGCCCAAATGACTGATCAGGCTGCCTCCACCGATGTCCATCAGTAGGTATTTTGCCCGCCGGCGGATCTGCGTAAACGTCTGGCCTTCGATCTGGATCGCCAGATCCTCCGGGATCGGCCATCGCAATCGCCGCTCACGTACAATCAGCTGGGTAACGGTGCGCCCTTCCAGGTGCGGCGCGATACCTCGACGGGTCGTTTCCACTTCGGGTAGTTCGGGCATACTCAGTCAACCTGTCAGTTTATCTACCATCACCTGGTCGGCGCAGACCTCGATTCAATCTAGGCTCAGCTGTGCCACCAGTAAGTGCCGAAGAGCAGCAATAACAATAGCGGCATCACACTGGCAACAAAGCGTCCGTTCCAACCGAAGGCCACACGAAAAGGCGTCTCGCCGCTGTAACGCGCCAGTATCAACGTCGAGGGGCCGAACGGCGAACAAATCATGGCCAGCGAAAAACCGCACATCAGGCCCACCGCCGGCGTCATGATCGGCACCCCGAGTAGCGCAAGCTGTGACAGAAGCCCTGCGATGAGTGAAAGTGAAACGATCGGCGCCACACCGAGCACCGCGAGCGTAATCGTGCTGAACAGGCTGAACACCGCCAGCAGCAGATTATACTTGGGCTCAGCAGCCAGCCAGCTCGCAATTTCCTCAAGGGGAGCAATCGCCCCCAGCGCGCCGCCGAGTAAAGCAGCACAGCCAAAGATGAACATCTCGTTGTGCATACTCGACATATTGTCGGCAACTTCGCCCAGCGCCTTTCTAGGCGAGCGATCACGCCACAGCAGGTACAGCGTAACGCCGACAGGGACCAGCAGCATCGCTGACTGGGGCGCACTGAGTACCGTTTGCCAGGCAAGCAGGCCGATCAGTATGAGACCCAGCAAACTACCGCCCAGCAAACCCCACATGCCCTCGGCTCGGGTGGTATCACCGATGTTGTCGCGTAACTCCAGCAGACCGCGCGTCTCGCGGCGCCAGCCGACCAGAATCATCATGACTGCAGCAACAGCGCCGTAAGGCACCATGCTGCTCCAGGACAACTCTGGCATTTCACGGGAAATGATCGCTATGGTGACACTTGTTGGCGCCAGCAAGGGCACCAAAGCAAAACCCCGCAGGGTCGTTACCATCACGCTGCGCAGTCCTTCGCGGCGCTGCAGATCGGTCAAGGGATAGCGCCTGAGATGCGTCACCAGGGTGTCACAGAGCAGATTCATCATGCCGAAATTAAGGATCGAGCCAATGCTGCCCGCCGTCAAAACATATCGGGGATACAGCACTATCTTGGAGCCTGATAAAAGCGCCTTGTGCAGCTCGCTGAGCTGCGGCAACCGTTTGGCTAGCAACTGCATTAGACCGAGAGCACCTAGAAAGCTGGTGTAGTACGCAGCCGAACTGGCCAGCCTTGGCCACATTGACGCGTCTGTCCGTGGATTGAAAACAACCAGTAACAACACGCCTAGCGTCACAATCCCCAGCCAACGCGGATACGGATTGAGCCGGCGAAAATTAAGCGCAAAATACGATATAAAAGCCAAAGCTGCCAGCCAACTGAGCCAGGGTAACTGCGTCAGCAGCGCGGAAAGCTCGAGGGCAACTCCCAGCGGCAGGAGCGCAGCCATCATTTAAGGCAGGCTCTATAACTCACGGCAAATCCTTACGGTAAGCGCCCTTTTTGAATACGCCTTCGCCAAAGCCCAGCAGACGGTCATTGTCATCAAGCAGGTCGCAGGCGGCCATGAATACCTTGTGTCCCGCGCTGCGGCAGGTAGCTACTGCACGAACGCGGGCGCCCAGAGCGGCGGTAGCGGAAAAGTTCACATTCATCGATAACGTAATCGCCACGCGGCGCTCTTCTGCGCTGGACGCCCAAGTGCCGCACAGGCCCATGGCAATATCCAACAGGCTGGCAGTGACGCCGCCATGCAGATTGCTGGCGTTATTCAAGTGCTTTTCGGTCAGGGTCAATCCAACAACCGCACGACCTTCGGAATACTCGAGCAATTCACAGCCCAGATCCTGAAAGAAACCGGTTACAGATTGTGCCACTGCCTGACGATGATCGGGGTTCACGGCTAGGTCACCTTATATTCACTACACTGATGCAGTTCGCAGTCTTAGTGGATGGGGTGCGAAGTATGCCACACCGGGGCCGCTGACGAACTTGCACTCGTCAGGCGCAGGATTTAATCTCGCATGGTCATGAACGAAATACCGTTTCGCACAGCGAAACGATAATAACTGAGGAAGCATTGCATGTTCAACCGAATTGGTGTGATCGGCGCAGGCGCCATGGGTCGAGGCATCGCCCAACTGTTTGCCAGCAGTGGTCAGCAAGTGCTGATCCACGATACCCGAACTGAAGCCATCGAGGATGCAATCAGTTTCAATCGCAACCTGCTGCAGCGCGCCGTTGCCAAGGGCAAAATAAGCGAAGCCGAGTTCGATGCGATCATGCAGCGCATGCAACCTGCGAACGATCTGGAGGCTTTGAAGGATTGTGATCTGATCATCGAAGCCATCGTCGAGCTGGTCGACGTAAAACAGAAGCTGTTTGGCCAACTTGAGGCACTGGTGCGCGAGGATTGCGTCCTGGCGACCAACACCTCTTCGCTCTCTGTCACTCGAATCGCGAGTACCTGCGCGCATCCCCAGCGGGTGGCAGGCTTCCATTTCTTCAATCCTGTGCCCTTGATGAAGATTGTCGAAGTGGTGCGCGGCGAGCGCACTGACGACAACGTTGTGCAGAATCTGGTCAACCTGGCCGAACAGGCTGGTCACTTTGCTGCGATCACCCCCGACACCCCCGGCTTTCTGGTCAATCACGCAGGACGCGCGTTCGGCACTGAAGCCCTGCGCATACTCAGCGAAGGCGTTGCCACACCGGCACAAATAGACCGAATACTGCGCGACGGGCCAGGCTTTCGGATGGGTCCTTTCGAGTTGTTCGACCTTACCGGTCTGGATGTGTCCCACGCGGTAATGGAATCGGTTTACGAACAGTTTTATCACGATCCCCGTTACACACCCTCCTTCATTGCCGCCCAGCGCGTCGCCGCCGGCCTGCTCGGGCGTAAGACGGGCCAGGGTTTCTATCGGTATCAGGATGGCCAGAAAATCGAGCCTCAAGAACCCGTAATCGAGACCGTTATTGTCGAGCGGCCGTTTTGGCTGCATAGCGAGGATCCGACACTGCGCGCCAATGTGGCCGCCGTCCTCACGGCAGGTGGCGTTACCCTCGAGCAAGGCCCAGTGCCCTCGGCAAAGGCCATCTGTCTGATTACCCCGCTGGGCGACGACTGCACCACCGCCCTCACCCACCTGCAGCTGCCAGCCGCCCGCACTCTGGCCCTGGATTGCCTCGCCGACTGGGACAAGCGCCGCACCCTGATGCGCCAGCCGGCCACCGATCCTTCGCTGGTAGCCCAGGCACGCCAGGCGCTCTCTGCCGACGGGGTGCCGGTGGAAGTCATCAACGACTCACCCGGCTTTGTTATTCAGCGGCTGATTGCCAGTGTGGTGAACCTGGGCAGTGAGATTGCCCAGAAAGGCATCGCCAAGCCCGACACGCTCGACCGTGCGCTGCAATTGGCCCTGGGTTACCCGAAAGGCCCACTGGCTTTCGGCGAGTATTATGATAAAAATCGGATATTGACCATCCTGACCAACATGCAGGCAGCTTACGGTGAGCCGCGTTACCGTCCCAGCCCTTGGCTGCGCCGCCGCGTGCAACTTGATCTGCCACTGACCACCCCCGACTTCCAGGAGTAACTGCCCATGACTGCCTATATTTATGATGGTTTGCGTTCCCCCTTTGGCCGCCATGCCGGCGCCTTGGCCAGTGTGCGTCCCGATGACCTGCTCGCCGAAGTGATGCGCGCACTAATTGCACGTAACCCTTTCGATCAGCACGATTATGAAGATGTGGTCATGGGTTGCACCAACCAGGCGGGCGAAGACGCTCGCAACCTGGCTCGCCACGCCGGGCTGCTGGCAGGCCTGCCACCGCAGGTACCAGGCCTCACGATAAACCGCCTGTGTGGCTCCGGCCTGGCCGCTGTGCTGGACGCCCACCGGATGATCCGCGCCGGCGAAGGAGACCTGATCATTGCCGGTGGCGCCGAGAGCATGAGCCGTGCGCCGTTTGTGATTGCCAAGAGCGAAAGCCCTTATTCACGGGAATTTCGTGCCTTCGACAGCACTATCGGTGCGCGCTTCCCCAACCCCAGGGTGGAGAAGGATTACGGCTGCGATACCATGCCAGAGACCGCTGATAACGTAGCAGAGAAGCTGGATATAAGCCGCGAACAGGCTGATACCTATGCTGCACGCAGTCAGGCTTTATATGAAAAAGCACGTGCTGAGGGCTTCTTTCAGGAAGAGATTCACCCCATCGAAGTGTCCCAGGGCCGCAAGAAGCCGGCTAAAATAGTCGATCAGGACGAACATCCTCGCCCACAGAGCGATATGGAAGCACTGGGCAAACTGCGACCGCTGTTCGACGGCGGCGTTGTGACCGCAGGGAACGCATCAGGGATCAACGACGGTGCCGCTGCCTTGCTGATCGGTAACGAATCGGTAGGCAAGAAATACAACCTGAAGCCACGGGCGCGGATTCTCAGCGGTGCAGTGGCAGGCGTCGAACCGCGCCTGATGGGTGTGGGTCCCGTTGAAGCCTGCAAAAAGGCTCTGGCGCGTGCCGGCCTGACCCTGGACGACATGGACGTGATCGAAATTAACGAAGCTTTCGCCTCCCAGGTACTGGGTTGCGCAAAGATGCTGGGGCTGGACTTCAATGATCCACGTCTAAATCCCAACGGCGGCGCCATCGCTGTGGGCCATCCTCTGGGGGCATCAGGCGCGCGTCTGACCCTGACTGCGCTGCGTCAGCTGGAGCGCACGGGCAAGCGTTATGCGCTGGTCAGCCTGTGCATTGGCCTGGGACAGGGCGTCGCTGCGGTCATCGAGCGCGTTTAAGCACGCCAGTCGCCCCGACGACTGTCGGGGTGGCACCTACAGAGTGACGCTCGACGTCGGGCCCACTTCTGCTAAGGTATGCCTGCGCTAACACCTGATCTAACCATGGAAACAATTGATGCAATTATCGTCCAATCCCTTTGAATGGCTGGGTGAAGCCTTAGGTACGCTGGTGCGTCTGGTGGTCGACAGCCTGGCCTGGGTATTCGACGTTCTGAGCGGGGCCAGTACGGCCTTTGTGAACGGTTTTTCCCGCGCGCTAGGAGTCAACAGTAATATTTTTACCGTCGTCGCCGTCATTATTGGCTTACTGCTGATTTATGCTGGTGTGCGTTCGCTACTGCGGCGGCGCTTCGTTGCCGCAGTAATCTGGCTACTACTTGGCTTATGGCTGCTCAGCGCCCTGATCGGTTAAGGCGCGCGCAGCGCGTCGATCACTCAATTGCAGAAAATCTAGGAGTACCGTATGGGTTTTGCATTTACCAACGACATGCAGCTAACTAGCAGTGCCTTCAATCACGACGGCGCAATCCCGAGCAAATTCACCGGTGAAGGGGAAGATGTTTCACCGGCGCTGAGCTGGAATAATTCTCCCGAGGGGACCAAGGGCTACGCCGTTATCTGTCATGATCCGGACGCGCCGTTGATTTCGCCAAAAGGCACCTATGGGTTTGTGCACTGGACGCTGTACAACATACCCGGCTCTGTAACTCAACTGTCTGAAGGGACAGATGAATATACCCAAGGCAAAAACAATTTTGGCAAAACCGGCTACAACGGACCGATGCCGCCCGAGGGTCACGGGCAGCATAAGTATTATTTCTGGGTACTCGCGCTGGATAAAGATCTCGACCTGCCAGCCGACCTCAGCCTGTGGGAACTGCTAGCCAAGGTCGAGCCTCACTGCCTGGCAATGAACCGCCTGACCGGTACATACCAGCGCGGTTAAGCACCCCCAGCTAAGCAAGTGCTGTTAGATCAGCGCCGCTGAGCCAGCTCGAATAGCTCAACCAGCTCCGCACGCAGAGCTGCGTTGAGCAGCTCACGCGTTTCCCGGTAGGCCGGACGGTCCAGCGCGGCCAGCGTCGTCAACTTCTCGCGGGCCTTGCCCAGCAGCTGCTCGGGCTCGGTCAGCTCGTCGAGGAAACCAGCTGACACGGATTGTTGTGGGTCAAGCGCCTCAGCCTGCAAGGCGCATCGAGAGAGCCAAGTCGGCGCCAGCCGTTCACGGGCCAGAGCCATTGCAGGTTCCGGCATGGTCATACCGATGGCGACTTCGTTAAGACTCACACGAAACCCACCCACTACACCCAACCGGTAGTCGGCCAGCAGCAACAGGAAGCCGGCCTTGGCCATGGCGTGCCCGGTGCAGGCAATCACCACGGGTGCCGGATGATCCAATAAAGCCAGCGTCAGCCGGTCCCCAGCCGCCCGCATCGCAATACTCGCAGGGCCTCCGGCGGCGATTAGTCGTCGGTCATAGCCAGCACTGAAACAACCGGGCCGACCGTGTATCAGTACCGGCAGATCGGCTTCAGCGGCTTTCTGCAAAGCCGCCAATAGATCCTCGATCATCACTTCGGAAAGCGCGTTGACCTTGCCGTCGTCCATGGCAATCTCGGCGAGTCCGTTACTTTCCTGATATGTCAGTGCACTCATGATCCGGCCTGCGCCCGCGCCTCGTCTCGCAGCACCCGGCGCAGCAGCTTGCCAACAGTCGATTTGGGCAGATCATCGCGGATTTCCACATGGCTTGGCACTTTGTAGCCGGTCAAGTGTTCGCGGCAGTGAGCAATAATTGCATCCTTGCCTAGGCTGGCGTCATGCAGACTGACGAACAACTTGATCGCCTCGCCTTTTTTCTCGTCATCAATCCCCACAGCCACGCATTCGCGTATTCCCGGATGCCGCATGACCGCATCTTCGATCTCATTGGGATAGACATTGAAACCCGACACCAGAATCATATCCTTCTTGCGGTCCACCAATTTGAGGAAGCCTTCCTCATCTATCACTCCGACATCGCCGGTTTTGAACCAGCCCTCATCGGTAAAACTTTCGGCGGTTTCATGCGGGCGTTGCCAATAGCCCTGCATGACCTGCGGGCCGCGAATCAACAATTCACCGGGCTCACCGCAAGGCGTCTCCTTACCATCATCATCCACCGTGCGCATTTCGGTATCGATCACTGCACGACCAATATAGCCTTCCTTGTAGGGCGTAAACGCGGTTGAGGCGACGACTACTGGAGAGGTTTCGGTCAGACCATAGCCCTCGCGTACAACGCTGCCAGTGCGTGCCAGCCAGCGCTTGGCTATTTCTGTGTTCAACGGTGCGCCACCGGAGTTAACCCATTTGAGCCTGCTAAAATCGACGCTGTCGAACTCGGGATGCGCCATCAAGGATACAAACAAGGAGTTAATACCCGTCAGCAGGGTAATCTTGTGCCGTTTCAAATCAACAAACATGCCGTCCAGATCACGTGGGTTAGTGATCAGTATGCTGTGAAACCCCGTAGCAACCGAGGCGATGCAGTTCGCCGTGAACGCGAAGATATGGTAAAGCGGTAGTGGCGACACGCGCACCTCGTTGCCATACTCGACGTCGCCCGGACGGATGATGTTGGTAGCCTGCAATACGTTGCTGAGGATATTGCGATGGGTCAGCATCGCGCCCTTGGATACTCCCGTTGTGCCACCCGTGTACTGCAGCAGCGCCAGATCATCCAGATCCCGCTCAGGCTGCACTGCGGGCAGCTTTTCGCCCTCACGCAACGCCTGCATGAACCTCACCTCGTCCGACGCTTCGCTGGCATATTCAGGATTGGCATAATCGTCAAGGCTGGTCACAATCAACAGTTCAATCTCGGTCTCACCCTGAATCTTGCGTACCAGCGGTACCAGCTTGTCCAACACAACAACCGCCTTCGCACCGGAATCAGCGAATTGATGACGTGTTTCGTAAGCGGTGTACTGCGGATTGGCGTTGACGATGACCAGACCGGCTTTCAGCGCACCGAAAATCGCGATGGTGTACTGCAACAGGTTTGGGAGCTGAATGGCCAGACGATCGCCCGGCTCCAAGCCGGCAGAACCGCGTAGGTAACGGGCAAACGCGTCGGCACGTGCTGCCAGCGCATTGAAGCCGAGTGTGTCGGCACCGCAGGAAAAAGCGGGCTTATCACCGTAATCCTGGCAAGCCTTAGCCAGAATGTCACTGATATTGACGTGTCCCGACTGCGCCAACTGCGCGCTGACGATGGAATGAGCGGGTGTCGACATGAGAACCTCTTATTTGAATCATGATTTTGCACAGCGGAATGCAATACCAAAATATGCTATTCTATCCTCTTTCGCTGTGCAATCATTGGGGCCCAGATAGATTCATACCGTTCTGCAGAATCGGTATTGTTTCAGTCAGGCCACAATAAAAACATCGCAGCGGCACCCTCATTGCTAGACCGTTCCGAGCAGCGATAATGGGTGCACGCCGCGCACATGCAAGGTAACAGGCCATGAACGAAGACCTCAGCACTGTTAGTGAAGACACCCCGGCCAAAGACCGCAAGTTTGTCGAGGCGTTATCGCGCGGTCTCGATGTGCTGCGCGCATTCAGTCAGGGAGCAGTGGTAATGGGCAATCAGGATATCGCTCGCATAACTGGCCTGCCCAAGCCGACGGTCTCGCGCATGACCTATACCCTGACCAAACTGGGCTATCTCAGCTACTCCCCGCAACTGGAAAAGTATCAGCTCGATTCAGGGGTACTCGCATTGGGTTATGCCTATATATCCAATCTGCGCGTGCGCCAGCTGGCCAAGCCGTACATGGACGAGTTCGCCCGATCGACCAACACCTCGGTCGGTCTTACCTGCCGTGATCGTCTGTCGATGATCTATGTCGAGAACTGCCGGCCTGCGGAAACTACCTCCCTGCGCATGGATGTCGGCGTACGCCTGCCTCTGGGTACCACCGCAGCCGGACGCGCCTATCTGGCAGCGATGAAAGAAGACGAGCGCAGTCACGTGATCGCCGCTCTTGCCAGCCGCAGTCCGGATAACTGGGCAGAAACATCTGCCCGCCTGGATAAGGCCTTCGAAGATTATGCCCGCCATGGTTTCTGCCTCTCGCTGGGGGATTGGGATCGCAACGTGAACGCTGCCGGCGTACCGCTGCACCTGCAGGACGGCACCATCATGGCTCTGACCTGCGGTGCGCCGTCTTATCTGGTTTCTGAAGAGAAGGTACAAAATCAGTTGGCTCATCAACTTGCTATGCTCGCACGCGATATTGAGCGATTAGGAGTCTAGGGCGGCCACCATCACGCACGCTAATCGCATCGCATTTCATCCGCAGAGAGCATCGACAACACTGCACTTTTTTTGTATTTTGCCTGGCGGAATATGATTTCATTATTTCGCACAGTAAAACAGATTGTCATCACAACAGATGGAGATTGAGCATGTCGGACGTGGTCACACTGGAACGACAAGGCGCCATAGCGATTGTCAGAGTCAATAATCCCCCGGTCAACGCACTGGGTATTGCCGTGCGCGAAGGTCTACAAGATAGCTTCAAGGCAGCCGAAGCCGATCCCGAAATCAAAGCCGTTGTTCTGGTGTGTGAAGGCTCAACCTTCATTGCCGGCGCCGACATCAAGGAATTTGGTAAGCCGCCGAAAGCACCTGGCTTGCCTGAAGTGGTCAACTTCATCGAAGGCTGTAACAAGCCAAGCGTGGCGGTGATTCACGGCACCGCCCTGGGCGGGGGTCTGGAAGTCGCCGTCAGCTGTCATTACCGCATTGCTTTGAAGACCGCCAAGGTGGGCCTGCCAGAGGTCAAATTGGGTCTTCTGCCTGGCGCCGGCGGCACCCAACGTTTGCCCCGCCTGGTCGGCGTACAAAAAGCGCTGGACATGATAGTCAGCGGCAACCCGATCGGTGCCGCCGAAGCGTGCGAGTTGGGCGTTATCGACGAACTGGTCGACGGTGATCTGACGGCAGCCGGCGTTGCTTATGCGCAACAGCTGATCAGTGAAAACAAAGGTGCCCGGCGCACCGGAGAACGCACCGACAAGTTAGAGGGTGTCGACAACGCAGCACTCGTGGCAGCCAAACGCGCCGAAATCGAGAAGAAAATGCCGGGCCTGTTTTCTCCACGTCGCTGCATCTCTGCCGTCGAAGCCTCCTTTACTCTGCCGTTAGAGCAGGGGCTTGCCCGCGAGCGCGAACTGTTCGGCGAGTGCCTGATTTCACCGCAGCGTTCTGCGTTGGTGCATGCCTTCTTCACTGAACGTCTGGCGTCGAAGATAGATGATCTACCCAAGGACACTCCGACCCGCGAGATCAACTCCGCCGGTGTGATCGGCGGCGGCACCATGGGTGTAGGCATTGCTATGTGCTTCGCTAATGCGGGTATTGCGGTGAAGATCCTGGAGATCAGCGAAGACGCGAAAGCCAAGGCTATGCAGCGTTGCCGCGACACCTACATGATGAGCGTCAAGCGAGGCAGCCTGACCGAAGACGCGATGAACAAGCGCCTGGAACTGGTCGAAGGCATTACCGACTATGCGGACCTGTCCACTGTGGATCTGGCGATCGAAGCGGTATTCGAGGATATGACGGTCAAACAGGCCGTGTTCGAGGCGCTCGACACTCATTGCAAACCCGGCGCCATCCTGGCCAGCAACACCTCGTCACTGGATCTCAATAAGATCGCCGAGTTCACTCAGCGTCCACAGGACGTGGTGGGCCTGCACTTCTTTAGCCCGGCGAACGTGATGCGTCTACTGGAAGTGGTGCGCGGTGAACAAACGGCCAATGACGTGCTGGCGACCGCCATGGCGATCGGCAAGAAACTAAAAAAGGTCGCTGTACCGGTCGGTGTCTGCGACGGTTTTGTCGGTAATCGCATGGTCTTCCAGTACGGGCGCGAAGCCGAGTTTCTGCTTGAAGAAGGAGCTACTCCCGCTCAAGTCGATAGTGCGCTACGCTCTTTCGGCATGGCCATGGGGCCTTTCGCCATGCGTGATCTTTCTGGTCTGGATATTGGCCTGAGCATTCGTACCCGCCAGCGTGAGACGCTATCGGCAGAATACAAGCTGCCGACGATCCTTGATCGGATGGCCGAGGCAGGTATGCTAGGACAGAAGACAGGACGTGGATTTTATCTGTACGAAGCAGGTTCGCGCACTCCGCTGGAGAACCCGGCACTGCCGGCGCTCCTCGAAGCCGCTTCTACTGAGCAGGGCGTCGAGAGACGGCAGCTATCTGACGAATACATTCTTGAGCGCACGCTGTTCGCACTAATCAACGAGGGTGCCAAAATTCTCGAGGAAGGTATTGCGCAACGATCCAGCGATATTGATGTCATCTACATTAATGGTTACGGCTTCCCTGCACACCAAGGCGGCCCAATGTTTTATGCTGACAGTTTGGGACTAGACAAGGTTTATGCCCGAATCAGCGAGTTTCACAAGAACTACGGAGCCTGGTGGAAGCCGGCGCCGCTGCTCGAGAAACTCGCCAAGGAAGGACGCAAGTTCGCTGATCTCTGAAGCTGATGTCTAATAGTGAGGCCTCACGGCAATAATCGTAGGCCTGTATCTGTATTTAAACGAGGACCTGACATGGAAATTCATTACACCCCAGAAGAACTCGCCTTCCGCGATGAAGTGCGGGAATTCCTGAAAACCGAACTGCCGGACGATATCGCTACCAAGGTAAAAAATGGCAAGAACGTATCCAAGGACGACCACAATCGTTGGCAGAAAATTCTGTCCAAGCGCGGCTGGTACGCGCCAGGCTGGCCCGTCGAGCACGGCGGCACCACCTGGGGCCCTTCCGAGAAACATATTTTCGACGAAGAGTCGGCTGCTTACGGCGCGCCGCGCACGGTTCCGTTCGGCGTCAACATGGTTGCTCCAGTGATCATCAAGTTCGGCACCGAAGAGCAGAAGCATCATTACCTGCCACGCATCCTGTCTGGCGAAGACTGGTGGTGCCAGGGTTATTCCGAACCCGGCGCTGGTTCTGATCTCGCTTCGCTGAAAACCCGCGCCGTGCGCGATGGTGATCACTATATCGTCAGCGGTCAGAAGACCTGGACCACTCTAGGCCAACATGCCAACTGGATTTTCTGCCTAGTACGTACCGATCCGGAAGCGCAGCAACAACGCGGCATCTCTTTTCTGCTGATCGACATGGCCACTCCCGGTATCACCGTACGTCCGATCATCACTCTGGACGGCGATCACGAAGTCAACGAAGTCTTCTTCGATGACGTCAAGGTCCCTGTCGAGAATCTGGTTGGTGAAGAGAACAAAGGTTGGACTTGTGCCAAGTATCTGCTGACTCATGAGCGTACTGGTCTGGCGGGTATCGGCGCCTCCAAGGCGGCGATGACGCACCTGAAAAATGTTGCAGCCCAGCAGCACAGAAACGGCAAGCCGCTGATCGATGATCCCGTCTTCCGCTCACAGATTGCCGCCGTTGAAATTGAACTGATGGCCGCAGAAATGAGCACGCTGCGTATCATCGCCGCGGCGAAAGAAGGTGGCGTACCGGGTGCCGAGAGTTCAATTCTCAAGGTCAAGGGTACTGAAATTCGTCAGGCGATCACCAATCTGCTGCGCAAGGCGATTGGTCCTTACGCCCTGCCCTTCCTGCCGGAAGAGCTGGAATATGATTTTGATGGCGACATGCTGAACACCGAGTCTAGCCCGGCGCTGGCAGGTGATTATTTCAATATGCGCAAACTGTCGATCTTCGGCGGATCCAATGAGATCCAGAAGAACATCGTCTCTAAAATGATTCTGGAACTGTAGGAGATTAGTCGTGGACTTTAAACTCACAGAAGAGCAACAGATGCTGCAGGAAACCGCGGCGCGTCTGGTACGCGACGCCTACACATTCGACAAGCGCGAGAAATTCAGCGCTAGCGAAACTGGCTTTAGCCCCGAATTCTGGCAACAGATGGGTGAACTGGGCCTGACCGCTATACCTTTCCCTGAGGAACTCGGTGGATTCGGTGGTACCGGTGTGGAAAACATGCTGATCATGCAGGAGCTGGGCCGTGGTATCTGCCTGGAACCCTACATGGAGTCAGTAATCCTGGCCGGCGGTCTGATTACCCAGCTGGGATCAGACAGTCAGAAAGAAGAGTTGCTGGGCGCCATCGCTACCGGTGAGCTGCAGGCAGCCGTTGCACTGGACGAGCCTAGCAGTCATTACCTGTTAAACGACGTGCAGACTACTGCCAAGCAAGATGGCAGCAAGTGGAGCCTGAGTGGCCGCAAGGCTGTGGTTATCGGCGGTCACACTGCCGGCAAGATTCTGGTTTCGGCTCGTACAGCCGGTGATGTACGCGATGAAAAAGGCATCAGCCTGTTCATCGTTGATCCGAGCACTACCGGTGTCTCTCGTCGCGATTATGCCACGGTCGATGGGCGCAAAGGATGCGAACTGTTCCTGGACAATGCCCAGGGCGAACTGCTCGGCCAGGCCGGCGATGCGTACACTGCGATCAACTATCAGGCTGGCCGCGCTATTGCCGCCCTGTGTGCCGAAGCCATCGGCGCAATGGAAGTTGCCTGCGACATGACGCTGGACTATCTCAAGCAGCGCAAACAGTTCGGCGTGCCTATTGGCAAGTTCCAGGCGCTACAGCACCGCATGGTCGACATGCGCACTGAGCTGGAACAAGCTACATCGATGACCATTTTGGCCGCCTGCGTGGCAGACGAAGCCGATGACGTGGAGCGCAGCCGTACGCTGAACGCAGCGAAGTTCCTGGTCAACCGCTCTGCACGCAAGGTCGCAGAAGAAGCGATCCAATTGCATGGTGGTATCGCGATGACCTGGGAGTATTCCTGTGCCCATTACGCCAAACGGTTGGTCATGATCAGTCATCAATTAGGTGATGACGACCACCATCTTGAAGCCTACGCTAAGCTGATGAGTGTGGCCTAAGCATCTTCTCTACCGGTATAACGGCAATTTCGCCGTTATACCGGCGCTTTTGTCGTGTAATTTAGCAAATTGGCACTATCGGGCCGTGTTTTGGCTCGGTATCCTATGCGACCCCTTAATTGTCGTGCGCCTTCGGGCGTCCCATAGACCTGTGGAGGACTAGCGTCCATGAAAATCCTCGTCGCCGTAAAGCGCGTGGTTGATTACAACGTGAAGATTCGCGTCAAAGCGGACAATTCCGGTGTCGATCTCGCCAACGTTAAGATGTCCATGAACCCCTTCTGCGAAATAGCTGTGGAAGAGGCCGTACGCCTGAAAGAAAAAGGCGTCGCGACTGAAGTTATCGCTGTGTCCATCGGTCCGACTGCTGCCCAGGAGCAGCTGCGTACCGCCCTGGCACTGGGTGCAGATCGCGCCATTCTGGTCGATTGCGCCGAAGACCTGAGCTCACTGGCCGTCGCCAAGCTGCTCAAGGCCGTCGTCGATAAAGAGCAGCCCCAGCTGGTTATTCTTGGCAAGCAGGCTATCGACTCAGATAACAACCAGACCGGTCAGATGCTCGCTGCACTGAGCGGTTATGCTCAAGGCACCTTTGCCTCTGAAGTACTGGTTGAAGGTGATAAAGTCAAGGTTACCCGTGAAATAGACGGAGGCCTGCAGACAGTCGATCTGACACTGCCAGCCATTGTGACCACCGATTTGCGTCTGAATGAGCCGCGCTATGCATCGCTGCCCAATATCATGAAGGCCAAGAAGAAGCCGATGGAAGTGCTCAAGCCCGATGACCTCGGTGTCAGCACCGCTTCCACGGTCAAGACTCTCAAGGTTGAAGCCCCCACCGCTCGCAGTGCCGGTATCAAGGTAAGCTCTGTGGACGAGTTGGTCGACAAACTGAAGAACCAAGCCAAGGTGATCTAAATGACAATTTTGGTTATTGCCGAACACAACAACGCCGCGCTTAATGGCGCGACCCTGAATACCGTTGCCGCTGCCAAGGCCATCGGTGGCGACATCGATCTGTTGGTAGCCGGGGAAGGCTGTTCTGCCGTTGCCGATGAAGCAGCCAAGGTCGAAGGCGTTACCAAGGTTCTGCTGGCCGATAATGCGGTCTATGGCCACCAGTTGCCCGAAAATATCGCACTGCTGATCGCCGAACTGGGCAAGAATTACAGCCACGTAATCTGCCCGGCCAGCACCAACGGCAAAAACTATATGCCGCGGGTTGCTGCTTTGCTGGACGTAGACCAGATCTCCGAGATCATCGAAGTGGAAAGCGCTGACACCTTCAAGCGTCCCATCTATGCCGGTAACGCAATCGCTACCGTGCAGTCGGATGCCGCTATCAAGGTAATCACTGTGCGTACCACTGGTTTTGATGCCGTTGCAGCCGAAGGTGGCAGCGCCAGCGTTGAAGCCGTATCCAGCGCCCAGGATGCCGGTGTATCAAGCTTCGTCAATGAAGCATTGGCCAAGTCCGATCGTCCTGAGCTGGCCGGTGCCAAGATCGTCGTTTCCGGCGGCCGTGGTATGCAAAATGGCGAAAACTTCGAAATGCTCTACACGCTCGCCGATAAACTTGGCGCGGCAGTGGGTGCATCACGTGCCGCCGTCGATGCCGGGTTCGTACCCAACGACATGCAGGTCGGCCAGACCGGTAAGATCGTCGCGCCGAACTTGTACATTGCCGTCGGTATTTCGGGCGCTATCCAGCACCTGGCTGGCATGAAAGACTCCAAGGTGATCGTTGCGATCAACAAGGATGAAGAAGCACCTATCTTTAGTGTGGCCGACTACGGTCTGGTCGCTGACCTGTTCGATGCGATTCCTGAACTGGAATCCAAGGTCTAATAGGCGTTTTAAGCGGCATAATTTAATACGCTGCTAGAAAACCCCAATTCTCATGAGTTGGGGTTTTTTTTTGCGCGTTACTAAGCATGACATGCTTGAGCCTACATTCTGCTCTGAGCAACAATCTGTATTAATTTCTGGCTTTTTAAACGCATGATTAACGTTTCATTACGCCAAGTCTTTTGCAATGCGTGTCATGCACAGTAAAATGTCATTCTGTTAAGCGAAACACAAAGATAACAATGTTCCGCACAGCGAAACAAAATAGGGTTTATTTCCATGCGTTTTCCTTTATATCGGCTCGTCGCCACACTAGCAATGGTGCTGACACAATCATTCGCTGTCGCGTCAGAATCTGCTTTACCCCGCGTGATGGTCTGGACCGCTTATGGTACCGGCGCCGCCGGTTACGCGCAGGCAGCAGCTCTGGGCGGACTCCTGAAGTTCGAAGAAGGTAGCAATATCCGTATTCTGCCTGGACGTAACGACGTGTCACGGATGATCCCGCTGAAAACCGGGCGCGCCAGCTATTGCCTCTGCGGCATTGCCAGTTATTTTGGCCAGGAAGGGATCTTTTTGTTCAACAAGCCGGATTGGGGTCCGCAACCGATCCGCATGGTGCTAGCCTCTCAAGGCACTCAGAGTTTTGGCCTGGCAGCCGCTGGCGACACCGGCCTGGAGCACCCGCGGGAACTCAAAGGGCAAAAGGTGATTTTCATCCGCGGTGCCGATTCGATCAACATGATCACCAGCGCCGTTCTGGCATACGGGGGTCTAACCTGGAATGACGTACGACGCGTAGACGCCTCCGGTACTAACGAAGCGATAGAGGCCATTATCAACGGCCACGCCGATGTGATGCCTATGTCCACCCGCACACCATTGATGGAACGCATTGCCGCCAGCCCTCGTGGTATCAGCTGGCTGGAAATGCCGAACAAGTCCGAAGAAGATACAGCCGCCTGGGCCCGCGCAAAAAATGTTATCCCGTATTATTTGCCCCAGCTCGAGACACGTGGCGCGGGCGTCTCCGAACAGGATCCCTGGAATGGTGGGGGCTACGCACTGCCCATCCTTGTGACCAATGCCGATCGGAATGCCGATGAAGTCTATGCGTTAACCCAGTTTGTGGACGAGCACTACGAGAGCTTCAAAACTCTTGCACCGGGTGCAGAGGGCTGGGAGCTCAGTCGCCAGGTATTCGATTGGGTTATGCCGTACCACGAGGGTGCCGTTCGCTATTTTCGTGAAAAAGGCGTCTGGAATTCAGCGTATGAGGCTCATAACCAGCGCCTGCTAGAGCGTCAGCGGGTGCTTGAGACCGCCTGGGAGCAGCAACTCGCCGTCATTCACGAGCGCGGCCAGGCTTTCCAGTCAAGCTGGATGAAACGGAGGGGCGAAGCTTTGACCGAGGCAGGGTTTGATCCTGGCTTCAGCCGCTAGTACAGCTCCACCTGTCCGTTTTTTTAACGGTTCGCCAGATCACGCTTTACCACGAGGCAGCTCATGTCCGAAGAACAAGAATCCATCCGCAATCCGGTAGCCGGAAATCTGTTACGTATAACCGCCGTCATGACAGCGGCGCTAGCCATTTATCAGATTTTCAATTTTGGTAGCTACACCGGCTTTACCATGCTGACCAGCCAGTACATATACGGACTGCTGGCGATGATGCTGCCGATGGTGTTCATTGCCATCCCTGTCGGCCGCGGCCGGCGAGTGAACAAAACACCCTGGTACGATTGGATACTGGCCCTGGCGAGTATCGGTTGTTGCGTATTTTTCATCATCCATTCCAACGAGTCGGTGGATGAAGGCTGGGAGTATGCAGCACCACAGCATGTGGTGTATATCAGCCTGCTGACATGGGCAATTGCGCTCGAAGCGACCCGTCGCTGTGGCGGCTGGCCGATTTTCATCGTTGTATTTATGGCCTCGCTATTCCCGATGCTGGCGGGATATCTGCCCGATAGTTTCGCCGGCATTTCCACGCCGATCGACCTGGTTGCGATCTATCACACCAACAGTGATGAAAGTCTACTGGGTATTCCATCCCAGGCGTTCGCCAATCTGGTCATCGGTTTTTTGCTGTTCGGTATAGCGCTGCAGCGCACGGGCGGCGGTAAGTTTTTTATCGACCTGGCGTTCGCGCTGCTGGGCAAGGTACGCGGTGGACCGGCCAAGGTATCAATCTTCTCCAGCGGCCTGATGGGCTCGATGTCGGGCAGCGTGGTAACCAATGTTCTGACCACCGGACCACTGTCGATCCCGGCCATGCGCAAGGTCGGCTTCACCAAGACCTACGCAGCCGGTGTCGAGACCTGTGCCTCGACCGGCGGCGTCCTCATGCCTCCGGTCATGGGCGCCACTGCTTTCGTCATGGCCACGTTTCTGGACATTCCCTATGGCGAGATCGCTTTGGCAGCAGCGATACCCTCTGCGCTGTACTTCTTCGGACTCTTCGTTCAGATCGATTTCTACTCCGCACGCAACCGCCTCAAGGGCCTGCCAGCGATTGATCTGCCCAAGATAAAACAGACGCTGAAAGAAGGCTGGCATTACATTTTCGTCTTCGCCTTTCTGATCTGGATGCTGCTGTTCATGAAACAGGAGGCCATTGCACCCTTCTACGCCACCGCTTTGCTATTGGTAATCAACCAGCTACGCAGGCATAGCCGCTGGCAATGGAAGGATTTCAAGGAGTTCGCTGAGGCCTGTGGTGCGCTCTTTGCGGAACTGACTGGTCTTATGGCGGGCGTGGGCCTGATCATGGGTGCGCTAGCGGTTTCCGGCATGTCCGGCACCATTGCCAACGACCTGTTGTTTATTGCCGGTGGTGACATGCTGGTACTGTTGATCATGGGCGCGCTAACGAGCTTCATACTGGGTATTGGTATGCCAGTCACTGCCGCCTATATTTTCCTGGCGATAGCCCTGGCACCCGCGCTGATCAATGGCGGCATGAACCCAATGGCAGTGCATATGTTCATTCTCTACTGGGGCATGCTCAGCTTTATCACTCCGCCCGTTGCGATTGGCGCTTTTGCCGCGGCATCCGTCGCCGGCAGCAGTCCAATGAAGACCAGCTTCGTGTCGATGCAGATGGGTAGTATCATCTATTTCATACCCTTCTTCTTCGTGCTCGAGCCAGCACTGCTGCTGCAGGGATCGGCCTCGGAGATCATCATTGCGATCACCTGTGCCGTGGGCGGTATCATCCTGATTGCCGGTGGGCTGCAGGGTTACCTACCCAAACTGGGCGATTTGAGCGAGCGGGGGCTATTGCATTGGCCGCTGCGAGCCTTATTTGTCGTCGGCGGTCTGTTCCTGGCGATGCCCTACAACCCCTATGTACCCGTTACCGAGGCCATGCTCTTCATTCTCTCGTTCGGTCTAATCGCCCTCGCGGTAGGGACGACCTGGCTGCATCGCCGATGGGCGCCTGCCTGAGGGAACAAGTCGCGCCCGACTCCTGGCGCACCGATTCGGGGCAGGCAAAGATCATGTCCCGGGTTAGGATGCTCCAAACACGTGCTAAGCCCGGATATACCTCTGAAGCCCTCGCGGCAGAGGGGCCGCGTAGTTCGTAAAAATGTCGCTTTATATCTCTGGTGGGGCGTTTCTTGCAAAAGAAATCTTTTCCCTTCCCATCGGAGAGCACCCACGTGTCCAATCGCAGTGATGAGATGGCCCTCACAGGCGCTGAGCGCAGCTGGTTACCCTGGTTCGGCTCGGCCGGCAAACTTGGCATGGGCTGGGCTTGCTGGATAAACAACAATCGGTATGAGCAGCTAGAGGAAATATTCAATAGCGTAGCCGATACCCGCATGCGTCTGCTGCAGCAATGGTGCGACAACCAGTGGACCACGCTGCAGGGTATAGCCCGCGACCTGGAAGACGCTGGCACCACAGTGGACCGTCAATACCTGGTGACAAGGGTATGCAAGATCGCCGATGCCAGTGAACTGTTTATTGTCAACGCTACCGGGTGCTCTCTGATAAGCACCGCCCCACAGACGTCCTCCACTGCACTGAACCCGAAAGCGGTTCAACGCGGTTTGCGTCACCCCTTCCTGCATGGCCCTTATATCGATCAGCGAACTAAAGCCCTCGGCCCATCAAGCTCCAGCTTTCATGATCCAGTAACGCTGATGTTCTTCCAGCCGTTGGAATACCAGGGCCAGCAGTGCTGTCTTTGCGCCCGTGTTCCAAACGACGTGCTCGGTGATCTGATCCAACGCGAGGCCGGTCACATCTATCAGGAATCCGGCGACAACTATGTGTTTATGGTCGAATCACGCTTCGATCCAGGCATTGAGCCCGGCCGTGCACTTTCTCGCTCGCGCTTCGAAGACAATACCTTCAGCCACGGCGGCAACCTCAAGGAAGGCATCACCACCCAGTGGGGAGCGGTCAACGTGCGCGAGCATACCGAGTTCGAGGTGCGCTTTACCGACCCGGCCACTAAAGCATTGCACCCAGGCGTGCGTGAGACCATCCGCAAGGGACAGAATTTATTCGTCACTTATCCGGGCTACTCCGATTACCGTCACATTCCAGTCATTGGCAAAGGTGTGACTTTTAGCCTGACTGGCTCTCCCGACCGCTGGGGTATGATGTGCGAAGCCGACCTAGAGGAGGTTTACCGATACCGATCCCTGAGTTATGGCCTGATGAAGCAGTTTCTGGCCCTGATGTTGCTCATCAGCTGCAGCCAGATTGCTATTGCCTACGCCGGCCTTGGCCAACCTGCTACCAGTCTGCTCAATCTGGGTGTAGTCGCTCTCAGCGCATTCTGGTTCTGGCGCCGCGGCACGCTGAAGCTGGCCAGGCGCATGGGTCGCATGACCGAGATCATCCGTAATATTGCTGAGGGTGAAGGTAACCTTAGCCAGCGCATGGACACCACGCGGCTGGTCGCCGACGAAACCGGCGAACTAGGGCGTTGGACCAACAGTTTCATCGATAATCTGGACACCATCGTTGGGCGCGTCAAACACGCCAGTCAACATGCGCTGCACAATAGCGAGCAAATGCTGGGGCATAACGAGAAAGCCAGCGACACCGCAGAGGAGGTCACACTGACTATCCAGCAGATGCTCGGCATGATTGAAGCTCAGGTAAGAACGATCGATAGCGCTTCGCAGACAGCCGCGCAGATGAAGCGCACCATGGCCGAGGTAGTGCAGTCGGCCGGTCAGCGACTAGAGACCCTCTCCGACGGTACACGCAAGATCCGCGATATCGTGGCAACGTCCGCCAGCAGTGTGCAGCAAGTGGACCAGCGCTCCGCCGAGATCGCCGGCATGGTCTCGATGATCACAGACATTACTAGCCAGACCAACCTATTGGCGCTGAACGCAGCAATCGAAGCTGCGCGGGCGGGGGAGCACGGTCGTGGTTTCGCTGTGGTCGCCGATGAAGTCCGCGCGCTTGCGTCACGCACCGCCAAAGCTGCTGCCGAGATCAATCAAGGCATCACTGCCATACGTGACGCGACCCACCAGGCTGTTAACCTTATGGAGCAGGGCGTTAGCGATGTTGACCAGCAACTGACCCGCGCCAGCAACGCGGCTAATGACAACGACAAGTTGCATCGGACGGTGGAAGAGCTGTTCGAGGTCATTGCAGTCATGGACACCAATAGCAAAGAACATGGCAGACAAGCGGGGCATGTGGCGGAAGTCACCGCCTCCATGGCCAAGGTCATCGGTACACTACGATCCAGTTCGGGCCAGGTGAAGGAAACTGCTACCCGCCTGCACCAGTTGTCGGACAGCTTTCAGGTCAGCGCCGACCGCTGATCAGACCAGTGCCACCGGCGTTACCGGTGAACCTACTGCGCCAGGCAGGCGTAGCGGTGGCGCAGTGAGCATGAAGCGATTGCGGCCAGCCGCACGAAGATACTGAGCAAGCTCGGTGAGATACCAAAGCTCGCCCAGATGAATGCCCAGCTTGAACAGACAGTGCTCGTGCAGCGGCAAGGCAGCGCAGCAACCCTGGCCCTCGCGCGCGGGGTAGGCTTCCACGGCATAATTATCGGCAATCAGCAGGCTTAACCCGCTATCCGTAATCCATTGCAGCAGCGCCGGGTCACGACCGTCCAGCACGGCACAACTGGACGCCAGCGTGTCTGCATCGGGCTGCCGATTCATGCTGAGTATCACATCGGCAAATCCGGTATACAGGCACACCATGTCGCCGGGCTCGACGACGACACCGTCGGCCTGCATGATCTGTTGCAGTCGTGCATAATCCACCAGTACGCGCTCGTGTCCACAATGACGTTCCAGATCAATCAACACCGCCCGACCACTGACCGCCGTTTCCGCCATCTTCTCGATACCCAGACGCTGCGCATTGACACCTTCGAGAACGTCCTCGTGCCCTGCCGGGCCCTGAATATCCTCCCCGGCCCGCCAGCCGTTGTAATACAAGGGCTCAGATTCGCCATCACCATCGGCATCGAATAGGCTACCAACATGCGACAACGCATCCCATTGGGTCGAGTACTGGGTATACAGGAGTACCGCATCGTCGCTGACCACATCGGTAAAGGACGGGTTGATCCGATTGAGTGCGAAGTTGTAGTTGAGCTTGTCACCACGGCCGGAGGTGAAACGCCTGGGCGCATGACGCAACCGGTTTAGGGCATTACCACCAGGGTAATCCAGCGGCAAGCTGAGGCAGAAGCTGCGACCCTCGCGTACTTCAGCTACACCCTGTAGCACCTTGTCGGGAGTCAACAGGTTGAGTCTTCCCAGCTCATCGTCGGGGCCAAAGTCGCCCCAATTGGATCCTTCGGGTCGGTGTTTCCAGCGCATGAGCATCCCCCCCTATTGTTCTTATCGGTCCCCACACGATGCCATGCTGCGACTGCGCGGTCATCCTGATCACTGTCGGTGTTGGTCAACCATAGCCCAGATGGTGCAGCGTGCCGGGCTAAACATGATCTCGATCAATGCAGCGAGCGCCGCGCAAAGCTACCCTTGCCGACCCTTTTCCTTGCCCACTGACGGAGTCCGACCATGCCCACCGTGCCAGAGCTGCTTGCCCCTGCCGGCACGCTGAAAGCCATGCGCTATGCCTTTGCCTACGGCGCCGACGCCGTGTATGCCGGCCAACCCCGCTACAGCCTGAGAGTTCGGGAGAATGACTTCCATAATCCGCAAGTCATGGCCGATGCGATCGGCGAGGCGCATGCGCTGGGAAAGCGCTTTTATCTGGCCAGTAATATCGCGGCGCATAACAACAAGGTCGCGACCTACCTTAAGGATTTGGAGCCGGTCGTGGCGATGGCGCCTGACGCTTTGATCATGTCAGACCCGGGGCTGATCATGCTGGTGCGCGAGCGCTGGCCGCAGCTACCGGTGCATTTGTCAGTTCAGGCCAACGCGGTAAACTGGGCGACAGTAAAGTTCTGGCAGCAATTAGGCCTGGAACGCATCATCCTGTCACGCGAACTGTCGTTGGAGGAAGTCGAGGAAATTCGCCGTCGCTGCCCGGACATCGGCCTCGAAGTGTTTGTCCACGGCGCCTTGTGCATAGCCTATTCCGGCCGCTGCCTGCTCTCGGGTTACTTCAACCATCGGGATGCCAACCAGGGTGCCTGCACCAACGCCTGTCGCTGGCAATATAATCTGCAGGCGGCGAAAGAAACGTCGGAAGGCAACATCGAGACGCTCGCACGGCCAGTTCACGTCATCAGTCCGCACGACAAGCCCGGTGAGCAAATGGCCATCGAAGAAGATGAACATGGCACCTACATCATGAACTCCAAGGATCTGCGGGCGGTGCAGCACGTGCCTCGTTTTGTAGATATGGGGCTGGACTCGCTGAAGATCGAGGGCCGGACCAAGTCCCACTTCTACGTTGCCCGTACCGTGCAGACCTACCGCCGCGCGATTGATAATGCGGTATCCGGCATGCCCTTCGATCTGAGTCTGATGGACGATCTGGAAAGCCTGTCAAATCGCGGCTATACGGAAGGTTTTTACCGTCGTCACCCACCCGGTGTTTATCAGAATTACCAACACGGTGCTTCGCGCATGCAACGCCATCAGTTCGTCGGGGAGGTAATCGAAGATGTCGCCGGGTGGTTGCGCATCGAGGTGAAGAACCGTTTTATGCTCGGCGACCAATTGGAGCTGATGACGCCCAACGGCAACCACTGCTTCATTCTGGAGGCATTA